>Ga0315294_10003590_pt1 | contig 16908 bp, 16 predicted proteins | sample YL17G13_40_MG_FD_203626 | JGI IMG/M metagenome (GOLD analysis project Ga0315294, IMG submission 203626) | Sediment microbial communities from Yellowstone Lake, YNP, Wyoming, USA - YL17G13_40 | ecosystem: Environmental > Aquatic > Freshwater > Lake > Sediment | place: USA: Wyoming | collected... | reverse complement strand
GAATTAAGACTTCCAGTCCCGCCTGGCTTTACTATTACCACCGAGGTTTGCACATATTATTATCAAAATAGAAAAACCTATCCTAAAGGCCTAAAAGAAGAGGTAGAAATTTCCTTAAAAAGAGTAGAAGCACTTATGGGCCGAAAATTTGGCGACCCGAATAATCCATTACTGGTCTCAGTGCGCTCAGGCGCGCGCCGCTCCATGCCGGGAATGATGGAAACAGTCTTAAATATTGGGTTGACGGAAAAGACTATCCCCGGATTAATCAAACAAGGCGGCGGCAATAGCCGTTTTGTCTATGATGCTTATCGCCGCTTAATTATGATGTATTCTGATGTGGTGATGGAAAAGGCTATGGGTATCGAACTTAAAGACGATGAATCTGGCATTCGCAAACAATTAGAAAAAATAATGGACCGCCTGAAGAAGGAAAGGGGTTACAAAAACGATACGGATTTAACCGCAGAGGACCTTAAAAAACTATGTACCTTATTTAAAGCTAAAATAAAAGAGGTGCTAAAAAAAGATTTTCCCGACGAGCATAATGAACAATTATGGGAAGGTATTGGTGCGGTATTTGCTTCCTGGAATGGAAAACGTGCCGTAAGTTACCGTCGGATAGAAGGCATCCCTGATGAGTGGGGCACGGCAGTTACGGTGCAGACCATGGTCTTTGGTAATATGGGCAATGATTCAGCCACTGGTGTTGCCTTCACCCGTAATCCAGGAAACGGTGAGAATGATTTTTATGGCGAATATCTCATTAATGCCCAGGGTGAAGATGTGGTTGCGGGTATTCGCACACCTGCGCCAATCAATGAATATTCTAAATCCGAACATAATAAAGACCTGGTTACCTTAGAGAAAGCTATGCCTAAACTCTATCAAGAATTATTCAATTACCAGAAACGCCTGGAGAAACACTACCGCGATATGCAGGATATTGAATTCACTATTGAAAAGGACCGGCTCTTTATGCTGCAGTGCCGAGTAGGAAAACGCAATGGCCCGGCTGCAGTGCGGATGTCTATAGAGATGCTTAAAGAAAAGCTCATCAAAAAAGAAGAAGCCCTGATGCGCGTAACTCCCAGCCAACTCGATGAATTACTGCATCCGATAATTGACCCGAAAGCTGAAATAGTCCAAAAACCCTTGGCCAAAGGTCTGCCTGCTGGACCAGGCGGCGCAACCGGTCAAATTGTCTTCTCCGCACCCGATGCCGTAGAGTGGGCAAAACAAGGTAAAAAAGTAATCTTAGTGCGCGAAGAAACTAATCCTGAAGATGTAGAGGGTATGCGCGCTGCCCAGGCAATTTTAACTGCCAGAGGCGGGATGACTTCGCACGCTGCTTTAGTTGCCCGGGGCTGGGGTAAATGTTGTATTGTCGGTTGCAGCGCAATCCATATTGACTATGCCAAAAAAGAAATCCATGCCGATGGAAAAATCCTTAAAGAAGGCGATTGGATTACTTTAAACGGCACCAAGGGTAATGTCTACCAAGGAAAACTATCCATGATGGATGCTTCAGAAGAAAACATATTATTAAATCAATTTTTGAGGATTTGTGATTCTATTAAGAGATTGGGTGTCCGCACCAATGCCGACACTCCCGAAGATGCCAAAAGAGCCAGACAATTTGGCGCCGAGGGTATTGGTCTGTTCAGGACTGAGCATATGTTTTACGGCAAAGGCTCAGAAGAACCTTTATTTTACTTGCGCAAAATGATTATTTCTAAAACCGAAAGTGAGAGACGCAAGGCCCTGGATGAATTATTCCCTTATGTAAAAAAGGATATCAAGGGAACTCTTGAGGCCATGGATGGCCTGCCCGTGGTAATCCGACTGCTTGACCCGCCTTTACATGAATTTGTTCCCCGCGACCAGGCCAAATTAGACCAATTAGCCAAAGACTTGAATATCTCTCTGGAAGAATTGGCCTTGAGAGCAGAAGGCCTGCATGAATCCAACCCGATGATGGGCCATCGCGGGGTGCGTTTAGGAATCACTTATCCTGAAGTATCGGAAATGCAAATCCGCGCAATTTTTGAGGCAGCTGCGGAATTAATCAAAGAAGATAAACATCCGTATCCGGAAATAATGATTCCTGTGGTTTGCGAAGTAAAAGAATTAAATGACCAATTAGCAATTACCAAAAAGGTTTATCAGGAGGTCTTAGCCAAATATAACCTGAAAAAAATTAAAAATATGTTTGGCACGATGATTGAGATTCCGCGCGCTTCTTTGGTAGCAGGAAAGTTAGCTATGGTTGCCGAATTCTTCTCTTATGGCACCAATGATATGACCCAGATGGGGTTTGGTTTCTCCCGTGATGATATCGGAACATTTTTGCCAGATTATATCAAAAAGGGTATATTGCCTGAGGACCCTTTTCAAACTATTGACCAGGAAGGCATCGGAGAATTAATCGAAATAGGTATCCAGCGTGGCCGCAAGAGCCGAAAAAATCTAGAAGTAGGTATCTGCGGTGAGCATGGCGGTGAGCCGCGTTCAGTGGAATTTTGCCATCGTGTAGGTATGGATTATGTTAGCTGCTCACCTTTTAGGGTGCCGATTGCCAAATTAGCTGCAGCCCAGGCAGTTCTCAAAGAGAAACAAAAATAAAAGTTGTGTCAGGGTGTCAAAGTATCAAAGTTAAATCTTTGACACATTGATACCTTGACACTTTGATACTTAAAAAATGGAAGCGATTAAAACCTATCTGAAAGAAATAAGGCATATCTCTTTACTGACTCCCAAAGAAGAAATAGTACTAAGCAAGAGGATAAGGAAGGGAGATGAGCAGGCACGCAAAAAAATGATTCGCGCGAATCTGCGCTTAGTAATAAACATTGCTAAGCGCTATATCTATTTAGGAATACCGCTCTTAGATTTAATTGAAGAGGGGAATCTTGGCCTGATGAAGGCAGTGGATAAATTTAATCCTCACAAAGGTTACCGTTTTTCCACCTATGCTGCCTGGTGGATTAAACAGGGGATTACACGCTCAATCTCAGAGCAAGGCAAGATGATTCGGGTGCCGGTTTATATGAATGAGCTCATTACCAAGTGGAGAAAAACCAAAGAGCACTTGTCGCAAAAACTAAAACGCATACCTTCGGATGAACAGATTGCCAAGAAATTAAGACTGCCTAAGGACAAAATGGACCAAATAAACTTCTGGTTATCCAGCACAACCTCATCCTTAGAGGCACCGGTTGGCGAAGATAGTGAAAGCCAAGTCCTGGACTTAATCCAAGACCAGGCTGCGGTCTCACCTGATGCCAGAATCGAGCATCTCTTAGACAAAGAAAGGGTGAATAATCTTTTAGGAATAATGTCGGAAAGGGAGAGAAAAATTTTGGATATGCGTTTTGGCCTGGCAGATGGCAAAGCTCACACCTTAGCCGAAGTGGCGAAAAAATTAGGTGTTTCGCGCGAGAGGGTGCGTCAGATAGAAGAAGAGGCCCTGAAGAAGCTACGCAAATTCGTTGAGCAGCATGAAAAGAGCACCCTTTAATTATTTTTCTTTAAGAGCTTAAGAGGTTGATATGCCAAAAATAAATTTAAAGAATTGTATTAGAAATATCCCGGATTTTCCTAAGCCAGGAATCTTATTTAGAGATATCACTACTTTACTTAAGGATAAAAAAGCATTGAGGTTGGCGGTGGATACACTGGCAAAAAAATACCAAAACAAAAAAGTTGATCTGGTAGTAGCAGTTGAGGCAAGGGGATTTATCTTAGGTGGCGCGATTGCGCATAAATTAGGCGCAGGATTTGTTCCCGTGCGTAAAAAGGGAAAGCTTCCCTGGAAAACAAATTCGGTAACTTATGATTTAGAATATGGCACAGATACCTTACAGATGCATCGCGATGCAATTACCCTTAAGGACAGGGTTTTAATTGTCGATGACCTTTTAGCTACAGGCGGAACAGTAAGAGCAGTAATAGATTTAGTGAAACAATTTCAAGGAAAGATTGTCGGCATTGCCTTTCTTATTGAGCTTACCGACTTAAAGGGAATTGATAAACTAAAAGGGTATCCGGTTTATTCACTGATAAAGTATTAAAAATGACGCCCCTGTAGCTCATAAGGATAGAGCAGCGGTTTCCTAAACCGCGTGCGGCAGGTTCGATTCCTGCCAGGGGCACTTTTTAGCTCTTAGTTCATAAGCTCTTAGCTCATAGTTCAACATGCCAAGAGCCAAGAGCTAAGAGCCAAGAGCCAAAATGTATAATTTGCATTGTCACTCCTTATTAAGCGACGGCGTATTGCTTCCCTCTGAGGTAGCCAGACGCTATGAAGAAAAGGGATACAAGGCAATAGCTATCACTGACCATGTTGATTATAGCAATATCGAGGGAACGGTTAAGGCAATTTTAGAATTTTACCAACACTGGCCAAAAGATTCCCGGATAAAAGTCTTACCTGGCATTGAATTAACGCATCTGCCCTTAGAACAATTCAAGCCCTTAGCCGAATATGCCAGAAAAGAGGGAATAAAAATTATCGTGGCGCATGGAGAAACTCCAGTTGAACCAGTAATAAAAGGGACTAATCGCGCCTGCCTTGAAGCAGATATTGATATCTTAGCCCATCCTGGCAGGATTTGTGATGAAGATGCCAAACTTGCAAGAGATAGAGGCATATTCTTAGAGATAACCAGCCGGCAAGGTCATCGTGATACTAATCCCTACATTGTCGAGCGGGCTTTAAAATTCGGGGCAAGATTAATTCTTAATAATGATAGCCATGAGCCGCAGGATATCATTAGCCCTGATGAATTAAAAAACTTTGGCCGCAAGGCCGGCCTTTCTTCAAAAGATATTATTAATATTTATAATGAGATTGAAGAATTTTTAAGAGAACTCTAAAAAATTATATTTTTAGGTCTCTGATATAGTTTTTAAGGGTTTTTCAGAGACCTCTTTAAAACAAAAGGAGGCGAAATGAGGTATGTATTTTTGATGATTGCTATTTTTGTTTTAATCGGCTGTGCAGCTGTGCCTAAAAAAGATACGCCGTTAAGTAACCCGGCAATGCTAGAGCCTGCGGCCATGCTGAAATTTACCGACGTCCCATACCCTACAGGCTTCAAGTTATTATCGCAAGGTTCATATGTCTTTGAAAGCGCTGGCGTACGCGTAGGGCTATTAAAATACCAAGGCAAAGCTAATGCCGAGCAGGTGCTCAATTTCTACAAAGAACAGATGTTAATGTATAACTGGAATCTCTTAAATACCATAGAATATGGTGAACGGCTAATGAACTTTGACCGGGAACAGGAGAGCTGCATTATCAGTATATTGCCCAAAGGCAATAATATCACTATTACTATCTCTGTGGGGCCAAAATCCCAAATATCCAAAAAAGTGGAAAAACCGGTAAAATAAGTGAGGACATAAGTTATGGAGCCAGCTATTCATAATGATTTTCAGCGACATAACTTATAAGTCCGAACTCATCCGCCATGATTTATATAGCAGGCGGATGAATTCGCAGACGCCAAACACAATCAAGGAAAGCAATGTCTACAATTTATGTCGTTTACCTGCCTGCCGGCAGGCAGGCGCTCTATAAATTGTCTGCTCATTAAAAAATACTTGACAAATAAAAAGTTATATGCTAAAAAATGAAGTTAAGAATTAGGCACTGGAAGAATGATTTAACTTTAAGGCAAAAGGGAGGTGAAGGGAAATAAGCCTTAAAAAAGTCCAGTGATGGTCATATATATCTATATAAATTACTTAGAGGAATAAGAAAGAACCTCTAGTTAGTTAATAAAGTTAGGAAATTTTAAAAATTAAGAAAAGGAGGCTAGATAAAAATGAGTAAACGTTTAATAGTAATTCTGGCTCTTGCATTCTTAATAGGCCTAAGCGTGGCTGCTTATGCTGAAGTGCAGAATGTTAAGGTCAGCGGTGATCTAACTATGAAAGGAATCGCGCGGGGAAATATGACCCTGAAAGATAATGAGGCACCCACGGATTCTTTCGGTGAATCTATCAGCGCAATTCTTTCGCAAGTGCGTCTAAGAGTAGACGCCGATCTTACTGACAATGTTTCTACTACGTTAAGGTTGCTGAATGAAAGAATCTGGGGCGAAGAAACTACTTCAAATACCGCTACAGATTCTGGTAGGACCTCTATCGATTTAGACCTTGCTTATGTGACTTTAAAAGAATTTCTTTACTCGCCATTAACCTTGGTTTTAGGCCGCCAGGAACTCAGATACGGTAATGCATTAATCATTGGTGACCCGGATACCAATGGTATTGCTGCTGGTCATGGCATCGCTGCAGCCACAGGCGGCACAATACTTCCTCGTTCTCTTGATGATTTAAGTGCGAGGAAGGCCTTTGATGCGATTAAGGCGGTTTTAAACTTTGACCCCCTCATCGTTGACCTTTTCTATTCAAAAGTCGATGAGAACAACGTCAAGACCGCTGATGATGTTAATCTTTATGGCCTTAACGCATCTTATGCGTTAAATAAAACTACATCCTTGGAAGGCTATTTTTTCCAAAGAACAAGAGACGCATGGAACATTGCCGGCACCGGACAAATAATCTCCAAACCTGAAAAAACAAGAGTATTAGGTGCAAAAGGCGTATATGCTGGCATTACTAATCTGATCTTAAGTCTCGAGGGCGCATATCAATTTGGTAATCACATAACAAGCACAATCCTATATCCAGACGACCTTCTAACTGCTCCAGCTTCACGTAAAGTTAGAGCTTTTGCTATACAGACAGGAGCTATGTATATGATGCCGAAAGTAAAATATACGCCAACTATTGGTGGTAACTATACCTTACTTTCCGGCGATAAATATCGAAGCATAAATGACACTTCTCACGGATGGAATCCCATGTTTGAGGATCAGTCTGGAGGAACCCTGTTTAATAAAATCCTTGGCTTCTCCAATTGCCAACTATTCAATTTAAACGGCAGCCTCAGGCCTATGGAAGATGTAAAATTAGCCTTAGATTACTACTACCTTAGATTAATTAATCCTTACACCTCAGTAGCTACGACTACGCCTGTAACACTAAGCGGGGTGTTTGGCGATCCTACGTATAGTATGAAAAGTGGAAAGGAATCGTTAGGTAACGAAGTTGACTTGAATTTGACCTACGATTACACGGAAGATGTGCAGTTTGGCTTAAGTTCTGGTGCATTTATACCTGCCGGTGCTTTTGATAAAGCCAACAAAAAGACAGCGAGTCAAGTCATTGGTTCAATGAAAGTCACATTCTAATACCGGCAATGTAAAAAATCAAAATCCCCTGGAGGAGCAATCCTCCGGGGGTTTTTTATTAATGAGCACATAAGTTATGGAACGAAGTGACGTAACTTAACGTTCGCTAACGCTCCGCAAGTTATATCCTTACTTATGTTATATCTCGCCTTCATCTTCCATATGCACCAACCCTATTACAAGAATATTCTCAACAATGAGGCGCAGTTACCTTGGGTGCGTCTTCACGGGGTTAAAGATTACCTGGATATGGTGCAGATATTAGAAGGTTATCCTTTAATCCATCAGACTTTCAATTTAGTTCCTTCCTTAATTGAGCAGATTGAAGACTATACTAACCACGCTGTAAAAGATAAATTCTTAGAACTCTCTTATAAGCACGCTTTAGATTTAACTAACGAGGATAAAGAATTCATTTTAGAGAATTTTTTTATGATTGATAAGCTAAGGGTAATCTCAACGCATCCGCGTTACTATGAGTTGTATCTTAAAAGAGGGAGAAAATTGGAATTCAACACCCAGGATTATCTGGATTTGCAAGTCTGGTTTAACCTGGCCTGGATAGACCCCTATTTTAGGCAAAATTTAGCTGACTTAAATAACTTGGTAATGAAGGCGAGGTTTTTTACTGAGCAGGATAAACAGATTGTCTTAGAGAAACACACCGTTATTTTAGAAGATATCATCCCTATCTATAAGAAATTTATGTCGTTAGGCCGGATTGAAGTAACCGTATCTCCTTACTATCATCCCATACTGCCTTTACTTTATAATACCAAGATTGCTTTAGAGGCCCAACCTAAAACTACCTTACCTAAAGTTAATTTTATTTATCCCCGCGATGCCCAAGCCCAAATTGATGAGGCAACCAAATTTTATCAACAGCGATTTGGCTTCGCCCCCCAAGGGATGTGGCCATCAGAAGAAGCAGTGAGTGAACATATATTGCCCTTCATAATTCACTCTGGGATAAATTGGATAGTCGCGGATGAGGCAATCTTATTCAAATCCCTCAAAAAGAAGAGAAGGGATGCTCAACTTTTATATCAACCCTATCTTTTAAAAAGAAAAGACGGTAATTTAAATATTGTCTTTCGCGATAGAAACCTTTCCGACCTGATTAGTTTTGTCTATCACGGCTGGGATACTAAGGCAGCAGTTGATGACTTTATGAAGCACCTGCAAAATATCGCCAATACCTTTAAAGAAAAGAATATTTTAGTGACCGTTGCGATGGATGGTGAAAATGCCTGGGAATATTACATCAATGATGGACATTATTTCTTGGAATCTCTTTATCAAAGGTTGTCCGATGCTACATTTGTTAAGGTTGTTACGATAAGTGAATATCTAAAAATTTTTCCGGCTGTCTTTGAGATTAAACGCCTCGGCGCAGGTTCCTGGATATATGCCGACTTTTTTAAATGGATTGGCAATCCTTATAAAAATAAAGCCTGGGAGTGTCTTACAAAAGCAAGGCAGGAGTTAGAAAATTCCCAATCCCAGATTCCTAGTTCAAATTTGGAATTAGCCTATAAACAGATTTATATTGCCGAGGGAAGCGATTGGTTCTGGTGGTACGGTGAAAATCATCTTGATTTCGATAGACTTTTTCGCATGCACTTATCCAATTTTTACACTATTATCGGCAAAGAAATTCCGGATTATCTAAAAAAACCCTTGGAGCCGTAACCGTATATAAAGGCTGAGGTTAAGGTTGAGATTAAGTTTACTGTTCAACCTAAGCCTTAACCTAAAACTTACTCATATTAATTTATGAAGTAAAACCTATTGACATCTAACGCGTTTTGTGTTATAAAAAAACTGTAATGGATAAGAAAGATATCTACGAACATCTCGCCAAGATCTATCTGGATGCCTCTTTAAAAAGAAAGAAGATAGGCAAAGAACATCCGATATTTAAGAATCTTTTTTTTATTAGCATCACCGTAATAGTAGGACTAACCGTTCTATTATTGGCTACACGCATTAGAAACAAACTCTTAAATTCGGAACTCGCCCTTGCCCTCCAGCCTGATGTGGTAAAGATTAACTTTAGCTTTGACCACGCCAAAAAAGAAATGTATACCATTAATTTAAACGGATTAAACTTAAGCAAATATAAGGTCTTAGGGTTCGCCGTTAAAAAAGCGGATTACAAAGATAGCATCTCCTTAAGGGTTGAGTTTAATAGTCTGTTCAAAGAAAAATCCGAAATGTATTTTGTAGATATACCGCATAAATGGAGGGAGTACAGAGTAAAGCTTTCGGAGTTTAAAAATATAAAGGATTGGTCTGAGATGGCTGGTCTTTCTTTTATCATTGAGGCCTGGAACGTAAGAGAGAAAAAAGGCGTGGTTTATTTAGATAACATAACCTTGTTTAAATAAAAAGGAGGGGATTGATGCGCACTATCTCGATCACGAATCAAAAGGGAGGATGTGGCAAAACAACCACGGCAGTAAATCTGGCGTCATGTTTAGCGGTTAATAATAGAAGGGTTTTACTTATCGATTTAGACCCCCAGGCGCATGCTACCTTAGGCCTGAATGTTAAAGCTGACTTAAGCATCTATAATGTCCTTTCAAAACTAACCAATAATAAGGCTGACTTAAAAGATATCATCCAGAATGTAGGTAAAAATTTTGACCTAGCACCTTCAAGCATCATCTTAAGCACCTTGGAACAGGAATTAGCCGGTGAAATCGGAAGGGAGTCGCGGCTGTGGGACATCTTAAGCAATTTCAAAGGTGATTATGATTATATCTTAATTGATTGTCCTCCTAATTTAGGGATTTTAACTATTAATGCCATACGTACGGCAAGCGAGATAATTGTACCTGTGGAGGCAAGCCGTTTCTCCTTTGAGGGCTTAAACCAACTTATTGACATCGTAAACTTGGTCCGAGAAAGACTAAACCACAAGGTTAAGTATCAGGTCTTAGTGAATAATTTTGACTCGCGCTTAAGGCATTCCTTTAAGATGCTAGAAAAAATTAAGACTATCTATAAAGACGAGATGGTCAGCACCATTGTTCACGTGAATGTCAAACTCAAAGAGGCGCAGAGTCAAGGCACGCATATTTTAAACTACGATAAATATAGCCGCGGAGCAAAAGATTATTTCAGTTTATCGCGGGAGATTATTATGCAAGAGACACCTTCTGTCACCATGCCCACTTTAGAGAAAAAGATGAGAGAGATAATCAAAGAGGAGATGCCGAAAATGGCCGAGCTTGATTTCTCTATATTAGCCCCCCAGGCAAAAGAAGTATATATTGCCGGAGATTTTAATGGCTGGAAGCTAGATGATAGCAGCCGCATGCAGAAAGATAATGATATCTGGAAAAAAATAATGAATATCACTCCTGGCCGCCACCATTACCGTTTTGTCATTGACGGCAAATGGGTGGATGACCCAAATAATCCGAACAAAGAAAAGAATCCTTATGGAGAACTGGACTCCCTGATTGAAATACGTAACGATTAAATTAATATCGGCAAGGAGGCACCTATGCCCGTAAAGAAGAAACCTAAAAAAAAGACCATTAAAAAAAGAACGGTTAAAAGAAAGAAACCAAGCGTAAAGAGAAAAATCACTAAAAAAGCCGCTAAAAAGGCATTCAAAAGAAAGGTAGTCAAGAAGAAACCCCCGGTAGCGAAAAAAGCTGAAGGTAATATCATCGGTATAGTTACACACTACTTCCCAAAAGTAAGGGCAGCGGTAGTCAAGCTCAAAGGCCCTTTGTCTATTGGAGATTCGCTGAAGATTAAAGGCCATACTACTGATTTTACCCAGAATGTCGCCTCAATCCAAATTGACCGTGTGCCGATAAATACTGCCAAAAAAGGCCAAGAGATAGGCCTCCTGGTTAACTCCCGGGTCCGGCAACATGACGTGGTCTATAAGTTATAATCCTTAAAAAAGTATCAACTATCAGACCTTAATCTATTAGTTTAAGAACCGAAAGCTAAAAAACTACGAAAAATGACTTTAGCCATAAGCATTATTGCCAAAGATGGTATTGCTTTAGCCTCAGATAGCCGGGTAACCAGCGGTGACCCCCGCGGCCCAACCACGGTTAACGATACCGTAAAGAAGATTTTTGAACTGGGGGACTATTGTGGCCTGATCATTGCCGGTGACGGCGGTCTGGGAGCAAGCATCATCGATGTAATCTACTACGAACTGCACAAAAACCAAAATTATCGTTTTTTAAGCGTGGATGAAATGCTGGTTTTATGCCGCCATATCGCTATTAGTAAATATGATGAGTGGTTTGGCCAGGTCAGCTTTGATGACCGACCCACGCTACACATTATCATCAGCGGTTACCGTAAAGACATCAGCAATTCCTACTTTATTGACTCCCCGGAAATATTTACCCTGCATAGTGAGCGCAATTTTGCCGTGCATAAATGGACATTGGTTGGATTTATGGCTATCGGGATTACCCCTTTAGCTACTTACTTATTAAATACCCTTTACACCAAGGAAATCATCTTAAAACACGCTTTGGAGTTAGCTGCCTTTGCCATATCGGAAACCGCTTCCCAGGACGGTAAGGTAGGTAAAGACATTCAGTTAGCTTCGATTTCCTTGCAGCAAGTGTTTAAAACTTACAGCCCAGAAGAAACCAAAGAATTCCTCAGCAAGGCAGATCAGCATAGGAATGACTTGCGCAAGGCTTTTTATTTAGATTAGGGTCAGTAAAAATATAGAGGAGGTGAATAGATGAGACTTTCTGAGATTGAAAAAAAGGCAAGGTCTTTGGATATCAAGGATACCTGGAGATACTCCAAAAAGGAGCTCGTTAAATCTATCCAGCGCAAAGAAGGCAACTTTGACTGTTTTGGCAGCGCAGGCAATTCCTGCAGCCAGATGGCTTGCTGCTGGAGAGACGAGTGCTTAAAATAAAGGAGGTTTTTAGTGTTAGGATTTCCCGGAATTCCCGAAGCGCTTTTATTGATTTGCTTAGGCATAGGTTATATTGTGATTTATCTTGCCAAGAGAGAAGAGAGACAGCTGCAGTTAATCGGCTATATTATTGGCGGCGTGATTATTGGTTTAGCCTTATTTTACCAAGCAGCTAATCTCTGGATCCAAGCCAAAACCTGCTCGCAAAAAATGCCTTATTATAAAGCAATGCTGCATCATTCGTGGCCCAAGCAGTCTTTACCGCAAGCACCCCTTAGTAAATAATCTATTTAACCGGCAAAAGAAAGTCAACCTTTTGGCTATTATTGGGTATGTACTCATTATAAATAGGGCGTTAAAAATAATTAAATCTAGGTAAGTTATGCGTGAAAGAGGCAGGCCCAAAAAATACCGCATTGTCCGGCTTGACCCTAAAATCAGCCAATTTAGCCCACGGGGGAAGCCAGGAAGGCCTGATGAAGCTAACCTAACTATGGATGAATATGAGGCGATAAGGCTAGCGGATTTTATGGGCTTTAGTCAAAAGGAAGCGTCCCAGTCCATGCATATATCCCAGCAAACCTTTAGTAGAATACTGAAAATGGCGCATAAGACAGTTGCCGATGGGATAATCACCGGTAAAATCATTAAGATTCAAGGGGGATCCTATGTAATCAGCTCGCGCGAAGACTCTCCCGAACCAAAGCCAAATAATTCAGGATAAACCTACCCCAGCACTCCATAGCAAAAAAAATATAACCCCTTAAGAGCCAAAAAATTGGAGATTTTCACTTGTTGCCAACTTCCTATAATATATCTTATGTTAACTTGAGCATATTGAGATAATTGGTTTAACCTATTGGTGTATAAAGAGTTATAAATTTTGAGATTTTCCTGTGGAAAAGCCAAATTAAACTTACTTTATTTTACCTATGTTTTTTAAGCTTTACATTTAGAAACAAACGGTGAGCTTATTTGACAAGCCGGATTTGCTGGCGAGTTCCTGGGTTTTCTCGCGGAGTTGGCGGCTGTACTCAGCGTATTTGGCAGGATTAAAATAAAACCTCCCTCCTAACCCCTTTTTCAGGCTATCCAAAACGCCCCAGCGGGGATTTAACCTATCCACGTATATCCGGTCCAAATCCAGGCCTTGTAGGGCTCTAAAAAGGGCTTCTAAATTGGCAGGAGTATCGGTAAATTCGGGTATCAGCGGACCTAAAAACACCCAGGTCTTAATACCTTTTTCCCGGGCTTTTTTTAAGGTATTCAGCCGGTCCTGCGACCCAGAGGCATAAGGTTCCAAGACCTTTTGCAGGTCTCTATTTAAGGTGGTAAGGGTCATCCCTAACCTGGGGGTTTTATAGGCCTCTAAGAGGTCAAAATCGCGCTCAATCAGGCTACTTTTAGTGAGTATGTCTACCCCAAAACCTGCCTCCAGAAGCAGCTTTAAGCAGACCCTGGAGAGCTTATATTTTGCTTCTAATGGCTGCCAGGCATCACCCACAGAACTCATAAAGACCTCTTTAGGCGGCTTGATTTTTTTCAGCTGTTTAGCCAGGGCTTCCGGCGCGTTTACCTTGACATCCACAAAATAGCCCCAGTCTTCAGGCCTGGCTTTGAACTTCTGCATATACCGGGCATAGCAATACAGGCACCCGTGGCTGCAGCCTACGTAGCAATTCAGGGTAAAGTCAGCCAGGTTGGACTTATTCAGGAGGGTTTTACACTGGATTTCGCGGACTTTAAGCATAAAAATAGGGCCTCCAGAAAGACCCCCTTATTCTAATCGGTTATAGATACCACTAAACAGTTTGTGCCAAAAAGTGTCTATTGTTTCTTATAATTTGTATATTACTGTTCATGTTTTACCACTTTAATAGATTCCGCCTTGATAGTACCCCTTTGACCCACAGTGTATTCTATAACAACCTTGCTGTCCTTGGCTATCTTATTCAAAGTAATTGCATTTCCATCTTTATCAAAGATGGTAGTAGAGATTCTTACCCGGAAGCTCAGTTTTTGCCCCTTATCATCTACAACCACGATTTCTGATGGAATTTTCTGTTTTGGGTCAGCAATGGACACAGAGTCAACCTTACCTGTAAGGGTCTTTGTTTCTTTTGGCGTTGAAGCGGGTTGGCTAATTGGCATTGTTGACTGTTGAGCAAAACATAAAGAACCAATGAATGCTACAGCAATTAATGCGAAAAATATCTTTTTCACATTTTCACCTCCCTTTGTTTTTATAATTATACCACTTTAATTTCAAAATGGTAATAAAAACCCTCTGCGACATAAATTGTCACAGAGGGTTAAACTTATTTACTCCCCATCGTGGACGAGTTTCGCAACTGGTGTATGTCAGAGGAGGCGGAGAAAGTGTATAAAGAACTGACCTGGGTTACTTAAAAATTGCCTTAAAAACTGCAAACACTAGTGGAAATAAAAGTAAAAGCCACCCTGCAAAAGCGACAAAACATCCCGGCGTAGTTCTAGTAATCCACGGCCCGGCACCAAGACGGCTCATGCCTGTATAACCACCCATTGCATCACTAAAGAAAATACAGGCAAGTGGTATAATTAGAAACATTAACATCTTTATCCAATAACCGCTATGACCGAGAAAGAATGAAAGAAGCAAATAAATACAGGAAATAATTACGGCAACAGTTTTTCCTTTATTATCTGCTATCCATTGAAGAAAATCCTGCTTATTCAATTTACTCTCCTTCTTATTTTATTTTACTTCAAAACAAAACCCTACGCAAGCATTATACTCACATAGGGTTATGTTTAAATTTACTCCCCGCTTGGACGAGTTTCGCAACTGGTTGATGTCTTGGGGAGTTAAACTCAACCCCGTCTCCTCTCTCGCTGCGGTGCTCATCGCATTCGTCTTGCCTTCTCCTGTAAGCCCCCCATCCCCCGCTGACATAGAGTAATGAGGCGGGCGGTTGCTCATAGATGCTAAGCACGGAGAAGTCTCGCCTCATAAGATTGCACCTCTCGCGCCTTATGCTCGTTCTGAGCCGGTCTTGAGTTTTTAAATAAACTAAACCAAGCCACCCGCTTAACCAGACTATCTAGCGAACTTTGAGCATTGCTGAAAAAGTGACTCTTCCCCACCCTGCCGATTTTGAGGGAGTTGGGGTTAAGAACAGGCATAAATAGAAAAGTCTACTATTTTTCGAGTTGTTTATTAATAAATTTTATCAACCTATCAATCTCTGTCTGTATATTCTGCTGAGTAAAATCAAATACTTCTTTATCTTTAAGTGGGAGATTTTCCTTTTTAGCATCGGGCAAAAGGATTTGGATTAGAGTTTTCCTATCTAAATCAATGGATTTTCTGAGATTGTTGATTGGACTACCTTTAAGTCCAACGCAAATAGCAATTATTGGAGAAATAATGAGCGGCATTGATTTCCGTATTGGATTTGCGATAACATATTTAATATCGTTCTTCACAAGACAATCTCCTATTTTTGGAAGGAGCGACGAAGATATATCTGGCGCATCACAAGCAAAGAAAATCTTTAGTCTCTCAGTTTCATAAGTCTTTGCTTTTTGACCCAAAGATTCTGGGGTGAGATTATCTTCATCGTAAAGAAATTCTACTAAACTCTTAAGCAGATTGGTAGGCCAAGGGGGTTTAGCTCCATCTGCGCCATAAAGAAACCCTAGGCGTATTAATGTTTGTATCGAATAACACGCGAGAGGGTCGCTTGATATAGTAAGTGATTTTATTTGGTTGATTTTGTTACCCGGAGCTTTAAATTCGTATTTTTCATTTATATATAATTTACGCATAAAATCAAAATCAGAATATTTAAGTTCTCTAACGCTCTTAATTAAATGTAGTCTTATTTCTGGTGGTATTAGATTTAGTATTAACCCTTGGAATAACTTTGCATAAATTTCAGTTTTTTCTTCTTCTTCATCTTCTACTACATAGGTTAAAAGAGAATAATAATCTTGTATCGAGAACTTAGTTTTTAAAAATTCTTTTTGGGCTTCCACGGGAATGCCTAAAATAAGCTGTTGATGAAAATTTTCTATTTCTAATAGTAAGTTTACTTCTTGTTCTAAGATGTTAGGGTCATCAAGTTGCCTTTTATCTATAATAACTGGTCCAGGATAAATACCCAATTCTACTGAACCATTTTTTCTAATATAAAGAAGACAGCTATCGGAAAGAAATTCTCTTGAAGACCTAAAATAAACCCCCAACCAAGAATCCAGATTATGATTATTAAGAAATTTAAATTTTAGCTTTATTGCTCCGTCTCGAAAGGGCGGATCATTTATTTTACTAGTCCAATATAATAAATTTTCTTTCACCTCTTCTTTTGTCCCCGGAAGAACTATTAGTTGATCGAGTTTTTTATAGAGGTCTTTGTATTCAGACGAAAAATCCAATTTTTTAATCATCAAAAATGTTTCTAAATAACCTTGTATTTTACTTAATAAATCTTTTTCCCCTGCATAGGCATGAACTTCTAAATTTTGAATATCAAACCCTAGTTCTTTTACGGACCTCCCAGTCACTCTAAAAATATTTTTATTCAAAACTAAAGCAATACCCAATTCTATATGCACATTCGGGTTATTGTTTGTTAAATCAGCTATAATGATATCCGAATCTGCAATGTCTTTAAAAAACTGCTTTTGAAGTTCTGTATTTTGAGCCCTAAAAGATATAACATCTAAATATTTCTGTGATGG
>Ga0315294_10003589_pt1 | contig 16910 bp, 17 predicted proteins | sample YL17G13_40_MG_FD_203626 | JGI IMG/M metagenome (GOLD analysis project Ga0315294, IMG submission 203626) | Sediment microbial communities from Yellowstone Lake, YNP, Wyoming, USA - YL17G13_40 | ecosystem: Environmental > Aquatic > Freshwater > Lake > Sediment | place: USA: Wyoming | collected... | reverse complement strand
TATCAATATGACCAAAAATCGAAATCATGGATACGAATACCAGGATATGGAAAAACAACTGATTTAGCAACGCCATTACGTGATGGGTTAATGAGTAAAAAAGATTATCAAAAGATACAAGGATTGCTTATACCACCGCCACAAATAACTTTAACCGCAGAAGATTGTTCAACGACCTTTGATTCAGGGATAATTGGATTTAGATCAAGTAAAGGTCATTTACAAATAAAATATGAATTAAGTCTCATTACTAAAGATGAAAAAGGAAATCCAAAAACGGAGGAAAAAGCATTCAAAATACATGAAAATACTTATGGCATAGATTTTCGAGTTGACGTTAATAAATTAATCAAAATGCTTGAAGAAAAAGGAAAATTAATTTATCGAGGATCAATAGGATTACAAGGACGAAAAGGAGAACAAGGAGAACCAGGGAAAGACAACGTTGAAACTGGTCCAAAGGGGGAAAAAGGAGATGACGGGAAAAATTATCCCTATCCAGGATCACTAATATCTGAACAAGCAGATTTCACAACTCAGCAAGATAATAGAGGAATTGTAAGTCTAAGCATCAATCCAATTTCTAAGGATGAAAATCATTTAATTGCAATCCGAGCCAACATAGGAGACCCAAATTACTGTCCAAAATTTATAGAACCTAGTGATATAAAATCAAAATGGATATTGGCCGTCGATGAAAGACCAATTTATAAAACAATTTTAAAAAATTGTGGAGAAGGAGTTTGTAATATTGACAATTGTCAACCAAATTCACCTACGCAAATAATACAAGAATTCTGTTCATCTAAATTATACTATCTAGATTTTTCAATAATCGAAAAAAGACTTGAAGAAAGATATCAACAATTATTACAAGAATTAAAAACGACGAAAGAAAAAGTTATTAATTATTGGTTAGAAACAATGATAAAAGTATACAACGAACAAAAACAAGCCCTTTGTTGCGCAATAGAAAATTGTGAAAGCAGAAGAGAAAACGCAAGAGAAAGAGCAAGAATAGAAGACAGCCGAGTACTCGCAGCTACAGCTCAATTAGGAATAACCGTAGATGGATCTAACGATAAAAAATGGTTAGAAACCGACGCAGGAAAAGAATGCGCCGATAAACCACCACCACCAACTATTGACGTCGCTACTGACACAGGAATACCAACTGCCATAAGCGAACTAACGGGAGGAGTCGAACCAAAAACAATCTACTCACTAACTATTGATTGCAAAGAAAACGCTGGAGCCAAAAAATCCTCCACCATAGATCTTCCACCAGGAAAATACCTAGTTGATTATGATAGCTGTTGTTGTTACGGAATTTCAAGAAACCTAGATTTACCAGATTTCTATTATCAAAGACCAGGAATTACAACTAACATCATTAATGAAACCGAATCCGAATGGGCGAGAAAAGCCCCATTATTCGATAAAGGAGATTATAGTCAATTTGGAGCGCACCTATGGGACGCAGCAAGACAAAATAAACCATATTCAGGATCTGTAAACATAATTTATACAAAAGGTAACGGTGAAAGAATATCTGCCACATTATTTCCAAAGGAATCATTTCGATATCTAAAACAATCTCAAGATTATCATCTTCCTGAAAGCAGAAGAAAAATCTTTGGAACAGCAAATGATATAGTTATCGAACACGCTGGAGGAAGCGTAATGGGATTCTTTCCAGGAGTTTATAACAATGATCCAAGATTAGAACCATGGGTGGCTCCTTCAATAACCAAAGATCTCATTACGAGTGCCTATTCCGGCACGGTAAAATTAAGTTTTACAAGAATTCCAGAACCAAGACCAATTCCAGAAGAAAAATTTATGGAAACATGTGAGGCTGGAACCATTACGAGCGTAGACATAAATGGTGAAACTAACGTTATTCCATTTATTCAATATCCTACTCTTAATGACGATGCTAGGAAAGTTATTAATCCATTTACGTACGAACCGACGGGAAAATTATCTGGAAAACCAATCATATTGTCCATGTTCCGGGGAAGTTATGAATTAGAAGTAAATTCATGTTGTTTCTTTAATAGTTTTATCATACAAATGGATAATTTATTTCTTATTATTACGAAAGAGATGTATGACGTGGCGATAACTAATGATCTTGTTAATTTCAATGCGGAATGGATGAAGAGTAAGAATGATCCTAGAGTTGAAAAGATGTTAAAGGATTATCCACCGGCTATACAAGATGGAAAAACCATTGTTGGAGGATGTATTAATGATTTTGAATTAACAAAAGGATTTTTTAACTTTCCAGATCCAATGTTGATGATAAAAATGATTCCGTCTTATCGGGCATATCGAGGAACTGTAACGGTCGTTTATCCATCTCAGGTTGATCCTAATAGGCCGTTAATTACTTACGTTGCTAAGAGGACGGTAATATATACGCAAGAAGAGAAATCAACTCCATCAATTTTTGGCGGTGGTAAAACGTTTCCGGGAGAGTTAGAAGACGAAACTTTATATTTAGATCAAGATTTTAATTCTTTATCTGATGTTTATACGGTTCCGATAGAAGAGATGGGGAATGATAATCCAAGTCGGAAGATTATGAAAGGGAAGAAAGCTTTCTTGAAGGTGGAGGATGCTAGTTCATCCTTTTTAGGTTTAAAATTTCAAATTGATACTTCTGGTGGGCCAATTGCTATTTTTATTGATGATGCTCCAACTTTAAAGGAAGAAGTTAGAGAATTAGTTGAAGAAAATTATAAGAGACTATGGAAAGTTAAGGAGATTTTTACTCCTATTGAAGTTGCTACGGAAGGAATGATGAAGTTAAATCTTACTTGTTTAGAAACTGCTCAGATAGATTGTGATAAAACTCAAATGGAAGTTGAAATTGATTGTAATCAGAATGTTTATTATATTGAAAATCCTTCTCAGACTAATCCGCAAAAGGCAGCTTCTTTTGAATTAGATGCTGGTTCATACGTTGCGGAATTGTCTAATTGTTGTTGTCTCTATAAAGGTGGATTGTTTAAAGGAAAGGTGTTTTTAAAGTATAATCGATTTAAGAATTTACCGTCTGGTATAACAATTTCGCCAATTGAGGTTTTATCAAATGCAGATTTTGGAGAATTTCTTTCTGAAGAAGAGGCTTTTGCTAATTATGTTGGTACTTCAATAGCGTTTGGTCATGCTGGAGGTGAAGTTGCTATTTGGGTTGATACGATTGTTAAGCAGAATAATACTTCTGAAAAGCCCGTAGGGAAATTAAAAGTTCGTATTCAGCATAAAGAATGTTATGATTTTAATTCAAACATTGCGGAGGCAACTGGAACGGAGGTAGAGCCTGTTAACGTTGAGGATTTTAATTGTGATTTGCCGTTGTCAATGATTGATCAATATGAGTATCAATGGAGACAAAATAATATTTGTGGATTTGTTGTTGAAAATTCTGGGTCTTACTGGATGATTCTTCTTAGATCAATAGGTAATGACCCATCGTGTGGTGGTGGAGAGTCAATTTTGTCTCCGTGTATTGAAGATGCGAAGAGAGTGTTTGATGCTTATCCGGCGATTTCTTTTCCTACTCTTGATGGGCTTACGATAGCAGGAAAGCCGACGACGGTTCAGAGAATGTTGAGGGATCCTTCGTTATCAGATTTGCTTATTTCTAAATTAATTGATTATGATTTCGTTATCGTAAAGACTCCTGGTAAAGTCATTTATGGGTCTGGTAAATGGCCATTTTCAATTGAGCCTCCTGGTAGACCGGAAGTGATCTCTGATGCTGATAAATTGCATATTAGTTTAAACGTAGCGCCTAAGTTTGGGCTTATTCTTTTTCCTTCTCTTAGTATTTAAATAGAAGGGATAGAGGTGGGAGAGTCGTTTGGGGTGTAGTTAGGGGATAAACGCCATGGCACAAAGGAGAAAGAAGATGATCGTGCGATCAAGACCAAGTGATCTTTTGGTTTATTACGGATGGCTGAATGCTTTTAATTCGGATCAAAATGGTTGGAATAATGAAAAAGTTGCACAAGATATGGCTAAATATGATTTATTGGTGTTCGGAGATGGAATTGCTAATCCAAGTCATGGTGATTTTGCAAATTCTCAGATTATCATTTCTAGAATAAAAACTCTTAAACCATCAATTACAATTTTTGGCTACGTTCAGACCGATCTTGCGTTAGATGTCTTTAAGAGTAAAGTAAATGAATGGAATGCAATCGGCGCAGGCGGCATTTTTATGGATCGTGCTGGCTATGATTTTGGTAAAACAAGATCTGAATTTAACGAACGAGTAGTTTATGTTCATAGTTGTACTAGTTCTAAAGTAGTCTTTGCTAATGCTTGGAATACCGATCACGTCTTGAACATCATAAATGATGTTAATTATCCTAATTCCACTTTTAATATTAATTTAAGGGCGAGTAAGTTAATTAGTTCTGATTGGGTTCTGCTTGAAAGTTTTCCCATTAATACGGTAGCATATGCTGATGGGTATGAACCTGCTTTGGATTGGTATGTAAGAGGTAGCAAAATTCTTAATGCTAAAGTAAACATAGCAGGAATTAGTGTTATTAACAATGATAATGCTAATGCTCAAAATTTGTTTAATTTTGGGTTTACTTCCGCAATACAGTGGGATTTAAGTGCATTTGGGTCTGGAGATGTTGATTATGGTGCATCGTCAGCTAAAACTACCTTCTTTAATAGAGATGATGTTAATCTTGAACATTCTCTTACGAAGTCTACAACCATTACTAGTCCTAGCAAGGATTTGAATGATAATGATGTTTATGTTCTTTATTCTCGTTTTATTAAAGCTACAGTTGATTTTTCATCTGGTAATCAGACTAGTTCAATTAAACTTTCACAATAACATAGAGTTCGTTAAGATTCTAGTTGAATCGTCAAAGCAAGAGGAGCCGAATCAAAGGTCGAGCTATTTTGGCTAAATATCGAATTAAACAAACGCAGTTTTGTTCTCTATCAAGAGAAAAGGAATGGCAGAATTGGCTAGAATCGATAGCTCCTCATCTTTATCAGGAGTTAATTGGTCATTTGTCTCTTGATCTTGGTTGTGGTTCTAATAAGCTTAAGATGATTGAGATTCAAAATAGGTTAATTGAATTGAATCTCGGATCTAAATTAATTCAATTTCTCCAGGATCATTATTCATTTGTTTTGGAGGTTGTTAGGACTAAAGAGGATATTTTGATTCGAAAATCATTAAAAACGTTATTGTTAAATAAAGCTCCGATGACTCCAAAAGTTTTTGAATATTATAATCCTAATATTATGACTTTTCCTCATAAGAAGATTTTTTATAATAGTGATGTGGATGTGTTGAAGAAAGATGTTTTGAGGTTTTGTGTTGATAAGATTGGTTTTGATTTTCTTATTATTGGTTCGTATGCTTTTGTGGAGTTTTTTCTTCAGGAGTATAAGAGTGAAAGTGATAAAATTGATAATAAGAAAAGGGAATTATATAAGTTTAGATTATCTCATGGGATGGCTCGGCTTCCTTTTGCCTTGACGGTTCAACCAGGGTCTTAACAAGCTCTCCTGTCCTCGTCCGTAATTTTCGGTCAGCCCGACCGTAATTAAAAATGTTGCAAGCAGCATTCAATCTTATTTTATTAGCCATTCGTCTCTTAACATCATTCCTAATCCTTCTTTTACTCCTAGCGGATGATGGTTTAATATTGTTTTTAATTTAGTAAGGTTGAAGGACGTATCTTTTGGTCTTGGTGCTAAATTTTTAAAATGTTGTGAGGAAACTGGTTTTACTAATTCTGGGTTTTTTCCTATTGTTTCAGCTACTTTGATGGCAAATTCATAAAGGGTTAGTCGATCATCTCCTGCTAAATTAAAGATTTGTTTATAGTATTCATTTTTTATTGCTTTCCATATAGCTATGGCACAATCTATGTTATATAATGGTTGAGTTGTTACGTCGTTTACGACCTCGCAAGTTTGATCTTTTCTTAGTTTATCCATCCAAGTTGTTACCCAATTTCCTCTATGATTATGGTTTGGCCATCCATACATGAGTATGGGTCTTATGATTATCCAATCAAGATTACTTGATCTTATTGATAATTCTGATGTTGCTTTAAATAATCCATAGTAGTTTATTGGAGATAGGTCGTCATCTTCTGAGTATAGTGGGTTCATTCCATTAAAGACAGCATTGGTAGAAATGAAAATAAATTTTGATTTTAGTCGTTCTGATTCTTTTATGAGGTTTAAGGTACTATAGAAGTTTATTCTTATTCCTTGTTGATAATTTTTTTGTACTTCATCTACGCTTCCTATCGCTGCACAATGAATGATTATGTTTGGATTAATTGATTCTAAATTTATTTCTTTATCTAAGTCTAGTTTTATCATTTCATATTTACAATTATTTTTCATTATAGTTGGTTGATTTTTATGTTCGGTTAATATAAGTTCGTGCTCAAAAGGAGCAGTTGAGATGAGTGCTTTTCCTAATAATCCAGAAGCGCCTGTTATGAGAATTTTCATAAAATGATGGCCCCAAATCCTCCATCAGTTGGTGATCCACCTATGTGCATTTTAGATAATGCATGAAATTCTGTTTTCGTTTCTGGTAATTCTTTCCATACTCTATCCATTCCTTGGCGATAAAGATCGTCAAAAAACATTATTCCTCCTGGAGCCATATATGATTTCCATGCATTAAATTCGTTCATGGTATGTTGATATTCATGAATAGTGTCTATAAAGATTATTCCTATCTTTCCTTGATATTGAGGACCTAACGTCTTTGCCGTTTCTATGCTATCGCCTAAAATGAATTGAAAGTTTGGGCAAGCTATTTCAGATACTTGTGGTAATTTTGTTACGTCAATTGAAATTACTTTTACGTCAGGATTTTTCGTTGCTACGTGTCTAGATGCTCCTCCGCCACACGTTCCTAGTTCTAAAAAGATTTCTGGTTTCATTTTTTGCGTTATTATAGCTAAATATCGGTAATAAATGCTTGGTGGCCATTGTGGTCCTGGTAATGATGGTTCTTTCCAAGCTTGTGCCTGTGAAGAAATTAGGTCATGTATTGTGAGTTTGTTCATGTTCCTGATTTAGGACTCCAATGAAGGAAATCTCTTTTCTTTCCTATGGAAACATAAATTTGGTTTGTTGGATGTAAATTATTTAACGTCATATCATACCAACTTGGATTATCAACTGCTCCATTAACGTTCGTAACTGCTTCAAAATTTACCTTATGATGATGTCTTCCATTAAGTACTATAACAACGTTATCAGAAAAAGCTTCCTTATAGCAATCTAATATAGTATTTATAATATCATATTCCATGTCTATGTAAATTAAATTTATTCTTGAATTTAAACTACCTGATTTTCCTTTTATTTGATTAATTAAAAATCCATCAGTTGGAGTACTATTTAATATAGTTAGTTTATTCCATTTATTGTTTAATTCATTAAGCGATGAATTTGGACATATGCCAAATGACCAAGTTTTCGGATCTTCTCTTGACATTATGCCAGATGTTATGCAAGAAACCGTCAACGGATCTGAAGTAATACCAAGACATAATCCTCCAGAATTTCGTGCAATCATATGAAGAAAGATTTGATAAGGTTTTGGATTACTAAACGTAGTTAATAAAGTGGATTCTGGATTTTTAGATTTATTGCTCATGAATTCTATTGCTGCCGGGGTTAAATATTCTGCTGGAAACGGACCAAACATTCTTATCCATTCTTGTTTGTCTCTAGCTATTTGATCATTAAATCCTGGATAAATGCAAACGGAAGCACTTCCCCAATGGATTATGCAACAATCAAGCAATAGCGTTTGTTTGTATCCTGCCTCTTCTAATTTCATATAAATATAATTATCATTATACCATAATTGAAATTGTTCTGGGATAGGTAAAAATTGTTTTACTACTTCTGGTCGAAAGAAATAAGACCATCCTTGTCCGCCAGTACCTGTCTGTCCTCTTAATTGGTTTGATAATCGGATTGCATCAGATTCGATTTCTGCAATGCTATTATTTAATAAGTTTAAATTTCCTAATGGCATATTTCTGAAAAAGGTTCCATCCTTTTTAGGAATTCCAGATCTACCTTGAAAATATCTTTTGTCTTTTTTCGAGCATTCCTTTACTACAGGGTCTAACCATCCAGGACATACATAAATATCATTATTTAATAATGCAATCACGTCAGGATTTAGTTCAAGAGATGCTGACAGTAATTGATTCCAAGCCTTCGTAACTCCGAAATTTGATTGATTATGGATTAAAACTTTTGGATTTAAGCTACGAAGATAACTTAAAGTATTATCAGACGATCCGTTATCTAAGAGAACGAATTCTATGTGATGTGAACCTGAATTCTTCTTAATGGAATCTATGGCCATTTTTGTCCATATTGATTGATTCCAACAAGGAATAGCAATAACTATCATGCAATGGCCACTCCAAAGCCAGCATCAATCTTATTTTCTAAAGCAATATGCATTTTTGGTAATATTGCTTTTTGTAATTTTAATTCATTCCAAAATTTCTTCATGGAAGGATTTAAAAGAATGTCATCAAAAAGAAATAATCCTCCTCTTTTTATTTTAGGACGCCATAGTGAAACTTCCTTGTTGGTATAAACGCCAGAATGATCGCTATCAATAAAACATAAATCAACTGAAAGATTGTCAATTCTAGATAATAATGGAATGGAATCACTACGATCCTTTATGATCGTTATGTTAGGGCATTTATCAATAATATATTGAATATTATAAGGTTCAGGATCAATACCATATACCTTTCCATCAAGATGTCCGCCAGCTAAATGAGCCGTGCCCCTACCAGTACAAACGCCAAGTTCAACAGAAAGAGTAGGTTTCATTAAACCAACTAGCTTATATAATAATTTATAATAAAGACATCCAGGGTCTTGTCGATACAAACAATCAAAAAATTCACCGCATGAATAATCTTCATTTAGAATATTAGAAAGATCGATTACTTCCTGTAGTGTTATCATGTTAACACTTTAATCCTTTCATTTCTGGTGGATTCCAATTCCTAAAGACATCATAAGAACATAGAGCGACAGCAATGCAGTTATCCGTATGTAAACCAGGGAAAATAACATGTTCTCCTGGTAATGCAGCAAAACATTCAGGTAATTTTGTATTATTATCTGCATGAATTATGTCATCAAAAATCAAAATTACGCAGTCGGAGAATAAATGTTTATAAGATCTTATTTCTTCATTTACCCAATTTAAAGTATGGGTAGCATCGATAAACATTATGTTAATTCGAATTGAAGATTGTTGACAGATATTTTCTACGATCTTAATCGTATCATCATTAGTCGATATCTTATTGATGAAAATGCAATTATCATAATGATTAGAAACTTCAATGGCACTTTCATAAGCATCTTTATCAAGTCCAATCGTCCAGCTCTTAGGATTGCCGCTAGCTTTCGCTCCTGCAGCTAAATTAGCAAACCCAATTCCAGCATGAGTTCCTATCTCAATTGCAACTCCGCCATGACAATGTTTAGAAATTAAATAAAGAAATTTATAGTAAGGTTGATCCTTACCCCACCACATATCCTTTCCAGCATTAATTGGATCGAAGATCCATCTCCTACGAGCATCAGCATAAGAATCTCCCACGTCGATCATTGTTCTAGATTGATCAGCTAACTTAGATATTTCAGCAAGATTCATGGCATGTAATCCCTTTTCTTATGGACGAACTTGAAATTTTTATCAGGATTAATTATTACTCCAAATGGAACTGCTGAATTCATCATCTTATCAACGTATTTTTCTTTTCCTGGTATTTGATTAAAAGCTTCATTTAATTCACCATATTGAAGGTCATCCATTAAAAATACGGAATTATTTCCTAAATAAGGCGCATAATCATTCCAGTCTTTTGCAAAATAATCAAATTCATGCCAACTATCAATGAAAAGAATATCAATGGGCATTTGCATTGACTTGATATAGTTAATTTCATTCCAGGTCCATCCTCTACGATACACAAAATTCGGGAAGTAATGAGCGACTTCTACGCATTTTTTTGACGGTTCTTCTCCGTCTTTATGAATATCAATGCCAACGACTAGAGCCTCTAATCTACCTAAAGCGAAATGGCCGCTACAATCACCCTCATCAATTCCTAATTCAACAATGAAATTAGCTTTCACAACGTCAGCCAACTCAGTGCAAAATCGATAATAAGGTCTCCTATAATGCTTATTTCTTCCGTCAAGTCCATCTTCTCTCCATCTTCTATCTAGGAAGTAATGATTTACCAATGGACTTTTAATGCTATTCTCCATTAATTCTTTGATCCTGTCCATGCTGATCTTGTTCATGGAATTATCCTCCTTAATTATATATTTTTGAAGACGTTTATCATAAATAAATAAACATAAAGGAGGATAATTCCAATGTCATTAAACGTTACAGGAACAACTTTTATCCGAAACGCTTTTAAAGGAGGATTTCCATTATTTGAAAGCATGGCGACCGTCTTAAGCGTCGTCGATGAATTTATTATTGTTGATTATGGAAGCGATGATGGAACCTTACAAATCTGTCAAGAAATAGCCAGGAAAAACAAGAGAATAAAAATTCATCAAAGAAATTGGACAAGAACTAATGATCCATCAGCCTTCGCAGACGCTGCTAATCAATGCGTAGAATTATGTCCAACCGAAGGAGTTTTATTTTATCAAGCAGATGAAATATTTCATCAAAATCTTATGAGGATGATTAATGAAGCATATCAAAATAAAGAATACGCTCTTACCTTCGAAAGAATACAATTATCACACAATTTTAATCAGGTCAAATGGCTACCACATGTAGTAACTAGAAGCATAATTAAAGGAAGATACAAATATGATAAAGATGGAATGACCGTAAGTGACTCAGGAGGAACTAGAATGATGTGTAGAAATCCAATAACTAATGAAGCAGGAAAATCAAGACAATATCCATGGCACGAAAATTTCGATAATAACAATCCAAGAAGATTAAATCATGAAATGGCTAGAATATTTCCATGGAATGAATTCCTTGTAGATACCAGTAGCTGTTTTAGAGACAATCAATTTGCTAAAAAAGAACTTCATGCGCCATTTTGGAAAGAATCCAATCAAAGTATCGACGGCATTAATAGAAACGAATGGATGAGAAGAGCAATGGCAGACCCAGTGTGGACAATAAAAACCTCACCATTCCCATTACCAGAAATAATAAAAGGATTAGTTGGAATGACTTCCTACTCTCTTCGAAATGAGATAAGAAAAGCGTTAGAAGATGATAATTACTCTATAATGGGAGCTTAACATGAAAGTAGATTTCGCAACATTTGTTTATTGGAAAGACGTCCAAAAGCTCCATGCACTAGATGTTCTAAAAAACAAGGTAAACGAACATGGATATCCATTTCATCAAATACATTTAGTACATCAAAATTGCATAGATAATCAAATTAGACCGATAACGGAAATTACAGTTAACATAATTAAAACAGAAAACAATCCAAATATATTATCCGAATTCCGAATACCAGCGGATGATCCAGATGCAGCAAAATGGACACACGCACCAAATCATCCACATTGGTGGAAAAATCATGTCATCAACCATTTAAACGTCTTAAAGGAATCTGTTGCTGATTATATAGTGTTCACCGATTCTGACGTTTCAATTATTGCTAATGGGCCACCATCTTGGATAGAATATGGAATAAACTGTTTAAGAAAATACCAAAACGTCCTTATTATCAGTCCTGATGATGGAGGACCAGAATGTCATAAACGAGTGCCTGAAGGGAGAATGGTACAAACAGTAAGTCAACAAATATTTTTATGTGAAAGAGCTAGATTATCTGCTATTGATTTTCATGTGCCATTTGAAGCATCAGCTTTAGAAGAAGATCCTAAAAAGAGAAAATCAAATAAATTAGCACCTTATGGACCATTTCAGGAATTTTATTTCATGTTAGAAGGAAGAATGTGGAGATATATGGATAAATTTGGATTATATAGGTTAATGTTAAAAAATCCACCATACAGATACTGGCATGGACCAAGATAATGAAAATAACATTTGCAATAACCAGAACTTGGTATGACTCATATACTGATTACCGAACTCTCGTAGAAAAAGCATGGAAAGACTATTGTTACGTGGATCAAATTAACTTAGAAAACCCAACTGCTTACATCATATCCCCAATAAACGGAGAATTTAGACCACATATAGATAATCATCGAAATGAAACTAAAAAATGCAAAATTCTATGGTGGAATCTAGAGAGACTACCACGAGATGAAAATCATAATGATCATAAGAAAGACGTAAAAATTTTGTTTGATAGATATATTGATTATATGATCGTCTCAGATCGATGGTACAAAGCATACTATCGAGAATTTGGAGAAAAAGTTATTTACTGTCCAATGGGAATAGACCAAGTTTTATGTTCAAATCCATGGGCGGAAGGGCATGACTCATATAATTTCACTCATATGAGTTATGCTTGGGGAAGAAGGGAATTTTTAAATAAATTACCAAATTGTCTACAAAATTGTTGGGGAGAACCAAGAAAAACCGGATTGTTACGAACAAAATTCATGATAAACGTACATCAAGACCAATATAATATATTAGAACCATTAAGGTTCGTTCTTGGAATATCACATGGAGTCCCAATTCTAACGGAAACCATAAACGATTCTTATCCATTTATTGTAGATAAGGATATACTTATGTGTAATTATGAACATTTAATTCTAAATGGATCCAGATATGCAAATGAAGATTATTCTAGATTTAAGAAAATTGCAGAATCAGCATATGATAAAATGCTAAATCAATATGGATTCTGTAAAATGATGACCGAATTAGGCCGAAACATAGAGGGAGGATAATTGTGCACGATATAAGATCATATGTACCAGAACTCTTTAATGAAAAAGGAACATTACTTTATATAGGAGCTAGAAAAGACGCCCATTCTTGGTTAGATGAACTATATCAAGCTGAACAAAAAATAACAATTCTTGAAATATGGCCACAAAATATTGATTTCCTAATTAATGATCATAGAATACAAAAAATAATAAAAGGAGACGTACGGAAAATAAAAGAAATATCAAAAAGAAATAAATATGATTACGTATTTTGGTGGCATGGTCCAGAACACATAAATAAGGAAGAATTATCAAAAACAATCATGCAACTAGAAGAAATAACAAATAAAACCATTGCAATGGCATCTCCATGGGGAATTTATATTCAAGGACCGCATAAAGGAAATCCTTATGAAGAACATTTATCTCATTTATCAATCGAAGACTTTTCATTGTTAGGATACAATACAGCTACTGATGGATTACAAAATGAGCCAGGAAGCGAGATTGTGGCGTGGAAGAGAATAGGAGAAATACCATGAAAGTAGCATTTTTCTGTCTTCATTATGGAAGTGACTATCTAAGTTATGCAATAAGATCAATAATCGATGTAGTTGATAAGGTATTTATAGCTTATTCACCAACTCCATCACATGGCCATCAAGGATCGTCTGATAATCCAGATAGTAAACAGAAATGCTATGAAGCTGCACATCAAAACAATTCTACACATAAGATACACTGGATAGAAGGAAAATGGGCGCATGAAGGAGATCACCGAGACTCAGTATTCCGAACATATCCTAATGCTAGATTAATATCGGTTGTCGACGCAGATGAAATCTGGCATACCGATCAATTTGCAGCTATGCAAGAATGGTGTTTAAGTCAACCAGCGTTTGCTTTTAAACAAAAATTGCGGACATTATGGAGAAGTTTTAATTGGATAGTTGATGATGAAATGATGCCAGATAGATTTTATCGTCTAGATCAACCAAGAGGAACGTTCCGATATACACCTAGGGAAATAGGAATCTTTTATCACTTTGGATATGCTAGAAAGCCAGAAAACATCAGATATAAATTATCGATACATGGACACAAAAATGAATTAAAAGCAAGATGGTTTGAAGACAAATACTTAGCATGGAGTCCAAACAATAACATAGGAGATCTCCATCCAACTTGCAACAACATATGGAATGCAAAACCATTCGACAAAAGTTTATTGCCAACTATTCTTGAGAATCATCCATATCGAAATCTGGAGGTAATAGTATGATCTCAGGATTTACGCTTGGCCATAATCTCATAAGTGGTGGATTTCCTATAATCGAAGCGGTTGAAGCTATTAAACCATATGTTGATGACATTGTGGCAGTAGACATGAATTCCGATGATCAAACTAATAAAGTACTTCAAAAACTAGGTTGCATTACTATAACAAAACGTTTTAATAAAGATCAGGACGCATTTAATAAATGTTATTATGAAAACAATCAATGCAAACACGATAATATTATCTTTTTTGAGGCCGATGAAATATTTAGCGATGAATTGCTTAAGAAAATCGTTAAACTCGTTGAAAATGACCATAAGGGATTTGCCGTCTGGAGATTACAATTAGAACAAAATTTTCAAAGATGTCGATGGTATCCTCACCCGGTTCATCGAATAATCAAGAAAGGAAATGATACATATATTAAAAATCCAGTAGTCTTTTCATCATCAATTCCAACAATTCCTATTGAAGAAGGATTTCTATGGGATGTTTCATCTTGCTTTAGAGATGACGTTAAAGCAAGAAGAGCACAAGCTATGCTCTTCTGGAAACAATTAAGAAACTTAAGAGTATCTAATCATTTTTCTGAGCCAAATGAATTCACGAATTTAGATGACTTTCTAAAAGAACCACAATGGTTATGGAAGAAATCGCCGTTTAATATACCTTTAATATTAAATCGTTTAGTTGGAACAACTAGTTATAAACATTGGGTAGATCATTGGCTAGAGACTGCATTAGTAAAGGATAATTAGCATCCGCTTTTGAAAGCGTTGGTGGTGATAACAATGGCCATTTTATTCCAATAGTCGGGTCATTCCATATAATTCCTCTTTCAGATGATGGATTATAATAGTCAGAACACAAATATGTAAAATCAACATAATCACTTAAAACATAAAACCCATGAGCAAATCCTTTCGGAATAAAAAATGACAATTTATTTTCATCAGATAAAATTTCACCAACCCATTTTCCAAAATATGGACTATTTCGACGTAAATCAACGGCAACGTCAAAGACCTTCCCTCTAATCACTCTTACTAATTTATCTTGTATGTTTTTTATTTGATAATGTAAACCTCGAAGTACACCATGTTTAGAAAATGAGTGATTCTCTTGAACGAATGAAATATCAAGATTCATCAATTTTAAGTTAAACGATTCATAAAAAAACCCTCGATCATCACGATAAATTTTTGGCTTAAATAGAAAAACTTCAGGAATGGTTGTAATGATTTTCTCCATGCATTTATTTACAAAAATATAATATGATTTCTAAACCAGAAGATGGTGCAAGACCAGGTGATACTCCTTGGTTTACTATGGATGCTGTTAATTTCTTAAGTAACTTCGTAAATGAAAACATAAAAATTCTTGAATTCGGATCCGGTAGATCAACGGTATGGTTATCTAAAAGGACTAAATATATTACATCAATTGAGACAGATATTAAATGGTATGAATGGGTTAAGGATAATGCTCCAATGGTGGATATTAGATTATTGCCTGCCGATCAACATGCATTAATTTGCGATCAATTTTCTAATGAATTTTTTGACTTAATTATATTAGATGGTGTTGATGATATTAGAGTTAAATGTGCCGAATCTTCCATTCCAAAATTAAAAAGAAACGGATATCTTCTTCTTGACAATGCTGAAAGAGCCTTCTATTATCCCATTATCAAAGTTAGCGTTAACTATACTAGAATTTTAGAATTAACTGATGGATGGGAATTAAACTTCAGTAATGAAAAACCAGTTAAACAACATGGTAATTGGTATACCGTCTGGTGGCAAAAACCTTAAAATCCCCGGTGGACTTCTCCGGAAGGCAGGGCGGGCGACCTATGGACAGATATAGATCGCTTACGTCGTGCTTGATCACAGGTCCACCGGGGGTTGTCAGATTATTTAGTTTCAAGATCATATTTATTCTTTTTGGCTGTTTCACGGACGTCTTCCGCCGTTTTTTCTCCTATTAAAGTTTTTGTTATTCCCTTTTGGGTGATTGTAGTGGTGTGTCCTTTGAGTGGAAAAATAGTTCCTCCTTTGTTTTTCTTTCCTAAGGAGTAGATTCCGTTAATGACGTAAATGTTTAAGCATTCATAAGTGTGTTCAGTGTGTTCTCTAATTACTATGTGTGCTTCGAGCACTATATTTTTGTGATCAAATGTACATTTTTTTACGTAGTGTTCATCTTTGTTAACCCATTGTTTGAGGTCAAATGGAATTACGACGATATTTTTCTTTGGTTTTCTTTCTTTTTTTTCTTGGGTCATCTTTTTCTCCTTTTGGATGAATTCGCCTTGGACTTGAACTTTAGCTATCCTTGATTTATGTATTTTTAGAGTTGGTAAATTGGGATTATCGACCGATTTTATTTCTAATTGGTGTCTTTCTGCTTTTGATGATTTTGTTTTGTCTATTATGTATAAATTATTGTCTCCTTTAATCCTTACTATGTTCCCTTTTTTTATTTCCACATGATGTTCCTTATTTTGTGTTGTTGATGATGTTTAGTAATTTCTTGTCTTCGCCGGTTTTTCTCATTCTGGAGATGATTGAATAGATGGATAATATTGATCTGTTGGTAAGGTATTTATTTAGCTTATTTGATTTTTTCCATAATAGGATGTCGATCTTTTCTTTATCTGTGAATCGTTGGTTTTGTTTGTTTGTGTTGTTGA
>Ga0315294_10003588_pt1 | contig 16910 bp, 18 predicted proteins | sample YL17G13_40_MG_FD_203626 | JGI IMG/M metagenome (GOLD analysis project Ga0315294, IMG submission 203626) | Sediment microbial communities from Yellowstone Lake, YNP, Wyoming, USA - YL17G13_40 | ecosystem: Environmental > Aquatic > Freshwater > Lake > Sediment | place: USA: Wyoming | collected... | reverse complement strand
AGCCGAAGGGCCTGCCAGCCTGGTTACCGAGTGCCTTCCCGTATGCGGCAATGACGAGTTCCTCACGGTTCGCCTTGGCGAGTGCGTCCATCAGCTTCTGGGGGGAGATTGTCCTTGCCATCGTGAGTTCCTTGCCTTGCGGAGAGGATCCTGAGGAATCCCATCGACCTCTCGGGTCCGGATGGAGAATCGGGGCATTTCTGACCCCCACAGGGGATGTTCACGCAGATTCGATCTTCTCAAAGATGAACCTGGCGAACATCAACATCTCCTCCCTGCCCTCGATGACGCCCAGCTCATCAATCGGTCGCAACCTCTTGCCCTTGATGGCACAGCGCTCCTCACCGAACGTCAACCTCGGGAAGTTCGATATCTCCTCCTCGATCACGGAGAAGGGAGGGAACATGTCGATCCAGGGCATCTTTCTTTCGGGCGGCATCCTGACTCCATTGACGGTCAAAGTCGTCGTCACATGCTCGTGACCACTACATGACATCACGGTCTCGATGCCACACGATCTGAGGAGCATGACCGCCTCGATGATTCCGTCCTCGATGGCACCTCGTATCTCTTTGCCTCGCATCTCTTTCATGACGACACCTCGTACCCCTTCGGATCATCGACTATGCTAGGAAGAACCTTGACGGAGACCTTCCTTCCTCTTCTCTCCCTCATGAGATCGGGGAGATTCAGGAAGATGTCCTCGACACACTGCATGGTCATACCCGAGAGTCTCCTCGCACCCATCCCCGACTTGTACGCCTCGTCCACCACGAGGTCCACGAACTCCTCTGTCGGTTCGAGCGAGAAACCTTCGACATCCGCCAGGAGTTGGAGCCTCTTCATTACGGACCCATCGATGTTCATCATGATGGAGCGGAGCTCGAGCTTGGACAATGGGTCCAAGACGACGATCATACCGATCCTTCCACAGAACTCCTCGAGAAAGCCATATTCCACAAGGTCCTCATGAATCACATGGCGGAAAAGCTCAGTCTCCTCCATCACGACATCGATGTCGGAATGAACCTCCTGTTTGAATCCGATCTTCTTCCGTTTCCCGATCCGTTTTGCCACGATCTCCGACAAACCATCGCTGAAACACCCGGACATCATGATCAACAAATTCTTGGTGCAGAATGGGACGGTGACCTTCATGGGGTGTCCCTTGGAACTGATGCCGGACACAGGGGTGTGTATCGTGCTGCCCTTGGGGTTCGGATCGATGATTTCCAGCAAAGCTTGCTGTACCGCAGATCCTGATATGTCACGAACTGCTCCAGACCCAAGATGCCCCGTGGAACGCTGTGCTTTTTTGTCGATTTCATCCATGACAAGTATAGACCGCTCTGCCAAAGGGAGGTATTTTCCTGAAGCCTGCAACAACGAAGAGAGCAGCGTCTCCACATCATTTCCCACATACCCGGCCTCAGTCATCGACATCATCGATTGCTTCCAGCAAACCACTCCGACGATCTCCGAAAGCGTCTGCGCAAACAGAGTCTTCCCACTTCCCGTCGGTCCGATGAGGAGGACATTCTCCTTGGGCATCTCCTCGCCTTTGGCGGGATCGATCATCCCGACCTGAACCCTCCGGTAATGCCTCCTGATCGCCAGCGCCAGCGACCTCTTGGCATCCGCCTGCCCGACGATCTTCCGATCGAGCTCGGCGATGATCTCCCTGGGAGTCATGTCGAAACGAGAAATGGCTTCGAACTGGTCGAGATATTTCTGTTCCACGACGGGAACGCCCTCGTCCCTCTTCTCCTCCTCCTTCACGACCGGCATCCCCTCGGATGCCATCTTGATCCCCATCGTCAACGCCGGGGCGCACGATCCACAGGCGTACATGTGATCGTCGGATCCCGGCTCGTGGATCTCGATCCCGCCATCGACGGGCTTGTTGCAAACCATGCACTTGTTCACTTGGAGAATCTCCAGAATCTTCAGAATCCCTTGTTGCGGCAATCGGCACAGACGTCGATGATGGATGTGCCCTCCTCGTCCCTCTGGTCCATCCTGGCGTTCGCCTCGGAGGACAGGGGATCGATGACGCAGATGTCCCTCTTGCAGACATCACAGTACTTCATCAGGGCGGAACCCCCACCGAAGTAGGAGGTGTGAGGACACTTGATGGAATCGCTCGGGTCGCAGAAGCTCGGATGGTGCTTGCAGCGCCTGAACGACAACGTCATGAACGGATTCCCGAACAGCATCCTCCGGAGGTAGCCCATCGGACGAGTCTCCTCCACGTACAGGTCGCACATCTTGCAGACCGGATCCAGATCCGGCGGTTTCGTCTTCCTCGGCTCGTGATGGAAGAATGGCATCGTCACTTCTCCTCCCTTACTCTGAATCTCCTCTTGTCCGTGTACCCACAATGCCAACATGTTCGATGGCACACGGCGGGATTGTCATGCGACATCCTCCTCCACGGTGAGTATCCGTGAATCCCCAGCCAGCAGAGGGCATTCCTCACGATCGGCATCCAGCCGTTCGGCTTGCTCATCATAACACCTCTCCTTGAACGCAGGGATCGGGCCCTCTCACCTTTCACGGATCTTGACCTTCCTGACCTGCGTCAGCCCGCAGCGCCAGCACTTCCTCTCCTGGGAGAGGTTCTGTATGAAGGTCCATATCCCCCAGTCGTGGATCCCGATTCGACATAGGAAGCTCATCTGTCACCTCCTTCGGAAAGAATGTGCGTGATGACATCTCCTCGTGCCACCTCGACCTGTGATCCCGACTCCATCTCCTTTACCATACAGGTGCCTTTCGCCATCTCGTTCTCTCCCAGGATGACGACTTTCTCGAACCCATCCGAATTTGCATATCCAAGCTGGGATCTCAGGCTCCTCCGACGGTAATCGATGTCGCACTCCATTCCGGCAGATCGAAACGAGGACATCATGCGCAACCCCTCCCTCCACGCCTCATCTCCCAGCGTCACCATCAAAATTCCGTGCCGATCGACATCCTGGAGAGATGCCCCCACGGCATCTCGCACCATCAGGATTCTCTCCAGTCCCATCCCCACCCCAACTCCAGGAGTGGGAGGCCCGCCACACCGCTCCACGAGACCATCATAACGACCTCCGCCACCGATGCTGTCCTGTGACCCGAGCCCTCTCGCCTTGAACTCGAAGGCCGTCTTCGTGTAGTAATCCAGCCCCCTCACCAACCGTGCATCCAGCACGTATTCGATGCCGATCATCCGGAGGATCTCCTGCACCTGCTCGAAATGATCACGACATTCCCCACAGATCAATGCCGTCGTGTTCTCTGCCACATCCTCGTCGGTGATGACCGCCTGACACATCGGGTTCTTGCAATCCAGCACCCGCAGCAGATTCTTCTCGAAACGATGACGGCACAGATCACACAAGCCATTCATGTTCGGTGTCAGAAACGACCTCAATGTTCCCTCCATCACGGGACGACATCGTGAACATCCCACCGAATTCAACCGCAGCTCCACCTGCCCGATGTCAAGTTCCTGAAAGAACCCCCTCGCCAACTGGATGACCTCGGCATCCAGTGCCGGATCCTGGCTCCCGATGACCTCTATCCCACACTGGTGGTGTTGACGATAGCGACCGGCCTGTGGGCGATCGTGGCGGAAGATCGGACTGATGTAGAACAGCTTCACCACACGCTCTCGGTCTTGCGCATGAAGATTGTTATCCAGGTAAGCACGGATCGTCGGTGCGGTCCCCTCGGCTCGCAGCGTCAAGCTGTTGCCGCTGCGATCCTGAAAGGTGTACATCTCCTTGGAGACGATGTCGGTCCCATCTCCTATGGATCGAACGAACAGATCGGTGTTCTCGAAGATGGGAGTCCGAATCTCCTCGTATCGATACCTCCGACAGATGTCACGAAACACCCCCTCCGCATTCCTCCATTCACCGACCTCGTTCGGTAGGATGTCATGTGTCCCCTGAGGTCTCATCTCTCGCCACCTTCCTGACCACATATCCAGGCGGGATGTTGATGTGCATCCTCTTCTTCGGAGGACCGAAGGCCTCACAACACGGACGAGAAACAGGCCCTCCCTCTCGATGACGAGGCCTCGAACGATCGTCTTCCGAGATCTCAATCCTCATTTTCCTTGCTCCTCCTCTCGGCCCTCTCCAGGATCTCCCTCGTGACGAACGAGACCCAGGTCAGCATCTCCTCGTAGTCGATCTCGTCATCACGGTCCTTGCGATACGACCTCCCGAGGACGTAGTCGAACGATTCCTGAACATCACCCATCATGATCCTCATCGATCTTCCATCTCCCTTTTCGCCTCGTATTCCTCCGCCGCTCGCATGAATGCGATGCCGATCTTCGTCACCCCATCACTGTCCCCGGTCTCGATCAGATGTTCGAGTCCTCGATAGAGCGCCGTCGTGGTCAGCTTGCGAGGAGTTCTCACCTTGCGAGATGGGCGGGAGATCGGAACTGTTGGCATATGGTCTATGGGCATCAACACTCACCTCTCAGGATAGGCTCGCCAGAACGGTCCTGGTGTCCTCCATTCGAGCTTTCAAGCCCGTGTTACGCAATTCCTCGGAATCGTCCTCGATCGCCCGTTTCAGAGCCGTTTCCTGCCCGCACACGACCACTGCACGCTTGAACCTGGAGATACCGGTGTACAGGAGATTCCTCTGCAGCATCCTCCGGTGAGAATCGTGCATCACGAGGACGCCAGCCGGGAATTCACAGCCTTGGCAGCGGTGCACGGTCATCGCATAACAGTGGATCAGGAAGTACGACACATCGAATCCATCATACGCCATCGATGACCCGTCGTCAAATCGAATGACGATCCCGGATTCGTCCGCATCCACCACCCTGCCAGAATCCCCATTGAACAGACCACGATCGTAATCATTCCTCACCTGCATGACCTTGTCGCCGATCCTGAACACCCTCCCATCGACGGGGCACTCCCCCTCTCCTCGTGGTGGGTTCAGGCTCCCCTGCAGGATGTCGTTGAGTGCCTCCGTGCCCAAGCTGCCCTTCTTCATCGGGGTCAGGACCTGGACCTCCATCGGATCGATATCGTACACCCTCGCCAGACCCTTGACCATATTGGGGATCCTGGATGCCAAGATGTTGGCATCGTCACACCGATGAAACGAGCACATTCCCTCCCCAAGGCTATCGGCAGTCAGAGGATCGATGACGGGGATGATCCCCCTTCGGATGTCGTGTGAGACTCCAATGATATCGCTCCCCTCCTTCTGCCTGAAGATGTGGTTCAACTTCGTCACGGGAACGATGTCGGTCTCTATCAAGTCCCTCAGGAGCCTTCCGGGCCCCACGCTGGGGAGTTGATCATAGTCACCCACCAGCACGAGGCGAGAGAACCCAGGCGTGGCATCCATCAACACCCTCATCAGTTCGATGTCCACCATGCTGGACTCGTCCACGATGATGGCAGACTGAGGAAGCTGATTCGACAGATCGTGCTCCCAGGATTCCTGGTTCGGGTCGTATCCCACCAGTCTGTGGATCGTCATCGCCTCCTTGCCGACCGTCTCCGAGAGCTTCTTCGCCCCACGACCGGTGGGACAACACAGGGCGATCTCCTGACCTGCCTTCTCCAAGCTGGCGACGATCGCCTTGCACACGGTCGTCTTGCCGGTCCCTGGACCTCCGGTGATGATGGAGATGGGAGATTCCCAGGCTCTCAGGACCGCCTCTTCCTGTTCCTCGGTGTACTCGATCCCGAGATCATCTGCGGCTCCCCTCATCGCATCGGAGATGAGGATGGGATCTCCGAGTCCATCTCCCTGGTGCATCTGCCTGACGACCACATTCCGAGCCACGATGCACTCGGACTCGTGGAGGTCGTACGGGTAGACCTGATCGTCCTCCTCCACGATGACGAGCACCTGTGCCGCACACGCATCCAGTGCGTCCATGACCATATCGTCATCCTCGTCGACTTCCAGCTTGCTCCCGACGATCCTGATGAGGTCGTCGGCAGACATCGAGCAGTGTCCGGAATCCCTGATGTCCTCCATCGTCGAGACGACCGCCAGCTTGAGCCTGTCGATGTCGGTCCTTGGGATGCCAGATTTCTTGCCGACCTTGTCGATGCGATCGAAATCCTTCAGCCCGTACTCGATGGCGATGGCGTACGGAGACTCCTTGAAGGCAGGAACGCAGTCCGTCCCGAACTCGGCGAACATCCTGTCGGCAACCTTTCCTCTAACACCCATCCCCTTCAGATCTCCCACGATCTTGACCTTGGTCTCCCTCTCGAGCTTGAGGTTGGCGGCTTCGATGATGAGACTCATCTCTCGTGTGTTCTGGTAGCCCTTCCCCTTGAGTGCCGGCCAGTTGGCGACTCCCTTCTGGAAGACGAGGATCTTCTCGGCCTCCGATCCGAAGTCATCCCAGAGCAGGCAGAGGATCTCCTTGACGGCTTCCGTCCGCTTGCCCTTCGGGATGAACCTGGTGATCGAGCTGACGAACCCCCACCTGTCATCCTGAGACACGACCTCGAATGAGGCAGCATCGACCTGCAGTCCGAACTTGGACGTGACCCAAGTTCCCCTGAAATCGAGCTCGGATCCCTCCTTGACCTGATCCAGGTTGCCCTTCCTCTTCAGAACGAACCCGAAGGATGTCCCATTTTCCTCCAACCTTCCAGCCAAGAAGTCGTCCGATCGATAGTAGACGGCTGAGACCTTGGCTCTTCCGACGAATAGGCTCCCGTGGGAGGCTCCGGCCGGGAGTTTGTCCACCGGACTCTTCTTGTGGGGTTTCTTCGGCTGAGGCTTGACGCCCATAGCGTCCCAGGAACTTGTCTTCGCCATAAACCGATTCGCCTTTTGGACTGACTTTCCCTGACAGTATAGGCCTTGTCTTATCCAGCCTAACTAGACGGTGCATTTTTTGACCAGCCAGATTCGTGGCATTACTAAAAAACAGAATCAAACCGAACAGTCAAGAGGCGTGGCTTTGGACTTCGGTCTGGTTCACAGGATGACCGAATGAGCTTCTCGAGAGCGTCGATACCACCGGCAGCAAAAGCTCGTTTCGCCAAGAAGAAAAGATGGGTGATCCAGGGCCCCCGGCCTTTTGTCAGAGGAATAGATCACCCATCGAACCCAGCTTATCCGCCTTCCACCACCTTCGCAACGAGCGAGACTCCGATGACGCAATCTCCGGCGGACGGCTTGGAGGCGATGATGCCCTGGGTGACCCGTGCGCTCCTGTTGATCTCGGAGACCTTGACCTGTGCGACCCTACCCTTGGCGGAGAGGATCATCACCTTGTCGTCATCGGAGACGGACAGCACGGAGACCAGTGGACCCGTCTTGGGTGTCGTCTTCATCGTCGAGACGCCCTTGCCGCCACGCCCCGTCAGACGATACTCCGTCAGTTTGGTCCGCTTGCCCTTTCCCAGCTCGCTGATGGCGAGGATGTCGTTCTGGGCGTTGGGATCCACGGAGATGCAGGAGATGAGCGTGTCGTCACCCGAGAGTCTGATGGCTCTGACACCCTGTGACAACCGACCACTGGGCCTGACATCGGACTCGGAGAACCTGAGCGAGAAACCCTTCCTCGTCGTCAGGAAGAACTCCTGGTGACCATCGGTCAGCATCGCCCACTCCATCGTGTCGTCATCCACCAGTTTCAGGGCGGCCACGCCCGTCAGACGTTTGGTCGTGTACTCGTCCAGTGGCGTCTTCTTGATCATGCCCTTCCTGGTACAGGTGACGACGAAACGATCCTCTCCGAAATCGCCACGGACGATCAAGGCACTGGTGATGATCTCGTCATCCTCGATGCCGAGGATGCGACGGATGTTGGTCCCCTTGCCATTCCTCTGAGCCACGTCGATGTCGAGGACACGCATGTGGAAGAACTGGCCGGACTGCGTGAGCAGCAGGAGTTGATCGTGGGTGCTGGCGATGATGAACTGCGAGATCTCCTGTTCCTCGTCCTTCGTGAGGACGCCACGGCCGCCACGGGCCTGCGTCTTGTAGGATGACAGGGGGACCCGCTTGATGTAACCATCTGAGGTGATGACGACCACCATCTCCTCCTTCTCCACGAGGTCCTCCAGGGAGATGTTCTCGGGCGTCTCGGCGACGATGATGGTCCTGCGATCGTCACCGATCTTCGAGGCGAGGTGGTCGAGCTCCGAGCACATCAGGTCGATCTGCTTCTCCCTGCTGCCGAGGATGACGAACAGCTCGGCGACCCTCGCATTCAAGGCCTCCTGTTCCTTCTTCAGTTCCTCGACGGCAAGCTTGGTCAGGGCTGCCAGTCTCATCTCGAGGATCGATTCCGCCTGATCCGGGGAGAGCCCGATCACCTTCCTGAGCTGCGTCCTTGCATCGGCCCTGTCGGTGGCCCCACGGATGATCTTGATGACCCTGTCGATGGAGCCAAGAACCTTGATGAGGCCTTCCACGATGTGAAGTCTGCGTCGACACTTGATCAGTTCGGTCTCACAGCGTCTGACGATGATGCCGATGCGGTGCTCGATGTGGGCCCTGATGACCTGCTTGATCGTCATCACCCTCGTTCTCGGCGGGGATGTCGAGGGATCGATGAAGTTCATGTTGACGGAGTAGGTCGTTCGCAGGCTGGTGTTCTTGTAGAGCCTGTTGAGGACGACGGTGGCATTGTGACCCTTCTTGATCTCGACCTCGATGCGTGTCGTCTTTCCGCCGAGATCACGGATGTCCGCCACGCCATCGATCTTCTCGCCTTGAACGAGCTCGCCCAGGGCCCTCGCATAGTCTGCGGGCCCGATGCCATATGGGAGTTCGGAGATGACGATCATCTGTCCCCCACCGGCCGCCATGATGTCTGCTCGCCCCTGCAGGGTGATGGTGCCGGATCCGGTCCCGAAGTAGGATCGGATGCCATCGTCGCCCCTGCCATCCTTGGCGAAGACATAGCCGGCGGTCGGGAAGTCCGGACCGGGCATCACGGCAAGGATGTCGTCCACAGACACCTTCGACTTCCTGGCGACGAGCTTGATGGCCGCCACGACCTCCCTGAGGTTGTGGGGGGCGGTCTGACAGGCCATCGCCACTCCGATGCCACTTTGGCAGTTGCAGAGGGCATTGGGAAGCAGCGAGGGCATGAATTCGGGCATCATCTGGCTATCGTCATAGTTCGGCCGGTAGGGAACGATCTCGTCATCGAGGTCGCTGCCCATCATCGCCTGTCCGAACTTGGAGAGGCCACATTCCGGGTACCTCGGGTTGGGTGGCGGATCATCCATACTTCCGAATGCGCTGTACGGGTGGATGAGGGGATATCTCATCACCCAGTCCTGTCCGAGCCTGAAGAGGGCCCCTGCGGCTGCGGCGTCACCATGAGGATGCCAGTTGCCGATGACATCACCGGCCGCCTTCTGGACCTTCACACGCTTGCCGGAGTCGTTGACGCCCAGCAGGGTGAGGGCGTACAGGATGCACCTCTGGACGGGCTTGAGTCCATCCCTGACATCGGGGATCGCCCGGTCGAAGTTCACGGCGGAGGCGTACTCCACGAACGCATCCGTGAAGAGTCCTTCCAAGTATGTCGTCGACTGCTCTGGCATGTTTTCATTCTCCAGTTCGATCTGGTCGTCTGATTCCGTGCTCCCACCACTCCTTGAGCCCATCCGCCCGCTCGACGGCCGGCCCATCGAGGCGATGGGGGAGACCGTTCTGATACCACTCCCTGGTCCCATCCGTCCCCTCGTAGGCCGGCCCATCGAGGCGATGGAGGAGACCATTCACATACCACGACTTGTCCCCATCCGCCGCCTCGATGGCCGGCCCATCGAGGCGATGGCGAAGATCATTCTGATACCACCACTTGAACCCACTCGCCCCCTCGAAGGCCGGCCCATCGAGACGATGGCGGAGATCGTTCTGATACCACTCCTTGGTACCATCCGCCCATTCTCTGGCCGGCCCATCGAGGCGATGGAGTTGCCCCTGGGCATCCCGGTATTCCACGGTCCCGTCGGGGAGGACCGTCCCGACGGAAGAGGGTGGTGACTGAGGGGGGATCTTCTCCTCTTCATCGTCATCGTCATCGAACCACTCGAACTCGATCATCACTCACCTATCGGATTGGTTTGTTTGACCCCACAGATCCACCACTCCTTGAGCCCATCCGCCCGCTCGACGGCCGGCCCGTCGAGGCGGTGGAGGAGATCATTCACATACCACTCCTTGGTCCCATCCGCCGCCTCGATGGCCGGCCCATCGAGGCGATGGCGAAGATCATTCTGATACCACCACTTGAACCCACTCGCCCCCTCGAAGGCCGGCCCATCGAGACGATGGCGAAGACCATTCTGATACCACCACTTGGTCCCATTCGCCTCCTCAAAGGCCGGCCCATCGAGGCGATGGAGGAGACCATTCACCCGCCACGACTTGGTCCCATCCGCCCATTCTCTGGCCGGCCCATCGAGGCGATGGAGTTGCCCCTGGGCATTCCGGTGCTCTACCGTTCCATCGGGAAGGACCATCCCGACGGAAGGGGATGGTGGCTGAGGGAGGATCTCCTCTCCCTCCTCGTCATCATCGGACCACTCGAACTCGATCATATCGATCACATCACGATCTGGAACACCCTCTCGTAGTACTCGGCGGCGTGTTCCTCTAGGAAGATCTTCCTCGGCTCGACGGCATTGCCCATCAGGTGGCCGACGAGCCTGTCGGCCTCTCCCATGCTCTCGACCTCGATCCTGTTCACCCTGCGTGTCTCCGGGTGGATGGAGGTCATCCCCAGGCCATCGCTCGTCATCTCGCCGAGACCCTTGAAGCGCTGGACGCTGCCGCCCTTGTGCTTCTCCTGCAGGGCCTTCAATTCCGCATCATCCCAGGCGTAATGACTGTTGACGCCCACTTCCAATCGGTACAGGGGCGGGTCTGCGACATAGATGTGACCGGCCTCGATCAGTGGCCGCATGAACCTGAAGAAGAAGGTCAGCAGCAGTGTCTGGATGTGCTTCCCATCACTGTCGGCATCGGTGAGGATGATGATCTTGTGGTAACGCAGCTTCTCGACGGAGAACCCGCTGTCGGACTCCTCTTCCTCGTCGTTCCCGTTGGCCCCGATGAAGCCGGTGCCGAGGCAGGTGATGAGGGACTGGATCTCCTCATTCCTGAGGGCGTCTGCGAGGGAGACCTTCTCGACATTGCGGAGCTTGCCACGGATCGGGAACACGGCCTGCGTCTGCGTATCCCTGGCCTCCTTGGCGGGTCCGGCTGCGGACTTGCCCTCGACGATGAAGAGCTCGCATCTCTCTGGATCCCTGATGCTACAGTCGGCCAGCTTGCCGGGGAGCCTGTGGGAGCCGAGGGGACCCTTGCGCTTGATCCTGTCGGCGACGGCTCGAGCCTCCTCTCGGGCCTTGCGAGAGAGCTGGGCGGTTTCGACGATGCGCTTGCCGATCCTCTCGTTGTCGTCGAGGTACTGCGTGAACTTCTCCTGAACGACCTGGGACACGAAGGATTCCGCCTCCGGATTTCCAAGGCGACCTTTCGTCTGACCCTCGAACTGAATGTGGCCACTGATCTTGAGGGACAAGGCCACGGTCAGTCCATCTCTGACATCGGCCCCGTCCAGGTTCTTGTCCTTCTCCTTGATGAGTCCCTTCGATCGAGCCCAGGTGTTGAGAGCCCTCGTCATCCCTCCCCGGAAACCAGAGACATGAGTCCCGCCCTCGGGCGTGGGGATGATGTTCGTGAAGCTGAGGGTCTCATCCCCTATCTGATCGCAGTACTGCCAGGCGATGGACAGGGACATCTTGTCCTCTGCAGATTCCTCCTCCCACAGGACCGGTTGCTGAGGGAAACACGGGTCCTTCTCCTCGTTGAGGTACTTGATGTACTCGACCAAACCCCCATCATGTTTCAGGATCGTATGTTCCCCCGTCTTCTCGATGACGAGGTTTATGGTCAACCCGGGTTCCAAGAATGATATCTCCGTCAACCTTCGACAGATGGTGTCGGCATTGAACTCGGTGGTCTGTTGGAAGATCTGGGCGTCTGGTTTGAACTGGACCTTGGTGCCCGTCTTGTTCTTGGGGATCTTCTTCCCCTTTTGGAGGTCGGAGGTTGGAACGCCCCTCTCGTATGATTGCGACCATTCGAATCCCTCTCTCCACACTATTACATGCAGATGTTCGGAAAGGGCATTCACTATGCTGACACCGAGTCCGTGCAGCCCTCCTGCTACGGAATATGTCTGCTGAGTCCATTTGGCTCCACTGAAGAGGGTGGTCATGATGACCTCGACGGCGGGCCTCTTCTTCTCTGGATGGATGTCGATCGGGATTCCTCGACCGTTGTCTTCGACCGAGACCATCCCGTCGGCATGAATGACGACGGATATTTTGTCGCAGAAACCGGCGAGATGCTCATCGACCGCATTGTCGACGAGCTCCCACACAGCATGATGAAGACCTCGAGGACCACTGTCCCCTAGGTACATGCTGGGGTTATTTCTAACGGGAGCAAGCCCCTCCAGTACCTTGATGTTGCTGGCGTCGTATGTCCTTGGCATGTTGTTACCTCACGAAGATTCGCCGACATCATTCTACTACATTCGGGGATCGAAGGGCAAGGAGAAATGTTCCGCCAGAAGGTCAGAAAGCCCCGCATTCGGGGCTTTCTGACCGATGGGATCACATCATCGGAGGAACCGCTCCGGGGGGTGGCGGAGGTGGAGTCGAATAGCGTTTAACCGTTCCGAACACCATGGTCTTCATGATGGCAACCACCTCGTCAAGGGAGGTGATATCGGCGATGGTCTTCCCCTCCTCCAACCTCTCCCATTTCCTGTCATCGGTATCCTTGATCTCCTGCTGGACGGCCTCTGGAGGCCTGTCTGCATCCGATTCATCTCTTCTCCCCACCTTCTTGGGATCACATGTTCCATCCTCGTTTCCGCCGTAGTCCAGCCAGATGGAGAGGGCCAGCTCGTTCTCGTCCTCGTCGGTGTGCTCGGCGATGTACTTGTCGAGGTTGGAATCATAGACTATCTCCCCGATGCTGTCGATGGGACCCGCTATCGGAGGAGGACCGGTCGGAGCCGGAGCGGGTGGCATCCCCATCGGAGCGGCACCCATCGGAGGAGGCATCCCTCCCATCGGGTCCATCCCGGGAGGGGCTGCTCCCATCCCACCCATCGGGTCCATCCCGGGGGGTGGCATCCCTCCCATCGGGTCTCCCGGCATCGCTGGTGGCATCGCTGGTGGCATCTGGGCGAGGCGCTTCATATCTGATCCTCCGGTCGGTATCTTTTCATCATCATTCATCGAGGGGCCAGAAATCTCCTTCACATCGGAATCCTGAGGAGATGATATTCCTCATCGAATGGAACGAGGAAGATGTTCCACCTCTCGTCATCCGGTCCGCATCCCGGTTCGAACTTGTAGATCATGGTCCTGATGATGGGGAGTTCGGAGAGGGCCCTCATCCCGTACTCGTAGACGGGATCGACGGATGGCCCGATGCAGTACACGATGGGGTCCGGGAGCTTCAGGTTCTCACATCTCTGGTGCCAGTAGCCCCAGTAGCCAAGGCACTGACCTAGATCTCGGGCAACGAGGCGCTGGACCTTGCATTCCAAAAGATGTCTCCTCTTGTCCTCGTCTTGTGCGAAGATGTCGAGAATACCGATCCTATTTTTCCTCGTGTCGTTGAGGATGTACTGCCGCCTGATGATCGTGAGATTGGGTGCGATCAGGTCGAGGTCGTTCGCTATGGCCTCCTCCAGCCTCGCCTCCCATCTCCTGATCTGATCGATGTCCATGTTGGACTTATATGGAAGAGATATGAATCCTCATGATTCCTGAGAGAAGGAGTATAACCCTCGTAGCACAATCAGACTGTAATACGAGGAGGAGACGAGAGATGAAAGAGAAAAATGAAGAGATGTCTCTGGAGGAAAGACGGTCCGTGGTCTCGGAGATATTGAGGGAGATGGCGAAAACACCAGAGGGAAGACAACGACTGATAGAGGAGGCCCTCATATCCCCGTTCGCATCGAACGAGTTCAAGGATCATATCCGTGCAGGAGAACTCGACGAGGTGATCATCTCTCCAGAGAATCTGGAGAGAATGGCATCCGGGCCTCCAAGGACGGAGCCCCTATCCATCCGTCTGACGGAGAAGGAAATGAAGGCGCTCAATCAGATGGCGGTCGCCAGGTCCCAGGAGAAGGGGGAGCCAGTCAGCAAGAGCGACATCGTGAGAGAGGTCATGTTCGAGAATGGGGATTCTCACATAAGGGTCATGAACGACTGGGAGTCCCTCTCATCATCCAGGTTCGATCTGATAACGGCGGGTGCGATGGAGGCAGTGGATGTCACGATCTCCTATATGAGCATCGCTCCCAAGATCCTGTCCCACAAGGAAGAAAAGAGGAATGGTCCCAAGATGAGAGGGATGGCGCTCTCCGGGAGGATCCCCAGGATAGGGACGATCAGGATGAACGACTTCTGTGATGGAGATGTGGAGATGGGGGTTCTCGAGATCGTCAATATGATGAACGTTGCCGTAAGTAGGATGGTAATGGATCATGTTGACAGGATGGTCCTCGCATCTGTGATCGAGTCATGCGTTGAAACCCTCAGGGTCGAATATGCCACCACAAGCGATCGTGCGAACTTCGGGGCGATATACGAATCGCTCAAGGCGAAGTCCATGACCAACATGCAGAAGTCGGGATCGTTCCCCGCCAAGACGATCTGTGGGGCCGATGCGTTCTACCACATAGTCAAACACGATCCCGAGTTCGAGGAGGGGACGCATCGAGACATCATGATGAACGGCTTGTATGGTCATCTCGGGAGCACGGATGTTCATATGACGAACGCCATGACCGGTTCGCACATCATCTTCCTTCCACCGGGAGACACGGTGGGGAGTCTGGATCTGCTGTGGCACGTGGAGCCATTCAAGGACGCTGATGGATTCGGGTGGGCTGTCTACGCCGATGCCAGGATGAGCGGGTTGAGGAAAGGGGCCGGGATTCTCCTACAGGGGCTGTTGGTGGATTGAAAAGAAGAGGGGGCCGACATCTCTCCGGCCCCCTCCTGTCATGATTCCGTTTGGCAAGGAAACCCACGACTGAAGTCGTGGGTGGCTGACGCTGTCGGTGGTCAGGATTCTCTTGCCAACATATCGTACCTCGTCCTGTGCGTGCCCCTGCCCTTGGTCGCCTCGGGGAATCCCGGGTCCGTATGGGCGGCATCGTCTATCTCGAACTCTCTCTCCATCTTGACATTGCGTTGTCTACCCTTGCGCCGGTATGTCCTGGACTTGGGATCGTACTTCTCTCCATCCGTTCCGGTCGTGAGGTTGAGCGTGTTCCCAGCCGTCCTGATCCCGAGGGAGAGCGTGTCGAGGATCTGATCGAAGTCATCCGGATCGTCCACCACTATCTGCGCCGGGACGGTGCGTGGTGATGCATCGAATGTCATGAGGATCGCATCGAGCATCTCCGACTCGCTCGCCTCCCTCGTGCCGAGGTGTCGCATCGCCGAGGAGATGATCCCGCCCTGTTCCTCCAGGTCCGAATCCTCACCCATCATGTCCCTGAGCAACGTCTTGAGCTTGTTCTCTGTTCCACCCATTTCGTCGATCCTCCGTGTCAGTCGAGCCCAACATCGAGGAGATCAGATCGTCGAGGTCTATTACGGAGGGGTCGTCGCAAACTCCTGCTATCAACCTCTCGAGCAATCTTCTGTCGACATCCGATCCTCCGAATAGGAAGTTGGGATCCTCTCCCACGTACTCGACGATGATGGTTTCTGACTCCACGGGCTTGTCTCCTGCAAGATCGGAGATCTCGTCCAGTATTTTCCTGGTGCGAATCGCCATGTCCACATGCTGACTCATCATCGGATTCTCGGAGAGGAATGACACGATCCCCCGCCAACGCTCCAGGTCCTTCGATGTCTGCTCTCCGAATCTCTCTCCCAGCCTGTGACACACATCGAGGCCGACGCACAGCATGACATTCCTCGCCTGGTGGGATGCGAGGCGCTGGAACCCATCGGATAGGTGGTAGTCATCGGGGCTCGCAAGGATGATCCTTGCGATTTTCATGTCCGTGATGAAGAATGGGCTGTCGACGTCTGCGCCGAATCTCCTGGCGACATCCTCGTTCGACAGGAGGGGTTCCTCCAGCAGCAGTCCGACGATCTGCAAGCTCATCTCGTGACCGACGGTGAATGAGGGGGGGTTCATGATTCTGTTTGGCAAGGAAACCCACGACTTCAGTCGTGGGTGGTTGACTGGGACTTCCTGGTCGCCTTGGTGGTGATAAATGGGATATGGGATCGGCAATCGACATTGACTTTCACCTGAACGTCCCATTCCATCTCGCCGGATTCTCCAGGGATGCGACATTTGTATCCAATGACGATGTTGGAGATGTTTAGGACATTCTTGTCCATCACGAACCTCCCCATCTCAACCTGCCCGTCTCCCTGGACGGCGGCTGACCCTTCGATGCTGGAGATCGCATGTTTGTAATGGATCAAACATCCTCCTTGACCATATCGATCAAGGACGTTGGAGATGGGTACGAGGTTGCTGCCGTCCCTGGTCGGGAATTCGATCCCGATCCCGATTGGAATGGCGACACCTGTCAAGGAGGTCCCAACCTCCAAATTCCCACTTCGAAGATTCAGAAAGTAAAACGGTGCAGGGTCGAGAAATGGGTCGATGAGTCCGAATGCTTGAAGCCCATCTGTCGGGAGGTATCTGAAGTTTATCGTCTCGTTCCCATCGCCATCGAACTCACAGATGACTCCCTCTTGAAGGGGAACGACCAGGGCTCCCTCATCGGGATCGAAGGACACGTCCTCGGATGAACATGGCATCGGTCTCGAATCGACCTCGATACTGTTGTTGCACACGATGCGGTCGTAGGA
>Ga0315294_10003587_pt1 | contig 16911 bp, 16 predicted proteins | sample YL17G13_40_MG_FD_203626 | JGI IMG/M metagenome (GOLD analysis project Ga0315294, IMG submission 203626) | Sediment microbial communities from Yellowstone Lake, YNP, Wyoming, USA - YL17G13_40 | ecosystem: Environmental > Aquatic > Freshwater > Lake > Sediment | place: USA: Wyoming | collected... | reverse complement strand
CAGCAGTGATTCATCGCTGTTGCCGTTGTAATGAAAAGCGACATTCTCAAAAACAATGCGCGCTTGTGTTCTATCAGGCAGAGCGACCGCGTCGGGAAGATCCTGCACTTCGGGAATCGTGTCGAGTACTTCGTTGATGCGTTTGGCGGATGCCATGCCCATGGCCCACGTATTCGACAACTGCGTCATCATCGTGAGTGGCGTCATCGTCGTGAGTAAATAGTTCGTGAACGCGACGATCTGCCCGACAGACATATCGCCGCGAATGGCTTGCGCGCCGCCGTTCCAAATCACGAGTACCATCCCGATGTTCACGCACAGCGTCAGGATCGGCGACATCGCGCCCATGAACTGCATCACTTGAACCGAACGATTCGTCAAATCGTCGTTGGCGACTTGAAAGCGCGCGCCCTCAAAATCGGCGCGCACGAACGCTTTGACGACGCGGACGCCCGCGATGTTTTCCTGCAACACTGTATTGAGCCGATCCAGTCTTTGTTGGACGGTGCGGAAGAGCGGCTCCATTTTGAAAATGAAGAAAACAATGATTGCCGATGTGACCGCAAGCAAGGGGAGCAACGTCAGCGCCAGTTGCGGACTGGTATTGATCATCAGGATCAGACTGCCGATCATCAACAGCGGCGCGCGCGTGCCGATCCGCAGAGAGACCTGCACCAGTCGTTGCACCGCGCTGGCATCGCTCGTCAGGCGCACCATCAATTGCCCCGTCTTTTGCTGGTCGAGATTGCCAAAGGAAAAGGTCTGAATCTTGAGAAAGATCGCCTCGCGCAGATCGCGCGCGACACTCTCGCCCACCTGGACGGACGTGTTGTTGTTGCCAATGGCGATGATGGTGCTCAGCACCGAAATGCCAATCATCAACAACGCGGTTTGGACGACGACGGCTTGATCGTTCGGCGTAATGCCTTGATCTATGATCCTTTGGATGAGCCGTGGGATTGCCAAGTCCAGAAACACGAGCGACGTGAGCAGGATCAAGGCGACCAGTGCGCGCTTCCAATACGGTTTGACAAAAGGGAGGATCTTGCGAATGTGAATCATAAGGGTGAGGTCTTGCTCGTCAGGATTGTGTGTTCAATCGGAGGTTGTCTCGTGCGCGAACAAGGGCAGGAGAATGTGCATCGCGCGCACGACGGCAGCGCGGTCGCTTTCGCTGAGTTGGGACAATCGCTCCGCGAGCGCCGCATGCGTAGATTCGCGGGCGGTCTGCAAGAGCGCAGCACCGCGCGCCGTTAGTTCAAGCGTCACACGGCGGCGGTCATCCGCATGACCCCGCCGCGTCATCAACTTGCGTGTGACCAAGCCGTCAATCAATTTGGACATGGCGGGCAAGGTCAAGCCGATGTGCTCGGCTACGTCTGACAAAGATGCTCCGGGACGACGCTGGACGAAGCCCAGCGCGCGGAATTGCGGCACGGAAAGATCGTGCGCCCGGTGTCTCCGCATCTCCGTTCGAACCGTGCGCATCACCAGCGGGACGACCTCCAGCACTTGACGAGCGGTTTCCTTACGAGAGCAAGTCATAACAGTTTCCTTTTCTAATTATTTTCCTTTGAAATTATATGAGAAACGCCCAGCCGTGTCAAGATGGCGATTCTGGTGAGCAAGATTAAAAGTCTCAACTTTGTTTGTGTGCAACCGGTCCGCCTAGATTTCAAGCCGGTGTGCCAAAATAGGGGCAGGTTTTGTTGGAGGAGAGCCGAGATTGTTTGCGAAATCTGCGGAGTGAGGGTATAATTCGGAGGGAAAAGAGAAAGCCCCGCACGGTTTCCGCACGTTCCGCCAGCGAGGCATTATGCCCGAGGCGAATGACCACCTGAGGCGAAGGAGTGCGTAGCGATGTCGCCCGCTCTGGTCATGTACCGGGGCGGGTGTTTTGTTTTTCAACGCGTGTTTGATGAGGATTAGGAGAATCAAGTGCGTGTCCTCAGTGAAGCGGCGACGCGGCGAAATTTGATTGACCCTGTGCTATCCAAAGCAGGATGGAACTTGGGTAATCGTTCCCAGGTTCGCTTTGAGATTCCTGTTGACGGCGAAGACGCCGAACCGTGGAATGGCATCACGGATTATTCGCTCTACCGTCCGAATGGCGAAATCATCGCAGTCGTCGAAGCGAAACGGATGACGCACGACCCGCGCCTCGCGCAGCAACAAGCCGAGCACTACGTCACTGAAATCACCAAGCGCCAGAGCTTTGCGCCGTTTGCATTCCTCACTAACGGCATTGACATCTATTTCCTCGATGTGGGTATCGCCCCGAAGCGTTTGGTCGCGGGATTCTTTTCGCCTGACGATCTCGAACGGTTGCTCTTCATTCGTCAGAACAAGACGCCGCTTGCAGACGCGCCGATCAACCAAGCGATCACCGATCGCATCTATCAGCACGAAGCGATCCGCCGCATTTCGGAAGCATTCGACGCGGGCAAGCGTCGAGCGCTGCTCGTAATGGCAACAGGCACGGGCAAGACGCGCACCGTCGTCTCACTTGCCGATTTGTTCCTCCGCACAAACCAAGCGCAAAAAGTGTTGTTCGTTGCCGACCGCGACGCGCTGGTTGAGCAAGCGTTGACCGATGGCTTCAAAGCGTTCCTCCCAAACGAACCGCGCGGTCGCTTGCACTCGTTCAACCTCGACACGAGCAAACGCCTCTACACCGTCACGCTTCAAACACTGAGCAACATCTTTGAAAGATTCACTCCCGCGTTCTTCGATCTCCTCATCTTTGACGAGGTGCATCGCTCGATTTTCAACAAGTTCGATGAAGTGTTGCACTACTTCGATGGTCGGATGATCGGGCTGACGGCGACACCCGCGCAGTACATTGACCGTAACACATTCCGCGTCTTTGACTGCAACGATGGCAAGCCGACGTTCCTCTATACGTACGACCAAGCCACCGACGAAAAGTATCTCGTTCGCTTCGACCTCTACGGCGCGCGTACCAAGTTCCAGCGCAAAGGCATCAAAGGTGTAGACCTGACCGAAGAAGAACGGAATCAACTCGTTGAGCAGGGGATTGACCCTGACGACGTCAACTTTGAAGGGACCGATCTCGAAGTCAAGGTCAGTGACAAAGACACACTCCGCAAGCAATGGGAAGAAATCTGGGACGTGTGCCTCAAAGACGAGTCGGGACAATTGCCCGGCAAGACGATCATCTTTGCGATGACGCAAGACCACGCGTTGCGCGTGCAGGATGTGTTCGACGAAATGTTTCCGCAGTTTCCAAATCTATGCCGCGTTATCACGTACAAGTCGGAATATCGCGGGCAATTGGTCACGCGATTCAAAAAGGAGGTAATGCCGCGCATCGCGATTTCAGTGGATATGCTCGATACCGGGATTGACGTACCTGAAGCGGTGAACCTCGTGTTTATGAAACCCGTGCAATCGCCAATCAAACTCCACCAAATGATTGGGCGCGGCACACGCAGTCACGCCGCATGCAAGGTGTTTCACCTCTTGCCGAACGGACACAAAGACTATTTCCTGATTATTGATTTCTGGGAGAACGATTTCGGCAAGCAAGTAGACGAATCGGCGGCGCAATCCACGCCCGTGCTTGTTACGATTTTCAACACGCGGCTCAGGCAACTGGAACTTGATCTGGATGCGCAAGACACACCCGATTTTAAGCGGACGATTGCCGCGTTGCGCAAGCAAGTTGCGCAGATTCCGACCGACTCGTTTCTCGTCAAGCGCGTACTGCCCGACATCGAAGAAGCGTGGAGTGACGCGTTCTGGTTGCATCTGAATCCGCGCAAGATGGAATTCCTCAAATTGAAAGTTGGACCGCTTTTGCGCTATGCTTCCGTGGTTGATGTGGAGGCGGCGACGTTCACGAGCAAGGTCGAGCGTTTGAAATGGCAACAGCGTGCAGGCAGGGACCCGACCGCGACTGCAGAATCCATCGCGGAGGACGTGACGCGCTTGCCTGATTTTGTCGTCAACGATCCTGTGCTCAAGTCGTTGGTTGATCTTGCCGCGACGCCAACACGACTGGCGGAAGCCAAGCCCGATGAACTCGTGCGCGTGATGGATGCACTCGCGCCGCAGATGAGACATCGCCGCGCGCAAGCGAATACGTTCCTCCTGCTCGATTTGCCCGACTCGATTGATTTGCGCGGGTACATTCTCTTGCGCCCAGGCACCGAACCTGTTTACGTGAAAGAATACCGCGAACGCGTGGAGAAACGCATCAACGAACTCGTCGCGAATCATCCCGCAATTCAAGCGATTCAGCGCGGCGAGATGCCTGACGATTGGCAGTTGATTGATTTGGAGCGAACGCTTCGGCAGGAACTGGGTAGCGGTGATGCCGAGGTGAACGAAACGCTGATCCGCAAGGCGTATGGCTTGAAAGTCGGCAGTCTCCTCGCGTTCTTGCGCGCGGTACTTGGGCTGGACGCGTTGCCCGACTACGATGAGGTTGTGCAACGGCAGTTTGAGGCGTTCATCCAACAGCACACTTACAACGCGAATCAAATCAACTTTATGCGCGTAGTGCAAAGCGTGGTTTTACAGAAGCATCACTTGCAACGCGCCGACTTGTACGAAACTCCGTTTTCCAACTTTGGCAATGATGCGGTGGATCGCTGGTTCACGCCGCGTGAGGTGGAAGAGGTGCTGGCGTTTGCGGAGAAATTGGCAATGTAGGGGCGGGGTCTCCCCGCCCAGTGGCGTGTGGCATGACGCCACAGGATAATGGGCGGCAAGACGCCGCCCCTACGGAAAACAACAATGCCCTACGACCCATTCAAACATCATCGTCGTTCGATTCGTCTGCGCGGGTATGATTATTCGCAGGTTGGCGCGTATTTTGTCACGATTTCCGAAGTGAATCGCGAATGTATTTTCGGTGATGTGGTGGACGGCGAGATGCGTCCCAATCAATTTGGCGAAATCGTTTTGAGATGGTGGAATGAATTGTCGAATTACTATCCACCCGTCGAGTTGGATGAATTCGTCGTGATGCCGAATCATCTGCACGGAATCATCGTCATCACAGATGTAGGGGCGGGGTCATCCCGCCCTGATGGACGGCAAAATGGGCGGCATCACGCCGCCCCTACGGAAAAACGGACACTGGGTCAATTGGTTGGTTATTTCAAATTTCAAATCACGAAAGAGATCAATCAAATTCGCGATACGGGATACGCCAAGGTTTTGCAGCGCGACTATTATGAACACATCATCCGCAACGAACGTGAATGGAAAGCCATCGCGGAATATATTCGCAACAACCCCGCAAACTGGCGCGAAGATTTCGACAACCCCGCGAATTTTATCAAACATCCGCCGCCAAAGACATCGGATGAATATTGGCGCGACGCGGGATTGTAACGTGATTTTGTAGGGCCGGCGTCTTGCCGCCCAAGCGTGCCGCACGTCGCGCAACGAACAGGGCGGGATGACCCCGCCGCGACGCGATCATTTTGTAGGGGCGGCGTCGTGCCGCCCGTTTGCGTCGCCCAATTGGAACAAGTGGGCGGGATGACCGCGACGCGATCATTTTGTAGGGGCGGCGTCGTGCCGCCTAATGTGCTTGCCGCCCAATGTGCCGCGTGCGCCGCGCAGAAACCAGGGCGGGATGACCCCGCCCCTACACGGACAAGAATATGCTCACCGACCCCAGACTAAAATCGCAAGTGGATGCACTGTGGGACACGCTCTGGGCAGGTAGGTTGTCGAATCCGCTCAATGCCAATACGCAGTTTTTCGACGCGTGAAACCTTGGGGCACCAAAATTACAAACAGGAGATAAATCTATGAAACACCCATTCTTCCGTTCCCTAGTGATTTGCGCAGTATTGTGCGTACTCTTGCTCGCGGCGTGCAATACATCACAGCCAACGCTCGCACCAACGCCGACGTTATTACCCCTTCAGAATACTCTTGCACCCACAGCGATTTCGCCGACCCCTACGGCGACCGCCATTCCGCCGACGGCGACTGCAACGGCGACTGGGACCGCGACGGCGACGCGACTTCCTACGGCAACGCCCACACTGGCAAATACTCCAACGCCAACGAAAACATCTTTTCCAACTCAGACGAGCGCTAACGGTATTCCAATTACTGGAATGGCTGTGCCAGGGATGGCAAGCTATGACCGCATCATTACAGAATTGATGGCAAAATGGAATATTCCCGGCGGAGCTGTCGCGGTCGTCAAAGACGGACGGCTTGTTTTCGCGCATGGGTATGGCTGGGCAGATAAACAGAACCAGATCGCAGTTCAACCTGATTCACTGATGCGAATCGCCAGTGTTTCCAAACCATTCACTGCCGCTGGGATTCTCAAACTCGCCGAGGATGGTAAACTGAATCTCGATGCTAAGGCGCTCGCGTTGCTCGACAATATTCAATCGCCAACCGGAGTCGTCGCAGACAAGCAGTTCAGTGAAGTGACGATTCGCCAATTGATGCAGCATTCAGGCGGTTGGGATAGTAGTGCAGCGTTCGATCCAATGTTCTCGTCAAGCCGAATTGCCAAAGCACTCAGCATCCCAGAACCAGCGAACTCGCAAGCGACGATTCGGTATATGCTGACTCAGCCCCTCCAATTTGATCCGGGGACCAAGTACGCGTATTCGAATTTCGGTTACGACGTCCTGGGTCGCGTGATCGAGCGAATCAGTGGGATGAGTTACGGGGACTATGTCAAAGCGAACATCCTCAAACCCGCCAAGATCGCGCGGATGCAACTCGCCGGCTCGCTGTTGAAAGATCGCGCCAAGGATGAAGTGCTCTATTATGATTTTCCAAATGCTCAGCTATATCCATCCGTTTTTCCAGACGGGGGCAATGTGCCGGGACCGTACGGCAGTTTTTACATCGAAGCGATGGATTCGCACGGAGGGTGGATTGCTTCTCCGATTGACCTAGTAAGATTCGCGAACTCATTGGAAGGTCGAAACCAACCGGCGTTGCTCAAGCCGGAGACGGTCGGACAGATAGTCATGCGACCAATCGGGCAATACGGGCAAGGCGGGTCATCTTATTATGGGCTGGGATGGATGGTCAGGCCGACCAACAGGGATGCTAACTGGTGGCACAATGGTTCGCTCCCAGGAACGAGTTCGATCCTCGTTCGCGCGGACAACGGCATGACTTGGGCTGCGATCTTCAATTCACGTCCGCAGAACTTTGATGCGTTTAATGGTGAACTGGACAATATGTTGTCGCAAGCGCTCAATGGAGTAACTGCAATTTCCAGTCACGACTCGTTTTCATTGTACGATCAATAGAACGAAGGGACAAAGATTGACTCAATGCTCACTGACCCCAAACTAAAATCGCAAGTGGACGCGCTGTGGGACAAGCTCTGGACGGGCGGGTTGTCGAATCCGCTCGACGCCATCGAGCAGTTTTCGTATTTGCTGTTTATGAAGCGGCTGGACGAGGAAGAGGACCGCCGCGAGAAGCGCGCGAAGATGCTCAATGTAGGGGCGGGGTCACCCCGCCCTTACACGCCGCGCCTCAAAAAAGATTTGCGCTGGCGCTACTGGACGCAGTTGAAAGCGGACGACGCGCTCAAGCACGTCAAGGATAAAGTGTTCCCCGCGCTCAAAGACCTCGGCGGCAAGGACAGTTCGTTCGAGCAGTATATGCAGAACGCCGAGTTCAAAATCAACAAGCCAGCGCTCCTCATCGAAGCGTGCAAACTGATTGACCAGATGGAACTCAGCGCGTTCGAGCAGGACATTCAGGGCGACCTCTACGAATATCTGCTGAGCCACCTGGCGCAATCGGGACGCAACGGGCAATTCTTTACGCCGCGCCACATCATTCGGATGATGGTGCAGATGGTCAAGCCGAAACCGCGCGAACGCATCGGCGATATGGCGGCGGGCACGGGCGGCTTTCTCTTTACCGCATACCAGTACATCCTCGAAACGCACACGTCGCCAAAAATTCTCGAACGCGATGCCGAAGGCGCGGCGCATCATCTCATCGGCGATTTGCTCAAACCCGACGAAAATAAGTTTTTGCAGACGCAAGCGTTGCGCGGATTCGACAACGATTCGGGAATGACGATGCTACGCATCGGCTCGATGAACTTGATGTTGCACGGCATCACGTCGCCGCGCTTTTTCTACATGGACACGCTGACCAAAGCGTTCAAGGATACGCGCGACTATGAAGTGATTTTGATGAATCCGCCGTTCAAGGGCAAGGTGGACGCGAGCGACATTGGCGAGGGTTTGCCGTCGAACACGACGAAATCGGAATTGCTGTTCGTGCATCTCATTCTGCGCGTGCTCGAAAGCGGCGGGCGTTGCGCGGTCATCGTGCCCGATGGCGTGCTGTTCGGTTCGAGCAGGGCGCACGTCGAACTGCGCCGCAAACTCATCGAAGAGAATCGGCTCGATGGCGTGGTCTCGATGCCGAGCGGCGTGTTCAAACCGTACGCGGGCGTTTCGACGGCGGTGCTGTTGTTCACGCGCGGCGCGACGACGGAGCGCATTTGGTTTTACGATATGGAGCACGATGGCTTTTCGCTCGACGACAAACGCCAGCCGACTGCCGAGAACGATATTCCCGATGTGCTGCAATGCTGGGAGAATCGGTCCGATGCTGGGTTCAATGCCAAGCGTGATGCGCGCTTGACCGAACTGCGCGAACGCGTCGCGCCGTTGAAAACGGAACGTCTGCGCTTGCAAAAGGGAATCAATCGGCTGACGTTTGAATCTGTCATTGCGAGTCCCGAAGGGACGAAGCAATCTCCGAGTGACTTGTCATTTCGAGGGCAGCGAGAAATCTCGCGTGGTGAGGGGAAAGATTTCTCGTCGCCAAGTGCGCTCTTCGAAATGACATCCGAATTGGACAAACTGCACGACGAGATTGCGCCACTGCAAGCGGAGATTAACCAACTGACGCGCCAGTTCTGGGTGACGAAGGAACAGGTCGCGGCGAACAAATACGATTTGTCGGCGAGCCGCTATCGCCAGATGGAGCAGGACGAAGAGTTTTACGAAGAGCCGCAGGTGACGTTGGCGCGATTGTTGAAGTTGGAAGAAGTGATGAGCGAGGAAGCGCGCGAATTGAAGGAATCAATCAGTGAACATTGAGCGGATTGAACTCGGTGAGATTTGCGAATTTCTGGATAGCAAGCGCGTGCCTGTGACGGAGTCAGACCGCAAACCAGGTCCATATCCGTATTACGGCGCAAATGGTCAGCAAGGGTGGATTGACGGATTCATCTTTGATGAGCCGTTGATTTTGCTCGCGGAAGATGGCGGTGCCTTTGGCTCAAAAACCAGACCGATTGCGTACAAAGTTACGGGGAAATACTGGGTCAACAATCACGCGCACGTTCTGCGTCCATACTCAAATTGCGATTTGAATTATCTGTGCCACATTTTGAGTTTTTATGATGTCACAAAATATGTGAACGGAACAACCAGACAGAAGTTGACGAAGTCCGAAGCCGAGCAAATTCCCATTCCGTTTCCACCACTCCCCGAACAACGCCGCATCGCCGCGCTGTTGGACAAGGCAGACCACTTGCGCCGCACGCGCCGCTACGCGGCACAACTCAGCGACACGTTTTTGCAAGCCGTGTTCGTGCGGATGTTTGGCGATCCCGTGCGGAATCCGATGGGGTGGGATGTGGAGATTTTGGAACCTCTTACTGACCGCATAGATTATGGGGTGACTGCATCTTCAAATCCTATGCCAATTGGACCGAAGTTTTTGAGAATCACCGACATTCAAAATGGAATGGTCAATTGGGCGGAAGTACCGTACTGCCAGACCAGCGAAGAAGAGCGAAGAAATAGTTTGCTGCAAGATGGCGACATTGTTTTTGCGCGGACAGGTGCGACAACGGGTAAGAGTTTCCTGATTCGGAATTGTCCGCCGAACGCAGTGTTTGCCTCATATCTCATTCGCGTTAGACCGAATGAAAAGATTGACCCTATTTATCTTTCGGGATATTTTCAATCCAAGGCATACTGGTTGCAGATTTCTGAAAACGTCGTCGGTTCAACGCAACCAGGTGTCAACGCAACTAAATTGGGAGAACTGAGGATTATCATCCCACCGCTCGCGCTCCAACAAAAATTCGCGCGCATCGTCCAGCAGTTTGAGCGCCTGCGCGCGCAACAACGGGAAGCGGAACGGCAGGCGGAGCATTTGTTTCAAACGTTGTTGCACAGGGCGTTTGCGTAGGGGCGGCGTCGTGCCGCCCGCATTGTGCCGCGCGTCGCGCAACAAACAGGGCGGGATGACCCCGCCCCTACGATTCGCTCGGCGACAAGTGATTGCACTCGCCGAGCAAAAGGCGAAGGAGTTGGAGAAGAGATGAGCATTCATTTGTCCTCAAGAGAGAAAACGAAACTGCTTAGGTTCATTGGTTACGGTAATCTGGCCGCACCGGTCTGGTTCATTGGCATGGAAGAACGCGGTCATGGCGAAGAAAGATTGGTGCGACGACTGAAATTCAAACGCGTCGAAGATTTGGCACGTGCGCAGTGCATTCTCGGTGTTTCCAAACACCACTATCCACCATTTGTTCTACAACGCACTTGGCGCACGATGTGCGAGATCATGCTTCGGCTGGCGGACATTTCTCCGACGATGGAGAACCTCAAGACGTACCAGGCATCATACCTGGGACGGTTTGGCTCTGCCACGTTATTGACTGAACTACTACCTATACCTGCCCCCGGTCATCACAAATGGGAATATGGTTCTCTGTTCGGAGACAGAGTGAAATATGAGGAAGAGGTTCAACCCAAGCGGATGGAAATGCTCTGTCGTTTGATATCGAAGCATAAACCTTCGCTTGTCATCTGCTATGGACGCACTGACTGGAAATACTACGAAAAACTGTTCCCCGAAGCGCAATGGGAAGAGAGCGCGCCATTTCGAATTGGTCGAGCTCGCGGGATGCGGGTATTCCTGACTCCCCACTTTGTACCCCACCAGATGAGCAAGACTCGAATTGCAGATTTGTGTCGGCTGATTACAGGGTTGCTGCGCCCAAATGGCGCATCATAAATCCCCACAACGGTGAAGCTCACCGTTGTGTTTCAGATGGCGCCGTAATGTGCGTTCGGGAAAGCACTCTGGCGCTGGAGGTCCAATGATCTACGTCTATCTCAATTATCCTAATCGTCAAGCAACGGTTCATCACGATTCAACTTGCCCGCACATCCGTCAAGCACACAAACAAGGACAACGAACCGCGAAAATCAATCTCGCGAGAATTTCCGAGGAACTTGGCAAGTTCGCGGACAAGCAATATACCTTTGCCTCCAAACCAAGCCGGAATGACATATGGTTGGAAATTGATTCTAGGGATGCCGATTTTGAGAAGGCTGTGGCTGCGTACGTCCTGCGGTTAGCTGGAAAACACTACAAGCCCTTTCGCGAACTAGGTTTGCAGACGCATTGCCAAAGCAATGGCGTATCTGTTTCAAACGTTGTTGCACAGGGCGTTTAGCGGGGAGGTGTAAAGTGCTTGGGTCGCGAAACTCACGAAATGGCGCGATCACCGCGAAACGCGAAAGGCGCGCGGTTTGCTTTCGCGGCTTTCGGATGTTTCGCGAGTTTCGTGATCCAAAGGTTCTCCGCGCGCGTCGTCCAGCAGCTCGAGCGTCTGCGCGCACAGCACCGGGAAGCGGAACGGCAGGCGGAGCATTTCTTTCAAACGCTGTTGCACGGGGCGTTTGCGTAGGGGCGGCATCGTGCCGCCCGCATCGCACCGCGCATCGCGTAACACACAGGGCGGCAAAACGCCGCCCTAACAATACTCGCACGTGTGAAAAGGAGAATTTGAAATGAAACGGTTCGGATGGTTTGCAGTTTGTGGGGTGCTAGTTTTGCTGATTCTGTTTGGCTCGATCCTGGTTGGGTGTACGCAATCTCTTTTTGGTGTGGGACAAGGTGCGGCAACACCTACGCGCATTCCAGTCGCGCCGCCCTGGTTTGTGGCGGACTCATCCTGCCAGATGACCGAGACAAGTGCGCAGAGCCGCGGCGATCCGCATTCGTTCGACAGCGCGGGCAAGAGCACGGGATTATTGCCGTCAGGTCAAACGACCTGCGTGCTCGAAATCCAACTCTGCGCAGATATGATCGTCAAATCCAAACTGATCAACACCAGCGCGGGCGAGAAATGCCCAGAGAGTTTGCATTTTTCGTACGCGCCGCGAACCAAAGTCTGCTGTGCCAAGTGGAACGTGGCAAAGCAAACCAAAAGCCCTTGCGATCCGATGACAGATATGGACTGTGACGGCGCGCTGAATACCGTGGACACCTGGCCGTTGGATTTCACGCGGCAGTAGGCGCGTATTCTATTACAGCAGGTACGGCATCAGTCGTCCAGCAGTGTGAGCGTCTGCGCGCGCAACAACGCAAAGCGGAATGGCAACCGGAGTGTTGCCCATTATGCCGCGCGTCGCGCATCCAACAGGGCGCGCAAAGCGTGACCCCGCCCCTACGCGGTGATAAGATGATCGCGCCCGCAGAGCAAAAGGCGAAAGAGTTGGAGAAGAGGTGAAAAATGCGAAGAACCAAACCTCATGTTTCTAGAACGCTACCACGTCAATCAACCGATCCATCGCGTCGTTGCGGCTTGTGCGGCTCGACAACAAAACCGTTGACGCGTACGCCTTGCTGTGGCAATTGGATCTGCGACGACGAAGACCAGTACGTTCTCTTTTCGTACGCAACTAATTCGTGCCATCGCAATCACGGCCGCTACACACTGTGCAGTTATCATTACAACGAACGGCACACGGGACGCTGGCAGGATTGCAAGAAATGTCGCAAGGGTTTCGAGACGGAAATGTACGTCTGGTACGGCACGAACGAGTACAATTTCGAGAAACTCGAAAACCCGCCGACGTTCGAGCCAACGCACTGCGCCGAGTGTGGGCGCGTGATCCATTTGGGCACCGACGGCTATTTGATGTCGGAAGGCAAATATTATTGTGGACGATGCGGCAACAAACGCATGCAGAGAACCATTGCCTCTGAACGGACTGGGAAAAAGAAACCATCCTCCTCGCCTCGCGCGCGGTCAAAGTAATTGCGCCCGCAGAGCAGAAGGCGAAGGAGTTGGAGAAGCAAGAAATAGGGCAGGATGACCCTGCCCCTACGGAAACATTCGCGCACATCGTCCAACCCTTTGAGCACCTGCGCGCACAACAAAAGGAACGAAACCATGGACCCCTCACAACTTCACCAAACCCTCACGCAACTTCACACCGAACTTGAGCAAACGCAAGCGCTTGACGACGAATCGCGGCAACTGCTCGAGCATTTGCGAAGCGATATTCAAGCGGCGCTGAAAGAACCAAGCCCGACCACGCGCCAGTCGCTTCGTAATCGTTTGAGCGCGGCGGTCGTGCATTTTGAGGATTCGTATCCGGATCTCACGTTGACGCTCAAACAAGTTCTGGATAATCTGGCGCAATTCTAACGCGCAGGGTGATAAGTCGCGGGCGGAACTGTCATTTCGATCTCTTCGGCGATGCTCAGGGTAAACCATGCAGTGAGCGCCGCGAATCTGTCCGCGAGAATTCTCTTTCCGCTCTCGCGCGAGATTTCTCGACGCGGAAAGCGCGTCTCGAAATGACAATGCGTGGCGCGCTGCAGGGGCGGCGGCGTGCCGCCCAATCCCGTCGCGTCGCGCAATCGCACTGCAGGGTGGGGAGACCCTGCCCCTGCGCGGCGACAAGGTGATCGCGCCCGCAGAGCAAAAGGCGAAGGAGTTGGAGAAGAGGTAAGCGCGCGTGTTGGAGGTGATTGCTGACAACACGGCGCCTTCGTGATGAGTATTGGAAGAAGAAACGAGGGAGGGGAAAACATGCCAGTTTATCTCATCCAACATAGGGCAGCCAAGCCGAAATCCGAAGACTCACAGCGACCTCTCACGCAGAAAAGTAGGACGGCGGCGAAGAAGGTCAACCGCTTTTTCGCCTTGTTTCTGCTCGCGCTTTTCGTCGGCACAACTGCCTGCAGTGTTCTCCTGAGAACCACACCCAGTATCGTCATTGTGTCTCCGCCCAGCGGCAGCGAATTCCGCGAAGGCGAAGAGGTCGTCGTTGAATCGGAGGCGACCGATTCGGCTGGAGTCGTCCGTGTCGAACTCGTTGTGGACGATAGAACAGTCCAGACCGATACACCACCTTCTGCCTACACCCAAGGTTCATTTACGCTCACCCAAACTTGGCAAGCCACTCCAGGTAAGCACATTGTTCTTGTGCGGGCATACAACGCCGCCGGTACGGTGAGTAATCCTGCCGCGATTTCGGTGACGGTCTTGCAGGGTGCTCCACCAACCGCGACCGCGACTTTAGCAGATGCAACTTCTGTTCCCCCCACTGTTTCTCCAACGGCGCCCAGCAATGTTTGCACCGATAGTGCTGTGTTTGTCGCGGATGTTACAGTTCCTGACGGCACGCTTTGGGCAGCGGGACAAACGTATAACAAAATCTGGCGCGTTCGGAATACGGGTTGTCCATGGGGCGCAGGGTATCAGCTCGTTTTCGCCAGCGGCGAAGCAATGTCCACAACGAGGGCGATCCCGGTTCCGAATACAGCCAGTGGCGCGACTGCCGATCTGTTGGTGGCAATGACTGCGCCGACCGCTCCGGGTGCGCACAACGGCACTTGGCGTCTGCGCAATGCCAGCGGGGTCCTGTTTGGCACGATCGTGACGGTCAAAATCAATGTGCTCGGACAGGCTAGTGCGACGAAACCGTCCGCGCCGACCGCTTGCAGTGGGACACCTGTCATTTCGTCCTTCACCGCTTCGCAAACGATTATCACGGCGCTCTCTTCCACCACTTTGCGTTGGGGTCCCGTGACCAATGCCGATTGGGTTGAAATTAACCCGGACATTGGCGGGGTTGCTGCCCCCGGTTCTGTCACTGTTGCTGTCACGGCAACCACGACCTACACGCTCGTTGCCTTCTGCGGACCATCCACTTCGACGACGGCTCAGGTTAGGATCCTGGTTCCTTTTGCGGTCTTGGGTTCTGTAACCACCGCAAACCCTACCGATATCACTAGCACCTGTCCCAAGACCATTGATTTCTCGGCGACCATTACCGTCAACGATGCCGGTCCCGTCACGTACAAATGGGAAAGCAGCGATGGCAGCAACAATTCATCGCCTATGAGCATAACCTTTGGAGGCGCAGGGTCTCAAACGGTGAACACCACGTGGACACTGGGTACCTCCGGCAAGACCTATTCCGACAACTGGCTACGTCTTCACATTCTATCACCCACCGATGTGATATCGAACAATGCGACTTTTACACTCAGGTGCAACTAGAGCTAGGGGAATGACAAGGTGATCGCGCCCGCAGAGCAAAAGGCGAAAGAGTTGGAGAAGAGGAAGCAAGCAGTCGCACCAAGAAAAAAACGGGCGAGGTCACTTTCAACCTCGCCCGATCAATTTGCTACCTGTACCTGCGGCGTGCCTGACGGCGGTCATCGCATCTTCCTCCGTCACCACCATTGCCGGTATGCCAGGCGATTTGTCCTACTTGCGCTTTGCGATGACTGCCCCCTGGTACAATGACGCGCAAGCCCTGGAAGTTCGGTACCCAGGGCTTGCGCGCGTGGATTTACTACGAGCAGGGGCGGCAGGAATTGAACCCGCAACCTACGGTTTTGGAGACCGTTGCTCTGCCAATTGAGCTACACCCCTATCCATCCACATTCTAACACAAAAGACCGGAACGCGCAAATCAGTCTGTTGATACTCACCGTTGCATCTCTGGCGCGAACCGCGCGCGCAAAAAATCCAGCACCACGCGGTCAATGAACGCGCCGTCGAGCAAGCGTTCTTCTACGTTCTCGACACCTGCGAACTCCCGAAACGCTTTTTGCGTCGCCGTGTCCCACGCGCCATTCAGCGCGCCATCGTAATAGCCGCGCGCGTGCATCAGCGTCTGCAGTTCGCACGCGATCTTCGCGTCAATCGGTAGAATGTCGGTGGGATTCGTCTTGCCCAGATACAAATGGTGCAGGTCGAGCAAGCGTTTCAATTCGTCAATCGGCGCTGGATGATCATCCACGCGCAAATCAATGTACCGATCATTGAATCCGCCGTAGCCCCCTTTCCTACGCACGACGAGGAGCGCCGCGCTTTCCTGCCCGCGCTGGTCGCCCCCGGCGGCTTGCCCGGCGGCTAACGCGGCGACCAGTCGTTCCGCGAGATCGCCGCGCGTCTTCCCGAACGTTTCTACCAGCGCGGCCACGACCGCCGCTCCGGCGAGAATGTTCCCTTGCGCCGCGAAATTCTTCCCGGTGCGGCTACCTGCCCAATCGTAACACCCTTTGCCCGTGTACGAAAATGCGCGCCCGCGCGCATCCACGATGCCGAATTGTCGTTGTGCCGCGTGCTGGTCCAGCGCGACCAAACGCGCAGCCGCTTGCTTCGGCGTCAACCCGCGCTTCAATATTCGCAGCGCGCGCGGACCGTACGACGTATTCGCCCACGCTTGCGTCGCCACCGCGCCGATTCCGGCTTGCGCGAACGGAACGACCGCGCCCACCGACAGAAATTTTGATTCGACCGCGACGCCGAGGTCGCCGGTCTTTGGATCGAACGCGACGAGAGAGAAGGTAGAAGGTTTCATTTGATGCCCCTAGTGCGCCACACGCACCTCCACGACACAGGACGCCAGTGTCGTGCCATCTTTCAGGATGACGGTCAGCGCGACGGGATAGACGCCGTTTTCGACCGTAAAAGTATTCCAAACGAAAATCACTCCGTGCGTGACCGGGGTCGCCGAGCGATGGAGCACGTTGCCCGGACGGAGCCATTCGACAACATAACCCGCAAAGTTCTCGTGGTTCGCGGTGCCGATGAATGCTTGGTACGGATCAATCGTCTGTCCATCCACGACATTCTCCCAG
>Ga0315294_10003586_pt1 | contig 16913 bp, 12 predicted proteins | sample YL17G13_40_MG_FD_203626 | JGI IMG/M metagenome (GOLD analysis project Ga0315294, IMG submission 203626) | Sediment microbial communities from Yellowstone Lake, YNP, Wyoming, USA - YL17G13_40 | ecosystem: Environmental > Aquatic > Freshwater > Lake > Sediment | place: USA: Wyoming | collected... | reverse complement strand
AAAGATAGAACCATAATAAACCAATAGGAAAAACGTTCCAAACGTCTTAGCATCTTTTCCTTCTTATCAATCCACAATCGAGCAATACACAAAAAAGCCGAAACAAGAAGAAGCCCTTTGGCTATTAAGATTCGAGTATTGCTCTCATAAATCAAAACGGATAACCAAGAAAATGGTACTTCAAAAGTCATCCCCAATATAAAACTGATAAGACTTACATAGAGAAATGCTTGAGACATCCTTCGTTCCATTCTTTCCTCCTTTCTATATCCGGGTATTGTACCACTACGGCGGAAATATTGGTTTAATTGGAATATGTCGTCACCGAAAAAAATTACTTCGTTTTCACCACGTAGGTCCCGGCGAGCTTGTCGTGCACGGCCTGCTTCTTCTCGTCCCAGGCCACCCAGAGGAACCCGATGAGGAGGATGGCCGTGGAGATGAACTTGCCGATGACCTCGCGCAGGAAGGCCTTGCCGAAGGACAAAGGCTCGTAGTCCGTGGTGACCACTCTCAAGTTTAGGGCTTTCTTGCCCAGGGTCTGGCCGTAGCGCCAGGTCAGGAACGTGAAATAGGCCGCCTGAAGGAGGGCGCCGAGAAGCCCGCCCCCCGGACCGCGGCCAGAAGCTGGGTCTCCCTCTGCCCGGCCTTGGCCAGGGCTCCGAAGAACCCCACGAAGAAACCGCAACATCCCCCGAGAACTCCCCCGCCGATGGAGAGGATGAGGTTGTCGATGAGGAGGGCGGCCCAGCGGATCCAGAATCCGGCCTTGACATATTCGGTGAGGCCTGTTTCCTGAGCGGAGGGTTCCATCACATTCTCCTTGATTTCAAGGGGTTAACCCCGTTCGTATTTTTTCTTAAGGGAAAGAAACTTTTGGGGACGCCTGAGCGTTATTATTCACAGGGAAATACCTTGGAGCTGCACTTATGGGAGAAGGCAGCGGTCAATGGAGATACCGTGACAAGCCCGACCCCTTGGCGCGGCCCCAAGGAATTTCCCCGATTTTGGATTTTAGAATGCGGAATGCGGAATAGATGAAAATCCGAAAAAAACCGCCTTTCACGGGTAAACGAGCAGGCCGAGAGTAAATCCTCCCAGCCTATTTTTGCTCCTCCCGCATCCCCTCCTCGCGCTCGGCCTGGATATGGACGAAGTAGTTCTCGGCGATGGACAGGAGGTTTTTGACGAACCAGTACAGGGTCAGCCCGGAGGGGAAGTTGTAGAAGATGAACATCACGGTCATCATGACCGGCATCATATAGGTCATCTGTTTCTGCCGGGGATCGTTGGCCATGCCGGAGAGCTTGGACTGGAAGAACTGGGAGACGCCCATCAGGATGGGCAGGACGTAGAACCGGTCGGGTTGGGAGAGGTCGGTGAGCCAGAAGGCGAAGGCCGCGCCGCGGAGCTCGAAGGTGTCCTTGAACAGGCTGTAAAGGGTGATGAACACCGGCGCCTGGATGAGCATGGGGAGACAGCCGCCGAAGGGGTTGGCTTTCTCCTTCTTGTATAGCGCCATGGTCTCCTTGTTCACCCGGGCCGGGTCCTTCTTGTACTGCTCGCGGATCTGGGTCATCTTGGGCCCGAGCTTCTGCATCTTCTTGGCCGCCTTGAGGGACTGGAGGGTGAGCGGGAAGAACACGATCTCCACCAGGATGGTGAACACGATGATGACCAGGCCGTAGTTCGGAATCACCCGATGCAGGGCCAGGAGGACCTTGAGGAAGAAGCGCAGCAGGGGATGAGTCCAGGACCAGCCGGACTCGGTCAGGCGCTCCAGGCTCGCACCGTAGGGCTTGAGCACCCCGTAGGAGAGGGGGCCCAGAAACGCCCTGTAGCGCACACTCCGTGATTCTTTCCAGGGAACGGCGAGCTTGGTGGTCGCCTGACCGTCCGGGGTGCGGCGGGTCTCGATGGAGCTGCCCCCCCCTTCGGGGATGAGACAGGCCATGAAATACTTCGTCCGGACCCCGGCCCAGCCGATCTGGCCGGTGAAGGTCTGGGGGCCTTTCTTGAGGCCGCCCTCTTTCTCGGTATGGACCGAGGCACCTAGCAGGGCTACGGCCCCGAAGTAACCGTGGTCCTCCTTTTTATTCTTCTCGGTCACGGCCAGGGCGGTGCGCCAGTCCGCGATGCAGTCCCGCCCCAGGGGGGTGTCATGAGGGGCCCGGAGAGACACCTCCACCCCGAATCCGAACTCCCCAGGGGAGAAGCGCAGCCTCTCCTCCAAGGATAGGCTCTCGGAGAGGGAGGCCACGAAAACCGCCTCCGCGGGAGGACTTCCCGCGCCCAGACGGATGCTGTCGGCCTCACAACGGAAGGTCACCCCGGAGAGATCGAGGGTATCTTTGCCCAAGGGAATCAGAAAGGAAAGAGCATTCTGGCCTTTGGGCACGAGTTCCACGCCCCCTTCCTCAAGGCCCTTATACCCTTTCAAGCGGTAGCTCTCCAGGCTCGCCCCCCGCGTCGAGAACACCGCCCGGAAACGGTCGGTCTCGACGATGATCTTCTTTTCCTGGCCAGGCGTTGCGGTCGTCGAGATGACCGGCGTGGGAGGGGCGGGCTGTCGGATCGTCGTGTCCGCAGGAGCGGTCGACCCCGGAGGGGCAGGCTGGGGCTTTGGGACGGGCTTGGGCCCGTACTTGGACATGTACAGGCTCCATCCCAGGAGGATGAGACCGGAGAGGAACAAGGCCATGAGGGTGCGGCGTTCGTTGGTCATAAATCCTTTGCCCGATAGATCGGGTCCTTTAGGGGACGGGGTCGATGCCCCCGGGGTGGAAGGGGTGGCAGCGGAGGAGACGCCAGGCCGCGAGACCAACCCCTTTGAGGAAGCCATGCCGGCTCAGGGCCTGGATGGCGAAACTGGAGCAGGTGGGCTCGAACCGACAGACCCGCGGAAGAAACGGCGGGTAGAAGACCTGGTAGAGCCGGATGAGACCGATGGCCAAACGGGAGATCATGATAGCTCGGCAAGCAGACGGGTCACCTCATCCATCACCCCGGAGAACTCCGCGGTTTGCATCCGGGGCTTGGCCACGAGGATCACACGGGCACCTTCTGGAAGCCTGGATAAGTTTTTTCTCAAGGCCTCGCGCATCCAGCGCTTGGCACGATTGCGACGAACGGCATTGATAAATCCTCTCTGGGTGGAAAACCCCGCGCTTCGCCCCTCCCCGCCGGGGAGCAAGCGGACGAACAAGGTTTCCCCCTCCGCCCGCTTTCCCTCTTTCAGGGTCTGGAGAAACTCCTTCCGGGAAGACAGCGGGGCCCAGGATTTCACACGGCCAGGCGTTTCCGGCCTTTGGCCCGCCGCCGGGCCAGGATGGCGCGGCCCGCCTTGGTTTGCATCCGCTTTCGGAACCCGTGAGTTCGTTTGCGGTGAATTCGGCTCGGCTGATAGGTTCGCTTCACGTTAAATCGTCCTCCTTGTTCAAAAGATGTGTCAATCATTCTACCAGTTTTAGAAAAATTTTTCAAGAATGCAATTTTCCTCTTGCACTTTTCCGGCCAAATATGTATAATCTTAATCCCCCTTGAAGTAAGGGGGATGATCGAGCCTTGGATTCTCTCTCCGCGTCGTTCTGTTGATATCTTGTGCATAATTTTACGTTGGGCTTTTGCTCACGGCAAGACGAAAAGAAGAGCCCAACATGCGCGATAAAGGGCCTGTGGAAAAGCCCTTTGTTTTGTTTCTGGAGCATGTCCATAACTCCATGTTTTACAGGTTGTTGCAAGATGTTCGTCCCGTGGGGATAACTCTGTGAATTATTTCGGCCAAGGAAATCCGCTCGCGCGCACTGGCGGAAAACGTCGGAAAGCAAACTCGGACAAGGATTCCAGCGATTGTGGATAATTTAGAGGGTCAGGAAACGCAGGTGGGAACGCCTTCTTCGGGCAACGATGGGGGGGTTCAGGGGCCCACAAGCCCTGTCCTGCATACCCTCGCTCCGCAGGACCTTTGGAGCAAAACCCTGGAGGCCTTGCGCGCCAAGCTCAACCCCAAGACCTTCGAAACCTGGTTCTCTAAAACGCTGGGGCTGGCATTGGAGGGCCGCGTCCTCACCGTAGAGGTTCCCAAGCCGTTTATCGCGGACTGGTTGAGCCAGCACTACCAGAGTTTCGTGGAGGACGCTCTGGAAGGGCTGGCCAAAGAACGGTATCGGGTGGCCTTCCTTTATCCTCAAGCTAAAAACCTGGCCAGGATAAAGGGAAGGTGGGCCGTCCCCGAGAAGTCCCACCCGCTCCTGGCCGAGAGCCAGCTGAATCTCCGCTATACCTTCGAGAACTTCGTGGTGGGGAAATCCAACGAGTTCGCCTTTGCCACCGCCATGGCCGTGGCCGAGAAGCCGGGCACGGTCTACAACCCGCTCTTCTTCTACGGCGGAACCGGCGTGGGAAAGACCCACCTCATGCAGGCCATCGGCCATTTCTCCAAGCGCGAGAAACCGAAGGCCAAGGTGTACTACACGCCCTCCGAAAGCTTCATGAACGAGCTCATCTCGGCCATCCAGCACCGCCAGATGTTGGACTTCAAGAAGAAGTACCGCGAGGTGGACTTCCTGCTTCTGGACGACGTGCAGTTTTTGGCGGAGAAAGAGGGGCTGCAAGAGGAGATCTTCCACACCTTCAATGCCCTGTACGACAACCGCCGACAGATCGTCATCACCAGCGATAGGCCTCCCCGCGATCTCATCAACCTGCAGGACCGTCTGGTCTCACGGTTTCAGGGTGGAATGGTCGCCGACATGCAGGCCCCGGACCTCGAGTTGCGCATCGCCATCCTTAAACATTTCGCCGAGAGGGAAGGGTATGTCGTTCCCAACGACGTGCTTTACTTCCTTGCTGAAAAGGTGAAGTCCAACATCCGGGAATTGGAGGGCTGTCTGGTCCGCCTCACGGCTTTCTCCTCCCTGTCGGGGACTGAGATCACTCCGGAGCTGGCCCAGGAAGTCCTCAAGGAGATCTTCCCTGAGCCCGCCCATATGGCTACCGTGGAGGAGATTCAGAAGATCGTAGCCTCTCATTTCAACATCCCAGGGGAGAGCATGCGGCTCAAGTGTCGCACGGCGGAACTGGTTCTGCCGCGCCAAATCGCCATGTACCTCTCCCGCGAACTCACCCATTGCTCTTTTCCGGAGATCGGGGACAGTTTTGGGGGCAAAGACCACACCACCGTCATGCATGCCCATCGGAAGATTCTATCCCTGATCAAGAAAAATCAGCAAATCAAAACGTTCGTAGACCAGATGATCAAGCGCTTCAAAGAGGGGGGATAGGCCTGTGAATTAATTGAGGATAAAAAAGACCTTGTGTAAAACTTCCTATTTTTTATATAATTATCCTTATGTTTTCCACAAGATCGTCCTCCCTGAAAGGTGCGATAACAAAAGGTAAATAGGTTTTATCCTTATTATCCCCAGGGCCTACTATCTCTATTAGTTTTATAGAAAATTAAAGTAGAAGTTCTTTCCTGTGAACTCATTCCAAAGAAAGGGGTGACCACTTTGAAATTCTCAGCTCAACAAACCGAGATGTCCGAAGCCCTCCAGAGGGTTTCTACGGTCGTTCCTACACGGACCACTTTTCCTATTTTATCCAACTTATTGATCGAGGCCGAAAAAGACAAGGTCTTTTTGAAGGCCACCGACTTAGAGATCGCCATCGCCACCTCCTTCGTGGCGGAGGTCAAAAAACCCGGGGCGATAACCATCCCCGCTAGACAGTTCTCATCTATCGTAAAAGACCTTCCGGGAAACGTCATCCAGTTCACCCTGGAAGGCAAAAAAGCATCCCTGGAATGCGACAAACGCTTATTCAAGTTCATGGGGATCGAGAAGGAAGAATTCCCCACCTTTCCCCAGATCGACGACCGGCCGATGCTCCACTTCTCGGCCAACGCCATCGACCGGGCGATTCGAAAGAGCGCCTTCGCCATCAGCACCGATGCCCCGTCCCGCCCGGCGCTTTCAGGCGCCCTGTGGCAGCTGGACGGGGATGCCGTCAAGCTGGTGGCCACGGACGGACACCGTTTGGCCCGCATCCAGTTCAGCATCCCCCAACTGGAGGCCAAGACCGAGCTCATCGTCCCCCCCAAATCCCTAAACCAGCTCACCCGGCTCATCAACGAGTCCGCTCAGGAGGCCTTCAACATCAACTTCAATGACAAGTACATTGGATTCTATTTCGAAAACACCACCCTCATCTCCAAGCTGATCGAAGGCCCCTATCCCAACATCGACCAAGTAATCCCCCCGGAGAACAAGAAGACCCTGAAGGTCAGCGTGGCGGACCTGCTTTCCGCCGTGCGGAGGGTCTCCAATTTCTCGGACACCTACACCCACCAGATCAAGCTAACGCTCAAGAAAGACTCCCTGGAACTCTATGCCGCCACGCCGGACCTGGGAGAGGCCAAGGAGACCCTGGCCTGTTCCTACCGGGATGAGGATCTGATCGTCGGATACAACGGGGCTTACCTCACGGAGATCCTGAAAAACATCGACACCGAACAGGCCGTCTTCAAGCTAAATACTCCACTCACGGCAGGAGTCATCACCCCGGAAACCCAAAAGGAAGGGGAAGAGATCCTTTACTTGTTGATGCCGATCAGATTGCCAGAATAAGCTTCCCAAATACCTGTCAGAAGGCCCCATACTTTGGGGCCTTTTTTGTTTACAAAGCCAGTTGACATTTGGAACGTATTTTTGTTATAATAATTGTATCTAAGTCCATGTAAAATTAGGAACTTTTGCGTGAAACATCTCAGGAAGATAGGGACTATTCTTCCCAAGGCATTAGAGGACCTTGGCATCGCCAAGCGACTGGATGAATTCAAAGCCTTATCGCTCTGGGAAGAGACGGTCGGAAAAAAGATCGCGGAGCGTTCGAAGGCTGTGGACATCCAGGATAAAACCCTGATCGTTGACGTGGAGAACAACGTCTGGATGCAGGAACTTGTTTTGCTCAAGCCGCAAATCATGAAGAAGCTCGCCCGGGCGGCGAAGGACAACCGGATCCGGGACGTACGATTCCGACTCAAGAGAACGTAAAGGAGGCTCTCCCTTGACGGATAAGGAGCTCAAAGAGCAGGGCGTCAGAGAGTATGGGGCGGAGAAGATCCAGGTCCTGAAGGGCTTGGAGGCCGTGCGCCGCCGTCCGGCGATGTACATCGGGGACGTGTCCAGCCGCGGACTTCACCACCTGATTTTCGAGGTGGTGGACAACTCCGTGGATGAGGCCATGGCCGGGTACTGCGACCACATCCAGGTCACGGTGCAGGAGGACAACTCGGTGACGGTGGTGGACAACGGCCGAGGTTTCCCGGTGGACCTGCACCCCACGGAGAAGAAACCGGGGGTGGAGGTGGCGCTGACCACGCTGCACGCCGGCGGGAAATTCGACGACAAGAGCTACCGCATCTCGGGGGGGTTGCACGGAGTGGGCGTATCGGTGGTGAACGCCCTCTCGGAGTGGCTGGAGGTGGAGACCTGGCGGGAGGGCAAGGTCTATCACCAGCGCTATGAGCGCGGGGTGACCAAGACGCCGCTCAAGGTGGTCGGAGAGAAGAAAGCCACCGGGTCCAAAGTCACCTTCATGCCGGACGACAAGATATTCGAGATCATCGCCTTCTCCTTCGACACCCTGGCCCAGCGGCTCCGGGAGCTGGCCTTCTTGAACAAGGGCCTACGGGTGGACCTGAAGGACGAGAAGAGCGGGAAATCCCACGAGTTCCGCTACAACGGAGGGATCGTGGAGTTCGTTCAGTTCCTGGACGAGAACAAGAACCCCCTGCACCGGCCGATCTACATCGAGAAGACCGGGGACGGGATCGAGGTCGAGCTGGCGATGCAGTACAACGACTCCTACGACGAGAACCTGTTCTCCTACGCCAACAACATCAACACCATCGAGGGCGGCACCCATCTGGCGGGGTTCAAGTCCGCGCTCACCCGGGTGGTGAACGACTACATCCGGAAGCAGGAGATGCAGAAGAAGGACGCGGTGGACATCTCCGGGGACGACGTCCGCGAGGGACTGACCTCGGTGCTCTCGGTGAAGGTCAAAAACCCGCAGTTCGAGGGACAGACCAAGACGAAGCTGGGGAACTCCGAGGTCAAGGGGATCGTGGAGAGCATCGTGGCCGAGAAGCTCACGGAGTTCCTGGAGCAGCACCCCAGTGTGGCCAACAAAATCGGGGAGAAATCCATTGTCGCGGCCCGGTCCCGGGAGGCGGCGAGAAAGGCCCGGGAGCTGACCCGGAGGAAATCGGCCTTGGGGAGCACCTCGCTCCCCGGGAAGTTAGCGGACTGCTCCCTCGAGGACCCGGCGCTGTGCGAGCTCTACCTGGTCGAGGGCGACTCGGCCGGGGGCTCGGCCAAAATGGGTCGCGACCGGCGGTACCAGGCCATCCTTCCCTTAAAGGGGAAGATCCTGAATGTGGAGAAGGCCCGGCTGGACAAGGTCCTCTCCCACGAGGAGATCAGGGCCATGGTGACGGCCCTGGGATGCGGGATCGGGGCCGACGACTTCGATTCCAAGAAAGCGCGTTATCACAAGATCATCATCATGACCGACGCGGACGTGGACGGAGCCCACATCCGGACCCTGATCCTGACCTTCTTCTACCGATATATGCGGCCCTTGATCGACGAGGGCAAGATATACATCGCCCAGCCCCCGCTCTACCGGGTGGGCAAGGCCAAAGAAGAAAGATATTTTATGACTGAAGGGGAGTTAAACAAATTTATCGCAGAGAACTCCTCAAATAAAGACTCTTTTAAAATCGAAAAAGAAGGTAAGGTCGTCACTGGCGAGAAGCTTATTAAAACTTTAACGCAAATAACAAAATATGAAAAGATCGTTTCAAATATGGCGGCTTCTTTTCACATTCATCCTGCTGTGATCCAGGGTCTGTTGAGGGATCGTAATTTTGTAAAAAGGGCATTTAAAACAAATGTTACAGAAAAAACTTATCAAAGAGAAGAATTTCGAACACTCATAAGTAATATTATTGATATGGATATGCCTGACCTCAATATGCATATTAAAAAACAAAAGGATGACCTTTTTACATTTTCAGCGACCTATACGGGTGTGGATTATGAGAAGTATGATGAATTCTTGGAGTCTAAGGGCTTACAAGAGTTAATTGAAGTTTATTCCGAAATAAAAGATTGGACAAAACCACCCTATCATGTCGTTGTATCTGGAGGCAAAGAAGAAATTATTAACTCCACACCTATGCTTATAGAAAGAATAATGGATGCTGCACGAGAAGGATTGGTCATCCAGCGCTACAAGGGCCTGGGCGAGATGAACCCGGAGCAGCTGTGGAAGACGACCATGGACCCGGAGCGGCGCACCCTCCTGAAGGTCACCCTGGTGGACGTGGTGGAGGCCGACCGGCTGTTCACCATCCTGATGGGCGACGAGGTTGAACCTCGGAGGAAGTTCATCGAGGAAAACGCCCTGGCAGTGAGGAACCTGGACGTGTAGGGCCGCAACCCAAGCAAAATTCAAGCGGGCATCGCAGAATGCCCGCTTTTTATGTGCGTTCGATCTTATGGAATAGGAGGATTTCAGGAAGGTCTAACCAGGACAGCAGGCCCACTGGGAGCCCTTTGTCCACCCTTTTGAGACCCATCGGGAAGAGATCCCCCGGAACCCCGTCTTCCTAAGCGAGCCAATATTTTTCTTGCTATTTTCGGGGATTCGTCCTATAATATATTCTTAGAACCCCAAGCAGGAGGTTTGGTATGAAGCGGACGCTACTGGTCTTGCTCGCCCTCTCCCTCATGGCCGGGATGGCCGGCGCCGGAGAGCAGTTTCTTATCCAGGTGTACCTGAAAGGCCCAGAGGACCGGGCCCAGGTCGCAGCCTCGGGCCTTTCCCCCTACGCCCTGATGGAGAACTCCATCATCGCCGGAGGGACTCGTGGTGCGGCCACGGCCGCAAGCCTTCCCTACCGGACGATCGCCCCCGCCCCTATGGCGGGGACCTTCTATCTGATCATCCCGCCCTTCGATAAGACCCCGGCTCAAGTGCGGGATCTCGTCACCCAATGCTGCGAGATCCTGGCTGAGGACGCTGACGCTTTCTTCGTGCGGGCCACCCCGGAGAACGCGGAGGGCTTGCCCTCGAAGCAATTTCACATCGTGCGGGTCTGGATGACGCCCATCGACCTGGGGCTTGCGGCCCCATCCGAGCCCCCGCGGGTGGCGGCCTACAACCCGGTGATCCAGTGGATCATCAACCAGATCACCCCGACGGAGATCACGGGCATGCTGCGCGACCTGACCGGGGAAAGGCCCACCGTCGTTCGCGGGGTGCAGGACACGATCAAGAGCCGCTACAGCCCGGCGCGGAAGAACTCCTCGGGAATCTGGTACTTCTACGAGAAGTGCCAGTCCTACACCGGAATCGACTCCGTCCGATTCCACTCCTTCACCTGGGGCTCGGGCACGGACAGCAACGTGGTGGGGACCAAGGTGGGACGAGTTTACCCCCGGCAGCAGTATGGGATCGACGGACATATCGATGCCACCTCGGAAACCCAGTACCGCGATACCCTGGCCCCGGGGGCTGACGACAACGGGACGGCGACCATCGCGGCCCTGATCGCGGCCAAGGCGATGCGCCAGATCCCCTTCAAAAGGACGGTCAAGTACCTGGCGTTTAACGCCGAGGAACAGGGCCTTCTCGGAAGCGCGGTCTATGCCCAGGAAGCCCGGGCCAGGGGAGACTCCATCCGCGGCATCTTGAACGGGGATATGATCGCGACGAACACCACCGGGAACGACTCCGTGAGGGCTTACAATGGCGGGCGGGCGGGTTCGATCGTGATCACAGACCGTTTCTTCCAGATGGACACGACTTATCACATCGGGCTCCGGATCGGTCGTAGAACCTCCTCCCCCTCGGGCTCGGACCACTGGTCTTTTTGGCAGCAGGGCTACGAGGCAGGCTACTTCGCCGAGGATGACTTCTCCACCGTCTACCACACCATCAACGACCGGATCAATCGCCTGGACACCCTGTACTGGACCAAGGTCGTAAAGTGCATGGTAGCTACGCTCTGTGATTTGGCCGAGCCGGACACGACCTTCACAGGCGTGGAAATGCCCGGGGGCGGGGCCATCGAGAAGGGGGGCTTCGCGCTGAACGCCTACCCGAATCCAGCGCGGGGAGGCACTGAGGTCATCTTCATGCTGCCCCGCCGGGTCGAGGTTTCCCTGGACCTTTATAACCTGTCCGGCCGCAGAATCCGGACCCTGGCTCAGGGCATCCAGGAGGCGGGAGGTCATATTTTGATCTGGGAGGCCCATACGGTTCCGGCCGGGGTTTACTTCCTCAGGCTTCAGGCAGGAAACGAGAGCCTGACGAAGCGAATAGTGATCGTACGGTAATATTCAAGACTTCGTCGCGCGGGGCGGGCTCCTTGGCCTGCCCTCCTTGGCTTGCTATTTTCAAACGAACGTCTTATAATTAGAAGGTTGAAACCCCATTGGAGGTCGTAATGAAACGAACGGCGTTGTTATTGCTCGCCCTATCCCTGGTGGCCGGGATCGCGGGCGCTGAGGAGCGGTACCTCTATCAAGTCTTCCTGAAGAGCAACAGCGACCGGGCTATGGTTAAGATGTCCGGCGTGGTGCCCTACGCCCAGATGAAGAACTCCATCATCGCCGAGGGGACGAAGGCTGAAGCCACGGCCTCGGGCCTGACCTTTAAGGCCCTGCTCCCGGCTCCGGCCAAGGGGACCTTCTATCTCGTCATCCCCCCGTTCCGCAAGACGCCCCAGATGGTGCGGGAAGTGGTGACTCTGCGCTGCGAAATCCTGGCCGAGGACCGAGACGCCTTCTTCGTTCGGGCAGCTCAAGAGGACGCGGAGGGCCTACTCCCCATGCAATTCCACATCGTGCGGGTGGGGATGAAGCCGATCCAGCTCGGGCTCTCCTCCCCCATCGAGCCGCCCCGGGTAGCGGTATACAACCCCGTGATCCAGTGGATCATCAACCAAATCACCCCGAGCGAGATCACCGGAATGCTGCGGGATCTCTCCGGGGAGCGGCCCACGATGGTGCGGGGAAGGCAGGACACCATCCGCACCCGCTACAGCCTGGCCGCGAAGAACTCCTCGTCCATCTTCTACTTCTACGAGAAGGCTTCCTCCTACGCCGGCATCGACTCGGTCCGGTTCCACGCCTTCAACTGGAGCGGGTACACGGACAGCAATGTGGTCGTGACCAAGGTGGGCCGACGCTATCCCCGCAGGCAGTACCTGATCGGCGGGCACATCGACAGTTACTCCGAGAACCGCTACGTCTATGCCCCGGGCGCGGACGATAATGCCACCGGGACGATCGCGTCCCTGATCGCGGCCAAGGTCATCCGGCAGATCCCGTTCAAACGCACGATCAAGTGCTTGGCGTTCAACGCCGAAGAGAACGGCCTCTGGGGGAGCGATGTCTATGCCTCGCAGGCCGCGAGCCGTGGAGATTCCATCCTGGGCGTGCTCAACGGGGACATGATCGGAACGAACTACACCCATACGGACTCGGTCATGACCTACAACGCCAATCGGCCCGGATCGATCCTGCTCACCCAGCGCCTCCTCCAGATGGACACGACCTACCACCTGGGCCTCCACGTCATCCAGAGCACGGACGCCCCGTCCTGGTCGGACCACTACTCCTTCTGGATCAACAACTATGAGGCGACCTCGGTCGAGGAGCACGATTTCTCAAACGTCTACCACACCACCGGGGACACCATCGGGCAGATGGACACCCTTTACTGGACCCAGGTGGTGAAGTGCATGGTGGCCGCCCTGTGCGATCTGGCCGAGCCGGACACGGCCTTCACGGGAGTGGAAGCTCCAGCGACGGGGATCGAACAGCCCCAGCTCTTTAAAGTGAGTGTATTCCCCAACCCGGCGAAAGGCGTTATGGAGATTTGCTATGACCTTCCCAAACGGGAGCAGGTCACGATGGACCTGTATGACCTCTCGGGCCGCCGCATCCGCAGGCTGGCTGAGGGGATTCAGGGGGCGGGGGGACATTCCCTGATCTGGAGGGGAGACTCGGCTCCGGGCGGAGTTTACTTCCTCAGGCTTTCCTCCGGGGGAAGGAGCCTGACCCAGAGGCTAGTTCTGTTGAGATAGAGTATCTGTACCCTCGGAGGCCCCCGATCCCTTGGGGGCCTTTTTTCTTAAGCTAAGAAACCACTTGAATTTCCCGAAGAAAAAATGATATCATAAAGGTTCACCTTTAAGCTAAGCAGGAGGTCTGAAAGCAGCATGTCCCTGAAACGCATTGGTTTGGTCTTGTTCCTGGGTTCCGCTCTCCTCGCGTCCTGCGGGCCCAAAGGCCCGATCGTGGCCAAGGTCGGGTCCCAGGCGATCACCCTAACGGAGTTCGAAAAAGTCTATCGCCCCCGGCTCAACCTGCCCACCCGGGCCGACAGCCTGGTGGACCGGAAGAAGGCCTTGGAGGAACTTGTTCGGAAGCACCTTCTGGCCTTGGAGGCCAAGAAGAGGGGGCTGGACAAATCCCGGGACGTCAAGATTCAACTCGAGTTCATCGCCAAGGAGCTGGCCCGGAACGAGCTCTATCAGGAGGAGATCGTCAAGAAGACCGAGCCCAGCGAGGCCGGGCTCAAGGATTTTTATGCCAAACAGTCCGAGGAGATCCGCTGCCAGCACATCCTGATGGTCTCCGAAGATTCGGCCAGGGCCCTCCTGGATTCCCTCAAACATGGAGCCCGTTTCGACTCGCTGGCACGGCGCCACTCCCTGGACCGGTCCAATGCGGAAACTGGCGGGGAATTGGGGTTCTTCACTTATGGGATGATGGTGGACGCTTTCTGGGACGCGGCCTCCAAGCTCAAGCCCGGCCAGGTGAGCGGGATCGTCAAGACCCCCTACGGGTTCCACCTCATCCGCTGCGAGGAGCGACGAAAGCGCACCCAGGAGCCCTTTGAGAAGGTAAAGACGGTCCTGATGCAGGAGTTCACCCAGTTCATGGCCATCCAGCGCCAGCAGAAAACCCGGGAGTTCATCGAGGACCTGAAGGCCAAAGCCAAGGCTAAAATCGACACAAGCGCCCTGGCCCTTTTGGCCGGAAAAGTCGCCAAGACTCCCCAAGACACCGCCTTGGCCCTGGCCCAGCCCGCGGCACCGCCTGCTCTCTCGGACCAGGAAAAGAAGACCGTGGTCCTGCGCTTTGCGGGAGGAACCTGGGACCTGGGACGGCTCCTTGAGGATGTGGAGGCCCTACAGGTGGCCAGGGGGATACGCCTCCCCCTGGAGAATGCGGCCCAGATGGCGAGTTTCGTGGACCAGGCGTTTCTCTCGGATCTGCTCTACGAGAACGCCAAGGCCAAGGGGCTGGACCGCTCCCCCAAGGTCCGGCAGGACCTCGCCGCCTTCACCACGGACCTCCTAGCCGGGGAGGCCTACCAGGCCCTGGTGGAGGAGAAGGGCAAGCAGGTCTCCGAGGAAGAGATCAAGGCTTTCTTTGCAGCCAATCCGGACAGCTTCCGGGAGCCGGAGCAGGTCCGTGTCAGCCGGATCATCGTGCAGACCGAGCCCGAGGCCAAGGCGGTCTTTGCAGAGCTCAAGAAGGGAAAGGACTTCGCTTCCGAGGCCAAAGCCAAGTCCAAAGATCAAATGACGGCCCAGGCAGGCGGGGACCTGGGGTTCCTGGCGCGGGGCGTGTTCCCGGAGCTGGACTCCGTGATCTTCAGCCTCAAGCTCAAGGAAGTTTCGGAGCCGGTTCCCTTCCGCAGCGCCTTTTGCATCCTCAAGGTCACGGAGCGGAAGGACGCCCGGCTCAAGACCCCTGAGGAGGCCCGGACCGACATTCAGGCCCGGGTCCATGCCGAAAAGGTTAAGAAAGCTCTGGAGGAGACCATCGCCGAGCTCAAGAAGACCTACCCTGTGACCTTGGACGAGAAGGCCCTGGAGAAGCTCGGCCAGGGAAAAAGCCCCGATATAGCGGGGCGATAAAACAAAGGAGATTCCGTGCGGAACCGTTTCGAAGCGATGCGCCTCACCCCGACCCTTTTGCTTACGGTCCTTTTGGCCTCCTGCGTGCAGAAAGGGGGGCCGGCCAAGACCGGACCCGTCGTAGCCAAGGTGAACCAATCCACCCTCACCCTGGACGAGTTCAACGACCTCTTGGGCCCTGAGAACCGCCTGAGCCTGTCCTCCACGGACAAGCAGGAGGCCCTGAAGCAGTGGAGCGACCGGGAGATGGTCTACCAGCAGGCCCTCAAGTTAGGCCTGGACAAGGACAAGGAGACCCGGCTCCTGATCGAGAACAACCGTAAGGAGATCCTGGTGGCCAGGATCATGCAGAAGGAGATCAGCGATAAGGTCGCGGTGACTCCCGAGGAGATCCAGGCCTACTTCAACGCCCATGCCCCGGAGTACGGCAAGGCCGTGCAGCTGCGCACCATCCGGGTCACCTCCGAGGACCTGGCGAAGGCCCTTTCCGATTCCCTGCGCTCGGGAGCGGACTTTGCCAGCCTGGCCCGCAGCCATTCCAAAGACCCCACGGCCCAAGTGGGCGGGCTCTACGAGCAGTACCTGACCCGGCCCGAGCTGCAGATCCTGCCCCTGGGCGAGGCCGCTTTCTCCCTGCCCAAGGGCGGGGTATCCAGCGTGGTCCAGACTCCGGAGGGTTATTACCTTTTGAAAGTGGAGGACCTGAAAGAGCTTCCCAAACCTTTCACTTTGGAGCAGGTCGGGGAGCAGATCAAAAGCCAGCTTCTCTACGTCAGGCAACGACAAACTTACGATAATTGGATTGAAGGACTGCGCAAGACGGGGAAGGTTGAAACCCACCCTGAGCTTTTGAAGTGAGGCCTTGAGGTGAGCAACCGAATTTCTGAAAGACGACAGTGGACCGTGAATTGTCGAAGCTGGACTAAGGACCAAGCAAGGTCTACAGCCCTCCTTTTCCTTTTCGCCATTCTTCTCGCCCCGGCTCATCTCCCCGCCGCGGAGCCTGTGGACGGAATCGCGGCCAAGGTGGGCAAGGAGGTCATCCTGCAAAGCGAGGTGGAAGAGGCGGTCCGGGTCATCCTGGCCGACGCCGGGGCCGCCCAATTGCCCGGGGGCGACACCCTACCCCAGCTCCGGAAGCAGGTCCTGAGCCAGATGATCGACAAAAAAGTGCTCCTCTTTAAGGCTAGGCAAGACTCCATCGAGATAGACAAGAGCGATGTGGACGCCGAGTTGGAGACCTTGGTCAAGAACTTCCGCTCCCGCTTTCCCTCGGACGAGGAGTTCCAGAAGGAGCTGGCCCGCCAGCACCTCACCCTGGACCGGGTCAAGGACATCTACCGGGAGAAGATCCGCGAGGACCTCACCGTGCAGCGGCTCATCGACCGCGAGATCCGGCCCAAGGTGACCCTGACGGCCAAGGACGTGGAGGAATTTTACAAAACGTACAAGGACTCCCTGCCCTTCGAGCCGGAGCGGGTACACCTGGCCCATATCCTGATCGCAGCCACCCCCGGGGAGGCTTCGACCAAGCGGGCCGTGGAGAAGATCCGGCTCATCGAGCGCCGGCTCAAGACGGCCAAGGCCGGCTTCGCCAAGCTGGCCGAACGTTATTCCGAGGACCCGGAAAGCGCCCCGCGGGGCGGGGACCTGGGCTGGATGAGGAGGGGCACGAGCATGCCTGACTTCGAGCAGCTGGCCTTCGCCCTCAAGGCGGGCGAGACGACCCCGGGGATGCAGTCCCCCTTCGGGTTCGAGATTTTCCGCTGCGTGGGGAAGGAGGGGGACTCCGTGCACATCCTCCGCATCCTCGTCCGGGTCCAGCCCGACCCCTCGGACTCGACCAAGGCCTCCAAGCGCGTCGAAGTTCTCCGGGAGCGGATCAGAGCCGGCGAGGACTTCGGGG
>Ga0315294_10003581_pt1 | contig 16919 bp, 11 predicted proteins | sample YL17G13_40_MG_FD_203626 | JGI IMG/M metagenome (GOLD analysis project Ga0315294, IMG submission 203626) | Sediment microbial communities from Yellowstone Lake, YNP, Wyoming, USA - YL17G13_40 | ecosystem: Environmental > Aquatic > Freshwater > Lake > Sediment | place: USA: Wyoming | collected... | reverse complement strand
GAGGGGAGCTTCGTCGACGACCAGTTCACCGACGATGCCGCGTACCTGGTCAGGGTCGATCTTGTCAACACCGACCTCGCGCTGTCGTCGCCGATCTGGGTAACCAAGGACCATTCCGGCGGATCGGTGTTCTGAGATATCGAAGGTCACATCTCTTTCGATAGCACCTCGATTCTCAGATCGGTGACCCGGCTGAAATCCTCGGCTCTGCCTTCATTTGGGACAAGCACAACGAGGTCTTCGGACGAAAGCCTCGAGAGGTCGACGTCGCCGATCGCACGCCATTCTCTTTCCGCTTGCCAGTCGCCCGATCCATAACCCTGCAGCAGCACAGACTCCCATAAACCCCCATCTTCCCCCGATTTCACGTACCTCACGGGCCTGATCCCGGCATCGAGGGCAGTTCGGATGCGGATGCCGATCCCGTACGGCTCGAATGTCGGCCTTACGTATCGTTTCCGCCATCTCATCAGCGGAACAGCGTCCGACGGGCTCAGCGAAGTGAACGCAACAACCGGGCTTTTTCCTCGAATGTGATCACCCGATGCCCTCAGCAGCTTCTCACCGAGGATGCGTTTGAGGGTGGCCGATGCGGACCGCGCGTAGGTGTGGGTGCTGTCCGCGATTGAACGGTAATAGTCGGCCGATCTCTCGCCCGGCCACGGACCGTAACACCTCCTTGCCCAGTGTGTGAGATAGTCCCAATTCACAAAACCCCTGCAGGTCGCAGGGACATCGATTTTCAACCGCGACCTCGACCCGCCCTCGTAGCTCACCCTGAATCGAGGGTCCATCTCCCGTCCGTTCATCAGCCATTGCTGCACGGACTCCTCGAGACGTCCGCCGTCGCGCACAGAGATCGGGGCGATGCGACCGGCGAGATTGAAGGCGACACGGTCGCGCGTTTCCCACCAGGATTTTCGACTTCTCGATTTTCCGGACTCCTCCACAAACACCCATGCAAGGCGTTCGGCATCGAGACGGAAATCGTCCGATAATCTCGAGACCTCATCCTCGATGCGGACGGTAGGGCTTGTTGGGCAGACGATAATGCCCTTGCCTTTGTACTCTCCGATTGCCCAGAGGATCAGTTCCCAGGTGTTCATGCCGATGGAGGCAATCAGCGGCATGCCCTCCCCTATCGCCCATCGCGCGGCCTCGATCGTTTTCCGCACCCATGCGTCGCTTCCAACGGGCGTTTTCGACTGCCTGGAATTCAAAAGCAGCAGGGGGCGCTCTTCGAGGATGGAGAGATTCCCCGTAACAATGGTGGGGTCGGCAAGCACGACCGGATTGTCCGCCGAAGGAATCATGCAGAGATCTCGGAGGGGTCAAGCCCTCTCGAAGTAGAACGGAGCATCGAATCGGAGACTGACAGGGGTAACATGTGCGTCCCGCACATGATTCTTTCGGGGGTCCAAGTAGCATGTGCGTCCCGCACATGATTCTTTCGGGGGTCCAAGTAGCATGTGCGTCCCGCACATGATTCTTTCGGGGGTCCAAGTAGCATGTGCGTCCCGCACATGGTTCTTTCTGGGGTCCAAGTAGCATGTGCGTCCCGCACACGATTCTTTCTGGGGTCCAAGTAGCATGTGCGTCCCGCACATGGTTCTTTCTGGGGTCCAAGTAGCATGTGCGTCCCGCACATGGTTCTTTCTGGGGTCGCGGGAAATGTAAGAACCATGCGCGGGACGCGCATGTTACAGTCGCGAAATGGTAAGAACCATGCGCGGGACGCGCATGTTACAGTCGCCAAATGGTAAGAACCATGCGCGGGACGCGCATGTTACTTAGGGTCATGAGGGCGGATCCAGGACGACTCTGAATCCGACAACCGACCATCGGTATGTCCTGGGCCAGGTATCTCTGTAAGAGAGCCGTGTCGCGTAGTCCTGGTCGCAATCGCCGACGATGAGGTATCGATAGCCTCGCTGCATCTTGTACTGCGCACTTCCCGGATAGGCGAAACTGCCCGACGCGTAGCGCTGGTAGAGCCCCCACTCCCAGGAATCGAGGTTCCACTCGAAGATGTTGCCGCACAAATCGGCGACGCCGTACAGGCTGTCGGATGCCGGGTAACTGCCGATGGGCTCGGGGTTTCCGAGCGCGCAGATCGACGGATCGTAGACATTGCCGTAGGTATAGATTCTGCCGTCCGCGCCGCGTCCCGACTTCTCCCATTCCGGTTCGTGAGGGAGCCGCCCGCCTTTGTAATTGCAGTAGGCCATCGCTTCGTACCAGCTCACTCCGCCGACCGGATAGTCTGGATACGCATCGCCTATAAAATATTGCTCGTCGTTCCAGTATTCGGGCGCTGTAATGCCGTTGTTGTTCTTCCAGCTCCATCCGCCCGCGACCCAGTATGACTGGGTGTCGTATCCACCGTCCGACATGAACTGCGCAAACTGCGAGTTAGTCACCTCGTAACGCCCGATGTAGTAGTTGCCCGTGCGATTCTTGTGGGGCGGCGTTTCCTCGTTGTAGTCGCAGATCGGCGTGTAATAGGGATCAGTCTCGGGGTCGGACCCCATGAAGAAATCTCCCCTGGCCACGTAGCATACGGGCATGGGAGCCGAGATCACGTTCGCGGTCCCCGATTCCTGCGGGAAGTTGTGGTAGATCACTACGCCGCCGGAGAAGACCATGTCCTTGTAGCTCTGGATGGTGAGGGTGGTCTGTCCTGAGGGTGGGCTCTCGCCGAGGTCGGCGGTCACAAACAGCACTGTGTAGCCGCTCACAGGAACATTGAGACCGGCGATCTGGATTCTGTTCGACGGACCGGTGGAGATGGGACCCGCCACGAGGGTGTCCAGGCCGGGTCCGAACGTCTCGTCCCCGTTGTCCAGCCAGACCTCGACCGCATCGATAATCGACGGATAGCTCCCCTGGGTGTACATCTGCAGCGACTGAAGAGTAACGTTGCCGGCGTGGTTGAGGATGTCCAGACGCATCGCGGGCATGGTCAGGGTCTGGTCATACACCGTGCTCGCAAAAAGCGGGATACTCTTGATTTCTATCTGGCCCGCATCGGGAAGGTATTCCATTTTGACGGAGAGGTTGTAGTAGGTCGCCTGGCGCTTGGAGCGGACCTCGATAAAATGGTTCCCCGGGATGAAGACATAAGCGCGCAGGTGCTCGTCCGCGTAGGTTGTGTCGGTTACTTCGATCGGTCCTCCGCCTCCGAGCGACCAGAGGTACAAAGCCATGTCGACGGAATCGGTCTGGGCATCGAGCGTGACATCGATCACCGCGGGTTTCGCCACGGTGACCTGCCAGTAGTCCGACGGGTCCATATACTGGTCCACTTTTCCGTCCGGCTTACCGTTCGGAGCGGGCACGGGCATCACACCGGAGTCGTTCCATACGTTGTTGGGCTCGACCTCGTTCACCTCGAGATCGCCGGGAATCCCGACGATCAGGTCTGCGGACATCGTGCTCACCGCGGAAACATTGAGCACCTGCACCATGGTCTCGGCTCCGCTGTATGAATCCGAGTTCGGATAGCTTGAATGATTGAAGGTGCTGTTGTTGCCCAGGTAGTAGGGGTCGGTGGCGTCTCCGTTATTTGTATTATGGTCGATGTCGTCGTGGCCGTCTGCCTCCTCGACATCGTTGTGCTTGTGGTGCCAGTCGTTGTTGTTCTGCACGGTGTCATCGACATGCCAGACCATCAATCCCTCGCCGGGCAGCACGTAATCATAACCCGTCTGCTTGACCATCTCGACGAGGAAATATTCCGTGCCCATATCGCCCTGGTGCCAGAGGCGGTAGACGGTACCGTTGTCGGACCTCGGGGTGAAGGGGACGCCGTACTGGTCCATGCTGACGGCGATCGGGTCCGTCCATCCGAGATCGTACCGCGCTTTCGCGCACATGTACGCCTCGCCCTTGCCCATGAGGCACCAGACCCCGACGCCTGCCGAGACAAATGTGTAGTCGTAATAGTCCGGCAGTCCCATCATGTGCCCGAATTCATGCGCCGCGACGCGATAAGTCATGAGGTTTTCGCCGACGAACATCAGTGGACCGACACGCACCCCGTCGACAATGTAGTCGCCATAGGTCGCCCAGCCCCAGTAGAAGTCGCCCCATCCGTCCGTCTCCCCGGCGTATATGAAATAGACGCCATCGGCTTCCATGTTCCCGTCGGCGTCGTACTGAGAGAAATCGTAGACCGCATCAGCCTTGCTCAGTATCTCGCCCAGCAGGTCGTTATCCCAGGTGTAGTAGGACTTCGGATTATCTGCGACCCAGTAACCGTCGGTCTCGGCAGGATTGGTGAGGACATCTCCGCCAAGATCGAGCTTGCCGCCGGAAACCTGCTCGAAATACGAATGAGTGGTGTAGGTCCCCGAGCCAAAGAACATGTTGGTCCAGTAGTCGGACTGATGGGAAGGATCGGGACCCACGTCCGGGAATTTGAGCGGCAGCACCACGCAGCGAGCCTGCCCGCTTGTCGGAGACTTGCACGCCTGCCGAATGAGCGCGGGGGACTCGAAGGCAAGCTCGACGAAATCCCTCTCGTCCATCACACCGTCTTTGTTTATGTCGTATCTGGGGAAATAGCCGGTGTCCCCGCTCGTCCGCTCGAAGCCCTTTGTCAAACCCCGTGCGAAATCCCTCGCCACGTCCGCAGGGCTGACGCTGGGGGGATTCAGAAGAGGCTCAAGAAGCTCATTGGCCCGATCGATTCTCTGCTGCAGATCGGGGGAATTTCTGAGCCATGCCGCGTCCGCATCGGACGGCGGCTCGATAGCCATCGCAGTCCCGGCAAGGAATGCCAGTACCATAAGAATGCTCAGGCCGATAAGGGTCAATGTCTGCCGTCTCATCGCGCCTCACCCCCCACATCCAGGATGAGACGAGAGCGAAGGGCGTTGTACGCCACCAGGTATTCTCTGTCGGCGATGATCCACGGAGTCGAATCCTGCTCGCCGAGCCTCCGGAATCTCAACGTGCACAGCCGCCCGTCCCCCCGAAGACCGGAAATCCCGTTGAAGCGCACGAACGCAAGAGGAACAAAGCCCTTCCGATCCAGCGTCTGGAAGGTGGAGTCCTCCTCGCCCAGCTCGTCGCTCCACTCGACCGTTACGGGCGACAGTTTTTCGGGGTCGAAGCCGACGCGGAAACTGAGCGCGTAGAGATCCACAGCCCTGGAGAACTCGACGGGCACGGATATCTCGTCGCCATCCACAACTGGAGTGCCCAGACTTATCGTGCCTCCGGCAAGGTCCCTGACGCCATCGGGCGCCAGGGGGGAACCCGATCGGTGCGAGCAACCAAGCGTGAGGAACAGAATGATCGCACCCAGAGCGAGTACCCGGACAGGTGAAAGCCTATTCATACTTTGAACCTCCGAGATGAAACCATTCGAGTCTCTATTCGAGGAGTTCGAATGAGTTGTCGCGCAGCGCGCGACCGTTACAGGAGCAAAACATAGGTTACGCCATCGGGGGGGAATGGTCAAATACCGGGGTTAAATGTCCTGAATGCACCTGAAAGAAACGCCCATTTTTGTGCCGGAAATGCCCTCCCTGCGTTCTTACGCGCTGCGAATGCGGGTTCGGACTGCCGGGGCGCGGATGGTCACATTATTACGATTTATATCAAACCCACTGGCCAACTCATCAAAGACATAGTAGAATGAAAATGCAAATATCTCCCTCACGGGGACGCGATTTGCAGGCTTGCAGACCGTCTCGTAGGATCGGTCAGCACACCCATATGATTCCCAAACGGAGGTCCAAGATGCTTTCCCGCCTGCATGTCATCGCCGGCGCTCTCCTGATTACACTCATCGCCACTGTCTCGTGCGCCGGTGGTGATTCCTCAAACCCAGTCCCGACAACTCCCGATCTCACGCGCCAGGTCGAATCCACCGAAGCCGGCCATTACCTCTGGGCCTACTACCGGATTTCGGTCGACCCGGTCCACAACACGTACGAGATTACTCCGTTCCGGCAGGTCTCCGACCACTGGAACGTTCTCAAGTTCCTCGAAAAGGGTCCCTGCACAACCTGCGTGGCCATAATCGGCATGGCAGACGGCCCCAACGGGACCAAGCTCTTCGATGTCCAGATCTCCCACCCGTTCTCGTCGGCCAACCTGACCGGCTTCGATGTGAGGGGCATAGCCATGTTCGCGGCCAGCCACACATTCCCGACCGCCGGTCTCACTACTTCGGACAGAGAGGCCGGTGACGGCGAGCTGGTCAATGCGGACGGCTACACCGCCCTTTACAATCCCAGCACGGCCGGATCGGGTCCTGGTGGATTCCAGGGATACTTCAAGGGCAAGTACACTCCTCCGCAGGCTCCGAATGCCCTGCTCAACGGGTACAAGCGACACATATCGCCCGGAGCGACCAATCTTCGGAACGCTTTCTACACCGGATCGGCCGTAGTTCAGACCTACGATCTCGACATGCCCGACACCCAGTTCATTTTCGGGTACGCAGTCGACGCATCCTGGGCGGTTCCGACCACGAAGCCCGTCACGAATCCCAACACCGACTTCCCACCCGAGGCTAATTGCCCCGAGCCCTGGAAAATCGAAGTGACCCAGGAGAACGTCGACCAGGGTCTCACCGACCAGGGCGGCGAGGTCAAGCTGTACATCGACGTCTACGACCATCAGGGCAAGAACACCAATTTCGCGCCGAAGGTCGAGTGTCCCGAGCTGTTCGGGGGGAACTCGACAGCGGTATGGTCGGCGGATTTCACTGACTACACGCGATACACAGTCAACGTCCCGAACGAAAATATCGCTCCCCAGGGCGATTACAGGTGCCTGATCGCCGTCAAGGACACCGCGTCAATCGACGCGCCCCCGTGGCTCGACCTCACGGGGTACCAGATTGTCACCCTCACTGTGGCCCCGTATGTAACTCCGGAAAATCAGCCTCCGGTGGCCGCTGCGCACGCCGACCCGACCAACCCGCTTCCCAACGAGATCGTGCATTTCTACGACGACTCCACCGATCCGGACGGAGCCGACGACATCATCAAGTGGGAATGGGACTTCTCCTTCGACCCGGTCGACGGATTCCAGCCGGGAAGCGAAGAGCAGAATCCCACCGTGCAGTATCCGAACCCAGGCATCTACAAAGTGCAGCTCCGCGTGACGGACAGCGCATTTCACACGGACATGCTCGACACGCCTCTCACGATAACCGTAGAGGGTTCGGGCAACACGCCGCCGGTCGCGTGCGGCGACGCCGACATGACCAAGGCGAACATCCAGACCCTCATACATTTTTACGACTGCTCGATCGACGAGGACGGCCTGAGCGACATCGTATTCTTCGAGTGGGACCTTGACGGGGACGGTTTCTACGAGAAAACCATCAAGGACGTCACCAAGATTTACTCAACCGGCGGCGACTACAACGTGCAGCATCGGGTCACCGACACGGCATCCAATGTCGACACTCTCGACGTGCCGCTGCTCATCGAGATCAACGGTCCGCCGATTGCGCAGGCCGAAGCCAGCGCGTACACCGTCGCCATGGGCGAGATTGTCACCCTGACGAACACGTCCATCGATGATGACGGCAACGGACCCATTGAGGAAGTCTACTGGGACATGAACGGCGACGGCGACTACACCGATCCGGAGGATATCCAGGATCAGGATGAGATCATGACGTCATTCTTTGTCGGGGGCGTCCATGAGATCGGATTGATGGTGGTCGACCAGGGCGGGCTCGAAGATGAAATCGATCCACCGCTGTCGATCACTGTCCAGGGGGTCGAACCCTTCTGCCTGGATCTCATCGATCAATGGAACTCGGCCGATCATTTGTTCGGACAGCGAGTTTTCAACTACTACCAGGGCGAGATCGATCAGTTGATTCCCGATCTCGATTACAAGACCCCCAACGGCCCATGGGACTTCACACAGGTCCCGACCGCTCAGCCCGCGATCTGCACATGGTTCACACCCACCAGCATAGACGATGACACTCCGGTCGGGATCTGGCCCGACGCCGATTTCTTCTTCAAGGAGGACGCGCCGATCTCGGGCGGCGCCATCTACGCGCCTCACAGGTTCGATTTCCTGCCCGACGGGATTAACGGCGACCTGGTCCTGCAGGGTCAGTGGCAGCCCGGTCAGACCTTCGACTACGCCGATACATTCGAAATCACGCACCCCATCTGCCAGTACTGGACCGACGGCGGGACCGGGGTCGGCAATTTCGCGGGGCTTCTCGATGTCAGCATCTCCTGGACCATGGAATGCCTCGGCACAGGTCCGGCGATTTTCATCGTCGACGGCGACCAGTTGATCCTCAACTGCGCGCTGATCCGTCACAAGATTTCATTCGTCGACATTGACTACGGCGGCGCTGTTCTCAACTTCTCCCTCCTCAATTACCAGTGGATCGATGAGGACGGAAACGAGGTAGCGTTCATGGAGGCGACCAAGGGCCTCGACGGGAACAACTACTCAGGCAACAACTACACGGGCGAAGTAATCTGCCGAACGCTGAAGTCTATCTCGTAAGACATCCGTCACTCCCTGGCAATAAGCGCGGCCCCTCAGGGCCGCTTTTTTTTCTGCGGTTTTCACCCGCTGATGCCCTTGCTTTGATCATGCACTGATTGCAGTATTGAGTAGGGGCACGGCATGCCGTGCCCGTACAAGACCGGCAGAATGAAGGATGGTGTCTACATGGTTCAAGCGAGCGTTTCCCAGATAATCAGCTCTATCTTCCCCGCTGAGGATCAGATCCCTGAAAAATTCAGATTCGACAAGCCGGTTGTGCAGAGGGAGTACCTCGTCAACGGTGAGATCCGGACATGGGACGGTCCTCTCATGGACGCCTTCTCTCCGGTCTGCATCAAAACCCCGTCCGGTCTCGCGAGGAAACATATCGGCTCCTTCCCTGCACTCACAGAAACCGAGTCTCTGCAGGCCCTGGACGCGTGCGTGAGGGCATACGACAACGGTCGGGGCGAATGGCCGACCCACACGGTCGCCGGGAGAATCGGCCACGTGCGCGATTTCGTCGCGATGATGGGCCGGCATCGCGACGAGATCATCCGACTGATCATGTGGGAGGTCGGGAAATCACTCAAGGATTCCGAAAAGGAGTTCGACAGAACGGTCGAATATATCCTGGACACGATCGACGCTCTCAAGGACCTCGACAGGATTTCGTCCAGGTTCACAATTCAGCAGGGGATCATCGGGCAGATACGTCGAGCGCCCCTCGGGGTGGTCCTGTGCATGGGACCGTTCAATTACCCTCTGAACGAGACGTTCACGACTCTGATCCCGGCTTTGATCATGGGCAACACGGTGATTTTCAAGCCGCCGAAGCTGGGGGCGCTGCTGCACAGGCCGCTTCTGGAGGCTTTTCGGGACTGTTTCCCGCCGGGCGTTGTGAACACTATTTACGGGTCCGGGCATGTCACAGCTCCGCCGTTGATGAAGTCTGGGAAGATCGATGTCCTCGCGTTCATCGGGACCAGCAAGGCCGCCGACGCTCTGAAATCGGCGCATCCGAAGCCGCATCGTCTCAGAGGTTGCCTGGGTCTCGAAGCCAAGAATCCCGCGATCGTCCTTCGATGCGCCGATCTGGACAATGCGGTCGAGGAGTGCGTCACGGGCGCGCTATCGTTCAACGGGCAGCGATGCACGGCGCTCAAGATTCTTTTCGTGCATAAGAGCGTGGTCGATGATTTTCTTTCGAGGTTCTGTGACGCGATCGGTCGTCTGAAATGCGGCATGCCGTGGGACCAGGACGTGACGATCACGCCGCTTCCGGAAGCCGACAAGCCGAAATGGCTGACCGAGCTGATAGAGGACTCAACGGCGGGAGGCGCGAAGGTTCTGAACGACGGCGGCGGGACGCTCAATGAATCGTTCTTCTACCCGGCGGTCGTCTACCCCGTCGACCGGCGGATGGAACTCTATCATGAGGAGCAGTTCGGACCTGTCGTGCCGGTAGTGCCGTTCGACGATATCGAAACGCCGATTTCGTACGTGGTAGATTCCAACTACGGGCAGCAGGTGAGCGTTTTCGGCGCGAACCCGGACCATATCGCGAAGCTGATCGACCCGCTCGTCAACCAGGTCTGCCGCGTGAACATCAACAGCCAGTGCCAGAGGGGTCCGGACGCGTTTCCGTTCACGGGCAGGAAGGACTCCGCCGAGGGTACGCTATCGGTGTCGGACGGATTGCGCGTGTTTTCGATACGCACGCTCGTCGCGTGCAAGGATAAGGACGCGAACAAGGAGATCGTGAACGACATCGTGCGGGGGCATAAGTCGAATTTTCTGTCGACGGATTTTATCTTGTAGGACCTGAGCGGAACGTAGCCCGGGAACCTGTTTCCATTCACGACGCTTCGGTTAGCGCACAAGGCCGATGGAAACAGGTTCCCGGGTGCGGAAATGATTATACAACCCGGGAACCCATTTCGCCGAGGTGAGAGAGAACGTCAAGGCTCAGTCCGAAACGGGTTCCCGGGCTACGTGCTGCGATGTGGAGGGACGGCACCATCCGGGAAGGGTAACTACATGTGATATAATTCTTATTGGTGCGATACACCTGTGCCGCCTGCTCATTGATGCCATGAGTCGCAAGGATAAATGGTATCAGTTCACCGCCTTCGACGTGATCTGTATCGGGATCATCGCTGCTATCGCCGTTGGTTTGCACGAGTTGTTTTGGCGGAACAGCGACCACTTTGGCTTGTGGGCAACCCAGCGCTATCTAACCAAGCTTGTCTCTTTGATCCTCGTCTCCCCATTGCTCATAGTCTACTGGCTGCTGGGTTCAATTATTCAGGGGAAAAGCAAAGGGGGGAAGGGGGATCTGTAGAGCGCAGGAGCCGCCAACACAAGCTACAATCAGATCCCACTCCCACTCGAACCCCGCCCGTTCGAAGCCACGGTTCGCCTAATCACCCCCACCCTGGATATGTGATATCATTTTCCGGCGACGGTTTGTTTCCCTCATCCCTTAGGGATATGTGGGGCAGCTATTAATGATAGAGCGCGGCGGGATTGCCGAGATTCTGAAGGGATCCGATGAGAAGGTTCTCATGGACCTTCCCGCGATGCTGCCCGAGCTGTCCCAGACCGAAATCTTCGACCTCCTCGACCTCATCGAGTCCCCCGAATTCTTCCAGCACCGTCTGCCGCTCAGAATCCAGCTTTACGGGAAGATCGCCCAGCACGCGCCCCAGCATTCCCTGAAACTGATCGCGCTGCTGAGGCTTCTCAGGCGTCTGGGAGCAAGACAGGATGTCCCCGACCTCGGCGAAATTCCCGAGGAAACCGGCGATTTTGCCGACTATCTTGCTCGTCGTGCGTACGAACTTTGCGAGGATGAGAACCTGGCGTTCGCGGTCGAGGCGCTTGCCTTCGCCACGTCAGCGTATCGGTCAGGGGATGTGGTCGGCATGGATTCGGCTGCGGAGGGCGGCATCGAAGCCCTGTCGAAAATCGGAGCGTGGGAAAATCCCCCCCTTGAGCTCGATCTTGAGTCGCTCGCGCTTGCCGAGGCCGGTCATGAGCTGACATTCATCGCCGCCAACGCAGCGTTTCGAGCGGGCGATGTCGCGAGGGCCCGCGATATAGCCGAAAAATGGTCCGGGAATGTCAATAGCTGGGAGGCGATCCTGGGGCCCCTTGCGAGGCAGCGTTACCAGTACTACCAGCTTGTCGGGCGGCTGGATTTCGAGGTCGGGCTTTACGAGCCGGCGATCGAGGCGTACGCGAAGGCGCTGGAGCTTGCCCCGACGCCGTATCGTCGCGCGTTTGTCTGGTTCAACATGGCCCAGATCGAGCATCACCTGGGGCATATTGACGCAAGCTGGGAGTATGCGTCGAAGGCGATCGACGCCACGCTGTCGAGCCCCTACCCGCAGGCGGCGGCGACATGGATCGAATGGCTCGCGCTCGACGCCGACAGCCCTTCGAAGCTGTCCGAAATCGAAAACATGCGCTCAAGGTTTCGGAAGACCGGGGCGGTGGAGACCAATCGCGTCACAAGAGCAATGACCCGGCTGTATCGGGTCCTGGCGACGCTGCGCTCGACCGAGGACCCGTCGGGCATTGTCCCGATCCTGGACGAACTCATCCGCGAGCTTGAGGGCGCCGGGTCCTGGCCGAATATGGTCACAATTCTGGCGACGAAGGCGGTTGTGGCCGGACGTCTCGATGATCGAGATGCCATGGACGATGCGATCGCAAAGGCAAGAACGCTCATTTCGACAAAGCTCGCACCCGAGGCGCGTCCGCCCCATGAATTCCTGCTCGAAAGCGCCCACGCACTCGCTCTGAGGAACGTCGGTGCGTACGACGAGGCTTTCGCGATGCTCTTCGAAAGGGCGCTTGAGGCCCGGATGAAATATCCCGGCGCGGTGGGTCCCGACGAAAAGACCGCGCTTGAGGCGATCTACTACCTCGGCGCTCTCGCGGGACACGATCCAGAGACCATAGAGAAGCGATTGCGTGATATACTTAATAGTGTAAGGTGAACTTGCGGACTCTTCAGGAGTCATACGATATGAAAATGCTCAGATTGCTCAAATTCCTGATTGTCATACTGGTCCTGGGATCTCTGATTGTCTTCCTGGTAACGCCGGTTGTGTCGACCGGCGGGAGCCCCGGCAAGGCGATCGAGCTAGCCAAGAATGGAAAAGGCAGCGACGATCCACCGTGGGACCCGGGCGACGAAAGCGCGTCGCTGAAATGTGCGCGACCGTCCCCGACCTGGATCGATTCATCACTCGATGATGCGAAAAGCCTTTGCTGTTCCCGTGCGGGAGCGATCCTCTCGAAGAAGGGCGACGATCCGTGGGACCCGGGCGATGAGTCGCCCATGAAAACGGGGGCGCGCCATGGCTAAGACGGAACAGCGGCGACACACCTCGCTCCTCGAGCTTCTCATCCACATCCTGATGGCTCCGACATCGTCGGGGACATTCTCCTGGCAGCCCGCCCCGGATCAGCTGTCTCGATACGCGAGCGACCTTCGCTGGGCAATCCTCCGCAGAATATTCCCGGAGCTCGGCGGCAAGACACCCTACCGCGCTCTCCTTCAGAAACACGCCATAAGAGTCGATTCGCTCGACAAGCCGTTCTTGCGTGAAGTGCTCGAAGTGGTCCGCGACCGTTTCGCGAAATCGTTCAGCATCTCGGCCGCCCGCGACATGAGCGACCTTGAGCTTCTGAAGACCTATTTCATACCGGTCGTCCTCGAATGGGCGGAAAACGAGCGGTCGGTGTCGGTGGCTCGCGAGCGCACACCCTCGATCGAGGACTTGATCTCACACGAGGACTCGAGCGGCAATGTGTACCAGAGATTTCCGGACGAGTTCTCATGGGCGGTCAGCCGCCTGTCGCCGGGGATGGAGGCCGAGGCTCCCCGGGAGCTTCCCGACGAGATGGTGGAGCTCGTGCATCGGATCGCCGACCAGCTCACTCGCTCGCTTGGGTTGATCCTTGAATCCGGGAACCTGGAAAAATACATACTCCTGATGGCGCGGCTCGAAGACAACATCTGCACCTGGGAGATGACGTTCGACTACCTGAATTCCCTGGGGATGAAGCGATACTCAAGCTGGAAGTCTCTTTCGGTGGTTGCGAATCGCGCGATGAAGGAATTCGTGGGTGGGCTTCCCTCGGAGGTAAAGAGCGCGCTGCATCAGGACGATCCGGCGTTGAGTCGCGAGGAAAAGCACGAGCGGCTGCGCATGGCGGTCGCGGCGGCGCTCGAGATCAGCCCGCTCCCGACGCCGATGGAGGTCCTTTCCCGAGCAGGATGAAGAAGTCCACACCCCCCCTGTAGTCTCCCAGAGAAGCCCCCCTATAATCCCCCCCAAGGGGGGGATGGGGTATGTCGGGACGCGAGTCAGTTTCGCGTCTGGCGAGAAGTTGATGCATCAGCCGTCCCCCCCTTGGGGGGGACCACAGGGGGGCTCTTAGCCGTCCCCCCCTTGGGGGGGACTACAGGGGGGCATACACTTTTCCCCGGCCCATCAGAGCTTGTGACAGGCACCCGGGAATCGGGATTGGTTTCAGACTCTCTCCAGCCAGAATTCGTACAAGTCGTTCAGGGTTTTCTCGAACGGGATTGTGGGCTCCCACCCGATCTCCCGCTTGATTTTCTCGTAACTCCCCTCGAGGACCATCACGTCGCTCGGACGCATTCTTTTCGGATCCTGCTCAATCTTGACATCGAGTCCGGTGATGTCGAGAAGCATGTCGAGGACCGACTGGATCGAACGTCCCACACCCGAGCAGATGTTGTATACATCGCCGGGCTTGCCTTTCGTCACGGCAAGATGGTACGCCCGGACCACGTCCCTCACGTCGGAGAAATCGCGTTTGGCTTCGAGATTCCCGACCCTCATCACGGGATCGTGCTTTCCCTTCGCGATCTGGGCAAGCTGGCGGGAGAAGTTGGATGTGACGAAGACCTCGCCCCGGCGGGGTCCGGTATGATTGAAGGCGCGGGTTCGGATGACGTTCATCCCGTAGGATTGGGAGTACTGCCAGCCGAGGAGGTCCTGAGCCACCTTGCTGACACCGTAGGGGCTGAGGGGTCTGAGCGGCTGATCTTCGGTAATCGGCACCTCGCCTGGGTAAACGAGCCCGTACTCCTCGCTCGAGCCCACAACGTGCACCCTAGCCTGTGGGACCAACTCTCTCACGGCTTCGAGGATGTTCAACTGCCCCTGGATGTTCGTGTCGAGAGTCTCGGCTGGAGCGGCCCAGCTTGTGGGCACAAAACTCTGCGCCGCGAGGTGGTAGACCTCGGTCGGCAGGGCCTTCGAGATCGTATTGCGTACACTCAGCGGGTCCTTGATGTCGGTCTCGAACAACGTTATGGACTTCTGCGCTTCGAGATGCGCGGTGTTGTCGCGCTTGCTTCTCCATCTCACGGAGCCGAAGACCTCGTAACCTTGCGCGAGAAGGTATTCCGCCAGGTGACTTCCGACAAATCCCGTAATTCCTGTTATCAGTGCTCTCATTCGATTTCCTCTCAAGGGGGTGGTCAGAACGGTCGAACCATGATATATTCTTACTCGACTGCGGTCAATGCCGACGGGGCGCGGGCTATGAGAATTCCTGATTACACAGAGCCAATCGCCCGATTTCCGGGATATCGCCGCCATCTCAAACCCAATAAGGGCTGGTGGCGGAGCGACTCGTTCGTCCCCATCTCCTCGATCATTTAGCAACCCCCTTTTCGGGTTGAGGCCATCATTCAAGACTCAAACGCCCGGTTTTTAACGGACACCAGGTTTGTATTACCAGAGAATTTCAAGGAGAGACAATTCGCCATGACAAATACAACAACTCGAATCGGCGGACTCGATCCCATAGAGGTCCAGGCGGTCGCCGAGAAGCTCTATCTGGAAGGTATCGGCCTCCCGGCTGAGGAAGCAATAAGGCTGATCGACATATGCGTCGCCCACAACTACGGACTTCTCATGAAAGACCCGATCGTACGTGCGGAGGGTCCGTGGCTTCATACGCGCAGCGGGCGAAGAGTGTTCGACGGGGTGTCGGCGTACTCAGCCGCCAATCTCGGGCACAACCATCCCCTTGTGCGGGACATGATCCTGCATTTCATAAGTCATCATTCACCCACGGTGCTCGGGCGATTCCTTCCCGACCCATTCCTTGCTCTGCTCGCGCGCAAGATCACCGAGATGACCGGCTACGATTGTTTTCTTCCGGCAAACGGCGGCGTGGAAGCTCCCGAGGGGGCAATCAAGCTTGCCAGGCGATGGGGGCATCGGGTGAAGAAGGTCAAGGGCACGCCGGAGATCATTTATTTCAGCGGATGTTTCCACGGACGGACTCTGACGGTGACACAAGTTTTCGAGGACAAGTGCGCGGTGGAAGGTTTCGGGCCGTTTGTAGAAGGCTTCATCAGGGTCGCTTACGGAGATATCAAGGCCCTCAAGAAAGCCGTCAACGAGAACACGATCGCCATCCTGATCGAGCCGATTCAGGGCGAAGGGGGGATCAACATCCCGCCGGACGGCTATCTTGCCGAGCTAAGCAAACTGGCGAAGAAGAACAACATCCTGGTCATATACGACGAAGTCCAGACCGGCTGGGGTCGCACCGGGAAGCTGTTCGCGTGGGAGCATGACGGCGAACAATGCCGTCCCGACATTCTCTGCGTGGGGAAATCCCTTTCGGCGGGATATATTCCCGTAGCGGGAATTCTCGCCCGGAGGGAACTGATGGACCTGTTCGATCCCGGGTCGCACGGAAGCACATTCGGGGGCAGCCCCTTCTCGTCGGCAGTGGCGCTCGCGGCCCTGACGGCGATCGAGATGGAAAATCTCCCGGTCCAGGCTGAGGAAAAGGGCAGATACGTGATGCAGAAACTGCGGGCTGTGGCCGCCGGGAGCTCGATCATCACGCAGGTCCGGGGGAAGGGTCTGATGATCGGCATCGAGCTTCGCAAGGGCGGTCCGAACGGGCACGATATAGCCGAGAAGCTGTACGAGGAAGGTCTCATTCTGAAGGACACACACGAATGGGTCCTGCGATTCACACCACCCATCGTCTCCAGCATCGAGGAGCTCGATATCGCGCTTGCGGCGATCGATCGGGTGCTCGGCCGCTGACCAACGAATAGGGCACGGCATGCCGTGCCCCTACGGGATTCTCTGTTTGGGCACGGCATGCAGCGCACCTGCACCAACAGCCCCGTACGTGAGGGCGTAGGTGCCCTCCACAAGCGGAGTCTTCGTAGCTTGTGGAGGTCTCATCCGTTGCGAAAAGACCTCCACAAAGCAAAAGGCGCTTTGTGTAGGGCACCGCGACATCACGCAGGGGCACGGCATGCCGTGCCCAAACAATCAGGTTTAATCGCACTTAATCGATCTTCACCTGCCCAGGTGAAATTGATGCGGTCCCAGAAACCACCGGGGAGA
>Ga0315294_10003580_pt1 | contig 16921 bp, 14 predicted proteins | sample YL17G13_40_MG_FD_203626 | JGI IMG/M metagenome (GOLD analysis project Ga0315294, IMG submission 203626) | Sediment microbial communities from Yellowstone Lake, YNP, Wyoming, USA - YL17G13_40 | ecosystem: Environmental > Aquatic > Freshwater > Lake > Sediment | place: USA: Wyoming | collected... | reverse complement strand
TGTTTTGAGGCCGAGTATTTCCTCTCCTTTAGGATTAACCGGGAAAATTTTACCTTTATAGCCAAGGTTTACCAGGTTATTGACCAGTTGGTAGTTTACGGTAAATGCGTTCTTTGAAGCGCCAACGATGGCAACGCTCTTAGGATTCAGAAAACGGTGCAGAAAGTGTTGTTCAAGCATTTCTCAGGCTATCTCTATCAGTCGCTACCAAAACCTGATTTAACTAAGACCGTAAAGTAGCGCCCGACTCCTTTGCAAGCTTCTCCAGGATATGGCTCTGGATGCCATCCACTTCCTCGTCTTTCAAAGTACGGTCTTCCGCCTGGTATGTGATCCTGAATGCCATGGATTTTTGTCCGGCGGGTACCTGTTCACCCGAATACAGGTCAAATAGTTTGACTTCAGCCACTAGAGGAAAACCCTTAATTAATTTCAATATGCTGTCATAGTTGATCTGGTCATTTATCAATAAAGCAATATCCCTGGTTGTGCTGGGGAATTTTGACGCCGATTTATATACAAATTGCTTTGAAGATAGAGCCATGAGCTTATCAAGTTCAATCTCGAAAAGAACTGCGGGATCAGCTACGTCAAAATTAGAGAGGACCCGTGGATGAACCTCGCCCAGAGCTCCTATCTTCAGGTCGTGTACCGTGATATCTGCGCTCTTTCCGGGGTTCAAGCTATCATCGTTGCCAGGTGTATAATCTGCTTTAATGCCATACCTGGCAAGTATTGTATCCACCACTCCTTTTGCAGTATAGAAGTCCGCGGGCTCGGGCTTCACTTTCCAGTACACACCTGGCGCTACGCTGTCTATCAGGCCGCAGAGCACCTCAATTTCCAGCGGCAGGTCTTTCTCACTTGGAATATATACCTTCCCAATTTCAAACAGGCGGATATTATTTTCACGGTTTCGTTGATTGCGTGCTAAGACAGACAGCACACCTATCCGCAGGCTGGTGCGCATTAATTCAAGGTCTTTGCTCATGGGGTTCGCTATCTTGAGCGGCTCTGGGCTAACTGGTTCTGCGTTTGGCGAAAGCTTCTTCAAAACCTCGGCGCTGGTCAAAGGATAGGTGATGACTTCCTGGAAACCGCAGGCAACAAGTACGTCGCGCAGATCCTGCCTGAAAGGCACCAGCGGCGATCCCTCACCTGATGGCAGGGATGAACTCAGCATGGAGGTGGGGATATTATCGTAACCGACAATCCTCGCCACCTCCTCAACCAGGTCAGCAGTGCAATTCAGATCATTGCGCCACCACGGTGTCTCAACCTGGATAATTTTACTGGAGCTATCCTTTTTACAGTCCAATCCAAATGATTCAAGGCAACCAAGGATCTCCTGTTTCTGCATATCGATACCGAGCAGCCTGGCTACATCTTTTGGAGAAATGGAAATTGTTTTGACCTCAGTTTTTCCAGGATAGACGTCAATCATCCCCCTGGCTATGGTACCTGCGCCAAGTTTAGCGATTAATTGAGTAGCCCTTTTAATTGCCACCGGTGCCAGCCCCGGATTCAGACCCTTTCCAAACCTTAGCGAAGCCTCACCGCTCATTTTGAGGTTCAGGCTCCCCTTATGTATGACCGCCTGGTTGAAATTGGCTGATTCCAGCAAGATGGAAGTCGTAACATCAGTGACCTCCGAACTCAAGCCACCCATGATACCCGCTACGGCTACCGCTCTCTCAGCATCCGCAATTAAAAGGGTATCCCGGTTAAACTTGCGCTCCATGCCATCGAGTGTGTACATCACCTCTCCCTCTGCTGCCCGGCGGACGACTATTTTATTGCCCCTTATCTCCTTGTAATCAAAGGCGTGCAGCGGTTGTCCAAACTCGAGCATCACATAGTTGGTCACGTCCACGATGTTATTTATCGGCCGCATGCCGCAGGCTTGCAGTCGGTCCTGCATCCATCTTGGAGATGGGCCTACCTTCACACCTTCGATCACCGTAGCACAGTACCTAGGGCACAGATCGGGAGCTTTAATTTCTACTGAAGCATGAGTATCAACTTTCTTATTCGATTCCGGGTATTGCAGGTCTGGCATGTGGAACTTCTTACCTGTCAGGGCTGCTATTTCACGTGCGATACCCATCACGGAAAGGCAATCGGCCCTGTTGGGAGTGATCTCGACATCGAAGATGACATCCGCCAGGTAATCCGAGAGCGGTTTACCCACCTCGAATTCCGGAGGCAATACCAGTATCTCTTCGTGGTTATCAGATATACCCAGTTCCTTCTCGGAGCAAATCATCCCCTCGGAAACTACTCCCCTGATCTTCGTTGGCTTTAGCTCGGTCAGATTTCCGGAATGCCCGTCAAAAAGCCTGGCGCCAACAGATGCAAAGGCTATTTTGTCATTCACAAAAAGGTTCGGTGCGCCGCAGACCGCCGTTTGTTGCTTGTTTCCCAGGTCAACTGTAGCCAGCCTCAGCCGGTCTGCATTGGGATGGGGATTAACCGCGGTGATTTTACCGATTACAACGTTGTCCCAGTATCCGCCGATAACCTGGACACCAGATACTTCAAGCCCGGCAAGCGTTAGTTTATATTCAAGTTCTTCGTGGGATATATCTATTTCGACGTAATCCCTGATCCACTTAAGCGGAACTTTCATTAATCACCTTTAAAAAAGCATTAAAACTGCTTTAAAAATCTCAGGTCGTTTCCGTAGAAAAGCCTGATGTCATCAATGCCGTACCTTAGTATCGGTATCCTTTCCACACCCATGCCGAAGGCAAACCCTGAATATATTTCAGGATCAATGCCGCATCCCCGTAGAACCTCGGGGTGCACCATCCCGGCACCTAAAATCTCGATCCATCCGCTATTGCCACATAGGTGGCAGCCTTTGCCGCCGCACATGAAGCAGTCGATAGCTATTTCAGCACCCGGTTCCACAAAAGGAAAATAATCACAGCGGAAGCGGCACTTCCTGTCCTTCCCGAAGAGGCGTCTGGCAAATTCAAAAAGCGTTCCCTTAAGGTCAGCCATCGTTATATTCGTATCTACAGCCAGGCCTTCCACCTGCGAAAACATCCACTCATGCGTCGCATCTGTGGCCTCATAGCGGTACACCCTCCCGGGAGCTATAACCCTGATTGGGGGTCTGCTTTTCTCCATGACACGTATCTGGACCGGCGAAGTATGCGTCCGCATCAGCATTGGCCTGGCGCCGGTTTCGGTTTCGTAATCAACCCAGAGCGTAGCGAAGCTGTCCCTGGCCGGATGCTCGGCAGGCATGTTCAAAGCTTCAAAATTGTAGTATTCCCACTCTACCTCCGGCCCTTCCACAATCTGGAAGCCCATGCTCACGAAGATATCACAGATTTCCTTTATGCTCTTTGTGGTGGGATGCAGGCGCCCCAGTTGAAATGGCTCACCTGGCAGGGTAATGTCGATCCTGTCATGTTGCAGGGTAAGGCTTACGCAGCGCTCGATTTCTTCTTTCTTCCCGGCAAACAAAGCCTCGATCTGGCTCTTGACCTCGTTTGCCCTGGCTCCGACGGCACGCCTCTCCTCAAGAGGCAAATCAGAAAGGGAACGTAAAATGCTGATTAGCTTGCTTTTCCGGCCTAAATAGCGGACGCGCCAGGATTCCAATTCCTCTAAGCTGGTTACTTTATGTAAATTTGCGTGAGCGAGTGAGGATACCTCTTCAACTTGGTTCAACATCGCAAATTAGATAAAGTATCAACTTTTGAGTTTGTCAGCTGCTAATGTTATCAGTGCATTGAATTTTATGGGGTCGCTTACGGCGATATCTGCCAGCATTTTGCGGTTGATATCGATCTTTGCCTTCGCCAGGCCGTTGATAAACTGACTATAAGTCAGCCCCCCGGCCCTGACGGCTGCATTGATCCTGGCAATCCATAACCGCCTCATATCACCCTTGCGCTCCCTGCGGTGGGCATAAGCATAATCAAGGGCATGCAGCATCGACTCATGGGCATGCTTGAAAAGAAGATGCCGCTTACCCCTGTGCCCCTTGGTTAACTCGAGCACTTTCTTATGCCGCTTGCGTGTTACTATTCCGCCTTTAACTCGTGGCAATGAAGTCCTCCTGACAAATTAACGGTACGGCAGTACCCTTTTAATCTTCTTAATATCTGCTTTCTGCAGAGGAATCGTCTCATCATAAAGCCGCTTGGTGCTTTTCTGCTTCTTGCGCCTCAGATGGCTCTTGCCCACCTTGACGCGCATGATCTTACCGCTCCCTGTGACATGGAAGCGTTTTTGGGCTCCTTTATGGGTCTTCAATTTAGGCATTTATACTGTTTCCTTGACCTTTATTTCTTTGGTTTCTTTAGTTTCTTTCGTCTCTTTTGTTTCTTTCGCCAGTTTGGCTGATATTGGTGAGAGTATCAAGCTCATCACGCGTCCGTCGTGCACCGGTTGTCCGTCCAGCTGGGCTATGCCCTTTAAATCACTGGCCACCTTCTGCAGTATCCTTATGCCGAGTTCCGGATGGACCATCTGCCGGCCGCGGAACACTACCAGTACTTTTACTTTGTCACCATCTTCTATAAACTTCTTAGCCAGATTTAGCTTTATTTCAAGGTCGTGGTCTTTGACCTGGGGCCTAACCCTTAGTTCCTTGAGCAGGCCTGACCGCTGACCGCTGCGTGCCTTTTTTTCCTTCTTAGTTTGCTCGTATCTGTATTTTCCGTAATCCAGGATACGGCACACGGGTGGAGAAGCTGTCGGCGCTACCTCTACCAGATCCAAACCCCGCTCATTGGCGGCCTGCATGGCCTTGTCGATCGGTAATACCCCTACCTGTTCACCGCTTTCGCCTATGAGCCGCACCTCTTTCGCGCGGATGTGATGATTGATATTTAACTCTTTAAATATGTTGTGTAATCCCTCCCTTTAAATAAAAAATCAACTGGCTTAGACTATATCATATTTGTATATGTAAATCAAAGCTGATCCAGTATTCTGGATTCGATCATTGTCCTGATCCTGTTTAAAAATTCGGCAAAACTCAGCGATCCCAGATCCTCACCGCTCCGCAATCGCATAGACACCGTACCATTCTCTATCTCCTTATCGCCGATTATCAGCATGTAGGGTATTTTATTCAGTTGCGCCTCCCTGATTTTCAAGTTCATCCTCTCCGAGCGGTCGTCCAGTTGGGCCCTTATGTCTCTTAAGCGCAAGTCCTCGTTCAGCTTGTTGGCGTATTCCCTGTGCCTGTCCGCAATCGGTATCAATACCGCCTGAACAGGAGCCAGCCAGACCGGAAAGGCACCAGCATAATGCTCGGTGAGACAGGCAAAGAACCTCTCCATGCTTCCCAGCACCGTGCGGTGTATCATGACAGCCTGGTGCCCCTGGCCATCTTCGCCGACGTAGTTTACCTGGAAGCGCTGGGGCAAGTTAAAATCAATCTGGATGGTGGGACCCTGCCACATCCTTCCAAGTGCATCCTTCAGCTTTATGTCAATCTTCGGGCCGTAAAATACCCCCTCTCCGGGGTCGATCTGATAATGGATCTGCAATTTTTCCAGTACATTGCGCAGCGCCTCAGTAGCCTGTTCCCAGACCTCTGGAGTGCCCGCGTATCTTTCAGGACGTGTAGAAAGCATCATATCGTATTCATCGAAGCCGAAGGTTTTCATCATGAACCTGGTAAGCTCAACCACGCTGGTTACCTCGGACTCGATCTGGTCAGTCCGGCAGAATATGTGCGCGTCATCCTGGGTGAAACCCCTGACCCTTGCCAGCCCGTGCAGCACGCCCGACCTTTCGTAGCGGTAGACGGTGCCCAATTCTGCAAAGCGCATCGGCAGATTGCGGTAGCTACGTATCTGCGTCTTGTACATAAGGATATGTCCCAGGCAATTCATGGGTTTAATGACGTATTTGATCTCATCGATTTCCATGGGAGAATACATATTTTCCCGGTAGAAATCCCAGTGCCCGCTGGTTTCCCAGAGGTTAACTTTGGCGATATGCGGCGTATAGACAAGATCGTAGCCACGGCGCCTGTGTTCGGTCTTCCAGAAATCCTCGATGATCTGCCGAACGGTTGCGCCCTTAGGGTGCCAGTGAACCAGCCCCGGACCGGCCTCTTCATGCAAGCTGAAAAGATCAAGCTCTTTGCCCAGTTTCCTGTGGTCCCGCCTGGCCGCTTCTGCGATCTTTTTCAGGTAACCATCCAGCTCTTTTTGATTCTCAAAGGCAATACCATAAATCCTCTGCAGCATGGGACGTTTCTCATCGCCGCGCCAGTAAGCGCCCGCCACGCTCATCAATTGAAAAGCCTTTATTTTCCCGGTAGACTCCACATGCGGTCCACGGCATAGATCGGTGAATGATCCCTGCTTGTAAATAGATATCTTCTCTTCGCCCAGGTCTTTGATCAGCTCAATTTTATACGGTTGATCGGAAAACATTTTAAGCGCCTGCTTTGTGCTCACCGCTTTGCCTTCAAATGGCAGGTTTGCGGCGATGATTTCCTTCATCTTAGCCTCAATTACAGGCAAATCTTCCGTAACCAGAGGTCTGGGAAGATCAAAGTCGTAATAAAAACCGTCTTCGATCGCCGGCCCGATGCCGAACTTGGCATCGGGGAAAATGGACTTCACCGCCTCAGCCATGACATGGCTAGCTGAGTGCCTCATGGTCTCCAGTACCTGGGGGTTATCTTCTGCTGCCATTTTCATACTCCCTTCAAGTCCAAATAAAAACCTCACGCATTTGGCTGCGGGAGGTCAGACGAATGATAGACACCTATTTAAAATGGGAATTCAAAGTTCAAAGATTATAGCAGTGACACTTTGAACGCGCAAATACGTCAATAGTAAATGATATACATTTAAATTCAGTCATCCATCAATGCCCTGAGGTCAATGTGCTCCTTAACCATCTTTTGCATGATGTCTATCTGGCTGACGTCGTTCTTCGTAATCAAAGGAGTCAGCGACTCTATCTGCTTTGCCGTCTCATAGACACCATAGGGAACCAGTAAAACCGGTATCTTATTCTCCGCCGCCTTGGCGAGGATGTTCTGGGGCGGCAATATATTATTTGTAAGCACTACTGCTACCGTGCATTTATCCTCAAAAGAAGCCAGCAGCATATCTGAGCGGTCTCCGCTCGTAATTACCATCTTGTTATCCTTGTGAAACTGCGCATCTGCATACACTGAATCCACAGATCCCGCAGCGACGAATATATTACTTACCCTCCTGTCCAACCACTCCTCGCCGGCTACAAACCTGGCCAGCAGGTACTGTGCCAGGTATTCGATGGAAAAGCGGGTTAGCTCTTCTTCATAAGGCATCATACCCAGGACATTCACCCCCACTTTTTGCATCAGCGGCAGATATACGTTCTTGAAGTCATCGAGGTTCTTGACCTTGTTAATTATCACGCCCCTGAAGTCAATATCCTGCAGGGAGAGATATTTCTTGATGAATATCACGTTATCGATAATGTAGTTCTCCTCCCCGCTTACCACTATGGCCAGTTTCCCGTTGAGATACTTTGCCAGGGACAATACATTAAGGTAAAAGGAAATCCCGAACTCGATATCCTTGCCGCCCTCGACAAATAAAATATCTTTGTCCTGGCTGACTTCCTTCGCCATTTCCAGCACCCGGTTCCGTGCGCCTTCTTCATCATATTTGAATCTCAGCTTCAAATGTTCGAAGCCGACAGTGATATCCTCCGGGTTCTGGCTTAATCCGAAGACATTGGTCAACAGGGCTGCGTCATAGTCCCAGACCCGCTTCTTGCGGTAAACCAGACGGTCGCCCAATGGCTTCATGTATGCAAAGGTTTTCCCTGATGCCCTGGCCAGCCCAATAATTGTGCTGGTTTTTCCGCCATCGGCATCCATGGAACCGATTATCAAGCTTCTCATTTCGCTGCCTCCTGGTTCGAAAGTAGAATCCGCACATCCACAGCCTTCACCCCGGCGCCATAATCGTAAGCTACCAGGGGATTGATCTCAATATCCGTGATGTCCTCGAATTTTTTAAGGACTGTCCCCACCTTGATTATAGCATCAGCTACTGCTTCGATATCTTTACGCTTCTCACCCCTTACCCCCAGCAACAGGGGATAGGTCTTGATCTCGCTTATCATCTTATTGACTTCATTTTTACTCAGCGGGAAGGCGCGGAACGCAATGTCCTTCATGACCTCAACATAGATGCCGCCAAGCCCGAACATGACGATCGGTCCAAAGGAGAGGTCGCGGCGTGCGCCTGCGATAGTTTCCACGCCGGGTTTAACCTGCTCGGATATTTCAATACCTTCTATCACAGCATCAGGTTTAAAGCGGCGGGAGTTCTGAAGAATGGCTTCGTATGCATCAGCCACCTCATCCCTGTTATCGATGTCCAGCGCAACCCCGCCGGTATCGCTCTTATGTAAGATATCCCTGGAGACGACTTTCATCACGACCGGGTAGCCGATCTCTTCCGCGAACCTGGTTGCCTCGTCAATGCTATGGGCAACGGTACTGCGCGGGCCTGGTACACCGATAATACGCAGTATTTCCTGCCCCTCGTGCGCCAGCAAAAACCGCCTGCCGTCCTTCCTCACCCCGTCTATCACCGCTCTTATAGAGCCCTCATTGATGGGCAATTCTTCTACTTTCTCTACAACTGCGATCTTCTGGCGATAGTTGTTATATATGGCTCCCAGGCATGCTGTTGCATCCAGCACATCGCTGAATATGGGAACATCCATGGCTTTGAGCCGTCTTATATTCTCCTCAATATGCAGACCACCTACAAAGGAAAAAATGAGCGGCTTGTTAAATTTCCCGGTTTTGAACTGCTCCCCTGTCTGCAGGGCAAACTCATCGGCATTGAATACCCCTGTTTCGCACCCCAGGCAGAGGATGGAATGAACATTTTTATTCACCATGGCGGCATCTATGGAACGCGAGTAATCAGTCACCGTGGCCTGCCCTGTAATGTCGATGGGGTTCTTCAGGGAGCCGAACTCGGGCACTATGCCGGAAAACGTTTTCTTCAAATCGGAAAGGTTATCGTAAAGGTTGACGCCGAATTTTTCGCAGGCGTCTGCCGCCATCACACCCATTCCACCACCATTGGTGATAATCACCGTGTTCTCACCCATGGGTTCGGGAACGGTGGACAGGTATTTGCACCAGTCGAGCGCTTCCTGCAGACTTTCCGCCCGGATTAAGCCACACTGCCTGGCTATATCATCGAAAACCTTATCCTCGCCGGCAAGCGAACCGGTGTGGGATGCCGCTGCCATGGCGCCGCGCTTGGACCTGCCTGACTTCAGCACCACGATAGGCTTCAGCTTGGTCACATTTTTCAGTTTGTCTACCAGAAGCTCACCTCTCGTCACGCCCTCCATGTACATCATGATCACTTTCGTCTCTGCGCTTGACGCGAGGTAGGTTAAAAGGTCAACCTCGTCAACATCGGCCTTGTTACCCAGTGATACTACGGCAGATAATCCCAGGTTCTCTACCAGGGTCTTGCCCACAATAGCGCCGGCGAGGGCGCCGCTTTGCGAAAGCAGTGCCACAGTGCCTGATTCCATGCCGCCTGGTCCGAAGGTAGCATTCAAATGGGCCGCAGACGAAAAGATGCCAACAATGTTTGGACCCAGCACGCGCATGCCGTGTTCCCTGGCATAGCTTATTATCTTCCTCTCCTCCGCCGCATTGCCCACTTCCGAGAACCCCGAGGTTATTATGGCGCTGAACTTTACCCCATTATCAGCACAATCCTTGACTGCGTTGAAGACTGCATTTGCCGGTATCACGATGATAGCCAGGTCGACCTCACCATTTGCTTCGTCCAGGCTCTTGATTGCCGTGAGCCCGAGCATCTGCCCGCCCTTGAGGTTGACCGGGTATATCCGGCCCTTGAATCCCCCTTTTATTACGTTGTTGAGAACAACATGCCCCAGCTTGTATGGGTTGTCCGTGGCGCCGATAACTGCCACCGACTGTGGTTCAAATAGATATTTAATATCCTGCAAAGTCACCTGCTATTTATACTTACCGCACATTAATAGCATTAACGGGTATTTTCTCAATTGTATCCTGTCAGCCATACATCTCAAGCAACTATGGACTCTTTCACAATCGTAGCTATGTCCAGTACCGAGATCTTACCTTCCACGTCCTCAGCCTTAACTGCATCCTTGAACATGACCATGCAGCCCGGGCAGGCAACCGCCAGCACATCGGCGCCGGTCTGCTCCGCCTCGCGGATCCTCACCCTTGCCGGGCTGTCCTCACCTCCCGCCAGATAATCCGTAACAAAGTTCCCACTGCCCCCACCGCAGCAGAAGGCATCCACCCTGTTCCTATCCATCTCGACGAGCTTGATGCCCTTTATACCCTGCAGGATATTACGCGGCGCATCATAGACTTTGTTGTACCTGCCCAGGTAACAGGGGTCATGGTATGTAACTTTGAATTCGCTATCCTTTGTTTTGAGTTTCTTGTTCTTGATTAAGCCGCTCACGACCTGCGTGTAGTGATACACGTCAAAGCTGTAACCCATGCCCTGGTACTGGTTTTTCATGACATTGTACGCGTGCGGGGACAAAGTGATAACTTTCTTCACCCCGAGTTGTTTGAATTTTTCGATATTCTTGCCGGCAAGAGTCTGGAATAATTCCGTTTCTCCGAGCGCATGCACCTCATTGCCGCAGCATTCCTCGTCGTTGCCCAGTATACCGAAGGAAACCCCGGCTGCTTTTAATACCTCAACAAGGCTCTTTGCCATTTTCTGGCCGTTTTCATCGAATGAACCGAGACAACCCACATAGAACAGGTATTCATCACCTTGTGAGTACTTCTTGGTGCCATTAGCCCAGGCTCCCCGTTCCGTCCTCGGTATTTTAAGCGGATTCCCATAGCTATAAACCGATTCCAGGAAACGTTTTATCCGCGCCGGTATCTTGCCCTGCTCCACCATATCGCTCCTCGCGCCTATAATCCAGTCGACGATATCGGGTGCAAATTTCATGGGGCACTGCTCGGTACAGTTCTTACAGGTGGTGCAAGTATAAAGCACCTCTGCAAGGTGTTCTGACCAGGGCAGCTCACCCTTGAGCCAGGCATAGGTCAGCCAGAGCCGCCCGCCGGTCGAGTACGTATCAAACCTGAACCTGTTGTATGAGGGGCAGTTGAAGGCAGAATAGTCCGTGGGGAACTTGCAGTATCCGCACCTGAAACACCTGTGTATCTGCGCTTGATATTTCTTCATCAGGACACCTCCCAGTTTCCGGGATTCATGATTCCATTGGGATCCAGGAGCTGCTTTATCTTTTTCATCAGGTTGAGTGTATTAGGATCCATCCTCGCCATCATCATCTTCTGCTCATCGATATTAGGCTTCCACATAACTCCGCCGTTTTCCAGCGCGAACTCAGCAGCTTCATCAAGCGCTTTCTTAGCCCTCACCATGCTGTCCGGCTCGGCCCGGTTGAAGGTGTAGGAGAAGGAGAACATCATGCAATGGCCACCATCGATCAGGCGGGCGGACGAAGCATAGAAGAGGTTGTATTTTTCGGCCAGATCCGCGAGCTTTTTCACGAAGACGGGGTATTTTTCGATCGGGGCGATGGGTCCGCTGTATTCAAAGCCGCCTCCCTTACTGACATCAGCAAATTTAGTGGTCTCCTTGGAAGGCATCGACATCATCGGCGCCTTCATCTCTGACACGAGGCTGACAAATCCACCGTCCTTGCTCTCGAAGTATTCCCAGAGTGTATTCCATGCCATCTTCTTCTTGAATTCGATTTCTTCCTCAGTATCCCCTGTAATGAACGCCAGTATGTAGAAATTGCCCTTGAAACGTAGTGGTATCGGTTGGGCGGAGACCACCACGTCTTCCATCATCTCCGTACGGCCCAGTTTGAGGATTATGTCAGGCACCAGATCTGCTTTATCAGTCAGGAACAACATGACGTCCCTCAGCTTTTTACAGGGATACAGCTTTAATGCCATCCTGGTTATGATCCCAGTCGTCCCGAACCAGCCGAAGAAGAGGCTGCTCATGTCGGGCATTGGTGGACCCTTTGAGAACCAGTATTGTGAAACTGCGCATGATCCGATCTTGCATACCTCACCGGTTGGTAGCACCACTTCCAGGCCGCATACCATATCAGAGTTGAAGCCATGCTGCTGCGTCAGCCTTCCCTGCCCGTGGATGACTGCGTTGGCAACCACGGTGGCTATCGGCGGTGAGTCAGGTATGCTGTGCCGCAGATGTGGATAATGCTTCTGCAAGTAGCTTTTCAAAGCGCCATGGGTGGTGCCGCCTTCCACGATAACGTAGCTCCCCTTCTCGTTAACTTCAATAATCTTGCCCATCCTCTTCATGTCAAGCAAAATGCCACCCTTCTGGGGTATGACCAATCCCGTGAGGGAGAGCCCTCCTCCCTTTGGCACTATGGGTATCTTCTCCCTGTTGGCCAGCCTGACGATCTCCTGTACCTCCTCCACCTTCGCGGGCATCACCACATAATCCGGTTCATGCGGCGGCATCAGTCCAGGGTCACGGCCGTATAGATACCGCTCCTCCTTGCTGGTGGAAATGTAATCCTTGTCGACTATTTTAACCAGGGCTTCGTAGATATCCGCCATCTCTGCTACACCTCCACTTCCATTTTCGATAGCTTCAGGCGCTGCTCTTCGCCTATCGCCAGCCTGCAAAGGTCGATCATGTGGATTGGCTTCAATCCCCTATTAACAACCTTATCAGCCAGCGAGTCCCAGCAGGCCGGGCAATTAAATACACAGTACTCAGCACCCGATTCAACCATGTCATCGATATTCTTCTTCTGCACATCGTCCGCCAGTGCCGGTCCTTTCGACATCCTGAATATCTCGGCGCAACAGAGGGCTTTCTGTTTATCATATTTTCTGTTCAGCCGTTCAACGCCTATCAAATTGAAGATCTCATCCACAAAATGATCAACCTGTGGTACCAGCCTGGTGGAGCAGTTCCTCTGGTATGCCACCTTCAGGTTAAGCGGTTTAACCCTGCTCTTCAGGGCATTCAGACGCTCAAATAAAAACTCGAAATAATGTACCGGTTTAAATGGCACCTCTATCCCGTAAGCCGGCGCCAGAGAGGCATATGTTCCGTAACATTCATCATGCAGGCAGATCAATTCCTTGATACCCTGCTTCTTTATGTTTTCCATGATCTGAGGGAGCCTGCTCTTGATCACGGACATCCTGGCATAGTGCAGGTAAACAGCGTTGCAGAAAAACTCCTGCCCGAAAATCACCGAGAACTCGATGCCCTCGAACAGCTTCCCATGCGCTAATGCGTTGAAATGGGGCAGGAAGCAGTAGGACAGCGCCCTTTCCTGTACCAGGCCTGTCATGAACTTTCCCACCGGTAGGCACTGGTTGATCCACATGGTGATTATGGGCCGTGGAGCCGGCAGGATTCCTTTCTCTTCCTGCCTGTCCACCAGCATGTAAAACGGATGATTGCCGTAAGGGCAATATTCCTCACAGGCATAGCAGGTTGCACAGGCATCCAGTACAAATGAATCCTCCCCGTTGATTATCTTCTGCCATTCTTTCCTGGCGTTGGTCTTATCCAGCTCTATATACTGGCATTTAGTGAGACAGGAGATAGTTTCACACCTGGTGCACTTACCTTTGTCTAACTGAAGCTGAGGCATCATGTTTCTGACCCCCTTCCCCAAATTTCATTAAATGATTTCACACAGCCAAGCTAATGTCAACGCAGGCCGTAATCTCCATTTCAATTTATATTACACCCAAATAAAAAAGCCCTGGCGCGTAGCAGAGCTGCTATTTGCCAGGGCAAATTGGCTATATATCTAGAATTGTGCGGCCGGTACAGATGCCAGCAGCAGGCCGCCGTCGATCACTATTTCCGATCCTGTAGTATAGTTGGAGGCATCAGAAGCGAGATAAATAGCAGCTCCCGCTATATCGTCCGGTTCGCCAATGCGGCCCATTGGCAGCAACTTCGCCATATCTGCCTTTTGTTTCCTGGCTTCTTCTTCGGAGAGATGAAACCAGTGGGAATCCAGCATTTTAGTGCTTATCGCTCCCGGCGCAATAGTATTTACCTGGATATTATACGGTGCTAGCTCCATGGCAAAAGCCTTGGTAATCATACGCACCCCGGCTTTAGAAATGGAGTAAACGCTGACAAACGGCTCCGGTTTAAATCCGTCAACTGAGGCCACGTTAATAATCTTGCCGTGGCCCTGCTGCTTCATAATTTTGGCCACAACCTGGCTGGTAAAATAAAGCCCCTTCATATTCACGCTCATAATGGTGTCCCAGAGACGTTCATCGGAATCGAGGACGGTTCCCATGGCCGGGCTGGAGCCGGCATTGTTGACCAGAATGTCTATCCTGCCGAATTTATCCTTTACCATGTTGACCATCTTATTTATCTCTTCCATCTTGCCCAGATGGGTCTGAATGGGAATGGCCTCGCCGCCAAATGATTCGATTTCGGCGGCAGTAGCTTCCAGGTCATTTATCTTGCGGCTGGTAACCGCCACCCTGGCGCCAGCTCTGGCAAACCCGATGGCAATAGCCTTACCAATTCCGCGGCCACCACCGGTCACGATCGCCGTCTTACCTTTTAGTGAAAACTTGGAAAGATCGAACACGTTGAAACCTCCTCAGATTAACAAATTAAGCTTCAATATATACTACAGGACAATAAATCAACAAGCGCCAGAGTAAAATGATAAGCCAAATCAGTGGGTTTTTCAAAGACGTGTTGCTATTAATCTCCCGGCTTGCATAGAGGAACGCGGCTTTCCGCCGTATCCAGCATAATCACGTATTCTTTAATGGCCAGTAGTTCAAGTTTATTGATCGGCATCTCCGCGATGAAAAAGCCGTAAGGTTCGTCACCCATTCGTGGAACCCATGAATCTTGATGTACCCTTATCCCCATTTCTGTTAGCTCTTGCTCCTGTGCCGGGGTCAGCAGTTCTTTAATATATACAAAGATCCTCTGAATTTGCAGATCATCAAGTATCATTCCCATATCTTTCATCTGCTTCAGACGCTCGGCCGAAGGTGCTTCAATCTGCTGCTTCCTGAGTTCGATTTGTTGCATTAAAAGCACGCTCACCTTGGTTTAAATTGCCAGGCTTTTCCGAACATGACGTTGCACCCATCCAGCATATGGAAAGCACTATAATATTCAGCAGCAATATAATTCTGCTCATCCTTAAGAAATACCTGGCCTGCGTACTGTTATATTTTAATTCTTTTTGGTATCCTAAACACACTTGACATTTTATCATGATAAATAGTTGCTTGCTCCTTCGCTTAAATATATGTCATGTATTGTTATAAGCTCTGTCAACAATGTACTCCTTGCATTTTTATATTAGTAATGTAATAATGCATTGCAATATTACATTACAGGTGTGATATTACATGAGTTATATAGCTAAGTCTTACGTTCGTAGGTTGCTTAAATGCCCTGATGTGTCGTTCTTTTTATTTGGGCCGCGAGGCACGGGTAAAAGCACCTGGCTCAAGCGTGTTCTGCCCGATGCGCTTTACCTGGATTTACTGGATGCATCCCTATTTCTTGAGCTGTCACGTGATCCACATCGGTTGGAGGCTATGGCCGGCGATCTCCAGGACAGCGCCTGGATCGTGCTGGACGAGATACAGAAAATCCCCACCTTGCTTGATGAGGTACACAGGTTAATAGAATCACGCAACTGGCGATTTGCTCTGTGTGGGTCATCGGCGCGCAAGCTTCGCCGGGGAGGCGCCAACCTGCTGGCCGGGCGTGCCATCACTGTGAATATGGAGAGCTTCTCCGCTGCCGAACTGGGCAAGTCATTTAATTTATCTTCTGCGCTGGAATGGGGTTTGCTTCCTATGGTTCAGCGTGAGTTGGGGCAGGCACCCGATATACTCGCTGCCTATCTTGACACACATTTCCGTGAAGAGGTCAGGCAGGAAGGCCTGCTGCGCAAGGTGCCGCCATTCATGCGTTTTATGTCTGTAGCCGGCCAGATCAATGGCCAGGTTGTCAATGTACAGAACATAGCCCGCGATGCTGCAGCAGCACGTAGTACGGTGGATTCATATTTTTCTATCATCGTCGATACATTACTGGGGCATTTCCTGCCAGCCTGGCGCGCAGGAATAAAAGTTCGTGAAGCGACCCACCCTAAGTTCTATTGGTTCGATCCAGGTATTGCCCGGGCAGCAGCCGGCTGGCTGCGTGACCCGATTGATCGCCCGTGGGAGGGATTTTCCCTTGAAACACTAGTCTATCATGAACTGCGAGTTTACAATGAGGTCAGCCGCAAATATCGGCCTGTATATTATTACCGTACACCTGCCGGGGTAGAGGTGGACTTTGTTGTCAAAATATCACGCCGCATACCTTCTTCTATCCCACACATAGTGGCCATCGAGGTTAAACGTGCTAATAAATGGAACCGTGGTTGGGAAAAGCCATTGCTTTCGCTGGTAGCAGCGAGGGGCTTGAAAGCGGACAGGTTGATAGGGGTATATACCGGCGAGCAATCATACAGGTTCGGGCCGGTGGATGTCATGCCTTTTGAAAAATTCAGTGATATATTGCACCGGGGCGATTTGTTTTAGGGGCGTCACTTGTTTTATCACGGTACCTATGTCAATCCGGCAAGGAAGCGACCAATAACATCGGTAGTCGTTTATTAGCTAGAATGAAAATGCCCCTGAATTATGCAAATCTCTCCAGGGCCAGCGTGGCGTCTGCACCCAACAGGTGTGTATTCGGCATAATAAAAGGGGACCACTTTAGAGGAAAACGGCTGTTGCTGTCAAGGGAAAATGTCAGGTTTGTTGATGTTCTATGATTTTGTCACCCCTTAACTGTTCAGTGAAAATGTCACCTTATGATAGAAGAGGTGATATTGAAAAAGA
>Ga0315294_10003578_pt1 | contig 16929 bp, 26 predicted proteins | sample YL17G13_40_MG_FD_203626 | JGI IMG/M metagenome (GOLD analysis project Ga0315294, IMG submission 203626) | Sediment microbial communities from Yellowstone Lake, YNP, Wyoming, USA - YL17G13_40 | ecosystem: Environmental > Aquatic > Freshwater > Lake > Sediment | place: USA: Wyoming | collected... | reverse complement strand
CCACCATGTCCGCCGGCGCCAAGGGGATCAAGATTCGCACCGCGGGCCGGCTCGGCGGGGCCGAAATGCACCGGGCCGAGGTCACGATCCGCGGCAGCATTCCGCTCCAGATGCTCAAGAGCCACATCGATTACGGGTTCGCCCAGGCGTACTGCCCCTATGGCGTCACCGGCGTGAAGGTGTGGATCTATCTGGGCTTATACCGCGACGAAGCCAAGGAGGCCGCCGATGGCCATGATGCCTAGGAGGGTCAAGTTCCGCAAAAGCCAGCGCGGCAAGATGAAGGGCAACGCGCAGCGGGGCAACTACGTGGCGTTCGGCGATTTCGGGCTCCAGGCGATGGAACAGGTGTGGCTGAGCGCCCAGCAGATTGAGGCAGGCCGCGTGGCCGCGACACACTTCCTCCGCCGCGAAGGCAAACTCTGGGTACGCGTCTTCCCCGACAAGCCCATCAGCGGCAAGCCCCTCGAGACCCGCATGGGCAAGGGCAAGGGCGAGCCGGAGTACTGGGCGTGCTGCGTGCGGCCGGGACGCATCCTGTTCGAGTTGGGCGGCGTGCCGGAGGACCTGGCCCGCCAGGGGCTGAGGCGCGTGGCCAGCAAGATGCCGATCAAGACGCGCATGGTCGCGCGGCGGCGCGGGCTGTAGGCGGCGCCGGCCGAACGATAATGACCCCCAAGGGTGAGGCCATGAAGGCTCAGGAAATTCGCGAGATGTCGCAGGAGCAGATCCTCACGGAACTCGAGGCCCTGGAGCGCAAGGTGTTCGACCTGCGGACCCAGGCCGAGACCGAGGACCTCAAGGTGCCGAGCGAACTGCTGAAGGCCCGGCGCGACATCGCGCGTATGCGGACCATCTTGAGGCAGCGCGAGATGGCCGGCGGCGCGGCGCCGCCGTCCGCGGCCAAGGAGAAAGAGACGGTATGAGCCGACCGCGTGGAAAGCGACGCCGTGTGCAGGGCCTGGTCGTCGGCGACAAGGGCGCCAAGATGATTACGGTCGAGGTCTCCCGTCGGATCCGGCACCGCAAGTACGGGAAGATGATGCGTAAGGACCGCCGGATCCACGCCCACGATGCCGCCGGGGCGGCCCACGTCGGCGATACGGTGGAAGTCGTGGAATGCCGTCCGATGTCGCAGACGAAACGCTGGTGCCTGGTGAAGGTGCTGGAGCGCAACCCGGAGCAGGCGGTCCCCGCCGCAGGCGAGCCGAGCGCGGAAGGGACACCGGCCACGTAGGCCGCGAGGAGCGCCCCCGATGATTCAGATGCGCAGTATTCTCGACGTGGCCGACAACACGGGCGCCAAAACGGTGCGGGCGATCCGTGTCCTTGGCGGGTCGACGCGCAAGGGCGCGTTTACGCGGCCGGTCGCCCACGTCGGCGACATCGTCATCGCCTCGGTCCAGAAGGCCATTCCTTCGGGCGAGGCCAAGAAGGGCGAGGTCGTCCGGTGCGTGGTCGTGCGAACGAGGTACCCGACCCGCCGGGCCGACGGGTCCTACGTGCGGTTCGACCGCAACGCCGTCGTGCTGATCGACAAGGAAGGCAACCCGCGCGGGACGCGAGTCTTCGGCGCCGTGGCCCGCGAACTCAGGGAGAGGCAATACATGAAGATCGTCTCGCTCGCAAGCGAGGTGGTCTGACAGGAACGGATCGGCGCCATGCACATTCGACGGGACGATATCGTGGAGGTCATCGCCGGTGACGATACCGGCATGCGGGCCAAGGTGCTCCGCGTCGACCCCGGCAAGGGGCGGGCGATCGTGGAGGGCGTCAACCGCGTGTACCGGCATCTGCGCCGGTCGCGCAAGAACCCGCAGGGCGGGCGCCTCGAGATCGAGGCCCCGGTGCACATATCGAACCTCCTGAAGGTTTGCAGCAAGTGCAACAAGGGGGTCCGCGTGGGCTTCCGCACGGACGCCGACGGGTCGAAGCATCGCATCTGCCGCAAGTGCGGCGCGGACCTCGGGGAGTTGTAATCGGCCATGGCGCGAATGCAGGAACGTTATCGCAATGAAGTCGTGCCTGCGCTCCAGGCCAAACTGGGCCGGCAGAACGTGATGAGTCTGCCGCGACTCGAGAAGATCGTCGTGTCGATGGGCCTCGGCAAGTCGCGCGACGAGCCGAAACGAGTCGAGGCCGCCGTCGAAGACCTGGCGACCATTACGGGGCAGCGGCCGCTGATCACGAAGGCCAAGAAGAGCGTCAGCGCCTTTCGCCTCCGCGAGGGCGTAAACATCGGGTGCAAGGCGACCCTGCGCGGCAGGCGGATGTACGAGTTTCTGGACCGGCTGATCAACCTGGCGATCCCGCGGTTCCGCGACTTCCGCGGCTTGGACCCGAACGGGTTCGACGGGCGCGGCAACTACAACATGGGCGTGAACGAGCAGCTGGTGTTCCCGGAGGTCCGGGTCGACAAGGTGCAGTTCCAGCAGGGTATGAACATCACGATTGTGACCAGGAACAGCCGGTCGGACGAGGAAGCCCGTCTTCTGCTGGAAGGTTTCGGCTTCCCGTTCCGGCGCCGTTAGGCTGTTCCCGCCCCGTGAATCCACGGGGCATCTGGCCTCCCGTGAATGCACGGGGGGGTGAGGGTGCGGAGCACTTATGGCGACGAAAGCCCAACGACTGAAGTCGAAGCGCGAACCGAAGTTCTCGACGCGGCGGCGGCGCCGATGCGAGTTGTGCGGCCGGCCTCGAGCCGTGTATCGCAAGTTCGGCATCTGCCGCATCTGTTTCCGGAATTTGGCCCACCTGGGCCATATTCCGGGCGTGCGCAAGGCTTCCTGGTAACCGGCGAGAGGAGAGTGAAGGGCGATGAGCAAGGATCCCATCGCCGACATGTTGACGCGGGTTCGTAACGGCCTCCAGCGGCGACAGGCCGCGGTGGACGTCCCCGCCTCCAAAACGTGTCGGGGAATCCTGGGCGTGATGCGGGCCGAGGGATACATCCTGGGGTTCGACGAGATCCAGGACGGACGCCAGGGCCTCATGCGAGTCCAGTTGAAGTACGGCCCGGATGGCGAACAGGTCCTGACGCACATCAAGCGCGAATCGAAGCTCAGCCGCCGCGTCTACAAGAAGGCTGAGGATATTGACGTCGTGCTCGGCGGCCTGGGGATCGCCATCTACACGAGCCCCCTGGGCGTTGTCAGCGACCGCCAGGCGCGGCGGCTGAAAGTGGGCGGCGAACTGCTCTGTACGCTCTGGTAAGACATGCCCCTCCCCAGGGGCGGGAAGAGAATGCGATGTCGCGAATCGGAAAACAGCCGGTGCCCATCCTCGACAAGGTCACAGTGACCGTCCAGGCCGGCACCGTCAAGGTCGAGGGGCCGAAAGGCAAACTCGAATGGGCCTTCGATCCGGCGCTGAAGGTCACGGTCGATGACCAGAAGAAGGTGATCCGCGTCGAGCGCTCCAACGACGAGCGCCGCAGCCGCGCCCTCCACGGCCTCACGCGAGCCCTGATTGCCAACATGGTGAAGGGCGTCACCGAGGGGTACCAGCGGGGCCTGGAACTCTATGGCACGGGCTACTCGGTCAACGTCCAGGGCAAGAAACTCGTCATGGCGTACGGGACGGCCAAGCCGAAGGAGAAGCCCATCCCGCCGGGCCTCGAGGTCGTCGTGGAAGTGCCGAACACTCGCGGTAACGACACCCCGGCTCGGTTCATCGTCAAGGGGTGCGACAAGCAACTGGTGGGCGAATTTGCCGCTGAAGTGCGGCACCTGCGGCCGGCCGAACCGTACATGGGCAAGGGCTTCCGCTACCTCGGCGAACGGATCCGCCGCAAGGCCGGCAAGACCTTCGTCGGCGGCGCCACGACATAAGCCAGACGCGGCTGGCGCTCAAGTGCCCCTTTACCGGGCACCCGCAGGCGACCGCGGTCGTTGATGTCGAAAACCGAGAGTGGCCTGAGAGGGAACACCTGACATGTTGGACATCAAAGAAAAGCGGGCGGGCCTGAAGCGGCGGCAGTTGCGGCTGCGCAAGAGGCTACAGGGCACGCCCGAGCGGCCGCGCCTCTCGGTCTATCGCAGCCTGAAGCACATCTATGCCCAGGTCATCGACGATGTTTCCGGGCGCTCCCTGGTGGCGGCCAGTACGCTCAGCGAACCGCTGAGGGACGCCCTGAAGGGAACCGGCAACCGTGCGTCGGCGGCGAAGGTCGGCGAACTCCTGGCCGCCCGGGCCAAGGAGGCCGGCATCAAGGCCGTCTGCTTCGACCGCGGCGGCCGCAAGTACCACGGACGCATCAAGGCGCTGGCGGAAGCCGCGCGGAAGGGCGGGCTGAAGTTCTGACGTGGGGCCCCGATCGGGCGGAGGTATAGAGCGCGTGGCTACCGAGCAGGAAAGTTTCTTCGGTGAGGGCGGCGATCTTCAAGAGGCCGTCGTGGCGATCAACCGGTCGGCGAAAGTCGTCAAGGGCGGTCGCCGGTTCAGTTTCAGCGCGCTGAGTGTCGTTGGCGACCGCCGCGGCCGCGTCGGCGTGGGCTACGGAAAGGCCAATGAAGTGCCACCCGCCGTCGAGAAGAGCATCGGCGATGCCAAGAAGAACATGGTCCGCATTCCGCTGAAGGGCGACACGATTCCCCACGAGGTCATCGGCCGGTTCGGCGCAGCCCGCGTCTTCATGCGGCCGGCGGGGGCCGGGACGGGCGTCATCGCGGGCGGCGGCGTGCGGGCAGTCTGCCAGATGGTCGGCATCCGCAATATCCTGACGAAGGCCATGGGCAGCACGAACCCCGTCAACCTGGTCAAGGCAGCCATGGACGGCCTCCTGCGATTGAAAGACGTCAGGGAAGTCGCACGCCTGCGGGGTATGCCGATCGAGGAACTCATCCAGGAGGCCCCGGCCGCCCCGGAAATGCCCGTGCCGAAGCCGGCCGAGACAAGCGAGGGACAGCCGCAGTGAACCTGACGGATATCAAGAAGAGCAAGAAACGCCACCCGCGCCGCCTTCGGGTCGGGCGAGGCATCGGGTCCGGCCGGGGCAAGACGAGCGGGCGGGGCCACAAGGGCATGAAGTCCCGGTCCGGTTACTCCCGGCGCCTGGCGTACGAGGGCGGCCAGATGCCCCTCTTCCGGCGGATGCCCAAGGTCGGGTTCTCGAACGCCCGGTGGGCCACGCCTGTCACGGTCGTGAACGTCGATGACCTTCAGCGGTTCCCGCCGGGGTCCGAGGTGGGGCTTGCCGAGTTGCGCGAGGCCCGCCTCGTGAAGGGTCGCGTCTACGCCCTCAAGGTTCTCGGCCGCGGCGAACTGGACCGCGCCTTGACCGTTCGGGCCCAGCAGTTCAGCGCCAGCGCCATCGAGAAGATCACCAAGGCGGGCGGCAAGGCGGAGGTACTCGGAGCGTGATCGAGTCCCTGATCAATATCTTCAAGATCCCCGAACTGAGGAGGAAGATTCTCTTTACGCTCCTCATTCTCCTCGTCTACCGGGCTGGGACCTACCTGCCCATTCCCGGGACCGAGGGGCATTACCTGGCCAGCCTGCTCGCCCGCGCCGAGTCCGAGACAGGCGCCGGCGGCGGCATCCAGGCCTACCTGAAGTTCATCGCCAAGATCACGGGCGGCAGTTTCCAGCCCTTCCTGTTCGCACTCGGCATCATGCCTTACATCAGCGCGTCGATCATTCTCCAGTTGCTCACGCACGCGGTGCCCTCGCTGGAGAAACTGGCCAAGGAAGGCGAGACGGGCCGCAAGAAGATCAACGAGTATACGCGCTACATCACGCTCCTCCTGTGCGTCGTCCAGGCCGGCTTCATCGTAAACAGCAACGCCTATCCGGCGGGGTGGCGAAGCGAGAACGTGTCGCAGGTGATGTACTTCCTGGTGGCGACGACCGCCATGAGCGCCGGCACGGTCTTCCTGATGTGGCTGGGCGAACTGGTCGACGAGTACGGCATCGGCAACGGCATCAGCCTTATCATCATGGCGGGCATCGTCGACCGCCTGCCGGCCGTCATCGGCTACATTCGCGAGAACGCCACGTTCGAGTTCCTCTCGTTCCAGGCCTCTGAGAAGATCGGCGTCGAGACGGTCTTCCTCGTGGTGGTGATGTTCGTGGCGGTGGTCGTCGGCGTGGTCCTGATTACGCAGGCCCAGCGCCGCATTCCGATCCAGCAGGCCAAGCAGACGCGCGGCCGGCGCATGACGGCCGGGGGCAGAAGTTACCTGCCCCTGCGCGTCAACCAGGCCGGCGTCATCCCCGTCATCTTCGCCTCCAGCCTCCTGTACCTGCCCATGTACCTGTTCGGCATCATCCATTCGAAACTGGCGAGCACGTGGGCCGGGCCGCTGACGCAGGAACTCGCCGAGGCGTTCGGCTACGGCAGCGCCATGCATCAACTGATTTATGTGGCCTTGATCTTTGTTTTCTGCTACTTCTGGACGGCCATCACGTTCCAGCCCAAGGAGATGGCGAACAACCTGCGCGACTGGGGCACGTTCATTCCCGGCATGCGGCCCGGCCGGCGCACCGCGGAGTACCTGGAACGCGTCATGAACCGCATCACGTACGTCGGCTCGGCGTTCCTGGCGATTATCGCCATCGTGCCCAGCACGGTGAGCCAACTTTTGCAGGTGCCGATGCTGATGGCGGGGTTCCTCGGAGGCACGAGCCTTCTGATTATAGTCAGTGTGGCGCTCGACGTGGTCCAGCGCATCGAGTCGCACCTGATCATGCGGCACTATGAGGGGTTCCTGGCCGAGGGTCGGGTGAGGGGACGCCGCGGCTAGCGGCGAGCCGGACGAGGCGTTGGCCCGCCCGGGCCGAAGGGGCGACGACGGTGCGACTGGTGTTCATGGGCCCTCCGGGGGCAGGAAAAGGGACACAGGCCAAGGCGGTGGCCGCCCACTACGGCGTGCCGCACGTCTCCAGCGGAGACATCTTCCGCGGGGAGATCGAACGCCGGACGCCCCTGGGCCTCAAGATCAAGTCGTTCGTGGAGTCCGGCGCCCTGGTGCCCGACGAGATTACCGTCGAGGCCGTGGACGGCCGGTTGTCGGCCCAGGATTGTGCCGCAGGGTGGCTGCTCGACGGCTTTCCCCGCACCGAGGGGCAGGCCCAGGCGCTCGATCGGGCCCTGGCGGGTAGGGGGACGAAACTGGGCGCGGTGGTCTACCTCGATGTAGACCCCGAAGACATCGTGCGGCGGGTGAGCGGCCGGCGCGTCTGTCCGACTTGTGGACGGTCGTATCATGTGCTCTACATCAAGCCGCGCGTCGATGGCCGGTGCGATGCCTGCGGCGCCGGCCTCATCGTCCGCGACGACGACAGGCCGGAGACGGTCCGGCGGCGCCTGGCGACTTACCAGAAGCAGACGGCCCCGCTGATCGACTACTATGATCGGCAGGGGTTGCTCGTGCGCATCGACGGCAGCGGAACCCCTGACGAGGTCAGGGCACGGCTCTTTGAACAATTGAAGGCAGCGGCGGAGCACGCCTGAGGGCCCGCGCGCCATGACCATCCGCCCGAAGACGCCCGAGGCCATCGAGAAGATGCGGGCGGCCGGACAGGTCGTGGCGGAGATTCTCTCGCGGCTTCAGGCCATGTGCCGGCCGGGCGCGACCACCGGCGACCTCGACGCCGAGGCCGTCCGCCTCATGCAGGAGCGCGGGGCCCGGAGCATCTTTCGGGGCCAGCCGCACCCGCGGGGCGGGCCGGCGTACCCCGGCAATATCTGCGTGTCGGTGAACGAGGAACTCGTTCACGGCATCCCGGGGCCGCGAGGCGTCCGCGACGGCGACATCGTATCGCTCGACGTCGGCGTGGAGAAGGACGGTTGGTGCGGCGATGCGGCCCGGACGGTCGCGGTCGGGCGCGTGCCGCCAAGGGTCGAGGCGCTCCTGGAGACGACCGCCGAGGCGCTCGCGATCGTGGCCCGGGAGGCCCGGGCCGGCGTGCTGTGGTCGGCCGTGGCGGGCCAGATTGAGGACCGGGTCCAGCGGGCGGGGTTCTCGGTCGTGACCGCGTATGTGGGGCACGGCATCGGCAGCCGGATGTGGGAACTGCCGCAAGTGCCGAACTACGTGGGCCGCGACCTGGCGCGCGATGATTTCCTGCTGGTCGAGGGCATGACGTTCGCGGCCGAGCCGATGGTCAACATGGGCCGGCCGCAGGTGCGAGAATTGGAGGACGGGTGGACGGTCGTGACGGCCGACGGTAAGCCGTCCGCCCATTTCGAGGATACGTTCGTCGTGAGACGCGACAGGGCGGAACCCCTGACGCGGTAGGCGGGCCGGCAGGAGGGATGGACCCCCGATGGCCAAGGATGTCATTCGCATGGAGGGGAGGGTGCGCGAGGCGTTGCCCAACGCCATGTTCCGCGTCGAGTTGGAGAACGGGCACAAGGTGCTGGCGCACGTCTCGGGAAGGATGAGAATGCACTTCATCCGCATTCTCCCGGGAGACCAGGTGACGGTCGAACTGTCGCCGTACGACCTGGCCAAGGGGCGGATCGTCTACCGGTCGGGTTGAGCACGGCCCGGCCGGGGCGCCGCCGAAAGGTATCGGAATCCATGAAAGTGCGAGCAAGCGTCAAGCGGATCTGTGAGAACTGCAAGGTGGTGAGGCGCGCCGGCGTCGTGCGGGTCATCTGCTCGAACCCGCGCCACAAGCAGCGCCAGAAAATGCGCGCCAGGAGGAGGTAAGCGATGCCTCGTATCGCGGGTGTAGACGTTCCGGCCGAGAAGATCACGTGGAGCGCCCTGACGTACATCCACGGCATCGGCATTCGGTCGGCCCTGGACATCTGCAAGGAAGCGCAGATCAATCCATACGGCCGGATGAAGGACCTGACGGAAGACGAGATCGGCCGCATCGCGTCCGTCATCGATCGTAGTTACGTCGTGGAGGGCTCGCTGAGGCGGCAGGTGCTTCAGAACATCGCCCGCCTGAAAGACATCGGGTGCTACCGGGGCGTCCGGCACCGCCGCGGCCTGCCGGTGCGAGGCCAACGGACCCGGACGAACGCCCGCACCCGCAAGGGGCCGCGCAAGACCGTGGCTGGCAAGAAGGGCGTCAAGGAGTTGCATTAGCCGTTGGCCTCGGCCTCGCCCGTTTGACGGGGAGCCGAAGGCGACCGCGTGTGGATTAGGGGTGGGACGCAGCCGGGGCAAGACCGGCGGCGCCCCAGTGGAGAGGCAATGGCGAAGAAGAAAAAAGTGCGGCGAAGTGTGGCCAAGGGCATTGCCCACGTCAAGGCCACGTTCAACAACACGATCATCACGATCACGGACCCGACGGGCAACGTCCTCTGCCAGGATTCGGCCGGGACGATCGGCTTCAAGGGCAGCCGCAAGTCCACGCCGTTTGCGGCCCAGCGCGCTGCGGAGGCGTGCGCCGAGAAGGCCATCAAGATGGGCATGCACGAGGTCGAGGTCAAGGTGAAGGGTCCGGGCAGCGGGCGTGAGTCGGCGATCACGGCGCTCCAGGCGGCCGGGCTCAAGGTGACGGCCATCGAGGACGTCACGCCGATTCCGCACAACGGATGTCGTCCGCCGAAACGCCGCCGCGTCTAACGTTCAGGGAGGCTAGAGCACAGGATGGCACGATACACGGTACCTGTTTGCCGGCGATGTCGGCGGGCCGGCATGAAGTTGTACCTCAAGGGCGTGCGTTGCGAGACCGCCAAGTGCGCGATTGAGAAGCAGTGGCGGAACAAGCCGCCCGGCATGCACTTCTGGCAGCGCCGGCGGCCGAGCGAGTACGGCGTGCGCCTGCGCGAGAAGCAGAAACTCCGCTGGTACTACGGTGTCCTCGAGCGCCAGTTCCGCCGCTTCTTCGACGAGGCCCAGCGCGCCAAGGGGTCGACCGGCGAACGCCTGCTCATCCTCATGGAACGCCGCCTCGACAACGTCGTCTATCGCCTGGGGTTCACCCCTAGCCGAAAGACCGCCCGCCAACTCGTCAACCACGGGCACATCCTGCTGAACGGCAGGACGGCCGATATTCCGAGCCTGAAGGTCAAGCCGGGCGACGTCCTTCAGATCCGCGACCGGAAGTCCAGTCGCGACCTTGTGCAGCAGTGGCTGACCGAGGAGGAAGGGCGCGTGGTGCCGCAGTGGCTCTCGGCGGATCCGGCGAACTTTTGCGGCGAGGTGAAGGCATTGCCCGCCCGCGAGGACGTCTCGATCCAACTGAATGAGCAGTTGATCGTTGAGTTCTGCAGCCGCTAACGCAAGGAGGCGACCCAGTGATGCGGATTAGATGGAAGGGTCTGGAACTGCCCACGCGCGTCGTGCTCGATCCGGCGACCGCGACCCCGACCTACGGGCAGTTCGTGGCCGAACCGTTCGAACGCGGCTTCGGCGTGACCATCGGCAACAGCCTGAGGCGCATTCTCATGTCGAGCCTCGAAGGCGCGGCGGTGACCGGCGTCAAGATCGAGAACGTCCTCCACGAGTTCTCAAGCGTCGACGGCGTCATCGAAGACGTCACGGACATCGTCCTGAACGTCAAGGGTCTGGTGGTGCGCCTCGAAGGGAGCGAACCCCGCACGGTGACGCTCGAAGCGGGCGCGGCCGGGCCGGTCACGGCGGCGATGATCGAGGCCGACTCCAACGTCGAGATCATCAACAAGGACCACCGCCTCTGCACCCTGTCGAAGAACATGAAGTTCCGCATGGAACTCCGCGTGGCCAAGGGCCGCGGCTATGTCACCGCCGAGGAGAACACCCCAGAGGGCGATCAGGAGGTCAGCTACATTGCGGTCGACAGCCTCTTCTCGCCGGTGGTGCGCGTCCGGTACCGCACCGAGGACACGCGCGTCGGGCAGCGGACCAACTACGACCGCCTGGTGATGGAGGTCTGGACCAACGGGACCGTCTCGCCCGACATGGCTATGGTCGAGGCGGCCAAGATCCTCCGCAAGCACCTGAACCCGTTCGTCGAGTACTTCCAGCCCGGCGAGGAACTGGGCGCCGAGGTGGCTCCGGCCGCCGAGGAAGCGGTGGGCGCCGAGGAGTACATCTCGGAACTCGAACGCAAACTCGCCATGCCCATCAGCCAGTTGGAACTGTCGGTCCGCGCCTCCAACTGCCTGGAATCCGAGAACATCATGACCGTGGGCCAGTTGGTCCGCCTCTCCGAAGAAGACCTCCTGGCCATCCGCTCGTTCGGCAAGACGAGCCTCCGCGAGGTGAAGCGCAAACTGGCCGACCTCGGCCTGTCGCTGGGGATGGACCTGGAAGGCGTGACGGCCGGCGGCGGAGGCGGAGGGAGCACCTGATGCGGCATCTGAAGAAAGGTCGCAAACTCGGTCGCACGAAAAGCCACCGCTTGGCCACGTTGCGGGCCTTGGCCGCCAGCCTCGTCGAGCACGAGGCCATCACCACCACGGTGCCGAAGGCCAAGGAGGCCCGCCGCTTCGTCGAGCGGCTCATCACCCTGGCCCGGAAGGGCACCCTGGCGAGCCGGCGTCTGGTCGCCTCGCGCCTGGCCGGCGAGGCGGCCGCGAAGAAGGTCTTCGAGGTCCTCGCGCCTCGCTATGCCACGCGCCCGGGCGGCTACACGCGCATCATCAAGTTGGCGAAGTTCCGCGTCGGCGACGCCTCGCAGCTGTGCCGCCTGGAACTCGTCGACAAGGTCGTCAAGGAAAAGCCGAAGAAGAAGGAAGCGGGAAAGAAGTAGCCATGCCCGACTGCATCTTCTGCAAGATCGTCGCGGGCACGATTTCCTGCACGAAGGTCTACGAGGACGCCAATGTCCTGGCGTTCATGGACATCGGCCCCATCTCTCCGGGGCATACGCTGGTCATCCCCAAGAAGCACTACGAGTCGGTCATGGAGATGCCGCCCGGCGAGGTGGCCGCGATGTTCGAGCCGGTCGGCATCCTTGCCGGCGCGGTGAAGGCGGCCCTACAGGCGCACGGCGTCAACGTGCTTCAGAATAACGGCGCGACGGCCGGCCAGGTCGTGCCGCACCTGCACATCCACGTGATTCCCCGGTGGCCGGACGACGGCCTTGGCTTCCGCTGGCCCTCCAAGAAGGCCGACTTCGCCGTGCTGGGCAGGCAGGCTGAGGCGATCCAGGCCGCCTTGAAGGCGTAGGATGGGTGCTCCGCACCCACGCGTTTCGCCTGAAGGTGTAGGGTGGGTGCTCCGCACCCACGCGTTTCGATACTCTCGCCGACTCCAATCCAGCCGTAGGGTAGGTGCTCCGCACCCGCGCGTTTCGACTGAAGGTGTAGGGTGGGTGCTCCGCACCCACGCGTTTCGCTGCCGGGTTTCATCAGTCCGCTCGAGCGCCGCTGATCGCGGCGCGGATGTGTGACCGGGCATAGCCCCGGAAATCGCCGCTGCCGCCCGCCCCATACGCGAGAATCGCGTTCATCAGGGCCCGATTGCCTTCGGCCACCAGAGCCAAGACGTCGGCGCCTCTGGCCCGTTGGCGCTCGACCTCTTCGGCTACGAGCGCGAGGCTCGTCAGGGCCATCTTGTCGAGGGCCCCCGTGTCACCGCGTCGGATGCGGCCCCACAGGCGGCGCTCCTGGCCTGGCGCCAGGGGTGTCACGCGCCTGACCTCTTCGAGGTACACAAGGAGCCCCTGGCTGTGGCGTCCGCGGGGCTTCTTGACGTCGCCGGACTGTCTGCCTCGGGTCCGCGGGTGTGCAGCGGGGGCCTGGTCCCCGTCCCGTCCTGCCATGGCCGTGCGAGACATGACAACCTCCGTTTCTTGGCGTCTGTCGCCTGCGCCCTCCAGGTCTATGCAGGCAACGCGATCTGCCGCCAAGACGAAAGCGGACCGAGAGACAACCTCCCCCGGCCCTCCCTGAGAACCCCTTTTGCCCCAGGCGTTGCGGGGCGATTCAGACGATGTGCCGACGCCAACAACCCCAACGGCCGCTATGCTACCTGGGCACCATTGTGTGTCAAGGGGAATTCCCGCACTACTTGACTTTACCTTCCCTCGGGTGGGTCACGATTTCCCATCCCTCCGGCACGGCAGGGCGGGTGAACTGCTTCGCGTCGACGTCCTTGTTGACCTCGATATGGTGGAAGTCGACGGTCGTGACGTTCTCGCTGGTGTCGACCAGCCGCGCCCGCGTCGGCAGGCTCTGCTTGCCGTCGATCCAGAGGAGGATTTTCGTGTAGTCGCGCGCCAGCGGCGTGTCTTTCTTCGGGACGAGCACCAGAACCGTCCGCTTCTCCTTGTCGGCCGCCTCTTCCTTGGCGTCGCGGCTCACGGTGAAATGCTTGAGGACCGTGTCCTTGCGCTGGCCGAAGGGCAGGGGGAAAGGGGTCTTGCCGAGTTCGAAGGAATCGACGGCGGGCTCCTCAGACAGCCGCACCTCCCACAGGATGAGTTGCCTGGTGGCATCTTTCTTGTGGTACATCGTCCGCCCGTCGAAGACGAATGTTTCCTGTGGCTTATCCGCAAACTCGAACCTGAGCAGGTTCGGCGCCTGGTACAGCAGTTCCCCCTTGCGCTTCTGAATGTCTTCGTAGAGGGTCTGGTTGAGTTCGTAGTCGAACCTTGCGCGGATGGTCTTGAACTCCTTGCCGGCGGCGTCCATCTTGTCGAGGACTTGAGCGACGTCGGCCGGCGGGGGCGTCTCGGCCGCGGCGGCTGTTTCTGCCGCGGGCTTCGGCGTCTCGGCCTTGGCGGGCGGCGGAGCAGCCGGCTCGCCCGCCGCCGCCACGGCGCAGGCGAGTGCAATCAGAGCCGCTGCAAGGAGAGAGCGCGCTCTGCGGTGGGCAGTCTTGCCCGCCGCGCAGCATTGTGCGCTGATCGCCCGGTGGGCAGGCTTGCCCGCCGCGATAGTGCTTGTGATCGGCCCTGAAGCATGCCCACGCAACGACGCTGTAGGCATGCCGCCCGGCAATGTACCAGCCAGACGCGATTTCATTCCGACGTCTCCTCCTGGCCCTGCCGGCTGCGCAGGCGCAGGCGAACCTTCCGCACCAGCGGCGGCAGGCCGCGCCACAGGCCCAGCGCCACCGTCGCCCCGGCGATGCCCAGCACCCATTGCCATGTCAGGTTGAACTCCCTCGCCAGCATTGCGAACGCGAGGTACCTGGGCCATCGCCCCACGAGCGAACCCAGCACGAACTTCAGCCGGCTGTACCCCTCGCTGATCGCCAGCAGCCGCACGAAATCGATCGGGATCGGCAGGAACGCCCCGGCCGCCAGCGTTCCGAACGGCGCCCTATTGTACCAGCCGGCGACCCGCAGATACCAGCGGGTGCGGCGGATGCGGTCCACGCCCTCGTACTTGTAGAGGAACGTCAGCAGGTAGTAGTCGTGCATGTTGCCGACGGCGGTGCCGAGCGCCCCGACCGTCGCAACCACCAGCGGGTGCAGCCCGAACCCGCCGCCCGCCTCGGGCGCCGCCGCCAGAATCACCAGCCACGCCGTCGGCAGCGGCAGGAACGTGCACGCCACGCTCAAGTACCCGAACAGGAAGACGAGGTGGGCGGCGGTGCTCCCCTTGCCGCTAACCAGGTACACCACCACCAGGACCGCGAGCATTCCGAAAAAGGGGAGGAACCACTCCCAGAGTCTGAGCGGCTCTCGCTGCATGGGCCGCAGGTCGCAGGAATCGCCCGAGGCGCCGTCAGGCCGTGAGGAGTTGACCATCGCGCATCCTCACGAGGCGGTCGCCGCGGGCCGCCACCTGCTCGTTGTGCGTGATGAGGACGATCGTCTGCCCCCTTTCGCGGCGGAGGCGGCAGACGAGGTCCATGACGCGGTCCGACGCCTCGGAATCGAGGTTCCCGGTGGGCTCGTCGGCCAGGATCACCGTCGGCTGCGTCACCAGGGCCCGGGCGATGGCCACGCGCTGCTGCTCGCCGACGCTGAGGGCGCTCGGCCGGCGGCGGCGTTTGTCTTCAAGGCCCACCGCCGCGAGCATCTCGCGCGGGGCCGCTGCGACCAACCGGCGTCGGAGTCTCAGGGCCAGCGCCACGTTCTCCTCGGCCGACAGGGTCGGCAGCAGGTTGAACCGCTGGAACACGAACCCGATATGTTCGCGCCTGAGGCGCGTCCGCTCCGCGTCGCCCAGGCCCGCCGTGTCGAGGCCGGCCACCAGGACGGTCCCTTCTGTCGGCGTGTCCAGCAGGCCCATGAGGTAGAGGAGCGTGCTCTTGCCGCAGCCGCTGGGCCCCATGACCGAAACGAACTCACCGCGCGCGACCGCCAGGTCGGCGCCGCGCAGGGCCGGCGTGGCGACGCCGTCCGAGCGGTAGGTCTTCGTCAGGCGACGGGTTTCGAGAATCGTTTCCATAGTTCAAACCGCGCGCCCCGACGAGCGGGGTGGCCCAATGATGGTCAACACCTTACTCATAACGCAGACTCTCAACGGGGTCCTGGCTCGCCGCCCGAATCGCGGGGTGCAGCGCCCCCAGCAGCGTGCCGACGGTCGCGAGGATGGCCGCGTACACGTACCGGACGGCCGGAATGTCGATGGTCCAGAGCGGCTGCATCTGGAGGATCAGCGTGCGGCTGACGGCGGTCAATACGAAGCCGATCAGGACGCCGGCCGCGAGGATCACCCCCGCCTCGGCCAGGATCAGCCCGAAGACCTGGAGCCGCGAGGCGCCGATGCCCCTCAGGATGCCGATCTCGCGGGTCCGCTCGATGACCATCGTGAATACCGTCAGCAGCACCACCAGAAAACACACGAAGCCCGCCACTACCACGACCGCCCCGATCACGAGGTTCATGTCGCCGAGCATGTTGGCGAGTTTCGCGTAGTACTCGCCGAGCGTGAAGGCGCTCAGTTTGAGGTTGGCGACGGCCTCGCGCACGGGCTCGACGCCGGCCGGGTCGGCGGCCTTGACGTAGAAGAACGTGGCCCTGCGGCTCTCGTTTTGCAGGCACGCGTTCAGCGTGTCGATGGGCACGAAGAGGCGGCCGGCAACCCCCTCGCGGGCGATGCCGACGATGGTGAACTGGCAGTTCATGCGGTCCACGATCTCGCCGACCTTGAGGTTGGCCGCCCGCGCCAAGCGGGTATCGACCAGCATCTCGTTGCCGCCGGCCAGCGGACGGCCCTCGACGATGCGGTCGGGCCCGGCGAAGTAGTGCCAGTCCTCAGGCCGGATGCCGAACACGTTCTGGTCGCGCCCGGCCACGTTGACGGACCAGCACAGGACGGGGATGGCCGCCGTCACGCCCGGAATGGCCCGCAACTTCTGCTCGGTCTTCTCGGCCGGCAAGCCTCCGCCCAGCAGCAGCGCCGGTCCCGACGCCGGCATGACCATGATGTGCGCGTCGACGTTCGTGGTCCGGTCGGCGATCTCGTGGAGCATGCTCGTCAGGCCCACGAGCACGAGGAACAGGGCTACACCAACCCCGATGGCCAGGGCGGTAATGCCTGTCCGGAGCTTACGAGCCAGGATATTGGCCAGTGGCAGCACAGATCGTCACCTTCGTGCGGACTTCCGGCGGCGGGCCCTCCGCTCGAACCGGGTGCCCTTCTTGGCGGCCGAGATGACCTGCATCACGGCGACCGCCTGCTGGGCCGTGATAGGGAACCGCTTGCCTTCGCGGATCGCCGCATAGAGTTCGTCCCAGATGTTCCACGGATGCTCGGGGCTCGCGGCGAAGGTCTGTTCGATCCACGGCAGGTTCTCGGGCGAACCGAACGCTTCGCCGGGGTCGCCCGGGTTGAGTTTGCGCGGCGGCAGTTTGGCCTTCGGATCGATGTACCGGACCGTGATGCTCGAGCCGGCGGCCTGTAGGGACCCGCGGGTGCCCCACACCAGGTACTCGGGGCCGCCGAGGGCCGCGCCGCCGCTGACCTCCAGGTCTACGATGCGGCCATTGGCGCCCTGGATAACGATCTTGCAGCAATCCTCGGCGTCGCCGAGGGCCGCGATGCGCTTAAGGTCGCTCCACAGCCGCTTCACGGGCGACTCCAGGAGTTGCAGGGCGTGGTCGACCATGTGCGGCCCCCAGTTGAGAAGCAGTCCGCCGCCG
>Ga0315294_10003577_pt1 | contig 16930 bp, 22 predicted proteins | sample YL17G13_40_MG_FD_203626 | JGI IMG/M metagenome (GOLD analysis project Ga0315294, IMG submission 203626) | Sediment microbial communities from Yellowstone Lake, YNP, Wyoming, USA - YL17G13_40 | ecosystem: Environmental > Aquatic > Freshwater > Lake > Sediment | place: USA: Wyoming | collected... | reverse complement strand
CTCCCAGAATTATGTTGGATAGCTGGCTGATGGTGGAGTATGCAAGCCTCTTCTTAAGGTCGTCTTGAGCAATGGCGAAGAAGGATCCTACGATCATGGTGAAGCTAGCGATTATTGCTAAAATCAACCACAGGTTAAGCTCGTGCATCAGGTCCACGCCGTAAACATAGCAGACTATGCGCACAATACCAAATACTCCAGCCTTAACCACCGCTACTGCATGCAACAGTGCGCTTACCGGCGTCGGCGCTACCATCGCCGTGGGGAGCCAGGAATGGAAGGGCATCCACGCCGCCTTCATGAATCCCAGGAGGAAGGTGAAGAAGAGCGCTATTGCTACCAGCTGTGAGGCATTGGCCAGGGACTTAATTCCACCGGGAGTGAAATCCGTGGTGCCTGTAAGGTAGTAAGTGGTCATGATCCCGAAAAGGAGGAAGGCGCCTGCAGGCATCAGATAGGCGAGATACTTATGCCCTGCCCGCAGCGCCTCTGGTGTCTGCTCATGAATTACCAGGGGGTAGGTGGAGACGGTTATTATCTCAAAAAATATGAACATGGTGACTAAATTTGCCGATAGGGCAACGCCCATCGCTCCCAATATGGCGAAGCAGAAGGCGAAATAGTATCTCGTCTGTGCATGCTCCTTCAGCGTTCGCATGTATCCTATGGAGTATATAGAGACCAGAAACCAAAGGGAGGATGCCGTAATGGCGAAGATCTCGCCAAAGGCGTCAACCTTGAATCCAATATAGACGCCCTTGAACATCGACTGGAATAAGATGAAATTTATTGTTTCTCCTTTTAAAATCTCTGGTGCCATGGACAGGACGAGCAGGAACGTCGCTGCGCTTGCAGCTATCGTCCATCCCTCTCTTAGGTTCGGATGCTTCCTAGATGGCAGGATTAAAGCCGCTGCAATCAATGGGCACAGAATAACAAATAATGGTGTCATCAGCTCCATTATAAGGTCACCCCCATCCTTAAATTCGATAATATGTGGTTGATCAAAGGCAGAGGGATATCTGTAAGCCAGATGATGCCCATGATGATACAAAGAGACGCGAGGATCAGCATAGGTGCAACCATGCTGAGGGGAAGAGCCTTACCCTTCTCTTTGACTTCTGCAGCATCCTTGGGCTCCTCATGCTTCGCAAAGTACATTTGATCGATCACCCTCCAGAAGTATACTAGGTTAAGGAGGCCGCTTAATAGCAATACTGCCACGAAGGGATATTGAGCGGCGTCTAAGGAGGCGAGAATCAAGAACAACTTCGAGGCGAATCCTGCAGTAGGCGGAATTCCTATCATCGAAAGCGCAGCGATCGTAAAGGCTGCACTCGCATACGGCATCTTCTTTCCCAGACCTTCAAAGTTCCTTATATCCCGTAAACCCTCCTGCTGCGCAAAAGCGCCAGCTGACATGAAGAGGCATCCTTTCCCCATGGCGTGGTTCAATATGTGCGCAACAGCGCCAACGAGCCCCCAGGGTGATAAGGGAGATAGCCCCACTCCCAAGAGTATATACCCCATTTGCGATATCGAGGAATACGCCAGCATCCTCTTCAGATTTCTCTGTTTTATGGCCCAGATTGAACCTACCAGTATCGCTATTGCCGCAACCCAGCATATTAACATATCAAGCCCGATAAAATGCTCGATGAAACCTAGTGTGAATACGGAATAAAACATCCTGAGTAGGATATAGAACATCACCTTCACATGCACTGATGCCATCATTGAACTTATCGTGGAAGGGGCATAAGTATATACATCGGGCTGCCATAGATGAAGGGGGAATATGTACGCCTTTATCATCACCCCAACAACCATCATGGCAAAGGCCATTTGAACCGCTTTGTTGTCGTAAACAAGTGGAAGCAAGAGCCTCATGTCAGCCATATTGAGTGTTCCAGTGACGGAATAAAGCCAACAAACTCCAAAGATATAGAAGCAGGCGCCGATGGAGCCCATTATCACGTAATTGTAAGCTGGTCTCAATGCTCTCCCGCCAGCGACAGCTATCAATGCGTAAGCGGTCAGAGAGGCTATCTCCAGCCAGATGAACATGTTGAACAAGTCGCCGGTAATGGTTATGCCGTACAAACCCGCAGCCATGAGCTGAACAAGTACATAGAATGTGGCATGCTTCCTCGCTTCTATCTCGTACTCAACATTCCTTTTTGAATATATTAATCCTAATATAACCATTGATACGACTATAATCAGCAGGTAGGCATTCATGGCATCTACAACGTACTCTATGCCCCAGGGCGGCCTCCACCCACCCTGCCAATATCGAATAGGTCCCACAGTGAGAACGTGATTCAATATGAACAAGGACAAGATGAGGACGAGGGAGTTCATGGCCAGGGACATGTAGAAAGGTAGTCTCCTGTTCAAATATCCCGCAAGCAGCATAGTATAGGCCATGAACATGGACAGGCCGACTATGAGCACGGGGAACTGTTCAACCAGAAGCATATCTCACTTCACCTCCCTCTCTCTCAAATTCTTTCTCCTTCTCAATTATCTCGCCTTCTTCTATCGTTCCATATAGCTGATATATCCTAATCACAATAGCCAGAGCCACTGCTGTCGTTGCTGCACTCACCACAATCCCGGTCAGCATGAGCACATGGGGGAGGGGATTTGCGTATATGTATCCCTTCGCTGCTGCTTCTTCCCATATAATTGGTGGAGTTTGGGTTTTCAAGCCCCATGTGACTAAGATGTTCCTCCCTACATCTCCCAGAGATACGACCCACAGGAAAAATGCACTTTGAAATATGCTTAGACCTATGAGCTTCTTTAGGAAATTCCCCTTTACTACAACTGAGGAAAGGCCTATAATGATGATGAGCATGGAGATCCAGAAGTTATATTTCTCGATGATATGCTGAGTTATCCACTCGATCATCTTTCACCACTCTCCATCTCCTCTTCCTCTTTCCATGCCAGGTCAAAATACTGCGAGACGAAAGCGGCCATCACTGTCAACCCTATGCCTATCGATACCATGTATCCAACCAGAAATGATCGCGCCCCAGCCACGCCCACATAATCAGTCACCGGCCAAAATGCCGGCATGTTCAGCCACTGCGCTCCAGCCAGGCTGAAGAGGACACATATCCAGCCAGCACCGTTGTAAAGGAACAGTCCCAAGCTCTTGAACAAGGCATTGACCGACTCTGGCATCTTCTCTCTGCCTTTAACGTGGCCAAAGACGGTTATATAAAGAATGAAAGCGGCTGCAAGTATTGTTCCGCCCTGGAATCCTCCTCCTGTACCGGCCGTTCCCATCATTATATATAGCCCAAATAATAATGTCAGGGGGAACATCAGATTCGTAGTCACCTCTATTATGATGTCCCTCTTGTATGGTTTAATCTCCGGGGTCATAGTCTTCCTCGCCTCCTCACCAACAGTATAACGCCAATGGCACCGGTGAGAATGACAGTTTCTTCGCCCATTGTATCGTAGCCTCTGTAATCTGCCAGGCCTGATGTAACAGAATTTATCATAGCCGTCTCGTTTACGGTTCTCTCTACGACTCTGACTGGCCAGTTATACCTGTAGACATTCAGCAATCCCTCAACTGGATCTTTAATAAAATACCATTCCTGGGGATCTTTAGGATCGTTATAAAATAGCTCCCCTTCTCTGATGAGAACATTCCATCCCGCTTCCGAGATCCGTCCACCCTCCCACGTCCCCTTCTCGATCCGCTTGATCGTGTAGTTTCCCGCTATGGTCGGATAATTCTCATTCTGGCAGCCAGGGCAGGTGGGGCCTTGTATAAATCCCATCTTTTCTATTTTATTTTTAATTTCTGCAGGGAGAACGCCTGCATTTAGGCTATCCACCAATCCGGCAGCATCAACGCTAAATAGTTTAATATATTTATTTACCGCAGAATTCTCGTCCCCGAAAGCGGGCAGATCTTCAACTGCATAAAAGGATACCGCCGTCAGAAGGATGGCTGTGATGAGGCCGAATAAAGTCAGAGTTTTTATTTGCCGGGGTATCATTACTTCTCCCACCTCGGTACTCTCGATAAACAGGCCATCATTAGAGCAGTTGAGGCTCCAGCACCTACAGCCGCCTCGGTAAACGCTACGTCGGTTGCGCCCAGCTCTAGCCACACATTTGCCATAACAAAGCTAAAAGCGCCGGTCAGGACTATGGCCGCCAAGAGGTCCTTTACCCATAACGCTGCTATTCCTATTATAAGAAGAAAGAATAGCAATAATAAATCAATAGGAACTATCATTATCTCCCCTCCTCTATTCCTCCAAGAAGACATACCCAACTTTCTTTTGCATGGTCTGGTCTACTGTAAGGGAATCTGCAGGTCCCTTCGCTATGGCATGCACTATGAATCTCCCCCTTTCAGGCTCCGGGATATCGATTGTTATAGTCCCAGGCGTCAAGGTTATGGAGTTTGCGAATGAGACTAAGGCAAAGTCGCTTCTCAGAGTTGTATCAAACTCGATTACTTGGGGATCAACCTCCAAAATGCCGTAGACACGTTTTGCGACATCGACGGTGGCCAGATATATTTGCCATAACTCCCATCCCAGGTAGGGGATGAACCTTCGCAACTTCAAAAGCACCTTCTCGCCTCTGCAGGGCACAAATATCTCGTAGGTGAGGAATGTAACGATTAGTGCTGCCATCACGCCCCTCGACACTTTGGTGAAATCATAAGGGTCGGGTTGATAGACGGTCCAGGCTGAAAGGAGCAACCAGAATATGAACATGACACAAAAGGTCAGGACAATCTTAAATGTCCTGCTTTCATCTTTTATATCTGTCGTATCATCACATCCTCTTGTCGCCCTTCTTCCACACTGGCACGCCGGTAACATATGCCGCTTTCATCAACGCATGCGTGCTGGCAGGGCCTGCAAGTAGATAGAAGGCCGCCACCAGGAGAAGCTTAATGGTTATAAATGTAAAACCTTCGTAAATCATACAGCCGACAATTATGAGAATCTGTCCCAGGGTATCGCACTTCCCGGTGGCATGCATTCGTGTATAAAAATCCGGGAATTTCAGGAGGCCCACGGTTCCGGTTATCATAATGAACGTCCCGGCCGCCAGGAACATTGTGGATATTATATCTATGGCGAGCATAGTTCTCCTCTCTCAGCGTATTTGGCAATAATTATGGTGCCAATAAATGCAATTGCTGCATACATCAGTGCAACGTCCACAAAGTGCGGTCTTTCGATAATATAGCCAACTATAACCAAGAGCACAATTGCCTTCGTTCCTATCACATTCGCGGCAACAATACGGTTAAAGGTCCCCGGTCCGAAGATCGCCCTGTATGAACATACTAATATAGTGCAAGCAATTATTATTCCAGTTGCGACGAATGGAACTATCATGCTTTGCGGTGTTGTAAAAAGTTACATAAATACTTTTCGATTAAACGCCATAAAAATTGTCATTAATAACTATTATATATGTTTTTTGAAAAGTAATTTAATTAAAGAAGTATTGGTGGTTAATACAAAAAGGTATTCTCCTTCTAAAGAATAAATAAAACACCTCTGGCCTAGAAGCGATCTTTAGATTTAAACTTCATCTCCTGTAATATGCATCCACAGGCTTGGCATCTATCATGTAAATTCATGCTAATAATTTAGATATATTTAAACTTTCGGAGCAAATAAGGCTATAGATCAACAATTATTGATCGTGTTAATTATCCATCAAAGCGTACACACTTCCAAAAACTTGAATAATAAATTAAACACAGTGAGATGACAAGTCGTGTACTTTTCACGCTATTATTTGTAGAAATTTATTATATTATTTGATATACTAAAAGGGTCTAGTTTGCTCAAGTTCTGGAATGGGCAAATCATGGAGGACTTCAACCTCATTTCTTGGGGGCGATCTAAATCAGATGAGGCAAAATGAGATGGACCAAGAAGGACAATTATGGCTGCATGGCCGCTGGATAGTTATCAAAGCAGCGCCCTAGCTCTGTCTCCGGCGGAGTGGTTTCAGCTTCGCTCTTTTTCCATCCTTTTCAAGCCTGGAGTGGTGATGTACCAGCGTCCTTTCCTGCCTTTCAAAAATGCCAGAAGCTCTGGATAGTCTTCAAAGCGATGGATCTCTCCGCTATCGATATTGGCTGCAGTAATGCCTGTCTCCAGAACGAGCCCTTTCTGCTCCAGGAGCGCCTCAATCTCCATTCGAAGCTTGCTCTTCTTGACCAGGGGGATATCATGCGCCAATCCTTTCACCTCTCAGAGCTTAGCTGGTCGGCTCTGGCGCAAAGCCCATTTTATGTATTCGGCAGCCGGAAACTCGTGGATCGAGGTGGCCACGATCATGCCCGCTCCGTACTTAGCCATGACCAGGATGGCCCTGTCCTGGGCATCCTTCAAGACGGTCTCAAAGCCGTCTCCCGGCAGGAGGTAGCCATCGCATTCCGGCGTTAGCGTACAGAGCAGGCAGGAGCATTCATGTAGCGAGGGCTCTAAGCTATGCGATCCATAATCGCAGATGTATTTCAGCTTCAGCGGCAGCCATTCGTAGTCGTGCTCGGGAACTAGCGGGCCGAAGGCGGTGAGAATGCCTCCTTTCTTCACAAATTCGGCTATATTCGACTTCATCCTCTGCAGCGCTGGAAGTGTCTTGGAGTATTGAGGATTGGCGAAGCCAGTGGGAATCATCACCATCCTGTACTGGGGCAAAAAGGGGCTGCCAAGGATGCCGGGCTGGAGGAACTGATAAGTGATTCCAAGCTCCTGGAAGTGCTTCTTGAACAGGAAGGTGCCCTCGCCGATAAGCGCTATATCTGGCATGCTACTTTAGGTCTCCTGCGCAAGGGGAAAACCTTTGTGGTTCCAGAGCTCTGATCGATTCTGACATTTTTCTTCCATTAAGCTTATTACTAAATAACATTGGTATATTGACCGCGATAATATATGGAACAAGAATTGATGAGAATTGGCGTTTCGCTACCTGAAAAGCTGCTGAGCCGGTTTGATGAGATAATTTTGCAGCGCGGTTATTCTTCCCGCTCTGAGGGCATCCGAGATGCTATCCGCAATTACATAGTTCACTATGAGTGGATGAGCGATGTCCAGGGGGAGAGGGTGGGCGTCATAACCCTGCTGTACGCTCATTCCCAGAGGGGCCTGGTGGACAATCTGACGGATATACAGCATGAATTCGGAAGCATAATCCAGTCCAGTCTGCATGTTCATCTGGACCATGAAAACTGTCTGGAGGTGATCGTCCTCAGGGGCGAAGGCCAGGACGTGAAGAAGGCCGCAGAGAAGATGATGTCCCTGAAGGGTGTGAAGCACGTCAAGCTCACCACGACCTCCCTGGGCAAAGAGCTCTGAATACCGATCCTATGTCTTTCCGGGAAATTCTGCCTGGAGTCCGCCTCTGGGAGGCAGAGGGACAGAAGAGGCTGGCGACCAAGTCAGCTGATCTGGTGCCTGTTTACGGCGAGCGCATCTTGGAGGGCCACAGGTTCTGGGACCCTTTCCGATCCAAGCTGGCGGCTCTATTGCTGAAAGACAGAGGCGGCGGCCTTCGCCTTAATCGCGAAGCTTCTGTCCTCTACCTGGGCGCTGCTACGGGCACCACCGTCAGCCATATAAGCGATATCATAGCGGGCGGCATGGTTTATGCTGTGGAATTCTCACCCCGCGCCATGCGTGATCTTCTCCTGCTCTGCGAGCGGCGTCGGAACATAGTACCCATCCTGGCTGATGCCGCCCAGCCCGAAGATTACTGTGCCCTGGTGGAGCCTGTGGACCTGATCTATCAGGACGTGGCCCAGCGAAATCAGGCTGAGATAGCATCCTTGAACTGCGCCCGCTACCTGAAGCCAGGCGGCGATCTCCTCCTCATGCTGAAGACGCGTTCCGTCGACGTCACGGCCTCGCCAGAGTCGGTATATCGCAGAGAGATAAAAAATCTAAAGGGTCTTGATCTTCTGGAGGCCACGGATCTTCTGCCCTTCCACCAGGACCATTGGGCGGTGCGGGCCAGAAGATCTATCCTATGAGCTTGTGGACCTCATTGAGGATAATGTTGGGCAGGAGCCTGACATAGCCAACGAGCGGAATCTTAGCTCGAGCCACGCCGATGACCCATTCCTTCTTTACAGGCGTGAGATAGCTTATTCCCTCGCCTACAAAAGTTCCATTATCTGTCTTGTAGATGACCAGGCCCGTCTTTTTATCCAGAAAGACGTCGCTACCAACGTCCATGATCTCGTCGCGGTGCGTCCCAATGTAGGATAAGTTGGCCATGCCAAAGACCTGGCCAGCCATCTGGTCGATAACATCGTTGTGATCGCCCTTGGTGATGTATCCGGAAAACGGGGCCGCAGGGCCGCCTTCCCACATGGGCTCTCCTGGCTCTACATAGCGCAGTGCGCGATGTATGATGGGCGTGGCCTTATCCTGCCCGGGAGATATTCCGGAGAGCATCTTCAGCTGATCCAGAAGGTTCAGACTCTCCTTGCCGTAGGGCCGGTAGAGGATGACGTCCCCTGGCTTATTGAAGGCGTAATATCCTGTCTTTTCTGCCACATCCCAGGGGACCACGTCGGTGCGTGAGGCACCCTGTACTATTATTATGTCTCCGATGTTCAGGTTCGGCACCATGCTTCCCGACTCCACCGCTACCATGGGCGTCCACAGGCCCAAAGCGAGCTGAGAGAGGAGGGATATGGCTCCCACCACCACGATCACGAATATTATGTCCTTGACAAAACCAGGGATGGGCAAATCGTCAAACCGTTCTCCGATCTTCATCAGCCATCTTTATCAGTTGGTACGTTCTTATACTCCTTTCGATGCTTGAGATGTCGCGGACTGGCCTTCGCGAGAGTCTTGATATTGGTCGAGACATAGTGCAGAGATTTGCAGAGCAGGGCTATCAGCTGGAGCCGGAGGCTCTGGAGATCATCTGCAGCTATCATGGCGCCAGGGACGACTTGATCCGGCGCATCATCGGCAGCACGGATCGATCCGTGGCTGTAATCCAGATGTCTCAGGTCTCTTGTCTCATTGAACCAGGCGAATCTGGAAGGAACCATTTTCCAGAGGGAATCGTCTCTCCATCCTTCCATCCCATGCCATTGCCTTCAATTCCCTCCACGGCAACCGAATTGAAATGCGACATAACCGGCCGGTCCACGTGTGTTGGGGATTATGAGGACTTCGTGCGGTACTTTCGCGACAGGTATGCCAAGATCAGGGAGATTCTCTCTCGCAGGATGAACGCCCGGCCCATCGAATCCTTGGGTAAGAGCTCATCCGGCCGAGAGGTCTCTCTCATCGGCATGGTCATGGATATTCGAACTACGGCCAAGGGCAATCGCGTGATTGAGCTGGAAGACCCTACGGGCTTGATACTGGCCGTCATACAAAAGGACGCGGAGATCTATGAGCAGTCGCGCTTCGTATTGCCGGATGAAGTAATAGGCGTTACGGGCATCTCAGACGGCAACGGAAGGCTCTTCGTTCGGTCTCTGCTCTGGCCGGATATGCCGAACTCGACCCAGGCGCTGGAGAAGGGAAGCGGATGCGCTCTTCTCCTCTCCGATCTCCATGTGGGAAGCAAATACTTCATGGATGATGCCTGGCAGAGGTTCATCCTCTGGCTCAACGGCGAGGTCGATGATCCCTCGGGCCTGGCGTCACAGGTCAAATATATGGTGATCGCGGGAGATGTGGTGGATGGCATCGGCATCTACCCCGGCCAGGAAAGTGACCTGGCAATAAAGGACATTTACGCCCAATATGAAGCAGCAGCTTTGTGCCTCAACGCCATTCGCAAAGATATCACCGTCATCATTGCTCCTGGCAACCACGATATCGTGCGCCAGGCAGAGCCTCAGCCTGCCCTACCTGAAGTGGTGCAGAAGTATTTCCGAGGTGATAGACTCTTCGTAGGGAACCCGGCTTGGGTTAGCTTGGGAGGGATATCCGTTTTGATCTACCACGGTCGGAGCATAGACGATCTCGTCTTGAGGTTGCCCGGTATCTCCTACGCTGCGCCAGAGAAGGCCATGGTGGAGATGCTAAAGCGGCGGCATCTCTCGCCCATTTACGGCAGCCGCGTGTCCATCGCTCCCGAGCATGAGGATCATTATGTCATCTCTCGCCCGCCGGCTATCTTGCACTGCGGACACGTCCACACCGTAGGCATAGCCAGATACAAAGGTGTGGTAGTCATAAACAGCGGCACTTGGCAATCTCAGACAGATTTCCAGAAGAAGATGAACGTCCAGCCTCAGCCGGCGGTGGTCCCCATTATCGATCTTGCTACCATGAAGGTGAGGAAGCTGATCTTCGCATAGAACATATGGAAATGATCGGATTTCAGCTATCTAGCCGCCCAACAGTAGCGTTTTTATTTTAGTGTAGATATTTGATATAATATTAGTGTCAGATTAACTTTCTATGCTGGTGTGAGAGCATTTTGGCCTCTATTTTTCTGCAGAATAGACGCCTCACCATTGTGGTTTTGCTCCTATATAGGTATCTTTTTATGCTTTCTACCGGGGTATATAGGTAAGATCGCAGAATATGATATCGTAAATTGACGTTTTCTATCCACCACGTCTCATAACTGGCCTGGTATGTCTTACCAAAAAATATAAGTATGATTAATGAAAACAAGATGTAATAATATAGAATGTATGGGGTGAGACTATCGAAAAAATAGGAGTATTATTGGTTCTGGCCATAGCCATCCTCTCGGTTTCAGCTATGGCTCAGCAGGCCATGGTCGGTGAAGGTGGGACAGATATTTTAGGGGACGGGATCTTTGAGACTGACGGCGGGGCATTCCAGTTCCCGGTTCTTGCTGATACCAACTTCGACTCGGTGCAGGTTGGAAATGATAAGGCTACCGCCTTTGGGATGGGTGACGGCTTTCCCTTTGGATTCCGCAATGGCCCTGCCCGCGCGCAGAACAACCTAGAGATCAAGAAGAACCAGGATTCTGGAACATGCGAGCCATGCGAAGATAATGTCAGCCCGTGTCAGGACATCTGCCTGAAGGTAAACCTTGAGCAGATCAAGGTGGGAAATAGACAGGCATTGGCCATCGGCTCCGCATCAGCGACCAATAACATCAAAATAGTAACCAATCAGGTCTAAAGAGATAAAGCCATCCTGGCCCAGGTGCGGTTTCGATTTTTTTTGTCTCGATGCCTCCTGTTGGCCATTCCTCTCTTTCTTGGGCGGCAGTCTAACGCATGCAGCGTTCTTCTCTTCGATCAAGAGTAGGAGAGTATCCTCGGTATGATGATTATTGCTTCGTCTCTTCAAATTAGCGCGCATGCTTGATGGCTACGAGAGAGGTTACAAAAGGTTACAAAGGACGAGGTGGCGAATCCGGAAGTCTGCGCTTTCTTTTGGCATGAATGTGATAGGGCTATATAGTCTACTTTGGTATTTGCCTGCGACCCATAGACTCTATGCCTATCGGCTCATAACAAAATGATTTTTATTTTACAGTATAGAGTAAATATAATATTAAGGATAAGAACTTCACCCAATTTACAGAAAAAGAGAAATGTATCTTGGGTTGGTGAGGGTATAATATTGGACAGACATCCTTTGCTTCTTATGGGATAAGCCATCCATGCTTATCAGTTTACTGGTATTCTGGTATTATATTCTGCGTTGATCTTGGACTCAAAGGCAGCAATATCGAGGCTAATTTGCTGAGATATTACCGGAGTTATGAGATGCATCCACATGCAAAATCTAATATGTCTTACCAAAAAATATAAGTATTATTAATACCAACAAAAGACTATATTAAAGGATGTATGGGGTGAGACTATCGAAAAAATAGGAGTATTATTGGTTCTGGCCATAGCTATCCTCCTGGCTCCAGTCATGGCTACGGATGCATATGGCGGCGACGGAGTAGACATCTTGGGTGACGGGATCTTCGAGACCGATGGGAGCGCGTTTAGCTTCCCTGTGGACTACACGGATACCAACTACGACTCGGTGCAAGTGGGAGATGATAAGGCTACCGCCTTTGGAACGGACAGTGGCTTTCCCTTTGGATTCCGCAATGGCCCTGCCAATGCTCAGAACAACCTAGAGATCAAGAAGAACCAGGATTCTGGTATCTGTGAGCCCTGCGTGGGCGAGGACGAATATGGTGAATTTTGCACGAACCCCTGCCTCAACCTTAACATTGAGCAGATCAAGGTTGGCGACAGGGAGGCTCTCGCGTTCGGATTCGCATCCGCCGTCAACAACGTCAAGATAGTGACCAATCAGGCAGATTCAGAAATCCCGGCTTAAACGAACTGATATGAAGGAGCTCCCGAAACCCACTAGCTTGATGCTGGTGGGAATTCTCTTTATTCTCGTTTACCAAGGGTCCTCAGTGGGCCAGCCGTATTTGGATGGTTTAGGACAGCGAACTGATCTCAAAGATTCGAATTACGATCTCCTTCATCATCAAAAGAATTCCGATTTAGGAAAGCTCAAGCTCTCTGGCAATACCGTCTATTTTCCTTGGGCCTCGCGACATGTTCCGGGCATAAGCCCTCCCCGTTTTGCTTCCAGGCCCTCTCTCTCGCCAATGAATGAAAAGATCCTCCTGGACAGCTCAGATTCAGAGGCGAGAGTACAGGATCTGTTCGCGATAAATGCCGCAAAACAGAGGGATCTGATCTACAAGGATTCACAGAATAGAGGTCCTGGAGATCAAAGCTTAGCCAACTCTCTGGACATATCGGTGAAGGGCGGCGGTAATAATGCCGGAGATGAACAGCATGAGGTGATAAGTGGCGGAAATTACCTGAATGTGGAGGTCAGCGGCATAATCGTCAACGCCATAAATACTGTGGAAGGGGGAAGTGCTGTGGCCACTTCCAATATAGTCATAGAGCCAGTACAGACCATCGTTTATGCTCCGGAGGTGGAAGCGAAACTGAGATAAAGAATGTGTGGCTGTTAGAAGCCCATTGCCCTCTTCTGTGGTACTTTTTTCCATCATCTTTCCTTTTCCCAGGCCTCGGATCCCTTGCCTTCTGCCAAAATCCAATGGGCGAAGGCCCAATCCATCCGCATTTTGAACTTCTCTCAGTATTGATTTAATAATATTATGTTAATAGAGCTGCTCTATCCTTCAATTTTCGATATCTGTTGTAGGTTTCCTATTATTACTCTCACATACCAAATGCAAAATTTTCTGATTAGAATATTTCTATAATTCTATCTTTCTCCGGTAACAAGCACCAAAACGTATAAATATAATTGGGTGTCAGTTAAGCTTAACCTAAAAAGATTTACGGGGTGAGACTATCAAAAGAGTAGCAATATTCTTGGTGCTGGCTATGGCTGTGGCAGCGTTCGCGGCTCCGGCTATGGCACACAGCGCAATCGCTGGAACCGATGGTGTGGATGTCCTCGGAGATGGCATATTTGAGACCGAAGGCACAGCCTTCAAGCTCCCAATAGCAGATACAAACTTCGACTCTATTGAGGTTGGAAATGACAATGCTCGGGCCATAGGTGTTGGGCTGGGCGCCTTCCCCTTCAACCACGAGGTCGGGGCTGTAGCCAGAAATAACCTGGAGATCAAGAAGAATCAGGACTCTGGCGAATGCTCCTGCGATGACTGCTGCACTAAGTACAACGTGGAGCACATCGAAGTAGGCAGCAGGAGTGCTTTTGCCGTTGGCATAGGAGCTGGAGCAGGGCCCTTTGCTGATAACACAGGTGCCGTTGCAGAGAACAACGTCAAGATCATCACCAACCAGCAGTAGCTTCAGGTCTCAAGACCTGAGGATGGAATATGGACCGAATGCTTGGACCCACCGGCGCAACGCTGGTGGGAACCGTTTTTCTTTGCTTTATTTTGGTGCTTGGTGTATCGGCATCAGAGCCGCAATCAAATCTATATGATTCGCTTGGCAATATCCAGGAGCATCATTTCGACATCAGGCATCACAAATCAGATTCCGAGACGGGACAGCTCAAGCTTGCGGGCAATACGATCTGCTTTCCCTGGGCATCGCGGCATATTCCAGGGTTGGAGCCCCCTCGTTCAGAAGTCATGCCTCGCTTTCCGCCAACAAAAGATGAGATCATTATGAAGGGGTCTCAATCGGAAGAACGGGTGCAGGATCTTGAGGCAATTAATGCTGTTAAGCAGAGGGATATAGTCTATGACCAGTCTCAGAATGGAGATCCGGATTCGCAGGGCTTGGTCAATTCTATGGGGGTAAGGGTAACCGGTAATGGACAGAGCAAAAGAGAATGGCCCGGAGAAGGTCTGGGGGATAATAGCCTCGAAGAATTTGTGGATAATGCAATCAATTCTCGCATGAAAGATAATAAAGTTGATGGCAAAGTGACCGAAGGATCTCCAGGGCAAAAGCGCCTGGGCAATTATATGAATATCGATGTGAGCGGCGTTTCCGTCAGTGCCATAAACACCCAAGAAGGGGGAAGCGCAGTGGCGACTTCCAATATCATCATAAAGCCAGTTCAGGTCATCGTCTATCCTTCTGAGGCCGAAGAGAAGCTCAAATGAGACGCGAGGAGGCTTGTGGTCCCTGATCTGACACCAAGCATAATTTAATCTGCGAAACCATTCTAGGCTCCCTTAGCAGTAAGGGCCCAGAGGATCATTATGGCCAGAGCCAGGGCCATCATGAGAAGCGCTGTTTTGGGGTCGGACCCCACGACGATGGGAATGGGTCCGAGCATGACCACGCCACCGCCTCTCATCTTCGCGTGCTTCTCTTCTTCTCCAGAGTTCGGAAAATAGCGATTCTTCTCATTTCTTTGGGGCCAAAGCAGCAGCAAACGCCCCAGGAAGAGCAGAAAGGAGAGGATCATGAGGGCGACGGCCAGGAGCATAGCGGCAGCAGATGTTCCGGGATTGGAGCCGAAGACTATGGGGATGGGGCCGATCAGGATAACTCCCCCGTAGTTGGCATTGCCCTGCCAGGCCGCCTGCATAAATGATATCATTATCAGGAGGAATCCTGCCGCTACCAGTAGCCATCCCCATTCCCGGCTCATGAATGCTTAATTGCCATCACAAACTATAAGGGCATTTTGTGCCATCCTTTTGGTGATATGACCATCCAGAGACCGAGAGGTACCAGGGACTTTCTTCCCGCTGAGGCCTGGCGCAGGGGCAGAGCCAGGAAGGCCATGCAAAATGTGCTGGAGCGCTGGGGATACCAGGAGATAGCCACTCCAACTTTCGAGCACCTTGAGCTCTTCACCTTGAAGTCTGGCGAATCCGTCTTGGAAGAGATCTACAGCTTCAAGGACAAGGGGGGCCGTGATCTGGCCCTGCGCCCGGAGCTGACGGCGCCGGTGATGCGCATGTACGTCTCCGAGCTGCAGAACACTCCCAAACCGCAGAGGCTCTACTACTTCGGCAGCTGCTTCCGCTATGAGCGGCCCCAGAAGGGGCGCTTCCGGGAGTTCTGGCAGCTGGGGGCAGAGCTGATCGGCGGGGCCAAACCGGACTCGGAGGCGGAGGTCATCGCCCTGGCAGACCAGATGCTCGGAAGTGTGAATGTGAAGGGAGACCTTCACGTCGGCTACCTGGGGCTGGTCAGGTCCCTTTTGGGCAAGATCGGGGCAGAGCATCGGTCCGCGCTCATGAGGATGATCGACAAAAAAGAGCGCGAGGCTCTGAAGGAGTACCTGGAAGAAATAGACGCCAGCCATCTCGGCCTGCTGGAGCTGATCGATCTGAAGGGCAAGAATGCTCTGGATAAGGCGGTGGAGATCTCCCGAGACGTGGAGGCCAGGGAGGCATCATTGGCTTCGTCAGCCGGGGAGCAGGCGGCATCGCCCGCAGCAGGGCGGGTTTCGGCCCGCACAGGTCGCGGGGTAACTGCAGAGCTGAGGATGGATGAGTTTCGGGAGACTGTGGAGCTGCTGGATGCCTACGGAGTAGAATTCACCATCGACTTCGAGATCGTGCGGGGCCTGGAGTACTACTCAGGCACAGTCTTCGAGATTTACGCAGAAGGGTTGGGTGCGCAAAAGCAGGTTTGTGGAGGAGGAACCTACGAGCTGGCCAGCCTCTTCGGCGGCAAGGAGACTTCGTCTACGGGCTTCGGCCTGGGATTCGATAGGATCATGGAGATTGCACAGATTGAAGAAAAGCAAAAGTCTCCCGTCTTTCTGGCCTACACGCCCGATGTCAAGGTCGAGGCGGTGAAGATCGCAAAGACGCTGCGCCAGACGGTGCCCGTCGTCCTGGACGTCATGGGCCGCGGGCTGGGGGCACAGCTCAAGGCCGCGGCAAGCGCCGGTGCACAGTTCGCAGTAATTGTTGGCAGAACCGAGCTGGATTCGGGAAAGCTCACATTGCGCGACATGCTGAAAGGCTCGCAGGAGAGCCTGACGGTGGCGGAGATCGAGGAGACGCTGAAAGAACGGCTCTCGTGCTTATGAACTGGTTGTGTGGCCTCTTCGCGAAGATCTTCTTAATCATGGTGGAGCTCTAGGCGGAGGTGGCGGATACGATTATCAGCACGAGAAAGGCCACGGTTACCATGCAGAGGAGGATCAGGTCTATGTATTTATTTTTCAGCGTGCAATCCAGAACCCCCTTCATTGCCCGTTGATCCTCATATTCCGCCATGGACACACCAGCATGATTTTTCGTTAAGTTTATTGTGCATTCATAATTTAAGTAAGTTTTCCTTGAAGATTCTTATCTGAAACGCCAAAGTTTGCGTAAAAATTGAATAATGATTTGCAAATTCCTTAAATCATATTATCAAAATAGATATTTTCCACGTCTTTTCCTCAGGAACTCCCCTTTACTCTCAGGCGTTCTGCAAAAATGTCGTTGAAGGCCTGAATTCCAGGCTCATGCAGAGATTCACCAGGAGAATATGTAACGGCGTTCCTTTCTGCGAGAGCGT
>Ga0315294_10003574_pt1 | contig 16941 bp, 15 predicted proteins | sample YL17G13_40_MG_FD_203626 | JGI IMG/M metagenome (GOLD analysis project Ga0315294, IMG submission 203626) | Sediment microbial communities from Yellowstone Lake, YNP, Wyoming, USA - YL17G13_40 | ecosystem: Environmental > Aquatic > Freshwater > Lake > Sediment | place: USA: Wyoming | collected... | reverse complement strand
ACGGCACCGTCGCCCCGCCGCGCTTGGGCAGCACCACCACGGCCGTCCCCTTGGTCGATTCGACGCCCCGGGAGTTCTTGAGCCCGATCTCCAGCTCCACGTAGCCCAGGCCGCGCTGCTCGTACTTCTTCGTGACTGTGCCCCAGGCGGTGATCAGATCCCCGGGGAAGTCCATGTCCCGGTACTGGAAGGCGACCTTCCAGGCCCAGCCGCTCATTCCCGCCCAGTCCTTCACGAGCTGCATCAGGACGTGCTGCTTCCACGACCCGTTCACCACGACGTTCTGCAGCTTGTCATGCTCCACCGCGTACGCCTTGTCATAGTGGATCCGATGCCAGTTCTCCATCGAGGCGGACCACCGCATGATGTGGGCGACGGTCATGGGACCCTTCTTCACCTCGGGGATCGCCTGGCCGACCGCCACGTCGTCGAAGTAGACCTGTTGGCTGCTCACCGCTCCGGCTCCTTTCCGCGTCGCCTCAGCGCAGGATGTGGGTCTGCAAGGCCTTCAACAGAGTCTCGCCCTTCTGGTTGGCGTAGAGGGTTTCGACCAGGATGAACACCAGCACGCCGGACTTGCCGTCCTTCTGGTAGATGTCCACGTACTTGCTTCTTGCGCGAATACGGTCTCCGGGGCGGGCAAGCGCATACACCTCTACTTGATTCCCGCCATTGAGCAATCGAGGCAGGGGGATCGGGACCGGTGGCAACCCCAGCCCGAAATCCCTGGTGACGCCATCAAAGTCAGGATCCCCGGATACTCGGTTCAACGGATCCGGAGCGCCCGATGGCCGCCTGAACGCATGAAGCGGGAAAAGCGGGGGCGCCACTACCCCTCCGTACTTCGTCCCCGCAGCATACTTCTCGTCCCAGTAAACCGGATCGTCGTCCATGACCGCTTGATGGAACCGCCGAATCGCTCCTCGCTCAACCTCATCGCACGCCTCAACCCAATCGGTTTCGTATCCAATCAACCTCTTGGCATCTTCGGATACATAGTTTGTGGAGCTCATCGCGTTCTATCCTGTCCTTTCTCAGAGTCGGTTTGTTCCGCCCATGCTCTCGGCCGAAGGTCTGCCGGCTCACCGTTCCTCGGAGGAGCCCTCAGGCAGAGACACCCCCTCGGAACAGACGCGGCACCCTGCCGGAAGAGGGTCCTCGCCTCGCCCGAGGCAATCCCTTCCCGAAGGGCGGACGGCGCGTCACGAGAAGGGCCGCAGGCCGTCCTGGGCGTCCGATTCCGTGAACAGTCAGACACGTCACTTCCCGTCATCGTAGCTCCTGGTATCGCAGTGACTTCCGCTGTCCGGACACACTTTGCAACGAGTAGTTGTCGCGACGATTGCCTTGAGACCGGTCGGATACTGCGTACGGAACTCACCATGCATGTGGTGGCGGAAACCGATGCGTCGCCACCCCCTTGCCCGCAAGAGCGTTGCACGTACTTAATTCGCTGTCTGCATCGAGGCACTGTGGCTTCAGTCAGTGTGAGATGACCCTGGATCGTATGCCGTGGCGACCTGCACGGTCGTGTTCACTCAACCAGTTCGGTCAATGCATTTATCGGCACGGCGTAACGCAGAAGGTGATTGGAACTGCCCGTCGCAACACACATCATCTCAATCAATTCCAAACGAATCCTCCAGCGCAAGGACGGTCGGTCCGTTCCACTGCGTCCCCACATCCTGCCTGAGGGCACGCTGACGGTCCGAAGGCTGACGCGCACACTGCGGACGCCAGACGGTGTGCCTATTCGATAACGCCCCGAGATTGGACTCGATCTCGCCGCGGCGCATGCGCATGCTCTCTCCGCGAGCGCGGGTTACCGGGCCTTCCCCGAAGGGCGGTACAGCGGGCAGCCCGGAGACGACATCGACGCGCGCAGGATCGAACCCGTCGCGGATTCGGTGAAGTAGGCGGTGCGGCGGTCGGCTCCACCGAACGCGACGTTGGTCAGCGACGCGCCGGCCGCGCTCTTCAGCACCTCCACCGGCTCCGCGCGCGGATTGAGCACCCAGGCGTAGCCCAGCCCGGGGTTGCAGACTATGAGGCGTCCCCCCTCGTCCATGGCGAGGCCATCGGGGCCGCTGGGACCGTAGGACATGAAGAATTGTCCAACCTTCGAGACGCTTCCATCCTCCATGAGGGGAGCGCGCCACACGCAGTTGCCGCGCGTTACGGCCACGAACAGGACCTTCTCGTCCGGAGAGAGCACGATCCCATTGGGGCTCGGGACATTGGACAGCAGCGTATCCAACCGTCCATCGGGCCAGAGCCGGAACACGCGGCCGTTCGGATCCTGCAAGCCCGACTGCCCTTGATCGCTGAAATACAGCGCGCCGCGTGAATCGAAGACGAGATCGTTCACACCCTTGAAGCGCTCGCTATTGCGCCGCAGGAGCCATGGACGCACCTCGCCGCGTCGCAGGTCGAGCCGCATCAGGCCGTTCTTGTAGTCGGCGATCACCAATTCGTGGTCGCTCAGGAATTTCATCCCGTTGGGCTCGCCGTCATACTGGACGACCAGCGTCCACTCACCCTTGGCATCGATGCGGAAGATGCGGCCGAACGGGATGTCCCCGACGTAGAGGTTGCCGCCGGCGTCGAACACCGGGGCTTCGAGGAACGAATCGACGGCCGCACCGCCCCGATTGGCGTCCGACCAGGGCGTGCGCTCCGGGGCGCGAAAGCGGTCCGGCAGACGGCTGAAGACTTCGGTCTGGCGAACGACCGGTGGGTTCGGCAGGAACATCGCGGGTCCCCCTTGTCTATCGCTGCCGCTCGATCTTCGGCTGCGCGGCGGCGATGCCCATCTTCACTTAGGTCTCGCGCAAGAATAACTGCGGTTCTCTTGGCGCACTCTTCCGATTATCTCCCCCGGATTCGAGGGCGCCGCATGTCGAGGGCCCGCGGCTTGGAACCCGCTTGGAGACTCGGGCTTCGCCACGGTGCAGGCAGGAGAAAAGATCTCTTGGGAATCCACCTCCCATGGCTCTCGGTCCAAGACCTCGGGAGTCCGGATCCCGTCGGGCCGCCCGTCCTCCTCTCAGCCGATGGGGTTGACCCAGCACTCCCGATCCGGCGCTTCACCCGCCAAGATCCGCAGGATGCCCTCGGCGGCCGCGACGCCCATGCGGACGAAGGATTCCTCGGTCACGCCCGCCACGTGGGGCGTCAGCACCGTCTTCCCAGCCTTGACGAGTCGGGCGATGTCCTCGGGAGGCTCCTTGCTGAAGGTGTCGAGACCGGCACCGGCGATCTCCCCCGCTTCGAGGGCGGCAACGAGCGCCGGCTCATCCACCACCGGCCCGCGGGCGGTATTGATCAGCCAGGCCGTCTTCTTCATGAGTTGCAGCTCCCGGCGGCCGATCAGCCCCCGCGTCTTCTCGGTGAGCGGGCAATGAAGGCTCACGATGTCGGCCGCCCGCAGCAGGGGCTCCAGGGCATCGACCCGGCTCACGTCCGACCGATGCCAGCCCGTCGGGAGGAAGGGGTCGTAGACCAGGACCTGCATCCGTAAGAGCGCGGCGAACTCTTGGACCCGCTGACCGATTCGGCCGAAGCCTACGAGTCCGAGCGTCTTCCCGAACAGCTCCCTCCCCCGGTAACCCAGCTTGTCCCATTGCCCCTCCCGCATCCGTCCATCCAGATGGGGGATGTCCTTGGCCAGGGCCAGCATCAAGCCCAGGACGTGCTCGGCCACGGACTCGAAATTGGCTGCGGGCGTGTTGAGGACGGTGATCTTCAGCGCGGTGGCGGCGGCAACATCGATGTTGTCGACGCCCACACCGTGTTTGGCGATCACCCGGAGATTCGGGGAAGCCTGCATCACCTCCCGGGTCACCTTCCCCGCCACGCCCCGCACCAGCAGCCCGTCCGCCTTCACGGCCGCCACCCTGGCGACAAACTCCGCGGGCGAAAGGTTGGGCTTCGTACATTCGACCTCGCAGGTGGTTTCCAGAATCCGCATCGCCTCCTCGGCGATGCGGCCGGTGATCACAACCGTGTATTTGGTGTTCCCGCCGCTCATCCTCGTCCTCGGCGCTTATTCGGGGTCCTTGCGTATGGTATTCACCGGAAGGGAACAGTCGCCTCCACGACCCGCTGCTACTTAACCGTGCCGTAACGGGTGGCGATTGCCTGCGCAGCCTGTCGCAGCTCGACCAAGAACCGCTTCAACTTCTTCGATGTCATTCGGTCGCTTAATCCCGACACCGAGAGCGCGGCAATCGTGGCGCCGGTCGGGTCGACGACCGGCACGGTCACGCTCGCGACACCCATCACACGTTCGCTGCGGGAGATTGCATAGCCCTGCCGGCGGACCTGATTGAGTTCCGCAAGCAGCGCTTTCCGAGTCAGCGGCTCCCCAGTCGCGAGGCGCATGCCGCTCAGTTGATCCATGAGCTGGTGGAGCTCGCCATCCGGTATTGCCGCCGCCAGCACTTTACCTGCCCCCACATGGAGGGGCATCCGCTGGCCGATGGGCAGGACGTACCGCAGGGGATGCAATCCCTCGACCCGCTGGACCAGCACGCGATTGAGGCCCAGTCGCACGAACAGCGATACCGTCTCCCCTGAGGTCTGACCCAGCTCCTGCAGGACCGGGAGGGCAGCCTTGGTCAGAGGGTTCTCCAATAGGAAGGCGTGGGCCAGCGGAACGACCCCCACGCCGATCTGGTAGCGGCCCTGCGCCTTATCGATGACGCCGCGACGCTCCAGCACTCCCAGGAGGCGCTGCACGGTGGCCTTCGGCATCCCCGTCAGCCGTCCGAGATCGGTGAGCCGCATGGGCTGTCGGCTCCGCTCCAGCGCCTCGAGAAGGTCGAAGGCGCGTTCCACCGAGCGGATCGAGTTGATGCTGCCGTGTCGTTTGGTCGAATCCATATTGAATCACCAGGCGGGCCATTGTACCGTATAATGAGTCACTGCTATCATGAAGGAAAAATGATGTCAAGAGCAAAGGGCGGCCTCTTTCGGGGTCCAGGAGACATACGTGCAAGAATAGAACATAGCGCCACTTCGCCCTGAAGAGTGGCCTCACTGGCGACACCGGCCCAGCTGAGACCCTTGCGGAGGTTACTTCTCTGGACAGCCCGGAAGCGATGCTCGGCTCTTCCCATGAAGTGCTGGATTCACTTCGCGTAACGCCGATTGTCGCCCGGCATAGTAGGCCTCACCAGGCTGATTGGATGAAAGCGCGCTGTAGATCCTGGGGAACGCGATCGCCAAGCGAAGGGGCGAGTCAAGAGGAAATGGTCGAGCGCTCGAAAGCCTGCAGGGTATTCCGGAGGAGGATGGCGACGGTGATCGGGCCAACGCCGCCGGGGACGGGGGTGATGGCGGAGGCCACGGGCAGGACGGACTCGAAATCCACATCCCCGACGAGCTTGCCCTCGACGCGGTTGATGCCGACGTCGATCACAACCGCCCCGGGCTTGACAATCTCGGCCGTGATCAGGCGGGGGCGGCCCACCGCCACCACCAGGATGTCGGCGCGGCGCGTTTCGGCGCCGAGATCGTGCGTGCGCGAATGACAGATGGTCACCGTCGCGTGCCGATGGAGCAAGAGCATCGCGACGGGCTTCCCCACGATCTCGCTCCGCCCCACCACGACCGCCCGCTCCCCCTGGATGGCGATTTTTTCCCGGTCCAGAACCTCCAGGATGCCCGCTGGCGTGCAGGGAACGAACCGGGGCTGGTTCTCTACCAGGCGACCGACGTTGGCGAACGTGAAGCCGTCCACGTCCTTCCGCGGGTCCACGGCCTCCAGCACGGCTCGCTCGTCAAGATGCTTGGGGAGAGGGAGTTGGACAAGAATCCCGTGAATCTGCGGGTCCGCATTCAGTTCGCGGAGGAGACGGATCAGGTCGGGTTGCGGGATGGCACCGGGCGGGGTCAGCTGGCGAGAATAGATGCCGGCCTCCTGGCAGGCCCTGGCCTTCGAGCGGACGTAGGTGGCTGAGGCCGGATCATCGCCGACCAGGACCACGGCCAGGCCCGGGACCTTGCCCGTGGTCTCTTTCAGGCGGAGGACGCGCTGGCGGATCTCCTCACGCACCTCTGCGGCGATCCGCTTCCCGTCAATGATCCGCGCGGTATGGCTCATGGCACATAGCTCATGGCAAAGGAGGAGAGACGGGAATCAGTCGCCCAGGATCTGGAGGCGCTGGATGTCCCGGGCCCGCCCGTCGTCCCCGACGTCCACCAGGACGGCGCAGAGCATCGACGGGCCCTCCGCCACCGTGAACCGCCGGGGCATCTGGGTGAGGAACTTCGGGATCGCGTCTTCCGGCCGGATCCCGATCACGGAATCGCGGGGACCGGTCATGCCCACATCGGTGATGTAGGCCGTCCGGCTCGGCAGGATGCGCTCGTCCGCGGTCTGGACGTGCGTGTGCGTGCCCAGCACCGCCGAGACCCGGCCGTCCAGATACCAGCCGAAGGCCTGTTTCTCGGCCGTCGCTTCCGCATGGAAATCGACGATGATGATGTCCGCATTCCGGCGAAGCTCTGCCAGCTCCCGATCCGCCGCCTTGAAGGGACAGTCGATGGGAGGCAAGAAGGCGCGGCCCTGCAGGTTCACCACACCCACCAGCCGGTCGCCCACACGCAGGATGTGCTTGCCGCTGCCCGGCACCTCGTCCGGATAGTTGGCGGGCCGCAGGATCCGGCCCTCGGAGCGAAGGTACGCCTCCGCCTCCTTCTTGTCCCACACGTGATTCCCGGAGGTGAGCAGCGCGATGCCCAGGTCGAACAACTCCTGGCCAACATTGCGCGTGATGCCGAAGCCAGCGGCGGCGTTCTCGGCGTTGGCGATGACCACGTCCACACCGTTTTTCGCCACCAGCCGCTGGAGATGCCGGGCCACCATCTTGCGGCCCGGCTGACCCACGATGTCGCCAATGAACAGAATCCTCATGGCAATGACCAAATCCCAATGACCAATGGCCAATTACGGATCACCATCGAATGGCACCGGTTGACGACGCGCTCGGCTCGACTGAGCTCGCCGAAGTCTGCGCGCCCGCCACCATTGGACTTTGGGAGTTGGCCATTGGTCATTTCTTCCGGATAGTTGACGGTTCTATCCATGAAGTATCCGGGTCAGCGGGCGTACTCGACCGCGCGGGTCTCCCGGATCACCGTCACCTTGATCTGTCCGGGGTACTCCATCTCGTCCTCGACGCGCTTGGCGATGTCCCGCGCCATGACGTAGGCCGCCTGGTCGTTGACCTGCTCGCTCTCGACCACCACCCGGATCTCGCGGCCCGCCTGGATGGCGAAGCACTTGTCCACGCCCTTGAAGGACGTCGCGATCTCCTCCAGCTTGGCCAGCCGGCGCACGTAGGTTTCCATGATCTCGCGCCGGGCGCCGGGCCGGGCCGCGGACAGGCTGTCCGCCGCCTGCAGGATGACGGCCTCGGCGTACTGCGGGGCCACCTCCTCGTGGTGGGCGGCGATGATGTTCACGACGCGCGCGTCCTCGTTGTACTTCTTGGCCAGCTCGGCCGAGAGGAGCGCGTGGGACGTCTCGGTCCCCTGATCCGCCGCCTTCCCGATGTCGTGGAGCAGGGCCGCGCGTTTCACCGCCTTCACGTCCAGCGTGAGCTCCGCCGCCAGGAGGCCCGCCAGGGTGGCCACCTCCTTGGTGTGGGCCAGCTGGTTCTGGGAGTAGCTGTACCGGTACTTCAGGCGCCCCACCATGCGCACGAGTTCAGGGTGGAGGCCGGTGATGCCCAGCTCGAAGCAGGTCTGCTCCCCCGCCTCGCGGATATCCTTCTCGACCTCCTTGGTGACCTTCTCGACCGTCTCCTCGATGCGGGCCGGATGGATCCGGCCGTCCTGGATCAGGCGCTGGATGGACACGCGCGCGATCTCGCGCCGGATCGAGTCGAAACCGGAGAGGATGATGGTCTCAGGGGTGTCGTCCACGATAACGTCGATGCCCGTGGCCTTCTCCAGGGCGCGGATGTTGCGCCCCTCCCGCCCGATGATCCGCCCCTTCATGTCGTCGCTGGGCAAGTCCACCACCGAGACGGCGGCCTCGGCCACGTACTCCGAGGCGATCCGGCAGATCGCCCGGCCGATGATCTGCTTGGCCTTCTCCTCCGCCTGCTCGTTGGCGGCGTCTTCCACCCGTTTCACGCGGGAGGCGGCATGGAGCTTGGCCTCCTCCTCAAGGGACTGGATGAGCTGGGCCTTCGCCTCCTCCGCCGTGAGACCCGCGACCTGCTCCAGCTTGCGCTTGGCCTCGTCCACCAGCTTCTTCCACTGGGCCTCCTGTACCGTCACGGCCTGGTCCCGGTTCTTCAGCTCCTGCTCCCGGCCGGCCAGCTCGTGATCGCGCCGGTCCATCACCTCCAGCTTGCGGTCCAGGATCTCTTCTCGCTGATTCAGGCGCTTCTCGAAATTCTGGATCTCTTCGCGCCGGGACCGGACCTCCTGCTCAAACTCGGACCGGGCCTGGAGGGCCTTGCCCTTGATCTCCAGATCCGCTTCCCTGCGGCGCGCTTCCACCTCGCGCTCGGCCTCGCGGATGATCCGCTTGGCCTCTTCCGCGGCACCCTGCTTCAACCGAGTCTGTCGCTGACGCTCGATCACCAGCCCGAGGACGAGGCCAAGCAGCACCCCGCTCAGGCCCATCACGATGAGGAGCCACATCTCCACGGGAGTCCCTCCCACGTTTGCCTCGCTTCACAAGGTTCGCCCCAATCGGTCGGGGGAACCCGTCACTGGACCACCCTGCCGACCGCCCTGCGCCCCCTGGCGGGCGCTCCCGGCTGCTGCCGGGACACGCGCGACGGCGCCGGCCTCGGCCTCTCCTGGGGTACGTCCTCGCCGACCCCTGCGCGACGCAGGCGAAAGACGCACCTAGAGGAGCGACTGAACTGAGAACCGACCGGACAGGACGAGAGGGGGGGCTCAGAATGACTGGGACGGCCGACTGCGAGCAGCGCTAGGATCCCGCCGAGGCAAAGAGAGAACCCCTACCATTGTGCCGTGTGCTGGCCCTTGTTTGAACCTGGATAACCAGGTGGAAATCCCGCAAACGCTTTAGGCTTCCCGTCCGCCAAAACGGACAGGCCTGCGCACCGCGTTCTCGGAGGGATCTCCGTTCTGAAAGTGTTGGCTCAAAAAAAGTTACCGCATCACGAACACGGTAGGGGCTCTCACCCTGCCACCTAGCTGATTGCCACGCTAACACAGGCCCTTCCTCGCCGCAAGCCCTTTCTCGGCCCTGCCACAGCCTCCTGCCCGCGGCTGCCACGGCAACCGCGTCGGATCTCACTCGACGACCTCCTGCCGATGCAGGAGCTCCACGATCCCATCGACGCGCGCCAGGAGTTCGGCCTCGCGCCGGCGGGCCTCATCGTTCTGCTTAAACAATTCGTCCGCGATGTTGAGCGAGGCCAGCACCGCCACCTTGGACGCCACTAGGGCAGAGTGCTGCCGAGCCACCTCGCGAAACTTCCCGTCCACGTATTCGGCTACGCGCTGTAAGTGATCTGGGCTATCGGTCGACCGCAGGACGTACCGTTCGCCAAAGATCTCCACTTCGGCCCCGCGATCGCCCGGCGTCATCCCCCGACCCCCGGGCTGCCCGCCGTCTGGAGGGCGGTCTCGAGTCGGGCGATCTCCTCCAGGAGGCCTTCGACCTGTTTGCGCACTTCCTCGCGCTCCGCGCGCAGGCGATTCAGCTCCACTCCTTCCCGCTCGCGCTCAGCCCGGAGCGAGGCCACCTCTTGCTCCCGCGCCTTGAGCTCGGCCTGACCGCGCCGCACCTGCTCCTCCAGGCCCTCCTGCACGGCGCGGGCCTGCGCCAGGGCCGTCAGCGTCTCGCGGACCTTTGCATCCAGCAACTGGAGTCGTTCGAGCAACATTTCCATTCTTGACGCCTCGGGAAGTAGGCAAACCCTAGCAAAGCGCCAGGGCTTTGTAAAGTGGGATTTGCACGCGAAAGCTGAGATCGAGGTTCCTCGACACGCAGGCCCGGTCCTCTCAAGCCCGCTGGCTGGCCCCCAGCCGCTCGGTCACGGCCCGGAGGATCCGGCCCTTCTCCACCTCGACCTCCGCATCGGTGAGGGTGCGGTCCGGTGCCTGGAACGCCAGCGAGAAGGCCAGGCTCTTCTTGCCCGCGGGGACCTGGGGGCCGCGATAGACGTCGAAGAGCCGGACCTCGACGAGGAGCGTCCCGCCCGCATTCCGGATGGCGGCGGTCAGATCGGCCGCCGAGACCGTGTCGTCCACCACGACCGCGATGTCCTCCAGCACGGGCGGGAAGCGGGGGACCGGCGTGAAGGGATAGCCCAGGGCGACCCGGCCGAGCAGCGCCTCGAGGTCCAGTTCCGCCAGGCAGATGGGCCCGGCGGGAAGATCAAAGGCCTTCCGCACCTGGGGGTGGATCTCCCCCAGAACCCCCATGACCTCGCCGCCGACCAAGAGACGGGCGGTCCGCCCCGGCGCGAAGGTCGGGTGCTCCACCGGCTCGTACGTCACGGCCGTGAGGTGGAGTCCCCTGAGCAGCGCCTCCACCACCCCCTTCAAGCCGTAGAAGTCCGTCGCCGGCGGCGCCTTCTCTCGCCAGGAGGTCGGGGTCGCCGGCCCGGCGAGCCCGATGCCCAGCCGGCGCGGCTCGGCCGGGAGGGTCTCCGTCGCCTGGGGCAGGAAGACGGGGCCGATCTCGAAGAACCAGAGCCGGTCGCGGATGCGCGCGTTCTGCGCCATGACTTCCAGCAGCTCGCCCAACAGGGTCTGTCGCATCACCCCCCGGTCCGCGCTGATCGGATTGGCCAGGCGGACGTATGGGCGGACGGCGGGGGCGGCGCCGGGCGTAAGAAGCGCCTCCCGCTCGGGCGTGGTCAGGCGGTAGGTGAGGATCTCCTGCAGGCCGGCCACCACCAGGATATCCCGCACCCGCTCTTCCAGGTCCACCGCCAGGTTGTTGCGCTGCGGCGGCAGCCGATCGGCCATCTCCGTCACGGGAATCCGGTCGTATCCGACGATCCGCGCCACCTCTTCCAGCAGATCGTGCACCCCGATGATGCCGCTGCCGATGTCCAGCCGGCCGAGGGGTGCCGTCACCTTCAACCGGTCCCCTCCCTCAACCTCGCACAGAAACTCCAGCGCCGTCAGGATCCGGACGATTTCCGCCCGATCCACGTCCATGCCCAGGAGGCGGCGCACGTCGCCCGTCGAAAGCGTCACGGAGGCGGGGACCTGCGGCACGGGATAGCAGTCGGCCACGCCCCGCGCGATGGTCCCGCCTGCGAGTGTCCGCATCAACTCCGTCGCCCGCCTGGCCGCGGCGGCCGCCAGGGCCGGCGGCACCCCCCGCCCGAACCGGGCGCTGGCCTCGCTGGGCAGCTTCAGGGCCTGAGTGGTCTTGCGGATGGACACGAAGTGGAAGTTGGCGGACTCCAGGAGGATCGTGGTGGCGGCCTCGGTCACCTCGGTCTCGGCCCCGCCCATCACGCCCGCCACGGCGATGGGGCCCGCGGAATCCGCGATGATCAGTCGCTCCGGCGTCAAGGCGCGCGCCACCCCGTCCAGCGTGGTCAGAACCTCGCCCGCCCGGGCGGGCCGCACCGTGATCTTGGGAATCCCCTTGGCCCGCCGGACCAGGGCGTCGTAATCGAAGGCGTGGAGCGGCTGCCCCCACTCCAGCATCACGTAGTTGGTCACATCCACCACGTTGCTGATGGGCCGGACTCCCGAGAGGCGCAGCCGGCGGCGCATCCATTCCGGCGAGGGGCCGATCGTAACGCCCGAGATCAGGGTCGCCGTGTAGCGGGCGGAGAGCGTCGGGTCGGCGATGGCGATCCTGACGCGCCCCTCGACCGGCTCTCCCGTGGCCAGCATGGTGGGCTCCGGCACCCGGGCCCGTCCGCCGGTCAAGGCCGCCACCTCGCGCGCGACGCCCAGGACCGAGAGACACCGGGCCATGTTGGGCAGGATCTCCAGCTCCAGGACCACGTCGCCCAGGTAGTCGGCCAGTGGTGCGCCCACCGGGGCGGCCTCGTCGAGGAGGAGGATCCCCTCGTGGTCATCCGAGAGGCCCAATTCCCGCTCCGACAGGACCATCCCGTCCGAGTAGACCCCACGCACCTTCCGGCCCTCGAGCGTCGCGATCTGCGGCGTCTCGGCGTAGGCGTCCCAGAGCCGAGCGCCCTCCAGGGCGAAGGCCACCTTCTGCCCGGACTCCCCCACGCGCAGGTTGGGCGCCCCCGTCACCACCGTCTTGACCTCACCCGGACCGTACTCCACCGTGGCCAGGACCAGCCGATCGGCGTTGGGGTGCGGACGTACCTCGCGAACCTGCCCCACCCGGATCCGCTCCGGGTCCCACGGGAGTGGGCTGCCGGGCAGGCCGATCTTCTCGAGGGAGGCCACCTCCAGCCCGGCGAAGGTCAAGCGCTCGGCCAGCTCCTCCACCGACGCGGGAAGATCCACGAACTCTCTCAGCCAACTGATCGGCACCCGCATTTTGGCTCTGCCTCACACGGGGGCGGCGCGCCTCGAGGCCCGAGGGCCGCCCCGTCTCGCGTCAGAACTGTTCCAGGAAGCGGAGATCGTTCGCCCAGAAGAATCGGATGTCCTCGATCCGGTGGTTGAGCATGGTGATGCGCTCGGGGCCCATCCCGAAGGCGAAGCCGGAGTACACGGTCGGATCGTATCCGCCGTTCTCCAGCACGCGGGGATGCACCATGCCGCAGCCCAGGATCTCCAGCCAACCGCTCTGCTTACAGATGCCGCAGCCGCTCCCGCCGCAGATGAGGCACTCCACGTCCATCTCGGCGCTGGGCTCCGTAAAGGGGAAATAGCTGGCCCGGAAGCGCACGCGGCGCTCCGCGCCGAACATGCGGTGGGCGAAGCTGATCAGCGTCCCCTTGAGGTCGGTCATGGTGATGTTGCGCCCGACCGCCAGCCCCTCCACCTGATGGAACTGGATCTCGGAGCGGGCGGTGATCTGCTCGTAGCGGTAGCACATGCCGGGCAGGACGACCCGGATCGGCTCAGGGCAGAACTCGCGCATGGCCCGGATCTGCCCCGGCGAGGTGTGCGTTCGGAGCAGCACCCCCTCCGTCGTGGTGTAGAACGTGTCCCACATGTCCCGCGCCGGATGGTGGGCCGGAATGTTGAGCATCTCGAAGTTCATCTCGTCGGTTTCGACGTCGCGGCTCCGGTAGATCTGGAACCCCATGTTCGCCCAGATCTGGCAGATCCGACGCAGGACGGCCGTGCTGGGGTGCAGGCGCCCCATCGGGATCGGCGTCCCCGGCAGCGTGACGTCCAGCCGCTCCGCGGCCAGGGCGGCCGCCTGCGCCGCTGCCTCCAGCGCCTCGCGGCGCGCGAGCAAGGCGGCCTCCAGCCGCTCCTTCCCCTCGTTGGCGAGCTTCCCGACCCGCGGGCGCTCGGCCGCGTCCAGGGTCCCCAGGCCGCGGAGGATCGCCTGCAGCGATCCCTTGCGCCCCAGGTAGCGCACCCGGACCGCGTCCAGGGCGGCGACGTCCGCGGCCGCCTGGAGGGAGGCCTGCGCCGAAGCCTCCAGTGAGGCCAGCTCCTGTGCAATGTCCGTCATGGGGTCCTCACCAAAAAAAGCGCCCCGAGGATTTCGGGGCGCCGTCGTTCTTCCGGTTGAGTCCGTTAGGCCGCTGCCTGCCCCTTGGCAAGGGCCGCCAGGACATTAAAGGCCGCGGCGTCCCGGACCGCCAAGTCGGCTAGGACCTTTCGGTCCAGGGCTACTCCGGCCTTCTTGAGCCCACCCATGAGCTGGCTGTACGAGATGCCGGCCAGGCGCGCCGCGGCGTTGATGCGGATCACCCACAGGCTGCGGAACTCCCGCTTCCGGTTGCGCCGGTCGCGGTAGCTGTAGGCCAGGGCGCGATCCACCGCCTCCTGCGCGCTCCGGAAGCAGTTCTTGCGCTTCCCCCAAAATCCTTCCGCCCGCTTCAGCACGCGGTTGCGCCGTTGGCGCGTCTTGAACCCACCCTTTGCACGTGGCATGACTGCTACTCCTTCTTGCCTGTGTTGCTCCGATCCCGATCACCGACGCCGGCCGCCGCACGTCGTCGGAAGGGAACTCAGCCCATGGCTCATCGCTCATGGCTCATGGCCGATTCCCATGAGCCATCAGCCATCAGCCATCAGCCGTTTACACGTACGGGGCCAGGATCCGCATCCGGCGCACGTCCGCCGGATCCACCAGCGTTCCTTTCCGCAGTCCCCGCATGCGCTTCGCGGACTTCCCGGACAACAGGTGACTCTTACACGCATGGGCGCGGCGCAGCTTCCCGGTGCCGGTGCTGCGGAACCGCTTGGCCGCTCCGCGGTTGCTCTTCATCTTGGGCATATCCCCTCGCTCCTTGTTTCTGACGCCAGACAATCAACCAATCGCCGGAATCCCCAATGACCAATTCTCAATGCTGTGGCTTGGGAGCCAGGATGAGACTCATGTTGCGCCCCTCAACCTTGGGCGCCTGCTCCACCACGGCGATCTCTTTCAACGTCTCCACGAAGCGCTCCAGGAGCACCCGCCCCCGATCCATGCGGACCATCTCGCGCCCCCGGAACATCATGGTGATCTTCGCCTTGTTGCCTTCCTTCAGGAAATGCTCGGCATGGCGGGCCTTAAACTGGAAATCGTGCTCCTCCGTCTTGGGGCGGAGCTTGATCTCCTTGAGTTCGATGATCGTCTGCTTCTTCTTGGCCTCCTTGGCCTTCTTGCTCTGCTCGTACCGGTACTTGCCGTAATCCATGATCCGGCACACCGGAGGCCGAGCCTCGGGTGCCACCTCGACCAGGTCGAGGTTCTGTGAGTACGCGGTCTGCAGTGCCTGCTCGGTCGGGAGAATCCCGAGCTGGCTTCCGTCCGGCGCGATGACCCGAACTTCCTTGATACGGATCCGGTCGTTGACGCGAAGGCCCTTACTTATGGCTCCCACCTCCCGCCACGGTCGGCGGCCGCCGATCAGGCGGCCTGCGGCGCGTTATCAGCGGTCATGGTCCGGAGGAGGTCCACCAGGGGCATCACGCCGCGATCTTGGCCGCCCCGCAAGCGAACCGACACCGTCCCCGCTGTCGTCTCCTTGTCCCCCACCACCAGAATGTAGGGGATCTTCTGCATCTCCGCCTCGCGGATCTTGAACCCGACCTTCTCGCTGCGAATGTCCACCTCGGCCCGCACCTTATCCTGCCGGAGGCGCGCCACCACCTCCTGCGCGTAGGCCTGGTGCCGGTCCGCCACCGGCAGCACCCTGGCTTGCACCGGAGCCAGCCAGAACGGGAAGGCCCCGCCGTAATGCTCGATCAGCACCCCCAGGAACCGCTCCATGGAGCCCAGGAGCGCCCGGTGCACCATGAACGGGCGGTGGGGGCGATTGTCCTCTCCCACGTACGTGATCCCGAACCGCTCGGGCATGTTGAAGTCGAACTGCACCGTGGTGCACTGCCAGGGGCGCCCCAGCGCGTCCTTGACCTTGATGTCGACCTTCGGGCCGTAGAAGGCCCCGCCGCCCGGGTCGATCTCGTAGGTCTGGCCGGCCCGCTCCACCGCGCGCTTCATCGCCTCGGCGGCCGTATCCCAGGTGGCCGGGTCGCCCACGAACTTGTCGGGCCGCGTGGCGATGTACAGCTCGTAGTCGGTGAACCCGAACGTCCGCAGGAAGAAGAGGCTGAACTGGACCGTCCGGGTGATCTCCTCGTCCATCTGCTCCGGCGTGCAGAAGATGTGGGCGTCGTCCTGCGTGAAGCCCCGCACGCGCAGCAGGCCGTGCAGCACGCCGGCCCGCTCGTACCGGTAGACCGTGCCCAGCTCGGCGTAGCGCAGCGGCAGCTCGCGGTAGCTCCGCACCCGCGACTGGTAGATCATGATGTGGAACGGGCAGTTCATGGGCTTCACGTAGAAGTCCTGCCCCTCCCGCTCCATGCGCGGATACATCATCTCCTGGTAGAAGTCCAGGTGCCCGCTCGTCTGCCACAGCTTGGCCCGTCCCAGGTGCGGGCTGTAGACGATGTCGTAGCCGTGCTTCAGGTGCTCGTCCCGCCAGAAATCCTCGATGAGCTTGCGGATGATCCCGCCCTTCGGGTGCCAGAGGATCAGGCCGCCCCCGATCTCGTCGGCCACGCTGAAGAGCTCCAGCTCCTGCCCCAGCCGTCGGTGGTCCCGCCGCCGTGCCTCCTCCAGGCGGGCCAGATGCTGGTCCAGCGCCTCTTGCGTGGGGAACGCCGTGCCGTAGATTCGCTGCAGCATGGGGCGGCGCTCGTCCCCGCGCCAGTAGGCCCCGGCGATGTGCGTCAGTCGGAAGGCCTTGAGCCACGACGTGTCGGGCACGTGCGGCCCGCGGCAGAGATCGGTGAAGCCCCCCGTCTGGTAGAACGTCACCTGCGAGGCGCCCGCCTCGGCCTCGCCGGCCAGCTCTTCGTCAATCTTGGGGCTCAGGGCTCGGGGCTCGGGGCTCGGGGCTCTGCTGGTGCCGTGATCCCGCAGCGCCTCCAGGATCTCGACCTTGTACGGCTGCTGGCTCTCGCACGCCCAGGCGAGCGCGGCGTCCATCCCCAGCTCGCGCCGGTCGAAGGAGAGTTGCTGCGCCGCCAGCTCCCGCATCTTGGCCTCGATCACCGGGAGATCCTCGGGGACGAATGGACGCGGCAGCTCCATGTCGTAATAGAAGCCCTCCTCGACGGACGGTCCGATGGCGAACTTGGCCTCGGGGAAAACGGCCTGCACGGCCGCCGCCATGAGGTGGGCCGTGCTGTGCCGCAGGATCTTCAGCCCCTCGGAGGAATCCGCGGCCACCAACGTGAGCGGACCCGTCGCCGGCACCGGCGTCATGAAGTCCAGAATCTGCCCGTTCCCCGCGGCGGCCACGGCATTCCGGGTGGCCTCTGCCCCGAGCGACGGGAGACGGGCGAGGAGCGGCTCACCCGCTGGCACGCTCACGC
>Ga0315294_10003572_pt1 | contig 16941 bp, 13 predicted proteins | sample YL17G13_40_MG_FD_203626 | JGI IMG/M metagenome (GOLD analysis project Ga0315294, IMG submission 203626) | Sediment microbial communities from Yellowstone Lake, YNP, Wyoming, USA - YL17G13_40 | ecosystem: Environmental > Aquatic > Freshwater > Lake > Sediment | place: USA: Wyoming | collected... | reverse complement strand
GAAAACGGGCTCCGATGTCGGAGCCCGAAGGAGGAAAGGCCAGGACAGGCAAGGCTCAGTCCTGGACTTCGATTTCGAAGACGAAAAGAAGGCCTTCGCCGTAGCAGTCATCGCAGCCTTCCATACCCACGGAGATCGCGTACGGGTAAATCCCCGGTGGGCCCTTGTACTCATCGTCAGGCCAGCGCATCAGTGTCAGAATGTACTCGTACACTCCGTTATCTTCAGACACCAGCTCGGTGTTCTTCCAATGAGCTCCCCCGTTCCCAAACAGGTCCAAATGACCAAACTCAAGTCCCGGATTGGTGTACGGATTGCACTCGTAGCAAGGATGTTGATAAAGCTTGAAGTGAACGTATGCGTCCTGCGTTGGACTTACAGGTCCGGAGATGTCCAGAAGCTCGCACCTGTAAGGACCATGCTTGTTAGCTCGACGGTCGAAGTCAGTTACCGGATCGGTCACGGGGGTAACCACGGGCGGCTCCCAGTGCGCAATAACCACATATCCGAACCTAATCTCTTTCCCCTCGGGAAGCCACAACTCGTAGGTTCTCGAGGCAGCGCCGGTTGTGTGGAACATGTTTCGTAGGGAATCCGTATAGTACAGCCGATAGGGCCAGATAAGTATTGAATCATTAAACGGGTCCCAGACCGACTTTCCCCCGAGCTTGCCCTCAATGAACCACTTCCAGTCAGGCTGATCGGGCCAGTAATTCGGTATGTTGAAATTGCATGAAAAACCATCAGGGTTAAGCATCTGCGGAGCTCCATCAAACCTCCAAGATATCGAGAGTGTGGCTCCGCCTCCCGGCCACGGAATCTGCAGACTCCGGGTGGCGGGAAATTGGATACCACCCAGAACATCGAAGCCGGTATACTCCTTATATCCGGGCCACGGGTGCCGAAGCTGAACCGTGACATCCAGCCGGTTCGGCCCTACCACCTTCTTGCTGACCAACTGGAGGCAGCTTGTGCACGGGTTCTGCTCAAGAAAGCCGACCACATTCAACTGGAAAGCCACCGATCTCAAGGGAGAAAAAGTCACTTCCGATCGGTCTGCGGAGATGTATCCGTCCCAGACCCCCCAAAGAACCTGATTCTCTGTGCGTTCCGCTGCAGTCGCGGTTGGACATACTGCTGCGAACTGACCGGAACCGGAATTCGGAGGAACGCTCGGATCGCTGCCTGCACACGATACCCCAAGCACAGCGACCAGCACAAGGATCGCAGACAAGATAAAGTGTTTCACTGTAAGCCTCCCTCCATCATTTTACCATGAAATAGCGCTGCCAAAAGAAAAACGCCCGGACCGACCCGGGCGTATCTATTCAGTTATTTCTGGACCGGACGCGGTCTATAGATCCTTGTCCTCCTCCTCGTCTTCTTCTTCGTCGTACGCGAAGTCCTCGTCGGGCTCTCCTTCCGGAGCTTCCTCCCCGCCTTCTTCACCCACATGCTCCGCGGCAGCTTCTTCCGCCGGTGCTTCGACCGCTTCCTCTTCGGGCTCCTCTTCTTCCTCCTCCTCAGCTTCGGCCTTCGGTTTGACCGCCGGAGCCTTTCCTTCCCTGAGCAGCCTGGTGAGCATCGCCCTGCGCTTCAGGTCCTGCATGAGGAACAGCGCGACAATGCCGAGTATCAGGCTGGCAAGCTGAGCCACGGTGATGAAATTCCAGAGGACTATCGAAGAGCCGATCTTCATGGGTTCGGGATCATCGGGGTTGCCGAATCGGAAGTTCTCGACAAGGAAGCGAAGGACGGAATACAGCCAGACAAACATGAGGAACACGTGTCCCTTGAACGCCTTGTGCTTTCTGAAATTGATCAGGTACCAGAAAATGAGGATAGCGCCTATGGCCTCGTAGAGCTGAGCGGGATGCCGAGCGTACAGGCCGATCGCCGCATGACCGGCGTCGTACAGCACCGCTTTCCAGGCCGGCATGTCGCGCGCTTGCCACGTCTCGGAATTGGGGAAAATGAACCAGTTTCTGAAGGGGAAATTGGGGTTGTTGTCGACCGCGTAGCACTTGATGCCGTAGCAGCAGCCGTTCAGGAAGCAGCCGATGCGTCCGAAGAACATGCCCAGAGGAACGCCGGGAATCGCAAAATCGACCACTCTCCAGTAATCCAGACCCTTAATCCGGCAGTACAGCCAACCGAAAGCCAGCGCGCCCATGATGCCGCCATGAATCGAAAGCCCGCCTTCGGTGATTTTCAGAACGTTCTTCAGATGCTCGCCGGCGTACTGACCGGGCTGAGTGGCAACGTAGATAAGCCTTGCGCCGATTATAGAGCCAACGATAATGAACACCATGAGGTCGAGTATGGTGTCCGCCTCCACCTGCGGGTCCTCGCGCTTCCCCTGGACAATCAGCCATATGGTGCCGATCACAAACGACACCATCAGCATGAAACCGTAGCTGTAGATCGAGATGTGCTCGAACGTATAGCCGGGCGGATAGTCTTTCGCGAACCACGCCTGGAATGCGAAATAGGCGATCGCGTTCCCCACGACCAGGAAACCGAGGCTCAGAACCAAAGCGGCGGTGAACCGCATCTTCCTCGCGCTGGCGTATGACTGGGCCAGAGCCAGAAGGAGAAGGCTGACGATGATCAGGAGCAGCCAGAGGGGATTGAGCTGCCTGGAGCCGAAGTATATCAGGATTTTATACACATACGCCTCCGCGTGCGTCCATGCCGGGCGCGCCCTTCTTGGGCACACGTATTATCATCCGGCCGAGTGCCCGGTTCAACGAATCAGGAAGCATATCAGTATAACTTCGGGATAGTCAACCCCGTTGGGGGTAACCGGCGACAGGAATCCACTGCAGGGGGCCCCGGGGGGAGGTCCACATTCCCGAGCGGTTGGTCAAAACTGATGCGACAGGTCTTCGAGGATCGGGACAGCTGCAATGCCTGCAATCAGGATAATGAGGAGAAACAGTACTCCGAGGATGAGAAGAATGATGTTGATCCAGAACGTCACGACGAGAAATCCGACGCCGGGAAGGGACTGTCCGGCCATTTTTTCCATCCTTCTTCCCTCGCTCATGACGACGATGTTGACGATGAACCCGGGCAGCCAGAAGAGGCCATAGAGGAAAAGAATAAGGACATAGGCGATCTCGTAGCTGTGCATTCTGGCCATAGCCTGCTCGGGACCGCCGCCGGAGTAATAGGCGGGCGGAGCGGGCTGTCGGGGATACTGTGGCGGCGGATACTGGGGCTGTTGATATCTCTGCTGGGGATACTGCTGTTGATACTGGTCGGGCTGATTCGTCTCAGGCTGATCGTGCTGGGGCTCAACGGGATAAGACATTTTGACGGCTCCTCCTTGATGCCTCTCCACGGGCAGTTAAAAGGTTTGGGGCAGTATAGCATACCGACTTTCTCAGGGCCACGGGCTGTACGTGGCGGATTGAGGGCATGTATCTATAGTCTTTGCGCCTCACCGGAGGGACCCCGCCGTTTCTCCGGATTAAGCCCGATAAACCGGCGCCGGGGTGTTCATATTTTCGACCTTACATGATATAGTTTCCCGCAACCGTTTTCGGAACGCCTTGTCACCAGTGCGAAAGGGGGGGTATGTCTGTTCGGCGCAGAGGCTGTCCGATCTGAGCCGGTTATGCGGAAGGAGGCAAAATGGCCGACAAAACCTGCACTCACGAATGGACGATAGTAAACCTCCGCAACGGCTATCTGGTAACCGAGGGCTGCGCGCATTGCGGCGGACGCGCTTCTTTCTTCACCCTCGAAGACCGCCACCACATGGACAGCTATATCGACGGTCCGCACAAATGGCGTTTTCTGGGAAGCTCCCAGGCGGTCAAGTTCGATTTGCAGTGCTCGAAATGCGGCAAGAAGGTTGCTCTGGACAGAACGCAGGCGCTGGGCATGTGCGTGGGCTGCAAGGAGGACTGCAAGGCGTCGCGGAAGGGCAAGAGCGCGGGGGGCGAGAACACGTGGGTGTATCTCGCGCTGTGCGCGCAGTCGATCCATGAGAAAGGCGAATGTGTCCCTGCGGAGGAATGCCGGGCGCTGACCGAGTACTACCAGAGCCGCATCAAGTCCCCGGGCAAGAGAGTGATATTCGTCTCGTGCATACTGAGGGACAGCATCGATTTTTGCCAGGCTGAGATTATCGCCGACATCGGCTTGAAGGACATAGATTAACGAACACCGGATGCAGGGTCGGGAGCCCTGCGCCGCACCCTTGTGAAAGGAAGAGCAAACATGAAGGTCTCAGAACTCTCCGGAAAAGCGAATCTCATACTTGCCAACAAGGTCCACGAGAAAGATGTCGACGGGGTTTTCATATCCGACATGGTGAGCGACATAGTGGCCGGGGCGCAGCCCGGCAACCTGCTCGTCACGGTGCAGACACACAAGAATCTCATAGCCACGGCCAACCTGGTGGACGTATCGGCGATCGTATTTGTCCGGGGCAAGCAGCCTGCACAGGATGTCATCGATCTGGCTGAGCGGGCGAAAATATCTCTATTCACGACCGATCTCGACGCATGGAAGCTCGCCCTCAGGCTGCATGAGTTAGGGCTGCAATAACGTGGGGGGTTTGCTCTTTACCGTCGGTCCGGCTCAAATATCCTGCCGGCTCAAAACTTAGTCTTTTGGTACGAGACGCCAGCCCGATAGGGAGGTTGAGGATGGCAAGAGACGACGTGTGTTCAGTTCTGGAGAGGACGTCAGGGCTTCGGGAGGACCTGATCCCTATCCTCCAGCAGGTGCAGGAAGTCGAGGGTTTCATCTCGGCCGAGGCGATAGCCCTTATTTCACGGAGACTCAGGGTGTCGGAAAACGAAATCTACGGAGTGGCGACGTTCTACGCGCAGTTCCGCTTTCACCCGCCGGGTGAGCACCACATAGCCATCTGCATGGGCACCGCCTGTCACGTGCGCGGCGGCGCACAGCTTTCTGCGACACTTGAGCACCGTCTCGGCATCACCAGAGGCGAAACCACACTGGACGGGAAGTACGATTACGAGACGGTCGCCTGCCTCGGCTGCTGCGCCCTCGCCCCCGTGGTACGAATTGACGACAAAATCTACAGCCAGATGTCGGTCCTGAAGCTCAGGAAGGTGCTGGATGAATGCGAGCAGACTTGAGAAGAGACGCGAAGCCGCGGCAAGAGAATGGCGGGATTTCGAGAACAACTCGGAGCCGATTATTTTCTTTGGAGCCGGGTCCTGCGGTCGGGCGGCCGGCGCAATCGAGAGCCGGGAGGCTGCGGAGGAGACCCTGAAAGAGCTGGGCGTCAAGGCGAACATTATCGAGGTCGGATGCATCGGGCCCTGCTATCTCGAGCCTCTCATGGACGTCAAGCTGCCGGGCAAACCCCGGGTCAGCTATTCGAACGTCAGCCCGAGCAAGGCCGGGACGATTCTGAAGGCCTTCTTCCAGGAGGGCGTAATTCCGGTCAAAGAGACGGTCGGACATTTCGGAGAGGCCGGCGCTCTGGACGGGATTCCGGGCTTCTACGAGCATCCCATGTTGAAAGGGCAGGTCCGTCTCGTCCTCAGGAACTGCGGAATCATCGATCCGACGAACATAAATCATTACCTGGCGAGGGACGGCTATCGTGCGCTGGAATACGCGCTTTCTCACACGCCGGAGGAAATCCTTGAGATCGTGAAGGAAGCGGGAATACGGGGACGCGGCGGCGCCGGCTTCCCGACGGCGGTGAAATGGAAGTTCTGCCGGGATGCACCGGGCGATCAGAAATACATGATATGCAACGCCGACGAGGGCGACCCCGGGGCATTCATGAATCGGTCGCTGATCGAGGGCGATCCGCACGCGGTTCTGGAGGGGCTGGTCATCGCAGCATACACCATCGGCGCAACGAAAGGCTTTGTCTACATACGCGCCGAGTATCCCCTCGCGATCCAGCGGCTGAAGAGCGCGATCGGTCAGATGGAAGAGCTTGGTCTGCTCGGCAAGAATATTCTTGGTTCCGGTTTTGATTTCGACATCAGGATCAAGCAGGGAGCGGGTGCGTTCGTATGCGGGGAGGAGACCGCGCTGATGGCGTCAATCGAAGGTCAGCGCGGGATGCCGAGGAGTCGTCCGCCGTTCCCGGCGCAGAAGGGCTTGTGGGGCAAGCCGACGACAATAAACAACGTAGAAACGCTGGGGACCCTTGCGAACATCATTCGCAACGGGGCCGCGTGGTACAAGACGTTCGGAACCGAGACGAGCAAGGGCACGAAAACGTTCTCTCTGGTGGGACGAGTGCGTCGCACGGGGCTGATCGAAGTACCGATGGGCACGACGCTGCGCAAGATCATCTTCGACATCGGGGGCGGTCTTTTCAAGGAATTCAAAGCAGTGCAAAGCGGCGGTCCGTCCGGCGGATGCCTCTCGGCTGAATTCCTCGACACGCCCATCGATTACGAATCGCTCGCCAGGGCCGGCTCGATCATGGGCTCGGGCGGTCTGATCGTGCTGGACGAGGACACATGCGTGGTCGACCTGGCCAGGTATTTCCTGAACTTCACTCAGTCCGAGTCGTGCGGGAAGTGTGTGCCTTGCAGAGTGGGAACGCGACATCTCTACGAAATTCTCGACAAGATCACTCGCGGAAAGGGCACTGTCGACGACCTGGGGAAGCTCGAGGAACTGGGGAATGTCATAAAGGGCTCGGCGCTGTGCGGACTCGGCAACACGGCCCCGAACCCGGTGCTGTCGACGCTGAAGTACTTCCGCGACGAGTACCTGGCGCACGCGAAGGATCATCGGTGCCCTGCTGCGGTGTGCCGCGACCTCGTTGTCTACCGCATCATCCAAGGAAAATGCACCGGCTGCCAGTCATGCGTAAGAGTGTGCCCCACCGGCGCGATCACCGGACCGAGATCGGAGCCACACAACCTTGACGAATCGAAATGCATCAAGTGTCGAGCCTGCTACGAGATTTGTCGATTCGACGCCATCGCCGGCGACGCCATCATTATTACTTCGTGACGCGATGGTCCGATTGAGATGAGTTCGGATTCAGAAAAGAAAGAGCTATGGAAGAGACCATAAAACTGCAATTCAACGGGCGGGAAGCCACGGCTCCGAGGGGAATCACGGTGCTCAGGGCCGCGGAGCTTAACGGCGTGTATATACCGACGCTGTGTTCACACAAGGACCTCTCGCCGTACGGGGGATGCCGTCTATGTCTTGTCGAGATCGAGGGCATGAGGGGCTATCCCCTGTCGTGCAACACGATGGCAACCGACGGGATGAAGGTTCTCACGGACACGGTCGCTATAAAGCAGATAAGGAGCGAGCTTTTGCAGTTGATCTTAAGCGAGCATCCATCGAGCTGCCTGATCTGCGCCGAGGCCGACGAATGCCGGAATTTCATGGGCACGGTCCGGAAGTCGGGAATCACAACGGGCTGCCGGTACTGCCCGAACGATAATCAGTGCGAGCTCCAGGAATTGGTCAAGAAGCTCGAGATAACGGAGATCACGTACCCCACTCTCTACAGGGGTTTCGAGAACGAGAGAAACGATCCGTTTTACGATCGCGACTACAACCTGTGCATTCTGTGCGGGCGATGCGTGAGGATGTGCCAGGAGATGCGCGGGACGGCGGTGCTTGCGTTCAAATATCGCGGACCCAGGGTCATCGTCGGACCGGCATTCGGTCGAAGCCACATGGAGGCCGGGTGCGAGTTCTGCGGCGCCTGTGTCTCCGTTTGTCCGACCGGAGCGCTAGCGGAGAAGGCCAGCAAATGGGACGGCAAGCCGGATGCATCGGTTACGTCCACCTGCCCCTACTGCGCGATCGGCTGCCAACTCGATCTCTGGACAAAAGACGGTAGATTCAGCATGGCGCTGCCCGTTCTCGATCCGGAGGTTAACGACGGCCAGGCGTGTGTCAAGGGGCGCTTCTGTCTCGGCGAAGTGTCGCACCATTTTTCGCGAGCGCGCAAGCCGATGATGAGGGACGGGAAATACTGGAAGGAGATAACGTGGGATGAGGCGGTCGAGAAAGCCTCGAAAGAGCTGACAGGTCTGAAGCCCGGCGACTTCGCCATGATTGTCTCTCCGGACCTTACGAACGAGGCACTCTATACGGCGCAGAAATTCACTCGCATGGCCCTCGGGACGAACGCGATCGACTCAACCGCTCGAAAGGCCCTGTCAGGAAGGCTCGGGCTTTGGGCCGAGCTGTTCAGCCGCCCCATTTCAATCCAGAGCATCAAGAAGGCTTCGCGGATACTGGCGGTCGGACTCGACACCCGGTTCAATTTCTCCATCGTGGGAGTGGAAGTCCGCAAGGCTATGCAGAAAGGGGCGAGGCTTGTCACAATCGATCCGCGGGATTCCAACCTGGCCCGGTACGCGGATGTGTGGCTGCAGCCGCCACCGGGATTCGAGGGCACTCTTCTCAAGGCACTCGCGTCGGGGAATAAGAAGGCTCTCTCCAAGGCGGCAAAGATCTCCTGCATCGATCCGAATTCGCTGAGCAAGGCCGCCGAGATCATCGGGTCGGAAGGCGACCTGTTCGTTCTGATCGGGGCCAGCGTTTTCCATTACTCACATGTTGCCGAGCTGGTCGAGGCGATCACGCAGTTCGCCGACAAGGAAAATACGACCGTTCTGCCGCTCTACAGCGGAGCCAATACTCGCGGCGCTCTGGAGATGGGAGCGTTCCCCGAGCTTCTGCCTGGCTGCGCAGGTCGGTCCAGCGAGGACACGGTGAAGGAGCTCGAGAAGGCGTGGGGCGGAAAACTGCCCGACGATGCGGGCATCACGGTTGACGACGTGGTTTTCGAGAGGAAGAGGCCGAAGGTGATTTATCTCGTCGGATCGGTCCCGTTCTTCCAGCGTCCGGACTGCGATTTTCTTATTGTTCAGGATATTTTCGAGCCGGATTTCCCCTGCGACCTGTATCTTCCGGCGGCGAGCTTCCTCGAAACGTCGGGTACGCTGGTCAACGTGGAAGGTAGGGTGCAGGAGATACCGCGGACCGAGGTGCTCCCCGACAGCGTCAAGTTCGGACGAGCGCGTCCGGACTGGTGGATTTTCTCGAAAATCGCGCGGAAGCTGGGGGCAAAAGGGTTCGAGTACCAGGATATCGCGGACGTACGGAAGGAAATGGCTTCGACGATCCCGGATTTTCCCGCACCGGGCAATTACGATCGAGGCAGGCGGGTGCTGAGGACTCCGGGGACATTGCCTGTGCCTGTCGGGACGAGCGTCAATGCATCTCCGGCTGAGGGCAATTTCCTGCTTGTCCTGCATCCGGAAGGCTACACGCATCGAGGCATCTCAATCACGTCCAAGGTGGAGGGACTGGGCATTTTGAATCCTGAGAACGGATTTTTCCTAAGCCCGGAGGACGCATGCGCTCTCGATGTGAGCGCGGGCGATCTGATCGAGGTAAGCGCCGGGGATGCGAGCGGAGTCGCGCCGGCGAGAATTGCATCCGAGTTACCCAGAGGGGTGATCTATCTTTTTGTTCCGGATGCTTTCGGCGGTCTGACAGGTAGAAAGGACCTTGAGCAACTGTATCGGCTCGAGGCGAACCCGGTCGCGGTGGAGGTGAGAAAGTATGCCGTATAGAATCATCGAGAGAAGGATGACGGTCCCCAACATTCACGAGTTTGTCGTGGAGGCACCCAACGTTGCCGCGTCGATAAGACCGGGACAGTTCGTCATCGTCCGCCCGACCGACCGGGGCGAGAGAGTGCCGCTATCGGTCGCCGATTTCGACCGCGACAAGGGCACGGTGACCTCGCTCTTCCAGGAAGTGGGCGAGTCGACTTCCAAGCTGGCGCTGCTGAAGCCGGGCGACACGATTCCGACGTACGCGGGTCCGCTGGGGGGGGCCTCGGAGATCGCGAATTTCGGATCGGTCATGCTGGTGGCGGGGTGCTTCGGGATCGGGAGCATCTTTCCGCTCGCGCGTGCTCTGAAGGAGGTCGGGAACACGGTCTGGGTGATTCTGGAGGCCCGTGGACAGCACCTCATCTATTGGGAAGAGAAGCTGAAGGAATATGCCGACAAGCTCTGGGTGATCACGCGGGACGGGACGAGGGGATTCAGAGGACATGTCAGCAGGCTACCGGACATTCTGAGCGCTGAAGGGCTTAAACCGGACCGTGTGATCGCGAACGGCTGCACGTTCATGATGAAGCGGGTCACCGACATGACCCGTCCGCTCGGCATCATGACCATTGTCAGCATGAACCCGATAATGATCGACGGCACAGGCATGTGCGGGGTATGCCGGCTGACCGTCGGCGGCGAGACCAAGTTCGCGTGTGTCGACGGTCCCGATTTCAATGGGCATCTCATCGATTGGAACGAGTTCCTCCAGCGGAGGAAAACCTATTACGAGGAGGAAGTGGAGCCGCTCAGGAGGAGCGGAAGCGGCACGGTTCATCACTGCCGAACGTGCTGAGGGGCGCGAGCTTCACAGAGGACATGACCCATGGCTGATGAAGTCAAGAAAAAGAAAGAGATAATCCCGACCCGGATGCCGATGCCGAAGCAGACTCCAGAGGAGCGCATCCGCAACTTCGACGAGGTGGCATTGGGGTTCACGGGCGAGCTGGCGATAGCGGAAGCGCAGCGATGTCTGCAGTGCAAGAAGCCGCAGTGCATAGCGGGCTGCCCGGTGGAGGTGGACATTCCGGGCTTCATCAGTCGGATCGCGGAAGGCGATTTCGCGGGAGGCATCAAGGTACTTAAGGAAAAGAACGCGCTGCCTGCGGTGTGCGGGAGGGTATGTCCGCAGGAGGAGCAATGCGAGAAGGTATGCGTGCTTGGAAAGAAAATGGAGCCTGTGGCCGTCGGACGTCTTGAGCGATTCGCGGCCGATTACGAGGCGAGCGAGGGCAAGCAGGAGTTCCCGGACATCGCTCCGAAAACCGGCAGGAGGGTAGCGATCGTTGGATCCGGCCCTGCCGGCATTACCGTGGCGGCGGACCTCGCCGTTCTCGGACACGAGGTGGTCGTGTTCGAGGCTCTGCACGATGTCGGCGGGGTGCTGATGTACGGGATTCCGGAATTCCGGCTGCCCAAGGCGATCGTGCAGCGCGAGGTGGACTATGTCCGGAAGCTTGGAGCGGACGTAATTCTTGACTATGTTGTGGGCAAAACAAAGTCGATGGAAAGTCTTCTCGAGGAGTTCGACGCGGTTTTTGTGGGGTCGGGCGCAGGGCTTCCGTGGTTCCTGGGAATCCCGGGCGAGAATCTGAACGGGGTCTACTCCGCCAACGAATATCTGACCCGCGTGAACCTGATGAAAGGCTACCTGTTTCCGCAGTTCGACACGCCGATCAAGCGGCCTCACAGGGTCGCGGTGGTGGGCGGAGGGAATGTGGCGATGGACTCCGCACGGACTGCGCTGCGTCTCGGGGCCGACGAATCGCACATAGTGTACCGGCGGTCGCGGGACGAGCTGCCCGCGCGGATCGAGGAGGTGGAGAATGCGGAGGAAGAGGGAGTGATTTTCGATTTTCTCACGCTGCCGACGAAGTGCCTGGGGAACGAGAGGGGCTGGCTGGTGGGGATGGAATGTCTTCGAATGGAGCTGGGCGAGCCGGATGCATCCGGGAGGCGAAAACCGGTGCCTATCGAGGGTTCTGGGTTTATAATGGAAGTGGACGCGATGGTGGCCGCGATAGGCAACAGCCCGAATCCTCTGATTCCCCGGACGACGAAGGGTCTGACTATCGGTCGAAAGGGGAATATCGAGGCCGATGAGGAGACGGGGAAGACATCGCTTGCGGGGGTATGGGCGGGGGGCGATGTGGTAACCGGAGCGGCAACGGTCATCAACGCAATGGGCGCCGGCAGAAAAGCCGCGCGGTCGATGCATGAATATCTCACGAGCCTGGAGTCCGACAAAAAGGCTGGATCATGAAACTCTCAAAGGTAGTTGAACTGACCAAAGGTGAATACCTGTGCCGGCAGAAGAACGATCCGGACATCATCTGTTGCATGGCCTCGGACATGATGAGCGATGTGCTGGCGTTCGCGGAGGCCGGGTCTCTTCTGATCACGGGATTGACCAACTCGCAATCGGTCAGGACCGCGGATATCGCCGACATATCGGGGATAATCTACATCAGGGGCAAGAAGCCGGACGAGCAGACGGTCGAGCTTGCGGGTGAGTTGTCCATAACATTGATTTCGACAGAGCTGGGCATGTTTGAGACTTGCGGGATTCTGAGTGCGGAAGGCCTCAGGGGAGTGTGCTGATATGGGGGATGAGGTCCTGTATCAGAAGGTGTTTCCGGTGACCGGCGGCGATTTCGACAAAGCCGGGGAGGTCTCGACGCAGATCAAGGCCATACTGAAAGGGTCCGGGATCGACAGCACCGTCATCCGGAGGGTCGCGATCGCGAGCTTCGAAGCCGAGATGAACGTGGTCATACACGCGGACGAGGGTGAGGTCGATTTCATACTGACTCCGAGCGACATCTGCCTTGTGGTGTCCGACCGGGGTCCGGGCATCGAGGACATCGAGCTGGCCATGCAGGAAGGCTGGTCGACTGCGTCCGACGACATGCGCGAGATGGGGTTCGGGGCAGGCATGGGCCTTCCGAACATCAAGAAATCCTGCGACGCGTTTGAGATCGAATCAGAAGTGGGCAAGGGCACGACCCTCCACATGGTCATCAATCATAATCGACATCAGCCATGAGCACGTTCCTGCATGTTCTGGAAGTAGTCTCCGACAAGTGCAAGGGAAGGCTGGCTTGCGTGCGAGCCTGCCCGACCGAGGCCATCCGCTTCCGGAACGGGAAGGTGTCGATCAACCCGATGAAGTGCATCTATTGTGGAGACTGCATAGTGGCCTGCCCGGAGGGCGCTATCCAGGCCCGCACCGACCCCTGGGAGAGCGTGAAGGACTTCGAATTCAAGGTGGCCGTGGTCTCCCCATCGCTATTCGGCCAGTTCCCGAGGTCGATCACTCCGTTCGATATCGTCAAAGGTCTTCTCGCCATTGGCTTCGACGCGGTCTACGACCTGTCGCTCGAATCGGAAATCTACAACAGGGCCGTCCAGGACTACCTGGCCGAATACACGGGACCTCTTCCCCTGATCTCCTCCAATTGTCCGGTGATAGTTCGACTCGTCCAGGTTTCCTACCCCGACATGGTCGACCAGATCATCCCTCTTCAGCCCCCCCGCGAGATCGGCGGAAGGGAGGCCAAGAGGAAATACTCTCAGAGGCTGGGAATCCCACAGAGCAAGGTGGGGGCGATCTACATCACTCCTTGTCCCGCGAAGACGGCTTCCATCAAGCAGCCGGCGGAGGGTGTCAAGAGCCATCTCGACCTGGGCTTGTCGATCCGAGACATCTACAATCCGCTTCTGTCCGCGATCACCAGGAACAAGAAATCGAGCGGCGTGACAAACCCGGTACTGCCCGAATCCGAGCTCCGAAGCAAGCTTTACCTCGGCCTGGCCCTCACCGGGGGACTGAGTTACGCGCTGAAACAGGGACGTTACATCACAGTCGCCCAACTCCCGAGCATCATCAAGGTCATAGAGGACATCGAGAAAGGGAAGATCAGGAGCATCGATTTTCTTGAATGCTATTCGTGCATGGGTGGCTGTATTGGGGGACCCCTTACCGTCGATGACCTGTTTGTCGCTCGCAGTAAGCTGGAGAAGGTCATAGAGATGATCGGCAGGGAAAACAGGAATATGGACGAAGTCGTTGACCAGGTCTACGTCAAGGGCGACTACTTCTTTGAGCAGCCTCTGAAGCCGAGGCACATCGAGCCTGAAGACCTCTCCATCACCGAGCAGGTCCAGAGAGTCAAGACCCGGGAGAAATTCATCAGCATGCTGCCGGGAATCGACTGCGCTCTGTGCGGATGCCCGTCATGCTCGGTATTCGCGAACGATGTAGCGGGAGGCGAGGCGAGTCCGAAGGATTGCCCCCTTCTGTCCTCGGAACGGCTGGAATCGCTCAGGAAGATCTACAAGATCAGCGGGGAATCCGGGAAGACGGACGGGCGGAATTCCCCCCAGGAACCGTAGGGTCACGGCATGCGCGATGCGGGTGCCCTCCACAAGCGGAGTCTTCGGAGCTTGTGGAGGTCTCATCGAGCAACAGCCCCGTGAGCTCCATCCGGGACATTCTGTGCGGGGTCGCGGGGACTGGCACCGATTTCGCTCCAGCGCATCACTGCATCCTGCGCCACGCGCGGCCGGGGCGAAATCGGGCCTGTCACCGCGCATTTATGTCCGAATCAATATGGGGACAGGCACCCAGCTTTGCCCCCCGAGGCGTGTCGAGTGAGTGACGCATGTGGCGGGGCAAAGCTGTGTGCCAGTCCCCGTGTTCTATGCGGGTGCCCTCTACAAGCGGAGTCTTCGGAGCTTGTGGAGGTCTCATAACGAAGAAAAGACGCTTGGAGACCTCCACAAACTCGCGGACTCGTTTGTGAAGGGCACCGGCTTTGCGCGTCAGGCGGGACCCCATACGAATTTGCCCGTCTTGTCAATATAGCCCGACTTGCCTCCGATCATCACGCATCCAAGGCCGCCGGAGAAGCCCAATGCCCAATCGAATTGCGGGTTTATGACAAACTTGCCCGTCTTGTCGATGTAGCACCGCACGTCAGGCGGGACCCCACACAAACCTGCCTGTCTTGTTGATATAGCCCCACTTGGTTGTCGCAACATCCCCGATCCTGACGGCCGCGAGACCATCGGAGAAGCCCAATGCCCAATCGAATTGCGGGTTTACGGCAAACTTGCCCGTCTTGTCGATGTAGCCCCACTTGCCTGTCTCCTCGTCCCCGATCCTGACAGCCGCAAGACCCTCGGAGAAGCGAGTCCGCGAGTTTGTGGAGGGCACTAACAGTGACCATACAGCTTATGCAGGTCGAGAGGTCGCGCATTTGTATACAAATCCATGTGGGGACAGGCACCCAGCTTTGCCCCCCGGCCGCATTGAGGGAGTGACCATGGTCGTGGGGCAAAGCTGTGTGCCAGTCCCCGTGTTCTACGGACTCGTTTGTGGAGGGCACCGGCCGTACACGATAACGGATCCGGACCCGGGTTATGGCCACGGATAGTTCGACTGATGCGTGTGGACCCAGTCGTGCAGGTAGACGTACTGGGTGTCGATGAGATTGTAGTTGGCGATCGATTTCCCGGCGGCGGAGTACCACATAAGGTTCCAGGGGTTCTTATTGAACGCGTCCGGATTCTGCTGGTATGCGGCGGCGACATGGCAGAAAAGGGGATCATCGTAGGGGGCCTCTGTGCACCAGGTGTTGGTTGTGACGCAGGAGGTCCCGTCATCCAGGACAAGGTTCCAGTTCGAGTCCAGGAGGTATACGTCCCAGAAGTGCCCGACGGCGTGACCGAGCTCGTGCGCGAGCACGACCGGGGTCTCATTGGGCGGCACGCCTCGCGAGTCCCGGGAAATGACGATGTAAACGTTCTCGGTATCGTAGAACTCACCGGGGCAGACGGCCCTGCAGTACGCCCTGGCGGGGTCTCCGTTCGCGGAGTTTACGTAGTAGACGTTGACGCAGTCCGGCTGCAGGACCAGCCCGTACGCGTTGTGCATCGCGTCGGCTTCCTGCTCGGTGATGCTCTTGTACTGCGGATCTCCCACCCACAGGAATCCGCCGGGATTCTTGAGGACGAAAACCATGCCGTAGGGGTTCCAGAACGTATTGGCGTCGTTGAAATCGGCCGTTGCGCGCTCCCAGCTCGTCACAGGATTGCTGCCGGACGCATCGTCCGCGACGCACCATAGCGCCAGTCCGAACTGTCGCGGCTTCGGATAGCCCGTGTCGGTGGCGTAGCCGGGGGAGCTCCCTGCTGCGTTTCTCGCGCTGATCCGATACTGTATCGGATCCAGGGGGCCGCAGTAACGCGGGTTCCCGTCGATCCAGCTTATCTCGGGATGCGGAGCCGACTTGACCTGTTTCCATGTCCAACCGGCGGGCCACTCGAAATCCAGCCGCTCGATATCGTACCACTCGACCTGGTCGCTGCCCGCTTCCCAGGTGAGCTCCACCTTTCGGTTGGGCAGATCGGGATCGCCGTCCGACACGCTGAAGCCCTCGACATTGGGAGGCGCCTGAGCGCCCACGCCAAGCTCGTGAACCCGGTAAGCGGTCAGGTCCAGCCAGTCCGGCGATCCATCGTTCTCAGTGTCCTCAACACTTATGAGGCACTTGTACATTCCGTCCGGGGCGAGCTTTTCGTTCTCCACCGTCGCCTCGAACGTGGCGTAGCCGGTCACGCTCGACTTGTAGGCGGCGAAAAACTGGCCATCAAATAACTCGGGGCATTCGAGCGAGGGCGCGTAGTGACTCAGCTTTCCCTGGTAGTCGTAGACATCGATCGTGAGAACAACCTGGCCGCCCTGGCTGGTCAGACCGAATCCGACAGGCGTCTCTGTGACATCTATTTTCCACGGTTCCGGGCAGTTGGCCTCGGGAGGGAAGTCGAGCATGGGATCGGTGACGGGCTTTTTTGTGGGCGGCGCCCAGGATGCATCGACGGCGTAGCCCACTATGAACGATCCTATCGGCTTGTAGATTTCGTAGATGCGGGTCACGGCCGATCCCGCGTACATGGCGTTCCGGGTGTTCGCGGCACCGGGAGAAATGTGCCTGAGATAGCCGTTCAGCGTGGAGTTGGGGTACGGGATGGTCGCATGCTTGCCCTGGATGTATCCCTGCAGACCTCCGGGACCCGAGCCTATAGTGCTCGGATTATACAGGGTCGTATGACCGTCCGCGTTCACAAGCTCGGTTTCCTGAGCCTTCCTGTCGGTTGTCACAAGCCCCGAAACGGGGAAGGTATGCGTGCCCCAGCCCATCGCGATGCCTCTGACATCGAAGCCGGTAAGATTGGGGGACCCAAACGGGTGCCTGATTTCGATGGACAACTGCAGGGTGCCCTTAGGGGTCACGCTGACACTGGTCAGCCTGAAGCAGTT
>Ga0315294_10003570_pt1 | contig 16947 bp, 13 predicted proteins | sample YL17G13_40_MG_FD_203626 | JGI IMG/M metagenome (GOLD analysis project Ga0315294, IMG submission 203626) | Sediment microbial communities from Yellowstone Lake, YNP, Wyoming, USA - YL17G13_40 | ecosystem: Environmental > Aquatic > Freshwater > Lake > Sediment | place: USA: Wyoming | collected... | reverse complement strand
CCGTTCAAACGGAGAAGCCGTCGGTCGTGATCGCGAGCCGGCCATGCGTGCTGATAGACAGGCGCGCAAAGGCGCATGCAGCGGCGGTCGAGGTGGAGACATGCACCGGGTGCCAGCTCTGTTTCCGGATTGGGTGCCCGGCTATCGAATCGGTGCAGATGGATGACGGCAAGCTCAAGGCGCGCGTCAACGCGGACCTGTGCGCGGGGTGCGGCGTGTGCATCCAGGTTTGCCGGGCCGGAGCGATCGGCAGAGAGCAGGAATGAGCGATAAGATAACGAACATACGACTGGCGGGTGTTGGGGGACAGGGCATAATCGTGGCGAGCGAGGTACTGTGCGACGCGCTCCTCGCGTCCGGCTATGACGTGAAGAAGAGCGAGGTCCACGGCATGGCGCAGCGCGGCGGCACCGTGAACAGCGACGTTCGCTTCGGGGAAAAGGTTTATTCGCCGATCATCGCGCATGGTGAAGTGGACATCCTGCTGGCGTTCGAACAGATGGAGGCCCTGCGCTATCTCCCGTCACTGAGACCGGGCGGCACTGTGATCGCGAACGAGCAGCGGATTCTCCCGTCCGCGGTAGCGTCCGGCAAGGCCGAATATCCGTGCGACATCCAGTGCCGGCTTTCCGAGCGTGCAGGGAACATCATCTCAATAGATGCTCTGGCATTTGCGAAGAAAGCGGGCTCGGCGAGGAGCGTGAATGTCTGCCTCCTCGGGGTGCTTTCCCGGTTCCTGGATGTGGAGGAATCCGTCTGGGAGGCTGTGATAACAGAGAGATTCAAAAGCAAGGGGTTGGAGGCAAATCTCAGGGCCTTTGCGATGGGACGCGGGGCAGTAAGCGCGCCTGAATGAGCTTCTCTCCCGGCGGAAGTGGCCTAGTGCCTATGCAACTTGTATGGCCTAGAATCCCCAGGAATGAATTCCTGGGCTACCGTCGAGCAAAACCCTCCGGGTTACAGTCGTTTCAGCCCGGCAGGGCTTTGCCCGGGTCTAGCCCAGGGTTTTCAACCCTGGGCCGGAGTGCGGCATATTAAGTTGCAGAGGCACTAGCAGGGTACGGATGGAGTCCGAGGGGATCCCCTCACCCCGGCCTCCGGCCGCTCCCTCTCTCGCTTGGGGAGAGGGAATTGGAAGGACGGCGATGTGACGATGATCTGGAATCCGGAAGCGGAGTGCATGCCGCGTGAGGAATTGGAGAAGCTTCAGGGGGAGCGACTTCGGGAGACGGTTCGCCACTGCTACGAAAACGTTCCCGCCTACCGCAAGAAGCTGGACGATGCAGGCATCAAGCCCGAGGACATACGCTCAGTCGAGGACGTGAAGCATCTCCCATTCACCACAAGGGACGACCTGCGCGACAATTACCCATTCGGCATGTTTGCCGTACCGATGGAGGATGTGGTGCGGGTGCACTCTTCGTCCGGCACCACGGGAAAGCCGAAGGTCGTCGGATACACCCGCAAGGACATTGACACGTGGGCCGAACTCATGGCCCGGACGATCGGGTGCGGCGGAGCAGGAAAGAACGACATCATCCAGAATGCCTACGGTTACGGGCTCTTCACCGGCGGCCTGGGAATTCACTACGGCGCGGAGAAGATCGGAGCAACCGTCATTCCGATATCCGGCGGCAACACGAAGCGCCAGATCATGGTCATGCAGGATTTCGGCAGCACGATGCTGGCCTGCACGCCGTCGTACGCGCTCTATATTGCCGACACCGCGCTGGAGATGGGCGTAGACGTGCGCGATCTGCCGCTCAAGTACGGGATTTTCGGCGCGGAGCCCTGGACGGACGGCCTGCGCAAGGAGATAGAGGCGAAGATGGCCGTTCGTGCGACCGACATCTACGGCCTGACCGAGGTCATCGGCCCCGGAGTTGCCAGCGAGTGCGAGGTCCAGGACGGCCTCCACGTGTTCGATGACCATTTCCTTCCGGAGATCATTAACCCGGATACGCTCGAAGTCCTGCCGCCGAATATGCCCGGCGAGCTGGTATTCACTTCACTTACTAAGGAAGCCTTCCCGATCATCCGCTATCGGACCAGGGATCTTTCAATGCTGAAAACCGATCCGTGCCCGTGCGGCCGCACGCATTTCAGGATGGGTCGGATCACGGGCCGGACTGACGACATGCTCATCATACGGGGGGTGAACGTCTTCCCGTCCCAGATCGAGACCGTGCTGCTCGAGATCGAAGGGACTGAGCCGCATTACCTGATAGTGGTCAACCGAGTGGATTCGCTCGACTGCCTGGAAGTATGGGTCGAGGTCAGCGAGCGGTTCTTCTCCGATGAGATCAAGGGCCTGGAGACTCTGGAGAAGAAGATCCAGCACGAGATTCAGAATGTACTCGGCATCACCGTGACCGTCAAGCTGGTCGAGCCGAAGACAATCGAGCGAAGTGAGGGAAAGGCGAAGCGCGTTGTAGATAACCGGCCAAAGGATTAGCCACGCTTTGGATGGAAGCAATGAATCTTAGAGTAGCTGCCTCTGCACCATGTGGATAGTCGCAGCAAACGTGCTCGTGGGCAGCCTGCTCGAAGGCATGGGGAGTGCTTGTGAGATGATCTGGGACAGGGAACATGAATGCATGTCGAGACGCAACCTGGAACGCCTCCAGCTTGAGCGGCTGAAGGAGACGGTCAGGCGCATCTACGACCGCGTGCCGTTCTACCGGCAGAAGATGGACGAAGCCGGGGTCCGGCCGTCCGAAATCCATTCCCTGTCTGACGTGCGGAAGCTGCCTTTCACGGTCAAGGACGACATGCGAGCGAACTACCCGTTCAACCTGTTCGCGGTGCCGATGAAGGAGATCATCCGCATACATTCGTCGTCCGGCACGACCGGGACGCCGACCGCGGTAGGCTACACGAGAAACGACCTCGACCTGTGGGCGGAACTGTGCGCGCGGTTCATATCAGCGGCAGGAGTAACGTCCGATGACGTAGCGCAGGTCGCGTTCGGATATGGCCTTTTCACCGGCGGATTCGGACTGCATTACGGACTGGAGAAGGTTGGGGCGGCGGTGATCCCGGCGTCAGCAGGAAACACGCAGCGGCACCTCACGCTGATGCAGGACTTCGGCGCAACTACACTCGTCGGCACGCCGTCCTATGCCCTGCATCTCGGTGAAGCAGTGAATGAATCCGGCATTCGGGACAAGATCAAGCTGCGGTGGGGACTGTTCGGCGCCGAGCCCTGGACAAGTCAGATGCGCGCCGAGATCGAGCAGAAGCTGGGTGTCAGTGCGACTGACAACTACGGCCTGAGCGAAGTGATCGGACCGGGCGTATCCGGCGAATGTGAGGAGTCCAAAGACGGCCTGCATGTCTCGGAGGATCATTTCCTCGTGGAGATAGTTGATCCGGAGACTCTCGAACCGCTGGACTACGGTGAGCAGGGCGAGCTCGTGATCACCACCTTAACGAAGGAAGCCTGTCCCGTCTTGCGGTATAGGACTCGGGACATCACACGGCTCAACCCTGAGCCGTGCCAGTGCGGCCGGACCAACGCCAGGATGGAGAAGGTACAGGGCCGCACGGATGACATGCTGATCGTCCGCGGTGTGAACGTCTTCCCGTCTCAGGTGGAGAGCGTGCTCCTGGAAATCGAGGGCACCGAGCCGCATTACATGCTCGTGCTCTACAAGGAAGGCGTGATGGACGCGCTCGAAGTATGGGTCGAAGTCTCCGAGCGCATATTCTCGGATGAGATGAAGGAACTCAGAGAACTCGAGGAGAGTATCCTGAACCGGTTGGAGAACGCTCTGGGCCTTTCGATCAAGCTGAAGCTTGTCGAGCCGAGAACAATCGCGCGCAGCGAAGGAAAGGCAAAGCGCGTGATGGACCTGAGAGAGAAGACGACGTAGCAGACCGCGGACCGCGGATTTCAGATTGCAGATTCGGACTCGCTGCCGTCTGCGGCGGACGAGCGGCAGTCTCAAAACTTGTACAGGAGGCAGAGGATGAAAGTCAAACAGCTCTCCATATTCCTGGAAAACCAGTCGGGGCGACTGGCCGAAGTCACCGGCACGCTGGGAAGCGAGGGGATCAATATCAGGGCGCTCTCTCTCGCGGATACGTCCGGGTTCGGCATCCTGCGGCTGATCGTAAACGACATCGCGAAGGCGCACGACGTTCTTCACGGCAAGGGCTTCACCGTCAGCGAGACTGACGTGATCGCCGTGGAGGTTCCGGATCGGCCGGGAGGACTCGCCAGCATCCTGAGGATACTCGGCGACAAGGAAATCAATATCGAGTACATGTACGCCTTCGTCGAGAAGTCCTCGCAGAACGCCGTGGTCATCTTCCGCATCGAAAATGTTGATCAGGCGATAGAAGCCCTGCAGGCAAGCGGCGTGAGGATACTGTCTTCGAAGGAAGTCTACTCGCTCTAGGGCGGGCAGCCGCCGAGCTGGCCGCTTTTCCCGCACTCACCTCCGGCTGATGCTCTGAATCCGGAGCTCGTGGCGCATTTTTTCTTCCACGTCTTTGTGGAAGGGCCTCTCTCTTCTGCCATCACGCCTCAGGCGGCCGCCGGACAAGTCCATTCACAGGAATTCGGAGAGAATTCCGCGGCGGTGTTGACATTTTCACAAAATCCGGGTATAAGTTAAGTAGCTTAATCAATAAGTACGTTAACTTTCCGGACGCCATGTTAGGCGGACAGCTATGAAGAAAGAGTCTCCGGCTTACACTGAGCACGTGCTGGACCTGCTCACGGAGGTTCTGCACGAAACGATCACAAACCGCCCGCTTCGGGAGGTGGGCGCGGGCATTACGCCGTCCCTCGCCCAGGGCCTGCAATTCATATTTCAGCACGGCGTCTGCTCCGTGGGGGATATCGCGCAGGGGCTGTCAATGACGTACTCGGCGGCGAGCCAGCTCACCGAGCGCCTGGTCAGGAAAGGACTCGTGAGCCGCTCCGACAACGAGCGCGACAGGCGGCTTTCCGAGATCAGGCTCACCGATAACGGACGCCAACTGGTGGAGCGGATCAGGCTGCGCCGGGTGACGGGCATGTCGCGGATACTGAAGCGAATGGATCCCGACTGCCGCAAGGCGCTGGTAGACAACCTGGAGAACTTCATAGCCGCGGCCATTGAGAATGAGAAGTCGGCGTTGGAAACGTGTTCCCACTGCGGTAGAGACCACATGTCGGAATGCGTGGTCAACGAGGTGTACCGGGCGACTACCGGCACGCCGATCGAGAACGTTTGAGCCGACGAAAGACCGCAGACCCTAGACGCTGGACGGGAGCACCATCCCAGTCTGCCGGCCGGCTCACTCTGATTTCGGAGGACAGTATGAGCACTCAGTACAGCGACAAGGTCATGGAACACTTTATGAACCCCCGCAATGTCGGCGAGATTCCCGACGCGGATGGGATCGGGAACGTCGGCAATCCGATCTGCGGCGACATCATGCGGATGTACATTAAGGTCAAGGACAACGTCATCACCGACGTGAAGTTCAAGACCTTCGGCTGTGGGGCCGCAATCGCGACGAGCAGCATGGCAACCGAGATGATCAAGGGAAAGACCCTCGAAGAGGCCCTGGACTTGACCAACAAGGCTGTGGCCGAGGCGCTGGGCGGACTTCCAGCCATTAAGATGCACTGTTCGGTCCTCGCGGAAGAGGCGGTTCAAGCGGCGATAGACGACTACCTGAGGAAGACAACCGGCAAGGGCTTGGATATCGAGAAGCGCGAAGTGCACGCTTCATAGGAGGAGATCAATGCGCGAAAAAATCGAGGAGGCGTTGAACGAAATTCGTCCCGCTCTGGAGGCTGACGGCGGGAATATCGAGCTGGTTGACGTGGACGAGGAGACCGGCGTCGTCAAGGTGAAGCTGGTCGGCGCATGCGCCGGATGCCCGATGGCGCAGATGACGCTTCAGATGGGCGTCGAGCGCGTGCTCAAGAACAAGGTTCCCGGGGTCACCCGGGTCGAGAACGTGGGTATGCGCGCGCCGGAAGCCGTTCCGTAAGGTCACAAGTTCAGAAGCCGGTACGATAGTCGCACTCGAAAGTCGAATCCCTGGAGTGCATGGGCCCGCGGGGCACGAGTTCCGCCCCAGGGTCCACATGACCGCGGTCACCAGGTGCTGTGCGGGGCCGAGTCCCGGCGGGAGGGGTAATCGCTCCCGGTGGCCGTGTTGAGAGAATCCTCCCTTGGAGGAGGCAGATACCATGTTTGAGACACTTAAGAGAGATATCCAAGCGGTGAAGGAGCGAGACCCGGCATCCCGGGGAACGCTGGAGATCATCACCTGCTATCCCGGCTTTCACGTGCTGTTCTTCCATCGGCTGGCGCATTGGATGTGGAACCGCCGGCTGAAGCTGCTTGCCCGCATGGTGTCGCACGCGGGCCGGTTCTTCACGGGGATAGAGATCCATCCGGGCGCGAAGATAGGCCCCGGGTTTTTCATAGATCACGGCATGGGCGTCGTTATCGGCGAAACGGCCGAGATCGGTGAGAACGTCACGCTGTACCACGGTGTCACGCTGGGCGGCACGAGCTGGAAGAAGGAAAAGCGCCATCCCACAATCGGCAACAACGTCGTGGTCGGAGCGGGAGCGAAGATCCTCGGCCCGTTCATGGTCGGCAGCAACAGCAGAATCGGCGCGGGATCAGTAGTTGTGAACGAGGTCCCGCCTAACTCAGTGGTAGTGGGCGTCCCGGGCAGAGTCACGTACCGCGACGGCAGGAAAGTGGTTAGGGAGATAGACCTGGAGCAGCACGAGCTTCCCGACCCGGTGGCGAAGGCGGTCGAATGCATCCTGGATCGCTTACATCACCTGGAGCACGAGATCAACGCTCTCAAGAAGGAATCGAGCAAGGAGCCCGTGGAGAAGACCCGTTCGGAAACTCCCGCTGCCGCCACGGATTAGCTCGCATTCGACACGTGACCGGAACGCTCAGTCTTCCATCTTCCGCGCCCTGCCGAATCCCGGCAAAAAGAAACCCCAGCCGGCAAAGGAGTAAAACGGCTGGGGCAAGTGTAAGGAGGTCGGATTGCTAGGGGCAGTGTGACTTACAGGGGATGTTGACCCTGCAAGCCACTCAAGCACCTAACGCGACGCGCTATTTTCTTGTCTAGTTACTATGACGGCCGGCTCAGCCCAAATGTTCCATCCGATCCGGCTATCTACTGCAGGTTGTTGTCGATCCTGAAAGTACGCCGCGCAAGTGACAGCAGTTTCGCATAGACATTCGCCGACGAACCAGCCCCAGGGAGGAATACCATGCCTTTTTCGTGGTACGTGTTGGGCTGCCTGACAGCATTCCTCGCGTGTGCGAGCGCCTCGGCTGACGTTCAGGGGTCAGGCAGGGTGTTGCCGGCGAAGATTCGCTTCTACACGGGAAACCTGAGCGTCGGGTACTTCATGGAATACTGGGGAACCGGGAAGCCTGGGCCGGCCGATACCGCTACTCCGGAGTATTGCGAGCAAATGAAGAGCGTGTCGGTCACGGCCTCGTGCGACTACCTGGCGTGGTGCCGCATCGAGCCAGAGCCCGGCAGACGGGACTGGAGCTTCTACGATCGAAACGAGCGGGTCCTGCACGAGAACGGCCTTCAGTACAACGTGTTCTGCTGGCTGCATTTCCCACCGAAGTGGTTCATGGACACGCCCGAATACGTGCCGTATCGCTGCGTCGAACATGACGAACCGATCCAGCAGACCTCCATCTGGGCGCCGGGAACGCTCAGGATATACGACCGCTTTTACAGAGAACTGGCGGCTCATTTCGGCGGCAGGATTGACTTCCTCCGGCTGGCAATGCCCGCGGACTATGGCGAGATCGGCTACCCGAGCGGGATGACCGACTGGCTTGTGAAGCAGGAGCACAAGCATCCCGGCTTCTGGTGCAGCGATCCCTTTGCCCGCGCGGATTTCAAGGCGCTGATGAAAAAGCGGTACAGGACCATCTCGAAGCTCAACCAGACCTGGGGCACGAGCTTCAAGTCCTTCGACGACCTGGAATTCCCTGAGGCGGCCGCGGATCCGTCCGGACTCGAAGATCCGCTTGATATGTCGCCCGGCGAGCGCAGGTGGATGCTCGATTTCATCGGCTGGTACTACGACAGCCAGACCGAGTTCGCGCGAAAGGTGATCGGCATAGTCAGGAAGTACTTCCCCGGCAAGGAGATCATCGTCAGCATGGGATACGGGTCGCAGCGCACCGCCTACGGAAACGACGATGTCGGCGTCGCCAGGATGTGCCGGGATATGAAAGCAGCCTGCCAGACGCCCGGAAACATTCCCTACTTTTGCATGAAAAGTCTTGCGAGCCCCTGCCGCTTCTACGGCGTCCCCTACTTCACCGAACCGCCCGGCGGGATGAACAGAAATGAGGAAGTCAACCGCATCTGGTCGGATGCGTCCTGCGGCACTCAGACCTACTTCGACTACCCTGGCAACCTGCTGGGTGCGAAGGATGCCTTCGAGAAGTACGGGGACTACCTGAATGGCGAGCAGGCCATCGTGGATGTGGCGATTCTTTTCCCCACAGTGGACCACCGTTTGAGAAATGAGGATTGGCCCCGGCGCACGATCGTCGGCGCGAATGTACTTCGTGAGCTGCTGGACTATGATCTCGTGGACGAGCGGATGATCCGCGACGGCGCACTCGATGGCTACAGGCTGCTGCTGGCGTACGACGGCAACATCCTACAGGCATCCACGCTCCCCATTCTTCAGAAATGGCTGTCCGGCGGCGGGGTCCTGCTTGTCAAAGACTTCGGCCCGGTGGAAACCGTGGACGGTGACCGGTCGTTCTACCTGACGGCGTTTCCGACAGGGCGACGGCGCGAGGGGGCGACTGGGCGACCGGAGAGCAGCATTACCGTGGAGAATATGCTCGCATCTCACTCTCAGAAAGCCGGGGAGGGAGCGGTGATAGTTGCGCCGGCCGATGTGCGGGATGAGGACTTCGCGCGGCTGGCGGCCGACCTGGCGCACAACCTGTCGAAGTACTTCCCGGGGAAGCAGGATGTGCCCCGGATAGACGACGGCATTGACGGGCTGAGCGCGACCCTGTTCCCGAACAAGATACTCTACCTGAACTTCACGGACAAGGCCGTTGAGAAAACCGTGCGCCTGCGGAAGCCGGATTTCCCGACGAACGGCAGGACCGCCAAGCCGGAGACCTTCGAGCACAGGCTGAAGCTGGAGCCCCACTCCATCGCCTCCATCGAGCTGCGCTGAGCTGGCATGAATGGCACAGTTCCTGCAGCGTGAAGAGTTAGCGCGTAAGGGAGTGCAGAGTATGCATGGAATTGCCAGAAGGTCGAACGCGCGCCTGGCGGCGATCGCTCTGATCGGTGTGAGCGTGCTGGTCGCCTGCTGCTGCGCCGCTCGGGCGGACTATACGGTCTTTTCGGACAACTTCGACGACGGCGACTGGACTTCGAACCCGCGGTGGGAATATGCCCAGACGGGGCCAGTTACCGTAAGCAACGAGCGCTCCACCTCCGGCGGCCACAGCCTGAAGGTCGCGTCGAACAACGAACTCGGCGCGATCCGCAGCTTCTCCTGTCTGTCGTCCGCTTCCCAGAGCTATACGTGCACGTTCGATCTGTACGTCGAGTCCATGGGCGATGAGGCGATACCGTGGTGCCTCCAGTCCACGAGCAATGCGACGCTTGCGATCATCTTCATACTGCCCGGCGGCACGGTCCAGTTGTTCGTCGCGGATTCGGTGGACATATGGAGCGGCAAATCGGCGAACGTGCCTTACCCGCTGACGTATGGGCAGTGGCATCCCTTTCGGCTGACATACGACGGTTCAACGACGAGCCTGTATCTCGACGGCCATGCCCAGCCCGACGCAAGCGTGACGCAGACGTACGTGCGCGCGCCGGCCAAGCTCTGCGTCGGCAACTTCAGTCTCCCGCACACGAGCACCTTCTACTTAGACACCATGCGGATTGCGACGCCCGAGCCAATCAATCCTGCCCGGGTGTACGTCCAAGTGTGTTCTGATACGTCCACATCCGCCCTAGACGTGAACAGTCACTACAACAGTTTTCCTGCGCTCGATGCCAGCTACACGTCGCCGAGCGGTCAGGCCGCTCAGGTGATGGCCGAATCCTTCCGCGACACCCACCGCGACAGCCTGGGAAACACGATCAAGTTCACGTGGTATATGCTCGTCGGCTCCATGTACTCCTGTGGAACCAACACGGGATCGCTGCTGGCCCTCGATCTGATGATGGACTATCACGGCGACGCCATCGAGCAGTGGGGAGACGAACTGGCATATCACTACCACACGTGGATATGGAGCGATCCGGACGAGGACAGCGTATACCATTGGAACCAGGCGCCGGAGTTCGCGCCGTGCGTGGACGATTTCGAGCAGACGGTCGCGCACATGATCCTGGACCGCATGTTCTATCCCACGTCGTTCCGAAGCGGCTGGCACTACATGGACAACTTCTTCCAGGCGTATCTGGACGACTGGTTTCCCTACCGCTTTGAAGACGATTATCCGAACGTGCGAACCGAGACCGCCGAGCCGATAGACAACGTGTACGACTGGAGTCGGGCGCCATCCGCGTGGGCCCCGTATCATCCCGACCCGAACGACTATCAGTCGCCGGGCAGTCTGCGGGGTTGGGACTCGCGGAGCCGATACATGTCGTCGCTGAGCCGGGCCCAGGCTGAGGATGCGTTCATACAGGCGCTCGGAGGAACGCCTCAGCTAATGACGCTGTTCTCACACCTGAAGGAGACCGATTTCCCTTCGCAGGTGTCGAACCTTCACAGCCTTCTCGCAAGCACGCACGACGCGCTGCCGCTTGTGGACTTCGTATACTGCACGGGGAAGGAGTCAATGCTCGAATGGCGCGGCGGCAGCGACACAACGGCCCCGACCATTCAGGTAACAACGTCGGACGCCGGCGGACTGAGGACGGCAGTGTTTGGGACGGACGAGCCGATCTATCAACTTCAGCCGTTCGTGGCGCGAACGGGGACAGACGGGGCTTACAGCCGCGCGGACTGCACTTCGGCCGGGCCGAACCGCTGGCAGGTTCAATACTCAATTGGCGATACGATCAAGATGGGCGTGGGCGTGACTGACTGGTTCGGGAACGCAGCGGTGCGGTTCCTACCGACCCCGCTGAGAGTATTCTCCGTGGAGTTCTCCGCCGGCACCACGTCCGTTGATCTGTCGTGGGAGACAAGCGCTCCGGCCGACAGCAGAGTGGAATACAGGCTTCTTCCCGCAGGTGCGACGACTTACGTTTTCGACGGGGAGTACCTGCTTCGTCACCGCGTGACTCTCTCTAACCTCCTTCCAGGCCGAGTCTATGAAATCCACGTGTGTTCGGAGGATGAATATGGGCAGCAGGCCTGCTCCGAGCCCGTGTACGCGCTGACTCGCGCCATGGAACCCGTAATCATAGACAACTCCGATCCCGGCTTCAGCACCATTGGCTCATGGGCTACCGGCAATACAGCTCCCGGTCGCTATGGGGAGGACTATCGCTACGCCGGCACCAGCCCGACCGGTACTTCCAGGGCGCTTTGGACGTGGCCTGTTTCGCGAACCGATACCTACAACGTGTACGCCTGGTGGTCGAGCGGCTCGAACCGATCTACGGCCGCGAGGTACTCCGTAATACACCAGGGCAGCGAGTTCCCGACCGTGGTCAACCAGCAGGTAGACGGCGGACAATGGAATCTCCTGGGGACTTATACACTTTCCTTCGGAAGCGATGCGGTTGTGAGCCTGTCCAACGCTGCGCCGTCGGGCTATGTGGTCATCGCGGACGCTGTGAAGTTCGAGCCGGCCTACACGCCCATTGACACGGTTGGCATTGCACGCCTGCTGTCGGACGGCACGGCGGTGACGCTCTCCGATGTGCCGGTTACCGGAACATTCGACGGCGAGTTCTACGTGGAAGAGCCCGACAGATCCGCAGGCATGCTCGTCCTTGGCTCTGGTGTGGAAACCGGCGACGTAGTTGATGTGTCCGGTAAGCTCACAACCATTCGGGGCAGCAGGGCTCTCCGTGATCCCGTCGTCAAACCGAGCGGGGAGACGCTCTTCCTCGACCCATTGGCTCTCGGCACCAGGGACGTTTACAATCCCGCGGCGCCGAAGGGGCTGAACAACATCGGGCTCCTGGTCACCATCTGGGGTCGCGTCACGTCTGTGGAAACCGACTCGTTTTACGCAGATGACGGATTCGCCCGCAAGGACGGAAGCGGCAGCATCGGCCTGCGGGTTGATGCCTCGCAGCTATCGAGCGCGCCCTCGACAGGTCAGTATGTCGTCGTGACCGGGGTGCTCGGAACCGACGATGCCGGCGGCGCAGTCTTGGCGGTGCTGAGGCCCCGTGATCAGGCGGATGTTCGGCACATTCCGGAGTTGTGAATAAACTGTGAACTTATCTGCGGAGACGGGGAACTTTCTGCTCATCTCCGTCGTATCAATAAGTAGCAATGCACACATTCGTGATGCATTTTGCTCCTTTCCAAATACCTCCTTGCCCATGCTGGGCCGCCGGCTGTTAACCACAGGTCCCGAGCACCGGCGGCCCAGCAGGATCTGAGCTCTGCCTTTGGCAGGGCTCTCTTTTTGTCTGCCGCACCACTGACCGGGAGCCGGCAACGGGAATTCCGGTAGTCTTACCAGCTACCCCCACGCTGCGGTTGTGGAATCATCACACTGGACGGCGCAGGGCGGCATCAGATAGAAGGGGTGGAGCGGGGCTCTCGGGGTCACGCCGCCGCTCCGGTCCACCCGGCGGGGAAAGGAAGCAAAGCCACCGGGCGGAAATCTGAATCTCCGTTCCTGCTAGTAATGCAAACGTTCAGGAACCGAGAGGATCGGCTGCCGAGCCAGCCTAATGTCACCAATCGGATTACTAGTTAGCCGTACCGGGGGCAAATCCTTCTTCCGGCGCGTCTGAGGACAAAAACTTCGTGGTTCTGCGCTGCTTTCACCGGAAGAGGGAACTTTTGCCACCGCCGCGAAGTCAAGTTACATGATTGTGCATCTTGCTCGCAAGGTGCACACGACCGGAGGCGAGAAGCGGTTCGAATGGCTAGAGCCAACGGGGGGTTGGAATCTGGTTCTCGCCTCCAGACCGGACAACTGAATATCGCACTAGCTCGAACGCAGAGAACCGGTCATCTCGACCGGTTCTCTGCGTTCTACAGCATCGGAGCATGCCCGCTCTCAGGCTCAGTGCCTAGTCTTCTCGACCAGCTGGACGGATACTTTGAGATAGATAGCCTTAACATCCTCGTAGTCCAGGCCAAAGCGATCTGCGACGACCTCGAATGCTTTGGCCTCGGGATGAACCATCTCTTCAGAAACGATCTCACCCGGCGGAACGGCCTGCATAGGCTGAGGCCGGCGCATCTCGCTTACGACTGCGTTGAAAACGTCGCGCTCCAGGGGGAGTATTCTGTTGTTCCGATAGTGGCCTCGGCTGTCGTAAGTCACGTCGAAGCCGCTGGGAGGCACGTCTTCTGCCGCCAGCCTCTTGTGATTGGCCACCTCAGCCAAACCGACGACGGCCGCGCCCACCACCAGAACAAGAACGGTCGAGACGACAATCTTCACCCTGAGCGTACGCGACGACCTCCAGAGCATGAATAAGCCCAGCGGAGGCAAGATCACCAGCCCCAGCACGATTTGCCAGAGCCTCTGCTGTGGTCGAGTCTTCCTCATATATGGCTCGCTCCCTGAAAAGATACACGGTCCCACTTCGGCTAACTACTTCGACCGACTATAGTTATTATACCTCAAATATCGGAAGACGGACAACGCCGCTGTAGTCCTCCGCGAACGAGTCCGCCCGACGGGCCGAGGGACCTTGCCCTTTGTCCGTCCGCCGACCGGCGCTGAGCGCACCTTCTCCCAGGCGATGCTTGACAAGCGTGCCGTTCGATCTGTAGACTGTAACTAACCGGTCCATTTCCCTGGAATCGTGCCGCCATGCTTAGACATCTACCGCAGACGGACGGCGATTTCGGCACATTCACTAGTACGCACATCTCGCCATCTATGTTCCGGGGGTGAAAGCGTTGGACCAAGTCGCAGCACTTCTGCACGACAGCCGGCTGTTCACATCGCTGGACCATTCGTCCATCGAGAGGATGGCCAAGCTCTTTTCTCTGCAGCGCATCGAAAAACACCAGATGCTCGCGGCGTGCGGAGAGCCATGCACTCGCGTCTACATTATCGACTCCGGATCAGTTCGTGTGTTCCTGTCCGCACCCGACGGACGAGAACGCGTCGTCTGCATCGCTCGAAGAGGAAGCTGCATCTCGAGCCCATGGGCATGGACAGGTGAACCGAACTGCATGACGGCAGAGGTACACGAGGGAGGTCTGGCTGCGACTATCGCGGGCAGCCACCTCCAGAAAGCAGGCGCGCGAGATGCGAGCATCGGATCCAGCATTCTGAGGCACGCCTGCTGGACCACGGCTCTGCTGGCTGAGAAGCTGACCGAGCAGTGTTTCGAGTCGGTGCACCAGCGAGTCGTAAGGGTGCTCCTCGGTTGCGTCAGAGACATCGGAGCAGATGCGCACGACGTTGAGATCCACCTCACCCACGAACAGATAGGGGATCTGGCGGGCACAGCCAGGGAGTGCGCCACCAGAGAGATCCATCACCTGGCAGAGACAGGCGCGGTCAGCATTGCCGGCTACCGGAGTATCCGCGTGTTGCCAGATGTCCTCAAGCGCCTTCTGGAAGAAAAACCAGCCCCCTGACACCCGAAAAACTGGTAATATTACCAGCGAGTCTGTGACTTCGGTCACAGATCATCGCCGGCTGGCTGGTGTATTCTATAGTAGGTGTATTGGGACTTTGCAGAATCGGTCTGTCAACCACGGCTCGATTCAGGGGATCCGGCACGTTTGTTTACGCCTGGACCCCATGTTCCAAAAGGGAAGGGAGGGAGATTGGATTGAGAAGGTTTCGCGTTTTCGGAGTAGCGGTGATCATCTGCTGCCTGCTGGCGACCGTAATGGCCGGACCGGCAATGGCGTGGCAGAAGGTGCCGACCTACGACCAGGACAAAGCCGGCGTTCCGCCAGGTCCGCCGCTTCCCGCCGATCAGACATGCTGGCTGGCAGCAGCATCGAACATGCTCACCGCCGGAGGTTATGTCAGCGGGGCGGGCGATCCTGCCGGTATCTACGCGACGCTCTGCAATCACTTCGGCATGAACGCCCTCGGCCAGATAGACACGGCGTTGCTCTGGTACATCGGCCAGTATGCAGGCCAGGCGACCAACTACAGCGTTGTGACCAGATACATACTGGCGCAGAACCTCACTCCTGATTTCATTGCTTCGGAGCTCAGGAGATGCCAGTACGTCGGGATTGAGGTCTTTCCGACAGGTGGCAGTTTCTGCGATCACGCGCTCACGACATGGGGTGACGAGCTGGCGTTCGACCGGGGTAGCCCGCCGCAGCAGCCCGCGACCGTTGATATCACGGATTCGGACAAGGATGTCGGCCCGGGAGGCGTTGACACTTACAACTGGACTCAGGTGCTGATCGGGGGGAACAATTACTGGGCGCTGCAGAACTACTACGCTCCAGGCGTTAATGGCGCGCTGAGCGCAGTGGTCACTCTCTGTCCTGTTCCGGAGCCGTCCTCACTGGTAGCGCTTCTGTTGGGCGCCTCCGGGATTGCAGTAGCGTTTCGACGCAGGAGATAGTGAGGCGTATTGCAGCTTTGAGCAAAGGATTGCGAGCCCGTCCTGTGTAACGCATAGGGCGGGCTTTTTCTTCGTCTGCCATCAATCACAGACCTCATTACCCCGGAGAGGAGGGTCGCTCGACCCAATGGCAATCTCAGAGAAGCTCATCGGCCAGGGAATTGATATCGCGCCGTTCGGACTCGTAAGATACTGGACCGGAAACGACCCGATGACCATCGAAGGTCACGATTTCCCACGACGCGAAGGCGGCGGATGGACCCCGGTCGTCGTTCCCGAACAAGGCGGCTCGCACATCGGGATCGAATGGGAATACCCCCGCCAGTTCTCAAGCGTGATGGTCCGATTCCGGGATGCCTCGCAACTGCCCCGGCCGGAAAGCGTCAAAGTTCAATACTGGGTCCACAACTGGCCGCCTGACTTCCGCGGGGGCTGGACCGCTGTAGACGACCCGTTCAATGGACAGTGGGTAGCTGCGCACGGCGACATCAGTATAGACCGGGACACCTGGACGTTTATCTTCGACCCTCTTGACTTCACCGAGATCGGGCGTGCCGAGGACTTCGCCGTGCTCTACAGGCAGGCATTCCGACTCAGGCTTCTTTTCAAGGACGGCGCGACGCCAGAGATCAGCGAGTTCAGGGTATTCTCTGACTCCATCTGGCGCGAGGCTTCCCTGCGAATCGAGTTCGGACTCGTGGAAGGCGGGTTGACGTTCGCAGGAACGATCGAAGCGCACAACGGATATCTGCTCTCAACAGACCATTCCAACCCAGGATCACTTGCAGTCAAGGCCCTCTACGCCGAGACCAGAAACCACGGCATCGAGCGGACGATCCCCACTGCACCGGACAGGACTATACTGACGGTCAAGGGCGCCGAAGCCAGCTTCTCGTTCCTGGTAACGGACGCGCTTGCCGATGGGGTATACATCCCCGATTTCGGAGTATTCATCGGTGAAGAAGGCAGGGGCGGATTCGAGGAATGGAAGAAGAACAGGCCGCCCGATCTCCCACTTCCCATCTATGACCGCATCACGACCGAGCCGGAGCAGAGCTATGAGAGAGCAAGGAGGGAGATTCCCCAGCTCATCAAGACCAGACAGGGTCCGTGGGGAAGATACTGCCCCATAGGCTGTGACGCCAACCGCCAGGAGTTCGCGGTCAGGTACAACGGGGACATCTTTGCCGACAAGCACGCGATGAAGGCAGTGGGACGTGACACGGCAAGGCTCCTCTGGCCCGG
>Ga0315294_10003569_pt1 | contig 16948 bp, 12 predicted proteins | sample YL17G13_40_MG_FD_203626 | JGI IMG/M metagenome (GOLD analysis project Ga0315294, IMG submission 203626) | Sediment microbial communities from Yellowstone Lake, YNP, Wyoming, USA - YL17G13_40 | ecosystem: Environmental > Aquatic > Freshwater > Lake > Sediment | place: USA: Wyoming | collected... | reverse complement strand
GAGAGCGGCATGGCTATGTGGTTAAGAGTCCCTATCGGTCATCGACTCAGTGTCGTGTTGACCGCAGCGGGCCTGATCTCCTGCAGCGCGGGATCAGGCGCGGGCGGCATCAAACCTGTGTCGGCGGCATTTGCAGGGAGTAATCAAGATTCCGATGCAGATCGCGAGAATTCTGGGCGTGCCGCGAGGAAGGGGAAAAGCGGTGGCGGTGACGCACGAGGTGACTCACTCTTAACCGGGAACGGTCCGTCAGGGAGCGAGGCGCCGGATTCTGATATCCAGGTGCCGGACTCATCAGCCATCGAGCAATTAATCGCTACCGACGCGGCAAGTCGTGGTGGCGCCAACGTGGTCTATGCTCGCATTGACCATCTTTCGCCTGACAAAAGCCAAAGTTCAGAGTTGAACGTTGTCCGCTTTGGCATGGTGAAAGTCCTGAACAGTGTTTCCACAGCACCGGCTATTGTCCGCCCAGTCGCGATCGACGCCGCTAAAACAGTCTATCGCATAGACTTTAACGAGTTTGCCCAGCCAGGTGCGGTCGCTCGTCTAAACGGCGCTCCGTATGCACAGGAAAACCTGTCTCGTATCGGATCCGCTACCGTCGTTAAGGGTGACTGGTTGGTTTTTGTGCTGTCGCGCCCAGAAGTATATGACTACCTGCTGCGCCTTCCGCAGCTCGGTACCATGTTAGACGCAACTCTGAGAGTTGATTACAATCAGGCTAAATACGTGAATACGGATAAGTCCGATGTGACCTTCGCAGGGCGCGTACTAATGCGTGTGCCGATTAATAATGGTGGCAAACCAGGTGGATACTACTGGCGGTCCTATGACTTTGGGCGCGCCGATGTACAGCAACGCGGTTTTAGCGATCCACGCAGTTTACGCACAACTGCGATCCCTGACCTTGTCGCTGGCGAGATCATCTATAGTCTACCAAATGGTCTTCAAGCCTATTATTTGGTCGGCTTCGGCAATCAGCACCGCTTCGATGTGCCAGCCGGGAGCGGTATTGGCTCGCTACCTGTTGCCTCCGATATGCGGCGCCCTCAAGACGGTCTGACACATTGTGTAGGAGGAAAAGCGTCGTGTGGATTCGTGATCAACGGTGAGTCTTGTATGTCTTGTCACTCTGCTGGCGTCAATGCACCGACCAGCCCTGCTGGGACCACAGGCGCAACGTTGGCCGAAATGAATGAGTACATTAAGCAAGACCGTGCTCGCTTTACCGGTGCCCTGTCAGAAATGGGCTTCCCGGAAGTAAGTGACGAGCCGATTCTCGCCACATGTCGGTTGTTCCTGGCTGACCGCGGTATTAGTGACAAGCGTCAGCAAGGAAGTGAAGTTCCTGGCCTCGTCGGTCGCTAAGACCGTCGTCCAATCCTCGAGATCCTAGGGAAATAGTCTAGTAAATTACGCTGACAAGGCGGCTCTCCAAGACCTGGACGAGTCCCTTGTCAGTGATTTTTAGCGTTGGAATTACGGGCAATGCTAAGAACGACAACTGTAGAAAAGGTTCGTGCAGTGTACATCCGGCGTCCGTTGCAAGTGCCTTTAGGCGTAATAACGCCTCTGTGACTATGCTTGGATCTGCGTCGGTCATTAATCCGCCGATTGGTAGAGCAAGTGACTCAGTGCGGCCATCTGCGTGTACTACAACGATGCCGCCATCGATATTGCGCAGCTCATTTACAGCGCGTGCCATCAACTCATCGCTCGAGCCGACCGTGATCACATTGTGCGAGTCGTGATTTATGCTGGTTGCGATAGCGCCAGACTTTAGACCTAGTCCTTTGACGAAGGCGCAGGATTTGCCGCCGCTGCCGTGATGACGCTCTAGCACAGCGATTTTTAGCACATCTTGAGATAGGTCTGATTGCACACTTCCGTGATCGACACCGAGATGAGCAGTCAGATCCTGCGTCAGTATTTGATTTGGGATGACGCCAATCACTCTGGCTTGCGCAGTTGCTGAGTCTTTGGGCGCGGCTATCTTAAAATCGCTGGCGCTGCTGGCTGCCAAATTGAGGTTGCGGCCATCGAAATGTGACTTGCGGCCACTCGCGGCACGACTTAGCTGGCCACTGTCGACCAATTGGCCTGATTTAAATACTTTTTTGATGTCTGCGCCGTGTCCCCAGCTTTGAGCTGCTCCTGCCGCTGAGCGTGGCGCAACTAATACGAGATCCGCCTGGTAGCCTGGCGCCACGGCACCGCGGTCCTCTAGGCCGTAGGTTAATGCGGTAGCAAAACTAGCGGCACGGAAGATGTCTTCTGGGCGCGCTCCGGCATGCAGCGCCTTATCGATGATGCAATTGATGTGACCGCTAACACTAATATCTGCTGGATTGCGGTCGTCACTGCACAGGCTGAGTACGGGTGACGTATAGGAATTGAGCAGCGGTAACAAGGCGTCGGCATCTTTGGCGCACGAACCCTCGCGGATCAAGACGTGGATCCCTTTACTCATTTTTTCTTCTGCTTCTTCCGCAGATGTCGATTCGTGACAGCTGTGGATGCCGGCTACTCCGTAGGCATTAAGGTCTTTGCCCTTAAGTCCCGGGCAGTGACCATCAAGCTTCAGTGCGGAAAATCCGTCTAGCTTGTTCATGATGTCAGAGTCGCCAGATAAAAGACCGGGGAAATTCATCATCTCAGCCAAGCCCAGCACTCGTGGATGGCTGCGGAATGGCAGTAAATCGGCAGCAGTTAGGGCTGCGCCACTCGTCTCTAAGCCAGCGTTGGGTGAGGTCGATGGGACGCAGCTTGGCACCATGACGAAAACATCCAACAGCAGCCCTTCGGAGGATTCAAGGGCCCACTGAATCCCTGCCGTGCCTTTGACGTTGGCAATCTCGTGCGGATCCCACACCACAGCCGTGGTGCCACAGGGTAAGACTGCCTGTTGAAAGCGTACCGGCGTCATTAGACTGCTCTCGATGTGCACGTGGGCGTCAATAAAACCGGGGACTATATATTGTCCGCTGCCGTCGATCACCTGCTGAGCTTCGTAATGGTCGCCTACGCCGACAATGATTCCGTCTTTCCAAGCGACATCGCCACTGCGGAATTTACCGGTAAATACGTCTAGCCACCTAGCATTGCGAATGACCACATCCGCAGGGATTTCACCTCTGGCGGAACGAATGAGGTTTTGACGCTGTTCGGTCGAGGCGTAGGCGGCTTTTTTCGGCACGTTGCGGTCCCCATGAAGAGCCGCCCACAAGAAAGAATACTGGCGGCAAGACTTCAAGATAGAGAAACGTGACAGAAATCGCAATCCCGCACATTTAAGCTAGCCGGACCGACTCAGCGCTCGGCATTAATGTAGATTTTTCCCTTAGTCTGATGATCGTAAAGCGCTCCGTTTGGAAGGGGCGATGCAATCTTGTAAATAGCCTTGCCCCCGGGAGCAATCGGCACGAATGGGTGGAAGAAAGGGGCGCCGTTGGTATGCATGAGATGGGTACGATCGTCGTCATTTACGATGTGTAACTCTTGCCCAACCTTGACGTTAATTCTGCTGGCTTCGTCGTTCCAAGGGCCGTTGCCGGTGCCGGCTTTGATGCGAAACTCGACAATATTGCCATTTTGTACCGTTGAGGGGGGCAGTGTTGTACTTGCAGTTACTGGTGTCCCTAGAGCGTTCGGGCTGATGTTAGTAGTATCAGTCGCTAGCTCCGTGTTGGCATCAGTGTGCGAACGATCATGACCATCGTCTGATTCTTCGCTTGAAGCGGAGTCAGAGTTCTTTTTGGTCTCATCGTCATTGGTCTCTCCAATATTGGCTTTGCTCGCAGCCGACTTCTTTCCGCCGGTCTGAACGGTTCCGTCCTGAGCCACGGGTCCTGTGCATCCCAGTTGATATGAGAGAGCTAAACATACAAAGGGAATTAGGTGCTTCATAGGGCCCTCGTTCGTTGTACCGCTGCCTTCGACTACTCCTAATCACAAGCAATAATCATTCCGAACAAGATGCTAGGAGTTCTGGGTGGTTGCAGAGTGGGCTCAGAGCACTTTTGGCTACGTTTTGGACAATTCGGGAGTACTGTCAATAGAATCGTCAGTTAACGGTACAGTTATCGCTTGGATTTGCCGACACTCGCTGTAGTGGCTGGCGACGCTGTCGTAGCTAAAATGGGAAGGGCATGAGGATGCGAATTTACCGCATATTGACCACTGTCATGTTCTTGCTGGGCTTTTCCTTTTCGGCCCTGGCTTCTGAAGCCGAGTTTAGCTCTGCCAAACTCGATAGGCATGGCAAATATACGCTGGTACTGCCTGCTAGCCCTTTGCCAAAAAACACAAGGCTGCTTGCGTACTTTCACGGTGCGGGAGGCGGGCCGCATTATACGTCTCAGCTGAATGAATTAACGCGCGCTGCAACTGCATACAAAATGGCTTTAATCCTGATCCAGGCTCCTAATGGAGCGCGCTCTTGGGCGGAGCCTGGGCCTGGGTCCGGGCTGCGTCATGTTGACTACGTTAACTCACTTCTCGAAGAAAAAGTTTACAATGTTTATAAAGAACTCTCGCGACAGCGCACCGTATTCGTCGGCTGGTCGGCAGGGTCGACGTTCATCAGCGGTGACTTTCTCCCATCGCAAGTTGGCAAATATCAGGGCGGTGCGGTTTTGCTATGCGGCGGCGGTCCACCAGTGCTGCCGACTTTGCCAGAAAACTCGCTCCCGATTTTGCCGCCGACCAAGTCTGGCTTCAAGATCTTCTACTACATCCTTGGTGGTGATTTTTTAGCCCGCCAAACCATGGAGGGGGTAGTTTATTGGCGCAACCGCGGCTTGACCGTGAGCGGAGAGCATCCGCGCGGCGCTGGGCACTGCGCCTTTGACTTAGATAAGACCCTCGAGCAAGGCTTGCAGTACGTTCTAGGGGCTCCTTGACAGCTGGTCTGTGAGCCACATGTGCAGTGCGGCAAAAATAGCCCGCGGGTCTCATGTAAAAAAAAGCTTTGGCTGTAGCGATCATTGTCGCTAAGGTGAAGGTAATCACCAATCAGTTAGAGGGACATCCCAGATGTCAATCCGGTCCCATGAGCAACGCAGCGGCGCGTCTAAGTCACAATTATCCGTGGATAGAGGCAATGTGATCTGGTTAACGGGTCTATCTGGCTCGGGCAAATCGACATTGGCTCGGTCACTGGAAAATGCTCTCAGCATGCGCGGCATGGCGACTTACGTCCTCGACGGGGACTTGATGCGCCAGAGTCTAAATAAGGACCTTGGTTTTAGCGATGCTGATCATGCAGAGAACGTGCGCCGGATCGGTGAGGTCGCGGGTTTATTTGCAGATGCGGGTCTAATTGTCATCGTGGCCTGTATCGTGCCCTTTGCCTGCGACCGCGTGCTTCTGCGAGAGCTGCTTGATGACTACGATTACATGGAAGTGTTTGTAGATTGCCCGATAGACGTTTGTAGCCAGCGCGATCCAAGCGGCTTATATGATAAGGCAGCGCGCGGGTTGGTGGCGCAAGTAGCGGGCCTAGATGGTACACATGAGACACCCGGTAGCCCAGATTTGCATCTGCGCACTCATCTCACAAGTCCCGAGGCATGCTTAGATGCCCTGTTGGAATCCTTAGCACTACGCACATCGCTATTCCAGCAGGTTAGAATGGCGCAGCCTATAGTCGGCAAGCGTGAGGGCCTACCCGAAGAGCATCAGAACTAATTAGTGTCAGGCACTCGCGCCAGCCAATAATTTTTTTAGTCATCAAGCTGCAAGATCGCCATGAAGGCGTCCTGCGGAATGTCGACTTTGCCGACCGACTTCATCCGCTTCTTGCCCTCTTTTTGCTTGTCGAGCAGTTTGCGCTTACGCGAGATATCACCGCCGTAACACTTGGCCGTCACATCTTTACGCATAGCAGCCACCGTCTCTCGCGCCAGCACTTTGCTGCCGATAGCGGCTTGCAGAGCGATCTGGAACATGTGCCGTGGCAGAATGTCTTTGAGCTTCTTGCACAGCGAGCGGCCACGGTGCGGTGCAGTCGAACGATGCACGATGCAGGACAGGGCATCCACTGGTTCGTTGTTCACGAGGATGTCGAGCTTCACCAGGTCGCCTGGACGATAGTCGTTGATTTCGTAGTCCATCGAAGCATAGCCGCGTGAGATACTTTTCAACTTGTCGTGGAAGTCGAAGATCATCTCATTCATCGGGATTTCGTAGGTGATCTTCACGCGTTTGGCGGTGAGGTAGTCGAGGCCTTTTTGAATGCCGCGACGTTCTGTAAGGAGCTTGAGCAAGCCACCAATATATTCCTCGGGAGTGTGGATCGTTAGCAGCACATAGGGCTCTTCGATACGCTCGATCTTTGTTGGATCGGGCATACGTGCTGGATTTTCGATCTTCATCTCTGTGCCGTCGACCGAGTACACATGATATACCACTGTCGGTGCGGTAAAGATCAGGTCGAGGTTATACTCGCGCTCAAGGCGCTCTTGGATAACATCCATGTGGAGAAGGCCGAGGAAGCCAACGCGGAAGCCCATGCCCAAAGCTATAGAGCTTTCCACTTCAAAAGTCAGTGATGCGTCGTTCAACTGCAGCTTTTCGAATGATTCCCGCAGCAGCTGGTAGTCGCTCGAATCAATAGGGAAGATACCGCCAAATACCATCTGCTTGGCTTTTTTAAAGCCGGCTAGAGGAGCTTTCGCCGGATTATCAGGATCGGTGATGGTATCGCCGACGCGGGTGTCTCCGACGCCTTTGATAGATCCGGCAACGAAGCCCACTTCGCCGGCAACCAACATATCTACTTCAACCTGCCGTGGTGTCAGTTTGCCAACTTTTAATACTTCGAATTTATTGCCCGTCGACATCATGAGCATGTGTTGACCGCGGCGGATCTGACCGGACATAACGCGGATCAGAGATACGGCGCCCATGTACGGGTCAAACCAGCTGTCGAAGATAAGTGCTTGCAGCGGCTCGCTCCGCTTCGGCAACGGCGGTGGAATTCGGGCGACGATCGCCTCAAGGACGTCGTGAATGCCAATTCGTGTCTTAGCACTGGCGAGTACGGCATCGTTGGCGTCCATCGCTAGCTCTTCTTCAATCTCGCCGCGGACTTTTTCTGGATCGGCGCTCGGTAAGTCGATTTTGTTGATGACCGGAATTAGGGTCAAATTGGAGGCCATGGCCAGCGAAACGTTGGCGACCGTTTGAGCCTCCACTCCCTGACTGGCGTCGACCACCACCAAGGCGCCCTCGCAGGCGGTCAGACTGCGTGACACTTCATAACTGAAGTCCACGTGTCCGGGTGTATCGATAAGGTTAAACAGATAAGAGTGGCCGTCTTTGGCCTTATAGATCATCGAGCAGGTTTGGGCCTTGATGGTGATGCCCCGCTCCCGCTCGATATCCATGCTGTCGAGGACTTGTTCGCGCATTTCGCGCTGGGATAGGGTGCCCGTAAACTCAATGAGCCGGTCAGCAAGCGTCGATTTACCGTGATCGATATGTGCAATAATGCAGAAATTTCTAATGAATTTCGGATCTTCCATGCTGACGTCTCACTCGCGGGCCGGGCTGCCCATTCAAAGGAACTAAGTCTCTACCGATAAAGAGGAGCAGGATATCTTTTAAACACGATTTTTTCACGGGTTATCTCGACCATGCGAATTTCTCCTAAGTCCTTTCCGAGCCTTGGAGTCGCCGTTACCCTCCCCGTTATCTTTGCCATTTTGGGCAGTTGCGCCACGACCCCGCCGCCACCCGAGACAGTAGCGAAGCCTAAGCCGGCGCGGCTGTATTATACCCTGCGCGCTGAAAAGCCAGTGGTCCAGGGGGAGCCTCTGCCAACGCGGACGGATATTTACGTAGATTGGCATTACGACAACGGCAAAACTAAGGCCAAAAAAGGCTTCCGCGGTTGGGATTTCGATGGCAGTGGCAATTTTGGCATGCTGGAAGTGCTCGGCGAAGACGGCCAAGCACAGCACTATATGTTCGACTTCCTCGGCGACGGCCATCCGCAGTTAACGGTGGACGAGTAGCCACCACCAACCAGTACCGAATACCTTAATATCGGCCAGGGCGCCTCTCTCCGAATATGCGGTAGTCTGCGGATTCTAAAGCGCGCTGTATTTTTGACCGGTCGCGGTACAGCGAGATATCTGGCATCAGTGTGATACCCACAACGCTGTGAAAAACGATGCTCGCAGCGATGAGCCCCGTCAGCAAGCGCTTGACGACCTTGGCGTTCCCTAAGTCAGTGAACAGGCGCACCATGGCCAGCACGACTACTGGGAACATTAAGTAAAAATTGCGCAGCACTGGAGGTCTTGGAGTCAGCATGAAGATCATGGTGACCCAAAGTAGCACTAACAGGAATAGCGTGTATTCAGGGTAACGCCTGTTCTTGTTGCGGGCATAATCAGCGATCATGCGCAGGGTCAGATAAGACTGCCAGAGCAATCCAGCTGCTAAAGCGATGGCGCTCAGGGTCAGTATCGGGCGTTCGAGTATGAATTGGCGGCGCTCGTCGATACTGGCGCTGAGATTAAAGCCAAAAAATTCGTAAGAGCCGAGTGATATATAGCGCGCGAGTATACCTGGGGCCTCTAGTAGTTGACTGAAGTGCAGACCCGAGTTGCTGGTTCCAGCTGTCCAGAGTGAGGATGCACCGTATTCAATTAGGGTCGGAAGTAGCAGAGTCGAGACTAACGCTGCTCCGGTAGTTAAGCCCAGTATCAAGCGCAAGCGCGATAACTCTTCGGAGGGGAGCAATATGGCGCTGAGTACAAAGGGAAAAAATAGCGGCCAACTCAAATGCAATTGAAATGTAAACATGAGTGCAAAGCCCATGCTTGCGCCAACACTAAATGCGCCTAGGTGCAGGGTTCTGAATTTTGCTTGTGATTCGAACCAACCTACGAAGAACAGGCATGCGGGGAACAAGAGATAAGAGGGGTTATAAGTATTTGTCGAAATTTGCAGTGTGGAAGGTAGCGTGGCTAGCCAGATAAGTAGTAGCAGACTGGAAAATTGGGTGAAGCGCCGCGCTAGATACCATGACATAAGTACGAGTCCGATTAGGGACAGCACATTGACCACGACAAAGGGTGTTTCTGCGACCTGTGTCAGGCGCAGTGGTAAGCCGATGATGAGAGACTGCAGTGCGCCGGGGATTTGTTGGTTGGTATGGACTATGTCCGGGCCAAAATAAGGCCAAAGTCCTGTGGTGGCATACTTGAGCCCTAGTAGGTAAATTTGCCCGACATCTTCGTGCCAAAAATTTTGGCTTAGGCCATAAAAGATGCGCCAAAGCAGCAGCGATAGCACTGCTAGCACAACGATAAAAAATCTTTTTTTGGAGTTTGTCTGGGATATCTGATCACTGGACATGAGTTCCGGAGGCATGGTTACACCGTGTTTAGCTTTAGAGTCATTGAGCATTAGAGTCATTGAGCTCTAAAGTCGAAAGTCTTTCATGATCTGCGCGGCAACAGGATTTTGCAGGCGTCTTTTGCCTGCAATCAACCACAGCTCTTCGTAAACATCCAAAAGAGTGCCAATCACCACCAGAGATTTGCTGCGGATCATTTCTTCAGCTGCTGGTGCCGCGATGGGGATTAAGCCATCGCCGTGCGATCCCATTAGCTTTTGTAAGCTTGTATCTTGTACCTCCGCCACAATATCCACATTAATGTCACGGAGCTTAAGGAAATGCTCCACGTCATGGCGTAGCTTGGTGTGCACAGACGGCATCACAAAAGGTTGGTTTTTAAGGGACTCGGGAAACCCGGTTTTTAAGTGGGCGAATTTCTTCGAGCCGCACACTACGACCGGCATACGCGCTATACTTTTTGCAAAAATACCTGTGGCCTCTGCAGCGTGTGGGGCATCATTAGTCATGACTAAGTCGACCCTGTGCGCTCGCAACTCCCGCAGCAGTTCGTGACCATGGCCTTCAGTGATCGACACGACGCAGTCGTGTGCTTCCTGCGCTTTATGAAAAAGACTCAGAGTCAACTGCTTAGCCACAGTGTCAGCAACACCGATTTGGATCTGTAGCTTGGCTGCCATGTGGCGGTCATTTATGGCGTCTAACATCTCGTCGCCGAGGCGAAAAATTTCGTTCGCGTATCCCAAGACTAAGCGTCCGGCTTCCGTCAGCTGCAATTGCCTTTTTGAACGATCAAAAAGTTGGTGCCCAATGGTCGATTCAAATTGCTTCAGTTGCGTGGATAGCGTCGGCTGACCTAGGCGCAACTTTCTCGCTGCATTGGCGATGCCGCCCTCTAGAGCAATAGTCTTGAAATAAAGCAGATGGTGGTAGTTGACCCATGGTCTTGCCGACATTTGACTTCCGTTTGGCCTAAAGCCTGACTTCATTTAAAGCGAAGTATTCTGTATTTGTGTTCGATTTCAGTAGACCATGCCCCAGGTCAGCAATCAATTAGTAATTTTGCTAGCATAGATAACTGTTCTTTCTGGTTTTTCTCACGAGTCTAAGATTTTCACCTAATGTTTTTTTATCTTCTGGTCGATACGAAATAGTGGGGAGTCACAGCTTACTTTGTGACTGCTGATTTCGACCTTAGGTGGAGCGAGCGGAGGGCTTATGAGTGCGGATCAGAGCGGCTACTCCCCAGTGCGCTGGGCGCGATTGGAAGATGTAATACAAGCGGCTTCGTTAATCATTGTAGCGGTATTTTTTGTTTTGACTGCGAGCTGTAATCAGCCAGCTAGTTCGGAGCGAACTAAAAGCCAGACAACCCCACCCGCACCCTCTGCGCCACCGCCAGACACTGCTGTGACACCGTTGCCTGTATCTGGTGCATTCCTAGTAGATGCGGATTTAGTCCCGACTGAAGGTTACAAGCTTAACAGCAAAACTGCTGAACAAGTCCTCAGCACGCTCGCTCAAACTAGTGTGTTTTACAATAACCAACCGAAGGCACAGGTGACTCTGCCAACCAACATCACTAGCTGTCTGTCTGAGCTGGATACGACAACGATTGACGCAAATAAAGTATCGGCAAAGATTATCAAAAATCTTGACGTGTCCAATTGCGTGAAGCAACTCACAGACCCTAGACTGACTGTCAATTCACTAACAGCTACTTTGAAAGTGTACATGTACCTGAGCTGCTCATCTGGCGATGTATCTAAACTAAAAAGTAAGCCATTCACGTCATTGCAAGATGTAGAGTTGGGCAAAACCGGCTGCAAGGAAGGTACCTTCCATCTACAATTTCTCTCAGAGCAAACTGCAGAGGTGCTTTACGGATTTATTCCTACGACCTTCAAACGGCGAGTGGTCAGTCTAGAGGGCACCAATGCCCTTACTGGCTGCAAGTTCTCGGTTAACAACAATATTGAGACTCGCTCCGATGACTGCATCAACTTCGCCAAAGATGATTATTCGTTTATCACTCCGTCGGCGACTTTGAGTTACTACGATATATATAAATATAAATTTATAGGTGTCACTAGCGATGCATCTTCAGATGACAATATCTGGCGCAGTACGGGTAAAATCGAACTCAGCGTCGATAGCTGGACCGGCGTAGTCTCGTTTACCGGGTCGAACACTGCACCAACTTATTCCTTAAAGGAATCAGCGAGCAATGCCGCGGTTACAGGCTCTCTGACGGCCACTGCGCCCGATGCGGGATTCCTTACGCCTGATATGGGGTCAGTCACTTCCGGCAAGTCCCTGTAATCACGTAACCGCCTCACCTCCAATCTCTTTTCCTTAGTAAATAATTCATCTAGTCATTTAATGACTTACCAATGTCACTTCCCAGCAGTGCAGCGCACTGCTAGTTTGAGCTGGCAAGGTTGATGATCATAAGCACCGCTTGTGTGCAGTTGAATCCGTGATCAAACGGCGCGACCTCTAAAAATGGCCAGGTGGCGTCGGGCACAGCGGCGGGTGCAATTTGGATCGGTTGGCCATCGGATTTCCGCTGCCGATTCCTGATATCGCAATGCCGTCATACTTTGCTAAAAGCGAAGTATTGCATCAATATTATCGATTTCAGTAAATCATGAGGCATGTCGATAATCAGCAAGTAACTTTTGAACGGGAGACTAACGATGAACAACCTGATCCCTGGCCTCCGCAAATTCCGAGAAAACGTATTCCCCCAGAAACAAGAGCTTTTCCAATCTCTGTCCCAAGGTCAAGCTCCGCACACACTGATGATCGCCTGCTCTGATTCGAGAATCGATCCAAACTTGGTCACTCAAGCCGAGCCTGGTGAGATCTTCTTGATACGAAATGCCGGTAATATTGTGCCACCTTATGGGGCGGCGAGTAGTGGCGAGGAGGCGACTATAGAATTCGCTGTCGCGGGCCTAAGAGTCAGTAACATTGTAATTTGCGGCCATTCCAAATGCGGTGCCATGGCTGCATTGGCCAATCATGTCAACCTAGATGGGCTGCCTTCCGTGAAACGCTGGCTGAACAATGCTGAGGCCACCAGGCGTCGTTTGGAAGGGACGCCTAGAATGGAGAATCTGCTCGAAGTCGTGCAGGAAAATGTCTTGGTTCAGGCTGACAACTTGCGCACTCATCCTTCCGTTTCCGCGGCACTGCAGTCAGGTCAGGTAAGAATTTACGGCTGGGTCTACAACTTTGAGACGGGGTCGGTATCGATCTACGATCCGCGAGTAAAATCCTATGTATGTTCAAATAAAGTTAAGGAAGATTTTGTAGATGCTGAAAGATTCGCTCTTTAATGAGCAGCAGTCGGTATCACTAAAGCATGGTGCCCGTACCGAAGCTCGCTCAATCGCAAACCAACCTGAGCCGGAATCTTTTCTTGCTGGCGCTTTAGCCTGGCACGGGTCAGTGACTCCGATTGTCTTGCCTAGGGTTGTCTTCGCCTCTGTCTTTGCGGCAGTGATTTGTGGGATGGCCCAATTGGCAGACGAATTTTATATCCCTATTACGCCATTTGAATATTCAGGTGCGGTTCTTGCGCTGATTTTGGTGATGCGCGTTAACGCTGGCCATGACCGGTGGTGGGAAGCTCGCAAGATTTGGGGATCGATCGTCAACCAAAGTCGAAATTTGGCCATTGTGGTGTCGGCTTATGGTGGCGGCAAAAGGGATACGGTTAACGAGATACTGAGGCTTATCGCCGCATGGCCGCATGTTATGCGGCAGTCGTTAAGGAACGAAAAAGACCTGCGCGAGGTTGTGCATCTGTTAGGGCCTGAGGAGGCGGATGCTGTTCGTCAGGCTCAGCACATGCCAATTTATGTAGGGCAAAAAATTGCCAGACTATTGGACGAGTTAAGAAGGCACCAGATGGACCGTGTGGCCTTTCACCGTGCCGAGACCGAGAGATCACAGCTAATCGACGCTATTGGTGCCTGCGAGCGTATCCGAAACACTCGAATGCCACTGGTGCTGGTTATCAAAACCCGGCGGTTCATCCTGATGTTTCTGGCTCTTTTGCCGCTCGCGCTGGTTGAGCGCATTGGCTGGTTTACGCCCTTCATCATGGCACTAGCCTCGTATCCACTATTCAGCCTAGATGAGATCGGTGCTGAGTTGCAAAACCCGTTTTCCGAGCAAAATCTCAGTCACCTGCCGCTTAATGCTATTTGCGACAACATTACCGATAATGTGATGGCGCTGGTCGAGTCTTGAGGGCTGTGGCAATCCCAATGGGTTTTCACTGCAACTTGACGATCGTCGCCGTGACGTTTCGCTGCTGGCGTAGAGCAATAGCCGCACTTTTTGCGGCATTGGAGTCGTTAAACATGCCTTGGCGAACGCGGTAGACGACGCGTCCACCGTTGGATAGCGGTGTGTAATAGGCATCGATACCCTGATCGTGCAATGTGGCCACCATACTCTCGGCGACTTCACGGCGCTCAGAAATTTTAAATTCCAGGGTATATAGCGTCTTTTCTTTAATCTCGGCCGTGTTTGTCGTTGCCGGTTGCGTGTCGTCGGTGGGCATACCGGCGTGGCCTATACTTTGATAGAAAAAAGACCCGTCATCAGCGTCTTCTGCGGCCGCGGTCTTGTTTGGTAACTTTTTACCGCCATATTGCGGCAGCCCAAAGATGGCTAGCATGCCGGCGGCGACTAAAATCCCAAACAGTCCAAATGCCATAGCCATCCGAATGCTGGGGGAAAGCTGTAGTCGCTTATGTAACACACTGACTCCTCTCGCTCGCTCGTGATATGACTTCCAGTATATCTTGGATTGCCTAACTGGGCATGACCTGCTTGTTATTTAGGGGCAAAGCCTTACCCGGTAGGTGCGGCAATGCTTGACTCTCTAGGGCGTAAAGGCGGAATGACTCCATGGCCGACCAAAAAATAAGCAATACCCACCCGGACGCGATCGAGCTCTCGGGGGTGTCGACCAATAATCTTAAGTCTGTTGATGTGGCTTTTCCACTGGGTGCGATGACCGTGGTCACGGGTGTGTCTGGATCAGGTAAAAGTTCGTTGGTTTTTGACACGCTCTACGGCGAAGCCTACCGACGCTACGTCGATAGCTTGTCGAGCTTTGCGCGGCAGTATATGCAGGCTTTACCTAAGCCGGCTGTGACCGGGGTGCGCAATCTACCGCCAGCTATTGCCGTGCGGCAGATGCAGGCAACTGCGACCAATCGTTCGACTGTTGGCACGGCGACAGAGATCGTTGACCTGCTCAGGGTACTATTCACCCACCTGGCGACCCTGACCTGTTATCAGTGCCAAGGCCCGGTACGCAAGGACCAGCCAGAGGCTATTGGTGCACAGGCAATCACCACGCTTACTGGTCAAAAAGTGCTGGTCGCTGCCCCTCTAGAGCGTTGGGGGAAAGTTGCCGCTAAGGAGCTAAAAATCCAGCTCGAGGCGGCCGGCTTCAGTCGCTTGCTTACCGCCGCGGGCGATATCATCAAGTTGCCTGATGCTAAAGCGGCAGACTTCAAAGGTGCAGCGGTCGTAGTCGACCGTATTACTGTCGGACCCGACAGCCTGAGTCGATTTAGTGAATCGCTCACACTCGGATTTAAAGTGGGTCGCGGCAAATGCTGGCTGGTGGCTGCGGACGGTAGTAAGCAAGTTTACTCGCAGGGTCTCGATTGCCCTCGCTGCAATATTGATTACCGTGAACCCTCGATGGCTCTCCTGTCGTTTAATCACCCGCTTGGGGCTTGTCCCTCCTGCCAGGGCTTTGGTTTAACCAGTGACCTTGATATGGATAAGGTGATTCCTGACCCACGTGCGTCGCTTGCTGACGCCGGAGTTGCGGCATGGAACTTTGGTGCCTTTACCGAGTATTACACCTGGGCAAAGGCTAGTGCTAAAAAACTCGGCTGGGTCTTCCATAAGCCGTTCGAGGAGTATAGCAAGGAACAGCTTGACTGGCTCATTAACGGGGAAGGTCGCCAGTTTGATGGCATTGCTGGCTTTTTTGCCTATCTCGATAGCAAGAAATATAAGGCTCACTACCGAATCCATGCATCCCGCTTTCGTCGTTATGTCGTATGTGTGACTTGTCAGGGCTCACGACTAAATCCGCTTGCTCTGGCTTGCAAAGTGCAGGGTCTCAGCCTGGCCGAGGTCAGTCGTATGCAGGTGACGGCGCTGCAGGATTGGAACGAGTCCATAGAGCGAGACGCACCAGTCGTGACGAGCGAAGAGCACGGCATGCTGGGTGTAAAAGAGGCGACAGAGGAACTGCGCGCGCGGATTAATTATCTTTGCCGTGTCGGTGTTGGCTATCTGACTCTAGACCGGCAAACGCGAACGGTATCTGGCGGTGAGCTGCAGCGCATCAACATGGCACGGTGTTTAGGTAGTGCTCTAACCGATACATTGTTTTGCTTAGATGAGCCATCTGCGGGGCTGCATGCTCGCGATAGCAGCAATTTACTCGCGGTCATAAAAGAACTGCGTGATCAGGGCAACACCGTGGTGATGGTGGAGCATGAACGCCGACTGATCGCAGGTGCAGATCACTTAATCGAGATTGGTCCCGCCGCTGGTCATGAAGGTGGAAAGGTTGTTTTCGCTGGAAGTCCACCGGCCGTAGTGAGTGCCTTGCCAGTCGCGCCGAAGGCATCGGCGATTACGGGCAAGACTCAGTTTATTGAGATCAAAAAAGCCAAGACGCACAATCTAAAGGGGATCGACGTTCGCATTCCTGTCGCCAAGATCACGGCTGTATGCGGGGTCAGCGGCAGTGGTAAAACTAGCTTAATTCAACACACTCTGTTTCCTTTGATCGCGAGGCAACTTGGTCAAAGTGTGGAGCGTTCCGCAACCTCAGAGCCACAGGCCTCTGGCGTCGGTCCGGCAGCGGTAATCCGCATGCATAGCGAGATTGTGTTAGTTAGTCAGGCGGCACTTGGGCGCAGCTCCAGGTCAAATATTGCGACCTACCTCGGACTTATGGATGAAATTCGAAAATTGCTAGCTAATCAGCCGTTGGCGCGCAAGCTTGGGCTTAAAGCTGGTGCCTTTAGTTTCAATACCGCAGGCGGCCGCTGTGAAACCTGTCGTGGTTTGGGCACTGTGGTAGAAGACCTGTCGTTTCTTGGTGAAATGGAAGTAACCTGTCCAGCTTGTAATGGTCGCCGTTTTGAGGACCGTGTCCTGTCTGTCGAGGTCATGGCTAAGAATCTGATCGGGATTTTGCAGATGACGGTGAGCGAGGCGCGAACCTTCTTTTACGATCGGCCGCAGATGGTACGCGTTTGCGATCAAGTCATTGGCATGGGCCTTGGTTATGTAACTTTGGGACAGAGCACGAGCAGTTTTTCGGGCGGCGAAGCTCAGCGTCTGAAGTTAATCAGTCGTGTACGCGACGTAACGACGGCTAAGCCGGCCATCTTGATCTTCGATGAACCGACAACCGGACTCAGCGACCGCGATGTCGCTAGTCTAATGCAGCAGCTGCGGGGTCTTACGGCCAGCGGTCATACTGTGATTGTTATTGAGCATCATCTAGACGTA
>Ga0315294_10003568_pt1 | contig 16958 bp, 13 predicted proteins | sample YL17G13_40_MG_FD_203626 | JGI IMG/M metagenome (GOLD analysis project Ga0315294, IMG submission 203626) | Sediment microbial communities from Yellowstone Lake, YNP, Wyoming, USA - YL17G13_40 | ecosystem: Environmental > Aquatic > Freshwater > Lake > Sediment | place: USA: Wyoming | collected... | reverse complement strand
AGAAAGTGCTATTGGGATATGGATAACTGACATTCGGTCTGAGGGAATTATCCATGCAGCTGAAAACCTCTTCCTCTCTCGCCTCCAACTCTTGCTCATTTTCAATATTCAAGCTGGTTATGCAGCCTCCTAAGATTCCTATGTAGTCCGAGTAGTAGGAATCGTTGTAAACAACCACAGGAGAAACGTTCTTGATGGAGTAAATCCCGCTCACGTTCACCCAGTTTAAGATAGCATTCTCCGGAAGTATGAATTCCCTGACAAAAACAGGCGTTATCGGCTTTTCCTTCTCAAAAATGTAATCATCCACATTCCAGAAATCCAAACTATTGTTTTCTATTGTATAATCACTCTCTATCCGAGATTCAGACATAAAGGAATGGAAGGGATTTGCAAGGGAATAAAACTTTGGAATTATCACCTTCCTTTTTATCGGAATTATGGCAGGATTCGCGAAAAGAATCCTCTCAAATTTGTCCTTTGAATAGAGGAATGGGTATGCAAGAATATCCGGTTGCTGCCCGAACTGGCTGTAAATTTGATTGAGGAACATGAAACCAACAACACTCTGCACAGGTTCCATATTTACAGAATCAATCAAAGCCTGCCCAAGAGGCTTTCCGGAAGTCAGAGCGCTGAAGAAAAGGTTTGATGTGTGTATCGTGTATGGGTCATGAATAACCCCTGAAGAAGCAAGGATTCCTCCCCCATTCCTGATAACGCTTTCCTTTATACTCGAGTTTGCAGACATATCATGGTCATCATAAACAAACCCTGAGAAAGCGAGAGACTCTATCTCAGTACCTCCGTCATAAGGGGAGGCTATAAGATCCACATAACTCCTGTCTTTTTTAGGAATGGTCCAGCCATTTTTCCCCACGCCAAAATAGCCAACCACTCCGACAGAATCTATCTTCTCCGGAAGCGTCTCATCAATGAAATCCAGATGGTCTGGGAAAGGAACAACCCCCATTATATTTTCCCAGTTGCCCCAGTCAGATTCAAGTAGCATGTACATACCGCTTTCTCCCAAATCGACTATCGCCCAGACTTTGCCCAAAAATGTGAGGAACTGCTTGACAGCAAAATAGAAAACCCATTCGTTATATTTATCATAAATCCCCGGAACTGTCCAGTTCTCCACATGAATTCCTCTCTGTTCAACTATCCTTCTTGTGGTCACATTTGCCCTATCAAGCAGCAATTGCGCTGAAAAGGCCTGTGTCATTCCTCCACCAAAATTCTTGAGGTCTTCGAACTTCGGATACCTATATTCCCCCACCAGAACCACGCTCTGGTTTTTTGGAAGGAATTCCCTTACCATATGAAGTGATACAGAACCTAATCCACCTCCCATCCTTCCTAACGAAAGATCAAAGAAGCCATCCCTGTTAGAATCAGAATATCCCAAATCCGAGTAGAGTGTGATGCCATCCTTGTCATTGAAAACCTCTAATCCAGGGTCAAAGAATTTCACATGGGGAATAGTTTCATTCCCTCCAAGAATTGCAAGATAAAGCGGATTCCCTGCCTTATATGCAACAGTTTTGTGATAGAATTTCTTGGAGCCGAGCAGGTCTAATGCTCCGCTTATGGCTTCCTTTATCTCTTCAAAGCTCTTGTTAGCAACTGGCACTATATAGCCATTTCTGAATGCAGCTATATAACCGGCAAGCAGGGAATCGCTTGATTCCAGGTCAGCCAAGAGAAGGTAGTCTATCTTCCCTCCCTTCTCCTTGACTTTCTCAAGATAAAAATTCTGTATTTCGGGAATAGTCATACTCTCCAAATCCATAAATTCCGAGTAATTTCCGGTCTTCTCAAAAACCACAGGCATTCCAAGGTAGCCCCCTATTTGAGACTCAAAAATTCCCTTCTCCCTACTGCTCACGTAAACAGCTTTTTCTGTGTCTGGAAAAAACAATTCAGGAACAGACTCTTTTGTAATCTCAAAGGAGTCGCTGAGTCCTGTACTAAAACCAATTGTGTATATATAATCAGGATTATAGTCTTGGATAAATCTCTGAATCTCTGGAGTGATATAACCTGTTTCTGAAACAATAACAGGAAGTTTGACTGCTGAAGCAGAAATTATATTCTTCCAGTCCGAATTTGTCACAATAATTGAATGGCTTGTAGGAAGGGGTATTTCCTCCTCAACAGGATATGAATACGGTATAAGAGTTATATTATCAAAATAGGCATACCCATTATCTCTACCATCACAACAACCATTACCACTTTTCAACTCAATTCTGTCTATATAATTAGAGGTTAAATCAAATTCGTCAATCTTTGTGTCGTTAAAGAATACTGTTAATTTCATGATTTGATAATCAAACTTTATCTTTATTTTTCCAGACCAAGAATACATAATTCCGTTGGGGTAAACATGTGAAATATCTAAATAATTTGAAGTGACAGCCACTATATTCCAATTACTGTGCAAAATATAACTAAAAACATCTGAATTATTATATTTTAATTTAGTGACAATATTTGTACAATCCCCTTGTAATGTATACTGGAATTCCAAAATATAAGGCAAATTTTTTAGTAAATTTTGATATAAATATCCATCTCCATATGCACTAACGGTATGGATTACAGAATTGTTATTGCTAATATAAGATTCTGAATAAGCTTGAAAACAGGCTGGATAAGTTATACTATTTTCAATAAAATTCCAATTATTTAATCCATCCGAAAATTCGCCATTTTCGACTATGTTTTCATATGCCAGGGAATTGTTTGAATATAAGGCAAATGAAATTATACAAAAAATTAAAATATTTAAACTATTCTTTGACATTGTCTATAATATCTCTTTGCGTAATATATAAAACTTTCGGTTACATTATAACTTCATGAAAGTTCTTATATTAGGGTCAAAAGAATATCCGATGGGCACTAACAAAGGAGAGGATACCATACCATCAGGAGGGATGGAAACCTATATAGACGATTTGGCCCCTGAACTTTCAAAACATTGCAAACTTCTGATAATAACAAGGAAATTCAAGGGAACGAAAAGCCATGAACAGAGAGGAAATATAGAGATATACAGGATTCCTTACATAAAAGGCAAATATTTCAGGAATCCTTCCTTCAATCTACTTTCATTTATCACTTCTCTAAGATTGATAAAAAAATATGACGTGATATACCCTCAAGGACTTATTGCCTCTTTTTTTGCTTATCTACTCTCAAAAATCTCTGGCAAGCCGGTTGTGTGCAGGCCTGCTGGAATTGCATACGAACAATACAGTTTTCCTATTAATAGCATTCTTTATTTTCTTATGAAAATCATTTATAGCAGATGTGCCATTGTGATATTCCATTCAGAGGGTGAAAAGGAAAATTTTATAAAAATTCTAGGAGAGACTCCCAAAAAAAGTGAAATAATCCTCACAGGAATACCTGTGGATAAATTCTCCCGCAAAATCAAAAACGGGAAAAAGCAGTTCGGAATTCCCGAGAAAACCGTTGTGGTAGGGTTTATCGGAAGGTTTGTGGAGGTAAAAGGAATAGAATATTTAGTGAGGGCAGCAGGCCTGATAAAAAACTCTAATTTAAAATTCCTGCTAGTTGGCGATGGCCCGCAAAGAAAGCAGATAGAGAACCTTATAGAAAGCCTTGGTTTGAAGAAAAGCTTCGTTCTTACAGGGTTCAGGCACGACATACCTAACATTCTATCCGCAATAGATATTTTCGTGATTTCTTCTGTTTCGGAAGGTCTTCCCACATCCCTTCTTGAGGCAATGGCTGCAGGTAAAGCGTGTATAGTCACTGACATAGGGTTGCCAGTAAAAAATATGGAAACAGGATTTGTCGTTCCTCCAAAAAACACGGAAAGGCTTACAAAAGCATTGCAAATTTTAATTCAGGATTCTGAGCTGCGCAAAAAACTTGGCCATAATGCGCAAAATTTCACAACTCAAAACTACACCTTGGAAAAGGCTGCGAAAAGGCATGTTGAAGTTTTTAGCAAACTATAACTTACATACTTCAGGTGGCCTTCTTTTATGCTCGGATTTCCTTATCATTTCACTTACTTTTCTTCCCAGCTCTCCATTAAAATTGTTGTTTTGGAGTATGCTGTCAAGCTGCTCATAAGTTATCCCCATCTCCTTCTCATCCGTCTGCCCGTCCCACAAGCCGGCTGATGGCGGCTTTTCTATAATCTCCTTTGGCACGCCCAGTTCCTGTGCAAGAGTCTTCACATCTTTCTTGAGAAGGTCCCCTATTGGGAGGATATCAACACCACCATCCCCATACTTTGTGAAATATCCGACCATCTCCTCGCTTTTGTTTCCAGTGCCTGCGACAAGATAGCCGTTCGTGTTTGCAAAATAATAAAGAGTGAGCATTCTAAGCCTTGGTTTCAGATTGGCCTTTGCAATATCGTTTCCCCGAGGAAATATCTTTATAATAAAGTCGTATATAGGTGTCAAGTCAACAAACTCTGATTTAATTCCGAATTTCTTGGCAAGCAGTTTCGCATGCTCCGTATCAGTCTGGATTGAGTGGCATGGCATTATAACGCCCAGCATATTATTCCCAACAGCCTTTTTTGAAAGAGCTGCAACCACAGAGGAATCTATTCCCCCGCTTAAACCCACAATTATACCTTTTGCTCCAGCCTGGTTTACTTTTTCCTTTATCCAAACAGATATCTTCTCCGAACTCATTCAAGCCACCTCTTGTCTCCAGCCACGTGGTATTCCACGTTTATTTTTCTGAAATCAATGTCCTGCCATATGCCAGTGTTGTCCAGAACAACCTTGCATTTCTTGAGATTGTTTAGTATTACAGTGTTTGGAGTGAATCTGTAAAGCTGGTGGTCAGCCACCAAAAGAACAGCATCAAATTCCTGCAAATCTTGGGGAAACCTGAATGTTTCACAGCCTGATATTTTCTTTATCTCCTGCTCCATGTAAAGCGGGTCGTGTATCTTTACGGAAACGCCTTTCTCCCTGAGACGCTGGGCTATTTTTATAGCTGGAGAGAGTATATCCACTTTGATATCTCCTTTGTACGCAAGGCCGAGTATGCCTACTCTCTTGCACCCTCTTTTCACAATGGATTCGGCCACCACAGAGGGCTGCCTGCTGTCCGTTTCTATCGCGGACTTGAGTATGGTCAGCTGCTCGGGATTCTTTGCGCCCAGAAGAACGTACTGGGATGACAAAGGAATGCAGTACCCGCCTGTGCCAAAGGAAGGGTGGTATGTATTTCCATTAATTGAAACACAGCCGTTTCTTTCAATAATCAATGTATGGTTTTTGTCTAATGCCGGACAATATACATTACCTTTATACTTCTCTTTGAATAACTGCGGGCCGAAAGATCCACCTTTAAAGGTCCTTTTTAATGGAGAAAGCTCGTGGTTTTGAACAGAAGTTATTATTATTTTAAAAACGTGTTTCTGCTTTCTTATTTTGACGTGATATCCGAGTTTCAAGGCCAACTCGCAAACATCATCCTTCAATTGCTTGGAAACTGTCGTATATTTATATTGATTATTTTGCTTATGTCCATCACCTTTCATAAGCGATTCAAAAATATATTTTAGCTGAAGAGGAGGCAAACTCAGAGCTTCTTTAGGAATTCTCTTTGTGTATGAAATGTGCCCTACATTCTCTTTTAAATATGTGAAAAGGTCTTTGTTAGATACTCTTATTCGGCCTTTGCCTCTTTCAATCCTTTGATTTGGGTTAAAACCCAATACTTTGAAAAGTCTGAAAATCTCGTCGTGATATTTTCCTTTTTCCTGATAAACTGTAACTTCATAATTGCCGGATTTGTGCCATAATGATCCTTCTGATATAAACCACCCTAATAACGAAAGCCACTTTTTCTGTCTTTTTTCTGTCTTTATTATTTCCCTGAAGGATTGCGGAATTATGTTACTATCAATACCTGTCCATATTATTTTATTGATTAATCTGATTTTTCTGTAAGAGAGAGCCTCTTCCGCCTTGATAAACTTGACGTTCTTGGGGTTGTTGTAGACTTGAATAGGCAGGTTATGATTTGGTGTAATTAGAAAATCAACGCCATATCTTCTTTTTCTAGCTCTTATCATTTCACCATCAAAATAACCAAAATACAATTTCTCTGCAGTCGCAAGTTCTAAAACCTTACTTTCTGGATTCACTGACCATATTCTATCACCTTCTGATATATTATCAACCTTTTCAAATCCCCTTTCAGTAAGAATTGAAGTGTCTGGTGAATAACATCCAATATTCCATTTGGTTCCCACAAGCTTGAGGACAACCTCCATGTCTATCTCCGGGTATGCAAGCGAAAGCTGGTTTGCAAGCGTTATCTCAGCGTGCCTGTAAGCGTTCTCTATGGACTTTATCATCTCCGCATGCTTGTGATCCGGTGCCGGAAGAAGATGATCGCAGATTACAGAGAGAACATCCTTCATTATCCTTGTGGTTTCCTGGGTTGTCCCGCCTATTATTCTGGGAAGGTTCTTGAGGCTTTTTTCAGGCGATATGAACCAGTCTCTCCTGGGCGCAACACCCACAAGGACATCCTTCCCGACCTTTAGTCCTGCCTTTTCTAGAATAGGAATCACGACTTTATCTGTTCTTCCTGGTGTCAGCGTGGATTCAATTATTATGATAACAGGTTCCTTCCCAGGCTTAATTGTTGAAATCTTCCTGATAACATCCTCAAGTATGACATCATAAGGCTTGCCGTCTTTCTCGGTTGGTATAGCTATCATATGCACGCCAATTTCAGGCTTCAGCAAACTTTTCCAGTTTGTTGTAGCCTTCAAAAGCCCGCTGTCGGCAATCGGTTTTACATCAAATCCCAGCCATTTTTCAAAATTTTCTATGGGCGATACGCCCTTGTTTATCATATCAACCTTTTCCTGGACAACATCAGTGCCTACGCATTTTACACCACTGAAAGCAAAATTAGCCATTGTGGAATAACCAATATAACCGGTTCCCCACACGCTGACCGTCATTTCTCCCTGAAGAAGCTGCTCGTGAATATTCTCCAAAACCATACGAATACCTTGTAGAAATTGGTGGAGAAGGGTATTTATATACCTATTTATTACTAGGTATTACTTTAGTATTACTTTATCTTATCCAAATCCTTGACAGAATGGATATTCACTGCCGTTCCAGAAATCAAGCACCCATAAAGCTTCCTTTCCTTTATGAGCCTGGGGAATATGTCCGTTTGCATCACCCATTTCACATTCCCCTTGGGTATATAATCAAAAACCTTAGGATCGCACATGGATATGAATGCAGATGTCAGAAAGGTCTTGGGGTTCTTGGGTTTTTCCTCATACCCCACTATTTGGTCGCCCGCCATCTCAACTACACCAAGATCAGAAAGCGATTCCCTAGTGGACTGCACAGCGAGGGTAATGGTAGCGTCATGGAAGGAATGTATTCTAGAAAGATATGACAAATCAAAATCGAAATAATTATCCACAGGAAGAACAAGGAACGGGGATTTTATATGGCTCTCAGCAAGCTGAAGAGTCTTGGCATTGCCTAATGGTCTTTTTTCCTCTATATAGTTGATATCAACTCCATAGGAACCCCCATTACCCAATACCTTAAAACATTCACCTATAAGCTGGCTGTTTGCAATAAAATATATTTTCTTAAAGCCTGCATTTTTCAACTGTTCTATATTATGTACAATCAGTGGTTTGCCGCGTATTTTTAGCAACGGCTTGAATACACCAGATATCTTTAACTTTTCCGTTTCTCCTCCTCCTAAAAAAACAGCAATCTTATTTGTATCAAGAAATCGAGCAGCTATAGTTTCTAGTGCTTCGGAGCGTGAGCGTATGTTCGTTCCATCCACAAATGCATCAAGTTTCTTTACCACATCTGAAGAGATGGTTATGGAAATTCTCCTTTTCATGGTTAATTTTGGCTTTGCTTTTTAATAAAGAGTTAATCATTTCATGAGAACAGCAAGTGCTATTGCCATATCTTCAGAATGGGAGATGCTTATTTTTACATCGAATTTAGAAAACTGTTGTTTTTTAACTTTTGCTTTTGGTATGCCATTTTTGTCATTTAATATTTCAATGTCATTGAAAAATAATTTTTCCCCGGCAGAATATGCAGCCTTTATAATAGCCTCTTTACATGCAAATCTTGCTGCAAAATGTCTGAAACTATCAGGTTTGGAAGCGCAATATTCTCTTTCCTTTTGGGTGAAATTCTTGTTAAAAAAAAAGTTGTTTAGTTTTTTAAATCTAGATACATTTTCGCAATCAATTCCCACGCCACAAATCTCTTTAACCATAACATGTCACCCATCTTACCATCTTATCCAAAGCGAATTCTCCATCCCAAGGAGAATCAAAAAAACTCATTGTACCTATACGCGGGCATCTGTCAACACCATAAAGCGTAGTTTTGTCGGCCAGTTTAAGTCTCCTGTTCAAGGACATTTCAAGTCCGAGTGTCTGCTTGTTTCTGTTGTTGTACGACTCTATTGCATCAACATCTTTAATAGGCCTAACAAACACTACCCTGGAGAAGCATGGTTGTGCCAGGCCTTCTTCCTCAGAATAGATTACTGTCCAGTCTGTATTTTCAGAGGAAAAAACTTCTCCAGAAAACTCATACTTTGCTCTCAATTCCAATATTTCAATAACCTTTTTTGGGTCGGTGTTTCCCTTTGGCAGCATCATTCTATTTACAACAGAAAGCTGATCTGCCAGTTCTTTAGCAAATTCCAATGGCTGTATTTTTCCACCTTTTTCTACAAAAACTGTATGAGGTGAGGAGCAAGCATACTGATCAAATACAGAAACATCCACAGCAAGCCTTTGTGCAAGTTTCTTTACATCGCCTTCAAGAGCTTCTTTTCCTATAAGCGCATAAGAATACTTTGGGCCATTTATAATGTCAACCGTGCTGAACCTTTTTCTTAAAATCATCAGACTATCCACAGCCTCTTGGCCTCCCCATGCTATTCTTGTATCAGCAGCCATGGACATTTTTTCAAGATTTTCTTTGTCATTTCTATCAACAATGATTATCGTTATGCTTTTCAAGATATCTGATCCTTTTATCTTTTCTGTGTTTACTTTACTAAAGGAATCCAATAGTTTAACCATATCTTTATATGATTTGGAAGAAGCTTTGACAAGACTGACGTTTTTTGTCAAAAGAGTCTGGAAAACCGAAAACAAACCAAGCAAAGGAACATTTCCAGCTACCCAATGGACAGCAAGACCCCTTGGCTGAGCGTGATAAAAGACGCTTTCCTCTCTAAACTTCACAAAACCATCAAGAGCCTCTTTTTTTCTAAGTGCCGTATCAAGCGTTGTGATTAAATTCTCCTTTCTGAGAGTTTCTATTAAATGATTTAGACTCATTCCAAATTCTTTCTTGAATTCATTTTGCCAAAAAGTACCAACTCTGTCAAGGAAATTTATTATATCCATAACAGGAAGGTCATGAAGGTAAGATACCCTTTTTCTCAATTCATTTATTATAGTGTCCATTTCTTCAGACCAGTCATCACATATTTTCCCATTTCTGAGCAAAACCTTGAATTTCATAATCCGTTACGAAGCGTGTCTCCGCATCCTTTTAGTTCAGCCTTTTCGGCGCGGTTTCTGAAAAGAAAAAATTTCCCCTTTCTTCCACACTTACAGCCATCCTTATTTACAATAACTCCTATATCATCGCTTATTATGGAAACTCCAGGATAGGAGTTTGGAAGCGGGCTTATAAGTTGTATTAATCCGGAATTTCCATCCTTTGCAGGTTTCAGTGTTTTTATATCCCTTATTATTATATCAGAATAAACAGGAACGTGTTTATAACCGTATTCGCAGTCAAGATAGATAGTTCCTAACTGTTCCGTCATTCCATAAACATCTATAACCTTTTTAGGTTTTGTATGAAGGAAGAGTGACAAATCACTGTTGAATTCCAGCTTTTCTATTTTTAAGTTCTGAAGCCTTTTCCACCCACCAAGGTGAAGAACATAAGACCCGCTTATTTTTTTGAACAGGTTTACAACATCTTTTTTATTGGCATTTTTTTTCATGGTTTCGTAAAAAAGAAATGTGAACCCAAGAAAGCAAACACGCTCCGATTTTCCGACAGAATTTACAGCCATTCTGAGAGAGTTTCTATCTAGCTCCAGATTCTCATCAAGTATGAAAAAAGCCTTTTTCATAAAAGGCAGCATGCCCCTTATAGCAGCGGCTCTCGAAGACAGTTTTCCGTCTTTAGAAGTGATCGTTTTTTCAGCATCGAATATAATGAAAATTTTCCTTTCGGGTCCTATAAAACTTGATACTATTTTGTTAAGAGACTTTCTTTGCCTCTTTGAAGTCACGTCATCCAAGAAAATACTGCTTGGTATATTTCCTGATGTAGAGCTTGAAAAAACATTTTTTGATATATTTTCTTCCTTAACAGAAATAAGCTTTACAGTCTTGAATATTTCAACAGGAAGGAATGGCACCTCAGTTAGTCCATATTTTCCATAGGGATTGAATCCTCTTTTTTTGCAGAATTTCCTAAAGTTCTCGCAATTATTGTAATGAAAAACAAGGGATTCTCTAACAGCTTCCATGAATATTTTTTCCTTCTTGTTTGGAGCTAAGGAAAACGGTTCGATTTCTAGCAAATCATCTATCTTGGACATCTTGAAGCCTCCTTATTATTTCTTTGATGTTTTCTATACTTGGAATAAATGGATTTGTCTTTGTGCATACATCATTCCTTATCTTTTCAGCTGCCTCATCTATATTTGTTTTTGAAAAATCAAATCTTTTTTTATGATAGTCGAATCCCGCCTTTTCGAAAACTTCTTTCAGTCTTTCAAGAACGTTGTTTGTATTGAGATAAACAGTTCCATTCAGCTTTTTGTATTTGTCCGTGTTTTTCATGTTTGTATCCAGAATATCAATAAGGAATGTCCCTATTGCCACACCATGTGGTATTGATAGTTTTGGACCAAAATAATTTGCAAAAGAATGAATCAGACCGACAGAGGCGCTGCTCTGCACGAGACCTGCTAGCAGCCCTGCAATTTGTAGGTTTTCTCTTATTTCAATCTCATTAGGATATTCAATAACCTTTTCAAGATTTGGTATTATAATGTCTATTGATTTTAATGCAAGAGCGTCTGTAAACGGATTAGAAGCCCTTGAAACAAGACCTTCAAGACAATGTGCGAGTGCATCAATACTTGTATAGAAAGTTTCAAATAGCGGAAGCGAAACTAACAATGAAGGGTCCAGAAGAACGACATCAGGAAGGAGTTTTTCGGAAACTATTGGATGTTTTTCCCCATTATCATCAATAACGATAGAATATCTGCTTACCTCGGAACCTGTTCCTGATGTTGTTGGTATTACAATAAGCTTTATTTTTTCTCTGTTAAGCTTTGCCGTTTTTGCAAGATCAATTACAGAGCCTCCGCCAACACCTATCAAAGTATCAAAGTGTTTGATATCATTATATAAATCATCAATTTCTGATTTCTTTGGTTCCCCACTCATCTTCTTTATCTTACATCCAGAAAGATACTGATTTAGTCTTTCGTTATTTTTTTCAAATGCTTTTCTAGAAGCCAGTACAAAAGTCTTTTCCTTGTCTATGGTTTTCAAGTACATAAGAGAATTCCTGCCAAAATAAATCGAATCAGGGAAAACAATTTTGGGCAGAATAGATAAGATTTTTTCTTGTGCGTCCATTAAATCACCAGCTTACTGGTTTCTAATTAATCTGAATTTTTGAACCTTCCCAAAAGCATTAAGAGGAAGCTCTTTCATGAATGTCACCTTTTTTGGCACTTTGTACGAGGGCAATTTTCTGCTGCACAAATCAATTATATCCTTCTCTTTTATGCTTTTGTTTCTTGATACGACAAAAACATGCACAGCTTCACCTAACAAGTCATCATAGACACCAACTGCAGCAACATTCTCTATACCATCTATCGTAGATATAATGTCTTCTATCTCAACGGCAGAAAATCTGTTGCCACCTGCCTTTATGAAATCTTTGTTTCTTCCGACAACATAAATAAACCCATCTTTATCGATTTTTGCCATATCACCTGTATATAACCATCCATCACGGAAAGTTTTCTTGCTTTCCTCGGGTCTGTTCCAATAACCTAGTGAAATGTTATCCCCCCTTACCCTAATTTCACCTATTTTCCCCTCCTTTACACATTTCCCTTGTTCATTAACGACTTGCAACTCAACACCTGGAATACCCTTACCTACTGAACCTAGTTTTGATTCGAAAAATTCAAAAGGCAGGTATGAAAGCCTTGATGTGGCTTCTGTTTGCCCATACATCACAATTATTTTTGTTTTTGGTAACAATTCATGAAGCTTCAGAAGGTCGGAAGGCGGTAATCTACCTCCTGCTTGCAGCGCATACCTAAGCAATGAAGTGTCTGATTCTGCAAGTTTCGTTCTGTTAATAAGTATTTTGTATGTGCTCGGCACACCTGCAAATATAGTGCATTTCTTTTCTCTCATTTCATTAACAACTTTTTGCGGAAACATGAAAAAGTTATTTATTACAAGGGAACCTCCAGATACCAAAGCTGTGTGCATAAGCGATGCACCATAGCAATAATAAAAAGGAAGAACTACCATAGTCCTGTCCGTCATTTTTAACGATAGATACTTAATGATGGACATTGTATTAGCCAGCAGGTTTTTGTGTGTAATCTTGACGGCGTTTGGTTTTCCTGTGCTACCAGATGTGTACATCAATGTAGCAAGTTTGTTTTTATCTATATTTGACTGTTTGTACGGATTGCTTGATTTTTCTTTAAGGATTTCAGAAATTAGATATTTTCTGGCAGAAGAACCTATGTTTTCAAAAAACTTGCTTGAGGTCAATATTGCTTTTATCTGACAATCATTGACTATATATTCGAGTTCTGTTGAATATGTTAGTGTATTGATAGGTACAGCAACAAAATCTGAGCAAATAGAGGCAAGATAGGAGGAAACGTATTCAATACTGTTTTCGCAAAGAATACCTACTCTTTCCCCCGAATTCAACTTGTTCTCAAGAAATTCTCTGATAGGTTGGATATTTTGAAAAAGATTCGAGTAAGAATAAGACAGGCCTTCCTGCAAAATACATTCTCTGTTATCTTCTTTGTTATTCTGGAAAATCAAGTCTGTCAGTGTCATTTTTTAACTCCAAGTTTTCTTTTCAAAAGATTCACAACATTCTTCACAGAGTCCATTTCAGATATATCATCTATCTCCATTGTGAGACCGAATTCTTTTTCAAGCTCTGAAACCAACGTCATATGGGAAAGTGAATCCCAGTCTTTTATGTCCTCTGCACTTTTTTCAAAATCAAAATCCTTCTCTTTCAGAGTGGTAAATACCTTGAAAAAAACACTTTTAACCCCCTTTTTAATTTCCTCTTCTTTCATTGCATTCACCCTGGTACGGTATAATCAAAATCAAGATATAAATTATTAAAGGCGTTTATTGAGTATTTCTCTCAATGTTAGTATTATCTTCTTTGTTTCTGGCGGACAACCTGGAATAACATTATTCGACAAATGCCTATATTTAATGGCACAGTTACCGCAAATAACCTTCTGTTTGTGTAGATTTATGTCACACTCCTTTATAATATTGCCTATAAGAACCTGTATCTTTTTATCGGATTTTAAGTCCTCTTTGGAAAGCTTGAGCAGCACAGTCCAAAGATTATTCATGCAATAGGAACATGCATCACCATCTACAATATCCACATTTTTCAGTGGGGTTATATCCTTACCAGGTCGCTCTATTTTCCTTCTTATTGAGCTTCTACTTTCTCCAACGAGTTCTATCTTTTCTGTATCAGCCATTCCCAAACCAAGCTCCCCAGCCTTTTTCACATGTTTTGGAATATCAAGGCCAAAAAGTTGGCATACCATGGCATCATGTGCAACAGGGTTGGTACTGGCAAAAATAAGACCCCAATTTCCAGGCTTTCCCAGAAGCGCAGGACCGTTTCCTTGTAGACCTATTGTGGCATCACCAACAGTGAAGTATTTTGGTAGTAGTGTATTCAAATAAGCTATACCATCAGTCAAACCCATTTTGTGTAGTTCTTTTCTGGAATCCCAGCTTGCAGTTCCAAACATATTTTTTAAAGACATAGAAACCTCTGACTGGAAATGAGTCTTTATCACAGGCACACCTATCAGTACATCCGCTTCAAAAACTTCTCTTGCAATGTCGATACAGAGTTTTGTGCCTTTTAAGGAAATATCCTTTCTAATGCAGCCTTTCTTGAAGAATTCAACAATCTTTACTCCATGCGTTTTGCATACATCTGTCATTCCAGAAAAACGGAAAGCCTTACTTGTGTCATAACCCATAGCACTGCAGTCGCCCAAAGATATTTTTTGAGGTTCAATTCCTTTACTAAGCAGATATTTTATCACACCATCAATTATTTCAGGATTTGTTACTATGCCCGTGGAAGGTTTCAATCCAAAGACAGCATTAGGTTTGATTAGCACAGTTTCTTTCCCTTCCAGAGATATTCCTCCGGCAAGATTTATTGCTCTCTCTATAGAACTGAATATTTCTCCTACTCTAGTCACAGAAACCTTGGTCTTTCCTATCATAAACTATTTGTGTTACTACACACCTTAAAAATGCTATATCTCAATATAATCTATGTTTCTGCGTGACAGGCTCTATGAGATATTTCACCTGTATAAATACATTTTCTCAAATGAGAGAGGAAAATCAGGATGTATAGTGATGTCTGTAGATTTCGAAATGATTCATAAGCATCTTGCGGAAATGGAGATAGAAGGTTTTAAATCCCTTCTAGAATTCTCCGGAAATGAAAATTTCCCAATGACCTTTGCAGTTGTTGGCAAGCTAGCAGAAAGCAATCCACAATACCTTAAAGATATTCGGACAGCTAACGAAAGGAACGAGATATGTTCCCATTCATACTCTCATAAGACATTTTCAGTAATATCTGAACAGGAGGCAGAAAAGGAAGTAAAACGCTCAAAAGAGGTCCTAAATATGCATGGAATAAATCCAGTCAGTTTTGTGTTTCCCAAAAACATGGAAAACCACCTCTCTGTCCTAAAAAAATACGGTTTCAAGGGATTCAGAGGATTTTTTGGTAAAGACCTGCTAACCACCCCCAAAAAAACAAACAGCCTGTGGGATATACACCAGAGTCTTTTTGTTTTTTCAAAAAGGAATCCTTTCTTGCTGAAAAAGCTGGCAGAGATAGCACTTAGGAAGAGATTGATCTTGCATATATGGTGTCATCCTTATAACTGGGGCGAGAAAAAGTCAGCTTACGATGAAATATACAGAGTCTTAAAGCCGCTCAAGGATTATTCAAAGAAATCTGGATTGGGAATAAAAACAATGAAGGAGATTATAAACGAGAGCGAAAAATATAACTATTAAGGTAGATGTATAATGCCATTTTCAATGCTTGATAGGGGAAGATTAGAAGAATACATGGAGTTTTACCAGAAAGTCTACCCAGAAAGGAAGGACGCAAAAGAGCGCTTTCTCTGGCAATGTGTCAAGAACCCCGTTCTTAAAGATAAAAATCATCCGTATGTGCTTCTCTATTATGAAGGAGGAAATATCGTGGGCCAGTCAATACTAAACCCATTCATGTGGCACTTCCGCAGAAAAACATACACCGACTATTTCGGGATAGACTGGTTTCTTCTTGAAAATTACAGAGGACCAATAGGCAGCGCCCTTGCTATAAAAACGATAAAAGAGAGACCTCACTACTTCGGAATAGGATTCTCTGAGATGGCAGAGAAGATATGGAGGCATTTGGGATGCAGAGAGATAGGGAAAGTGAAAAAATTCATCTGGTTTAGAACTCCCCTCATCACACTGAACATGTTAAAGTATTATTTTGTGAAGTATCAAGGAGCAAAAACCAGAATTAAAATTCCCAAAAGAATAATGCACAAAGAAACAGAATTCTTGCTTGCAGAAGATAAAGGAAAAATTCAATGGAAAGAGCATCCATGGAAGGATACAGTAGAGTTTTCCCGTAACATGGAATTTATACGCTGGAGGTTTTTTGAGTCTATAAAACCATACTATTTTTACATCTCTTCAGACAAGGAAAAACTCGCCTACTTTATCGTCAGAGAATCCTTTACAAAAGGATTACATCTTCTTTTGCTTGTGGATTACAGAATCTCCCAAGGAGACACAGAAACTTTCAACTCCATTATCAAAGTATCAAAGAAGATAGCCAAGATAAACAAAATGAACGGAATTTATACAGCAAGCTCACACAGATTTTTTGACAATATTTTGAAAAAAAACTTCTTTTTTGACACAAGAAGAGACAGCCTTTTTTTGACAAATAAGAAAATAGACGTCCCTTCGAATAGGATAAAAAAACGCGATTTCACATTTGTCACTATGGCGGATTCCGACATGGAAATATGCATGGTCTAGTACTTTAGCCTAGATAAATAATTACTTTTTAAATCATTCCAATAAACTAAACTCATGTCAACAGCACTGGTAACAGGCGGCGCAGGATTCATAGGTTCGCATATAGCGGAGGAGCTGTCCAGAAAAGGATTCAGTGTAAGAGTATTGGACAATTTTTCTACCGGGAAAAAAGAGAATCTTGAAGGTATAAAGGCAGAGCTCATAAAAGGGGATATAAGGGACTTCATTACAGTAAAAAAAGCCATGAAAGATATTGACTATGTTTTTCACGAAGGCGCCTTTGTCTATGTGACAAAATCCATAGAAGACCCCTTGCTCACAAACGAGATTAATGTTAACGGAACCCTTAATGTCTTGGTAACAGCGAGAGATTCTGGATGCAAAAAAATAGTTTTTGCATCCTCTTCATCAGTTTACGGCAATACAGACAAACTTCCTATAAAAGAAACATTCCCCCTGAATCCAGCATCACCTTATG
>Ga0315294_10003567_pt1 | contig 16963 bp, 20 predicted proteins | sample YL17G13_40_MG_FD_203626 | JGI IMG/M metagenome (GOLD analysis project Ga0315294, IMG submission 203626) | Sediment microbial communities from Yellowstone Lake, YNP, Wyoming, USA - YL17G13_40 | ecosystem: Environmental > Aquatic > Freshwater > Lake > Sediment | place: USA: Wyoming | collected... | reverse complement strand
TGATAGGAAAAAATATATAATTTTAGAATCGGATTTACAGGAAATTTCCAAAATGACAAATGGCTGGATAAAATACTTGAAATAATTTTAATAGAAATCGTAATGATTCTAAATAAAGAAATCCCGTAAATCAGGGATTTCTTTTCTTGAAACTTCTCGACGGGAGCGCAGATTAGCGTTGGAGTTCTCGGGATTGTACCAATTGACGTTCATCTTGCCCGAGTTCCAGTTGACCTTCGGGACATTGCCATCGGAATAACGTGAACCCGTTTTCTTTACCTGATTTCGTCCGTTTTCACCGCCAGCCTTTTTCAAAGCTCGCTGAGTTAACCGGCGCTTTGCCGGAATTCTTCACGAAGCATTGCTTTTTGAAGCAAACCTTCTCTAAAACCAGGCAAGCAGTTTCTTTTATTTGGCAAATCGCTGTCCAAATTCAGATTAGGACCGATTGTATTAGCCAATCGTATTTTATCATAAAAATTTTAAAAAAATAAGGGTAGTTCTATTAAACTACCCAGATGTTAAAGTTTCAAGCTACAAGGTTTAAAAAACTGCTCGACGGGAGCGCAGACCAGCGCGGGAGCCCTCGGGACCGCACCAACTGACGCCCACCCAGCCCGAGCGCCAGCCGACCCTCGGGACACCGCCATCGGAACCACGCGAACCCGCGCAAAGGGTAATGTTATCGATGTCTAAATGTTGACCGGTTTTCTTAAAATACTCTAGCTCGTAGAGTAGTCGCTCTCTTAACGTGATTCCCGCTATACCTTCCCGCTTTAAATCATTAGCGGACTTATTTTTCAAATCCTCATCAGCTTCCTGCACCAAGAGGAACTTCCGAGAAGTGAATTTCTCCGGCGGCGGGAATTCCTTGTCAACTTCGCTTTCATTGTAGACCCAGACAGGAAAGAGCTTCCGAAGTTCGGCGATTATCTCGCTGGTTTTCTTCTTGCCGTCGTCATTAATGATTATATACTTCTCTCTCAAGTCAAACGGATTCTCATGCTCCAGAAATGCTTGCAGACATTCTCTTGTAACACTTCCGTCATCAATCTGACGGAATAAATCTTTTAGCATGCCAGACCATTCTGACATACTGCCGACAACTTCTCTTTCTTTTGCCATTTTACTTTACCTTCTCATGTTTTTGTGTAGCTAGTAAACTTTATTTGCCGATTGCTTCTAATCAATCAACTTCAATTTACTAGCCCTAGAAATATACTACCGCTATGATAATAAACTTTTAGGGCTAGTAAATTATCTGATTTTAAAAGTACTATATGTTGTAAGTATAACATATTACTATTTATCTGTCAAGCTTAATTGCGCTGAATTCTTCTTTTACTATTTTTCTATCATCCCAAGGGATTTTTCTGCCTCCAGCTTCACAAATCCATGGTTCGCAACCCTTGCCGGTGATTACTACTACGTCGCCTTCCTTAGCCAGTTTCAATGCCTCTTTAATTGCTTCTCTCCTATCCAATATTTTTTTAGCTTTATTATTCGTTCCTTTTGCAACCTGTTCAATAATCTCCGTCGGATTCTCATCATAGGGATCTTCATTTGTCACAATCACTTCGTCACAATATTTGACCGCAATTTCACCTAAAACTGGTCTTTTCCACTTGTCTCTACCACCGCCGCAAGCGCCCAAGACACAAATCATTTTTCTTTTGTTCCTTAAAATGTCCGATCGGTCATTATAAGGAACGAGGGTTTGGTAAACTTTTTCTAAAGCGTTGGGGGTAAAAGCATAATCAACAAAAACTTTGAAGGGCTCGGAGATTACTAACTCCATTCTGCCAGGGATTCCCTCTACTTTTTCTACCGCTCTTTTGCAAATATCCAAACTAATCCCTTGTGACAGCCCGACGCAGATTGCCGCCAGAGCATTATAGATATTAAAATTACCGATTAATTGCAGATTTAAACGAAACTCTTTATTGTTAATATCTCCCTTGTCCAACCCGTAAGTATATTTTTTCTTGGCGGGAAACTGTAGAAAATATTCTGAGTTCCTGTCGTCAATGTTGATAATATGAATGTTTTTTGTCGCTTGAAAAAGTTTTCCCTTGGCTGCCCGATAATTTTCCAAACCGCCGTGCGACTCAATATGTTCCGGAGTCAAATTAGTAAAAACTGCTGCGTCAAAATTAATAAACCTGTGACGATGTTGTTTTATTCCTTCGGAAGTAATTTCTAAAACCAGATACTGACAACCGGCGCTTACCGCTTGTCTTAAAAATTTCTGAATACGAAGCCGGCCCAGCATGGTATTTTTCAAAGTATTCGGCCACTCCTTTTCTCTGACCTGGAATTTAATACCGGACAAGGAAGCAACTTTATACCCTGCCTCTTCCAAAACCTTGGTTGTTAAATTAACCACTGTGGTTTTTCCATTGGTGCCCGTAACTCCAATTACCACCATTTTTTTAGATGGAAATCCGTATAAAACTGCCCCCAAAAAAGCCAGTAAAAAATGGTACCAGCTCAATAAGAAGGTGGGGATAAATTTTTTAATAATTTCCTTCGCCCCGTAGTAGAATTTTGACATCTTTCTTCATTTTAGCCCATTTTTGAATAAAAGAAAGTTCAAACTATTGAAAAAAATTTCAATCTTTGCTAACATACTGACATATATGCCAATTACTAAATCGGCAAAAAAAGCTCTTAGGCAGAGTTTAAAAAGAAAGGTTAGAAATATTCAAAGAAAAGAAAAAATAAAAAGCCTCTTAAAAGAGGTGAAGAGTTTGGTTTCTCAGAAAAAAATTGAAGGAGCTAAGAAACTTTTACCCCAGGTCTATGAATTATTAGATAAGGCAGCCAAAACTGGATTAATTAAAAAGAATACCGCCTCCCGAAAGAAATCGAGAATGACAAGATTAATTAGTAGAATTGAGTTAGGCTCTAAATCTCAGCAATAAATAAATCCAGGGCAGTTTCTGGCCCTACTTTACCAGTTTTTATAGATAGGTCTACCTGAAATATTTTTTGGTAGATTTTTTTTAATTCTTCAAAATTAAATTTTCTTGCTTGTTGCGTCGATTTTTGTATGACATAGGGGTGCATTTTTAATTTTTCGGTCAACATTCGCATATCGCCCGCATAGAACTTGCTTCCTATTTCCTGTGATTTCATTATAAGCAAGTTTCGAAATTGAAAATTAATCATTGAGAGCAAATATAAAGGAGAGTCCCCCTTTTCTAAATGTTTATGGATTAATTCAAGGGCTTGCTTTTTATTTTTGATGGCTATCGCATCGATGGTTTTAAAAATATCGGGTTCAATTTTTGGCTTAACTAAGAGTTCAACATCTCCTTTGAAGATTTCAGGATTTGGACATTTTAATTTGTAACTAACGAGCTTTTTTATCTCATTTCCCATCTGCCAAAGGTTGTTGCCGACAAATTCAATAAGTTTAATTAAGGCTTTTTCATCGACTTTAGTTTTTAGGTTTTCAAATTCTTTTTTAACCCATCTTCTTAATTGTTCTCCTTTTAAAGGTTCGAATTCCTGAGATTCTCCATATTTTTTCAGCAATTTAAAAAAGCTGTTATTTCTAAGGACTTCTCCAACCTCAAAAAACAAAATTATATCTTTGGAATTGATGAATTTTTTTGAATCTTTTAAAAAACTTTCCTTAAATTCTTGATTGGACGCCACCCTCCCACCGCCCAAAACACCATTTAAAACTATCATTTTTTTCTCTGCAAACATTGAGACCTGTTGAATCTCGTCTTTCAAATCTTCAAGACTTAACTCTCCACCTTCAAAATACTTTAAATTTAATCCGCTTTTGTGGATTTTTTTGTAACGTCCAATTATTTCATTTAATTTCTGGCGACTCCTATAAGTGTCTTGTCCGTAAAGAAATATAAGCATATATGGGACGTTATTAAAGTTTACTATTTCTGGCAAGCGGGACAAAAATATGTTCCGCGTCCGCCTAAGTCTATTTTTTTTATAAGGGTTCCACACTTAAAACAAGATTGTCCTGCCCGATTATAAACATGAAGCCTTTGCGCAAAATTCCCTTTTTTACCATAGGCATCGCGATAGGTGTTCACTGATGAGCCCCGATATTTAATCCCTTCTCGTAAAACCTCTTTAATTGCCAGATAAATTTTTCTTACCTCTGCCAAGTTTAAGCTGTCGGCGGGACAAAGAGGGCTTACCTTCGCCCTAAATAATATCTCTGCGGCGTAGAGATTACCAATGCCGGCAATAAAACTTTGGTCCATTAAAAGAGGCTTTATCTGTGCCTTTTTCCCTCTGAGTATTTCCTGAAATTTCTCCAAGCTAAATTCTTTCTCTAAGGGTTCGGGTCCCATCTTCTGAATAAATGGTAATTCTTGCCAATTATTAATTAACCTTATCTCCCCCATTGCCCGTCGGTCAAGAAAATTTAAATACTTCCCATCGGAAAGACGAAAAGCGACTTTACTTTCTTGTTGCTTATCACCGTAAATAATCTGACCAGTCATCCGTAAATGAACAACTAAATACTGATTAGAAAATTTTAAAATAAGCATCTTACCTCGGCGAGAAATCCCTTTAATCTCTTGATTTTGCACCCTTTTAATAAAGTTCTCTACACTTGGTTCTTTAATGGTCTTAGCTCTCTTTATTTCTACATCTTTAATCTTTTTACCTACAATTATACTTTCCAAATCCCTTTTAATTGTTTCTACTTCTGGTAGCTCTGGCATATATTAATACCGAGCACATAAAGTTTTTTTATGTGCTCGGCTTTTTGTAAATCTCTAACAGTTGTTTCTACCTCAGGCAACTCGGGCATTCTACTTCAGAGCGACTTTTATCTTTTCGATAATCTCTCCAGGGGTAAAGTGAGCCTTAATCAGATAATCAACTGCTCCCATCTTGACGCCCTTTTCCACGTCGTCTTTTTGCCCAAGATTAGAAAGAATAATTACCGGGATTGAAGACAGGACTGATTCTTTTTTCATCCGGGCCAAAACTTCAAATCCATCGATGCCAGGTAAAATAAGGTCAAGCAAAACCAAATCTGGTTTTTCTTCTATGACCTTTTTAATCCCTTCTTCCCCGTCAACTGCTTCCGAAACCTCAAAATCTTCGTCGTTAAGTTTCCGAACAATTAATTCTCTTAAAAATTTGTCGTCTTCGATGATCAAAATTTTTTTCATAATAAATTTTGATTAAAAGAATCTTGAACGAAGTGAAAGATCCTTGCTATAAGAATGGTCTTTGCCATACAATTATTTGCCTATTTGTTTTACTACTTTGTCGATTACTTCCTGGGGGTCAAATTCGGTTTTAACTAGCCAATCTTTAGCTCCTAATTTTTGGACCCTATCGATTTCAACCGGCTGTCCAGAATTAGAAATAACAATTACTGGAATTTTCGCTAATGTCTTATCTTTTTGCATCTCGGTCATCACTTCAAACCCTCCCATCTTTGGCATAATAATATCCAGCAAAATAAGGTCTGGCTTTACCTCTCTCATTGCTTTTAAACCTTCTTCCCCGTCCCGAGTAACCGAAACCTCGTAACCTTCCATGGTTAATTTTCTTTGGAGGAGACTGATCATTATTTCCTCATCTTCAACTAGCAAAATTTTTTTTGCCATAATATTAGACCTTGTTAACCATTATTTTACCCTTTTGTTGCCAAGTAAGCAATAGCTCACCGTTGAGCAACATCTAGGTCTGAATTATATTTATTGTAACATAAAAATTAAAATTCTTTCAGAAATCCCCTGAACTCTTCTTTCAGCGGCAGAGTGAAATAGAAAGTTGTTCCCTTCCCCTCTTCTGATTCAAACCAGATTTTACCTCCATGGGCTTCGATAATATTTTTGGCGATAAAGAGGCCCAAACCGGTACCCTCGGTTTCCATTCTCATTACGTTTACTCCTCGGAAAAACTTGGTAAACACTCTTTTTTGCTGGTCCTTGGGAACCCCTATTCCAGTATCTTTTATTGAAAATTCTATTTCTTTTTCTTTTTCGATATACCTTAAAAAAATCGTCACTCGACCGCCAGGAGAAGTATACCTTACGGCGTTATCGAGAAGATTCTCAATGACCAATCTAATTTTTTCAACATCGATTATCGTTCTTGGTAATTTCTTTTCCGGCTTTTTAAAATCGAACTCTAGATTTTTTCTTTCCATTTCTTCTTTATAGGCATTTACTACAATTTGAATTAAGTTCTCAATATTTTCGAGAGTGGGTTTATAAAGATACCGCCCCTCTTCAATACGAGAGACATTTAAGAGATCGTTAATCAAACCAATCATTTTCTCGTTTGACTTGTAGGTTTTTTCAACAAAATCTCTTTGCTCGTCGGTTATTTTACCAAGATCGCCATCTAACAACATCCTTAAGGCCCATTTAATTGCTGACAGGGGAGTTCTAAGTTGATGGGCAGCCAAAAAAACAAATTCGGTTTTCATTCTTTCAATTATTTTTTCCCGAGTGATATCGTGTAAAATCACCAGGTTGCCCAATTTTTCTTCGCCGCTTACCATAGGAATAGTGGATACTTCCAAAGTTAAATTTTCCTTAATCGCTAATTCCTTTCTGAAAACCCCTCTAATCTCTTCCCCAAAAAGAGAGACCAAAGTTGCGAGGGTGGGGAAAGTACCCAACTCCAAAATCGATCTACCTATTATGTCTCTACTTTTCACATCGAAAAAATCTTCGCCTTGAGAATTAATTAAAGAAAGTTTCCCTTCTTTATCAAAAACTAAAAGTCCATCGGCAAAATTAGTAATAATAGATATCGTTTTATTCTTTTCTTCTTCCGCCTTCCTCCTCGCCTCCTCGACATCCTCTAACATATTCATTAAAGCCGTCCTTGATTCTTCTAATTCTTTTGTCTTTTTCCCCAATTCTTTGAGCTCGGTTTCTCTTTTTCCTCGGGTTTCTGATAACTCAAAATCTCTTCTAACCAGCATTTTGGCAATTCGATCCATTTCAGCCATCTCTTTATCTCTTTTTTCTCCAATTTCGGTTAATTCCAAATCTCGCCTAATCAACATCTTTGCAATGCGGTCTAGCTCCTCAAGTTCTTTTGTCTTTTTTTTATTAGAAATTTTCCCCATTTCCAAAACTAAATTTAAAACCCCTTAAAGGATAATTTCAATTTTTACTTTTTTATTCTCCCAACACCATCAAAGCCATAGTTTCATTATGAAACACAGAAAAACATTCCGGTCCAACTACCCCTCCGAGAGGAGCCTGCTCTCCATAAGTATAAAAACCAATCAAAGGCACTTCCTTGCCTAAAACATTCTGAATAGCCACAATTTCCTCTCCTATCCTTGCTCCCAAAAGTTTATTTCGAGCCATGCAATCAAAGACAAAAATTACTTTTGGTTTTGCGCCTTTTAACTGAGTTAAAGCTCCCTCGGCAGCTTCTTTCGCAGCCTGAATGGCTTTATCGAAATCTCCCAGCATCAATCTTATCTCCGAACCCTCGGGAATTTCTGCTGCACAAGTAATTTCTCCTTTCTCGTTAGCAATAACCACATCGCGAATTAAAAGCTCAGGACTTCCTTTCACACTCATTCCCAAAGGATAAGTATAGGCCATCCGAGCAATCGGTTCTTTAATTAACTCTTCTGCCCTCTTGCCAAAATAATCCTCATAAATGGATAGGGCTGGTCTGTTATTTACTTCAATCAACTTTGCTCCTTCAGCCTTAGTTACCTTCATTGGTAAGCCAATCGGCTCCCAGCCGTGCCTTACTCCCACTCCCCAAGAAACTTTTCCTGAAAGTCCAACTCCTACCACAGCATCAGCCAAAACTTGATCATTATAATATTGGTAAGTCTTTTTAAAAGCAAAATCATCTCCAGCCGAACCTCCCATTATTGGGAAATTTTTTCCTAAAACCTCCTGGGCTCCTCTAACAATTGCTGAACCATTTCCAAGAAGACCTTCAGGAAGCATCACAAATAAAGAAATATCTTCTTCTGCCTTCTTTTTCACATCTTTGGCTACCTGAGCCCCGGCTTTGTGAGAATCTGCTCCAACCCCTTTTCCCACACCAATAGTAAATTTCATTTTATCTGCACTTATGGCCACCACTGCCACATGCTTTGAAACCGGTCCCTCAGTAGTAATTTCTCCTGAATCGCTACAACCAACCAAAGGAATTTCTTTAGAGACAGATCTTATACCCTCCAGCATTTTTTTCTGATCATAGGCAACTGTAGAAAAAACGATAACTAAATCAGCTTTGTTACCAGCTTGACTCAGAGCCTGCTTTGCCGCCTCAGCTCCAGCTTTGGTTGCATCGGGATTATTACTTCTTCCTACTCCAGCCTTAATCATGATTTTAATTTTTTTAAGTTATTTATTAAGTTCGGCCTTTATACTTTTCTAGCTCTTTTTTAAATCTTTCGATTTCTTCTTTCAGCTCTATCATTTTTAACTCTCTGCCCACTGCTAACCTATTAAATCTTTCTAGTTCCTCCATTTTTTCTTGAATTTCTTTTGTTCTCTGTTTTACTTTTTCCTCCAATAGAGCTCTTTCTTCCTCTAAAGCTCTTATCCTCGCCCTAACTTTTATTTCTGAAATAGTTTTTGCTTCCTCTAATTCTTTTGATCTTGTTTTTTCTTTCTCTTCTAAAATTAAGATGAGCTTTTTTAATTTTTCTTTCTCTTTAATTTCCCCTAAAACACTTTTGATTAATAAATAACCGAATCCTAAAAAAAGAAAAAGGATAATTCCTTTTAAAACTTTGAGAGAAAATTGTTGAGTAAAAACAAAATCTAAAAAAGTAAAATTGCAATTAGGCATAGATTTTTATTATTCATTAAAATAATGTTTTTTGCTTGCCCCGTAGCAAGCTTGCTTTGCTTCGGGGCTCAATTTTTTCTTTTATTCTATCATTTTGATTTGATTTCTCAAAATTTGGCAATCTCTCAATTAAACTATAAAATTCAAATTCTTTTAAAATTTGAACTACTTTTTCTTTATCATAATCCTGCCATCGAGATTTCTTTAAATTAAAATCTATCGGTACGTCTTTTTTTATTTGGGCCAAACTCTTGCTTAAGAAGGCTTGTTCTTTATATTGCAATAATTTTTCTCTTAATTTAAGGCTGAGGGTTTTAGCTTTGTCTGATTTCTCTTCCAGCTCTTTATATAAATCCTCCAATCTCTCAAATTTTAAAAGCAGCCCAATTGCTGTTTTTTCCCCTATACCGGTAACTCCAGGAATATTATCAGAAGGATCGCCTCTCAAGGCTTTAAAATCGAGGAGCTGTTCTGGATTTAACCCCTGGAATTTCTCTTTGACTAAATTTTCATCGTATAAAATAATATCTTTAACTCCTCTCCTCAAGATGTAAGTTTTTGTTTGAGGGTTGACCAATTGAAGAACATCTGAATCGCCACTTAAAATAATGATTTCGATCTTGGGTATTACTTGCTCTTTTGGAGCCAGCCGAGCAATAGTCCCAATAATGTCATCGGCTTCAAAGCCTTCCTTTTCAAAAATTGGGACAGAAAATCCTTTTAAAATTTCTTTTACCTTTGGAATTTGAAGATATAACTCTTCTGGGGCAGGTGGTCTTTTCGCCTTATATTTTTTATAAATTTTGGACCGGAAGGTGGGGGCTGGGAAATCAAAGGCGGCCGCAATAAAATCTGGTTGAAACTCCCGAATTGCTTTGAAAAAGACCAATAAAAACCCGTAAATAGCATTAACCAATTCTCCTTTTTTTGTGGTTAATGGCGGGAGGGCATGATAGGCCCGATGAATTAGAGAATTACTATCGATAATAATTAGACGCTTTTTTCCAGCCATTTTAAGTAATTTTTTTGACAAAAACTTCTCGAAGAGGTTGAAAAAAGATAATTCCAATTAATCCAAATGTAAATCCTAAATCTCCGACAATACCGGAAATATTTAAAATTTCTATTAAAGGGTTAAAGAATTTAAAATACCAAAACAAAAAACCAGCGATTGAAACCGTTATAGCCCCGAGACCGATAAAAAGAGAGCGCCAAAATAATATTTTCTCTTTAATGTTTTTGACCTGAAAGAGAAAATAAATTCCAAGCCCAAAAGCTGCTAAACAAATGGGTATCCAAACTAAACTATGGAGCCAAGAAACACCATTTTCCCAATAATCTAAAGTTGCTCCAGTAATAAGAGGAAGAGCAGGAGAAAAAAAGAAAATGTTCAAAAAAATATAAATTACAATTATTGAGAGAAAAAACTGAAAAGATTTTTTTTGAAATCGAATAAATTTTTTTGAAAAAGAAAGAAGGGGCGAAACTAAAAATAATTCAGCTCCTAAAAAAGAAAGGTCAACCAAAATAAAAGTGATTTGGACCCAAAAAGGGTCAAATAAAATTAATTTAGGAAGAGAAAGGATAATATAGGCTAAGGAAATAAATAAAAATCCTAAAGAATAATTTTTTAGTTGCCAATTCTTACTCTTTTTGTAGTTTCTCCACAAACGAATTCCAGACCAAGAACAGGTCAAAGCAGCAACCAAACAATAAATATTAAAAATGATAGTCATAAATATCTTTTGAAAATAAATTGAGTTAATTTTTTACTTTTTAAAATTGGGAAAATTAAAGTTTTTCCTATTCTTTCTTCTAAAGATTTCTTTTTTAAAAGTTTTCTTATTCCCGGAAAATTATAATTAGGGTTTAAAATCTTTTGAGCCACTTCTCTCCCAGATAAAATCGCTGCGTATATTCCCTCCCCAGTTAGGCCGGAAGCAAAACCTGCTGCATCCCCAACTAAAAAAATATTTCCAAATTTAAAACCATGGTAGTCAAAATTGATTGGAAAAGATTCTAATTCAGCTTGATTTATTTCAATTTTCATTTTTTTTAACCAGTAATGAAAATTCTTAAAAAGATTTAAAGTTTGAAATTTTGAATCTGTAACACAACCAACTGAAACAAAATTATTATGGGGAAAAATCCAGGCATAGCCAGAACCAAATAAAGCTGGCTCAAAAAAAACTTCTAAATCTTTGAAATCTTGGGTTATAGTATATTGAATTGTTGACCAGGCTTTTTTTGTCGGGAGATTGAGATATTTTCTAACTAAAGATAAACTTCCATCAGCTCCAATCAAAAAATCGAATTTTATTTTTTGACCATCTTTAAGGAAAACATAATCTCTTTCAATTTCAATTACTTCTGAATTTATCCTAATTTGGACATTTTTTTTAATCTCTTTTAGCATCCATTGACCAAGTTTTTCTCGATTAATAGTGGTGATTAAAAATCGCTTACCTTTAATTTCCATTTCTTTCCCAAAAGCATTGATTTTAAAAGAATTAAATATTCGGTCTGCCAAATTAAGAGGAAGTCTAAATTGAAAACTTCTCTGAGTTAGACCGCCAGCACAAATTTTAGGTCCGATTCTTGAGTTTTTCTCTAATAATAAAACCCTTTTCTCTTCTTCCCCTAAGATTTTAGCCACGCTCAATCCAGCCGGGCCTGCTCCAACGATAACTACGTCAAATTTTTCCATAGATTATTTAAATTTTATCACAATTTTTCTCTTATTCCTACTAACAAATGCAAAGCCGATCCAAATTGCGCCTTTTGGAATAATTTTTTTAATCCTGTCCGCCCACTCAATGGCTACAATATTTTGAAAGTTAGAGATAATCTCCTCAAATCCCAAATCTAAAATCTCTTTTGGTTTTTTTATTCTATAACAATCAATATGATAAAAATGTTCAAACTTCAAGTTTGAACATTTAAGGTTGAATTTTCTCGTAATGATAAAGGTGGGGCTTAGGATTTTTTCTTTAATTCCCAAACCTTTAGCGAAACCTTGCAAGAAAGTTGTCTTCCCTCCTCCTAAATCTCCTTCCAAACTAATCACCAGGGCTCCTTTTTGAGATTCGGTTTTTTTAACCTCTTTACTCAAAGAGAACTTCGTTCTCTTTTCGACCTTCACTTTTTTAAAAAGCTCGGTAGCTAAAATCTCCCCTAATTTCTTGGTTTGCCGTGGAGCAGTAGTTAAATATTTCACCCTCATTGACTTTTTTAAAAAAGTAAGATAAATTCGATTAATGCAGCAAAAAATTACTGGGGAAGTGAAAATTTCTCCCGCTACTCTCAATATAACACAAAAGATAAAAAATGTTTTGGCTTTTAAGGAAAAGGTTGAGGAGTTTTCGGAAAAAAGCGTTACTGAATTATCAGAAATTATTTTTGGGGGCGGGATTGGACTGGAAGCTTCCGACCTTCACATTGAACCAGAAAAAGAGCAGGCAAAAATTCGGGTCAGAATCGACGGCCTTTTGCAGGACGTAATGATAATTGACTGGAAAACATATGGAAATCTTTTATCAAGAATCAAGCTTATTTCTGGAATTAAATTAAATATTACTGACCGGCCCCAAGATGGCCGTTTTTCTATTTCAACAGAACCCCCCACCAAAATTGGTGGGGGGGCGGTCGCTGAGGCTTCGCCTCATCTCCCCCCTCGCTCGGCTTCGCCGAGCTCGGTAATTGAAGTTAGAACTTCAACTTTGCCCGCTGAATATGGAGAAACAATTGTCCTAAGAATTTTGAATCCGAAAACTTTAGTTGAGATAGAAGCCCTGGGTTTAAGAAAAGATTTATTGGAAACCCTTGGAAACGAGATTAAAAAGCCAAACGGAATGATTATTGTTACCGGTCCGACTGGCTCGGGGAAAACTACGACTCTCTATGCATTTTTAAAGAAAGTCCATAAGCCAGAAATTAAAATTATCACCATTGAAGACCCAATTGAATATCGTTTGGAAGGAGTTTCTCAAACTCAGGTTAACCCAAAAAAAGGATATGATTTTGCCTCGGGATTAAAGTCGATTATGCGCCAAGACCCCGATGTGATTTTGGTTGGAGAAATTAGAGATTTAGAAACGGCTGAAATTGCTCTCCAGGCAGCTTTAACGGGACACCTAGTCTTTACCACTTTGCACACTAATGATGCTGCCGGCACGGTGGCCAGGTTAACTAGTTTAGGAGCAAACCCTTCAAATATTGGACCAGCAATAAACATGGCCATTGCCCAGAGATTAGTTAGAGAAATTTGTAAAAAATGCGGGGGGTTAGAAAAAGCCTCGGCCTCGGTTTTAGAAAAAATAAAAAGAGGATTAAAAGGAATTCCTTCAGGAATTAAAATCCCTAAACCGAAGCACATAACAGATTATGTGCTCGGTAAAATTGCTCCGGGATTAAAAATTCCTCAGGTCAAGGGCTGTAAAAATTGTAATTTCACTGGTTACCGAGGCAGGACCGGGGTTTTTGAAGCTTTTTTAGTAGATGAAGAAATGGAAAAATTTATTCTTCAAAATCCCTCTATTGCCGCCCTAAGAAAAGAAGCAATTGGGAGAGGAATGGTTGCAATGCAGCAAGATGGCTTGATAAAAGTTTTAAACGGGATCACTACCATTGAAGAGGTAGAGAGAATAACCGGCCCTATTGAATAATAGGGTGTAATAAAATAAGCCCCAGAGATGGGGGTCAAACTTAGGTGTTAGAACGCAAAGTTTAGAATTTTCCCGAGGGATGGCCTCGCTCTTAGCCAGACCACCCATCTTTGAAAAACTCCAGACCCCCAGCCCTAGGGCTATTTAACTTATTAGTATATCTTTAGGGATAATTTTCGCTAACATTTAGATTATAATAGATTATGAGAAATTTGTCAAGCCCTTTAGCCTCCTTACTTCTCCTTCTCCTCCCTATCTTTATTTTGGCAATTAATCCTTCGACTATGGTTATTAATGAAATCCTCCCCTCCCCCGAAGGAGAAGATGTTAAAGAAGAATGGATTGAGATTTCCAATCGGAGTGATTCTGAAATTGATTTATCTGGTTGGCAAATAGCTGATACTGGAGGCAAAACTAAGACCTATACCTTCCCGGCCAAAACAAAAATAGCGGCCAAAGGATTTCTAATTCTTTCTCGGCCCACTTCTAAAATCACTTTAAATAATGATAGCGATGGTTTGAATTTTATTCAGCCTGATGGGAAAATAATCGACTCAATAAACTACCAAAAAGCGCCTCAAGGAGAATCTTTTAATCGGACCGAATCGGGATGGATCTGGAGCAAGACCTTAACTCCTGGGGCGGCGAATGTAACCCCCAGACCAGCTTCAAAAATAAAAGAGTCTGAGGCGCCCAAGGAGGAAGTAATCCCCGAAAAGGAAAATCTATCCGGAAAAGAATTAGCAGCCATTGGGGAGCAAATTCCAAGGGGAACCTTTTCTCCTCTATTAATTGGGCTATCCATCGCCATTTTCTCTGGAATAATAATTTTAACCCTTAAAAGGAGGACAGAAATAAACTAAAATAAAAATGTATGAGCGGACACAGCCACGCGCGGACCATCAAACATCAAAAAAATATTACGGACCAAAAAAGAGGCCAGATGTTTTCCAAAATGGCTCGGGTGATTTCGGTTGCGGTCAAAGAAGGAGGACCAAATCCGGAAACCAACAATAAATTGAAGGTGGCCATGGAGCAAGCAAAACAACTTAATATGCCAAAAGATAACATTGAACGAGCCATCAAGCAAGCAACCGGCGGAGGAGAAGAAGCTAATCTTAAAGAGGTGATTTTCGAAGCTTATGGCCCAGGAGGAATCGCTATTATTATTGAAGGGATTACTGATAATAAAAATCGGGCACTGGGTGAAATAAAACAAATTTTAAATCAAAATAATGGCAAATTGGTTGGCGAAGGTGGGGTAAAATGGATGTTCGAAAGAAAAGGTTGTTTAATTGTAGATTTAAAATTGCAAATTGAAAATTTACAAAATAGAGAAAATTTAGAAATGATAGCTGTTGAGGCAGGGGCAGAGGATTTGTATTGGCACGATGATGTTTTAGATGTTTATACAAAAATTGAAGATTCAGAAAAGGTTAAAAAGAATTTAGAAGAAAGAGGTATTAAAATTGATTCAGCTTCTTTGGATTGGACAGCAAAAGAAGAAATTTCTGTTGACGAAAAAACAAAAGGGGCTTGCCAAAAGCTTTTTGAAGCTTTGGACGAAAACGAAGCGGTTCAAGAGATTTACTCTAATGCCAAGCTTCCGTAAACGGGGCAAAGAGATAAATCTCTTCTTCACCTCAGCTAAAGCTTCGGTAAGCGAAGAAGGAAGAAGAGGACGAAGTCCTCTTTGACTTAAAATTATAATATGGTGAAAGAAGCTGAAATTAGAAAAAAAGCAATCGAAGAGCTTCAATCTGACGGTTGGATAACGTGGTTCGCACCGAAAGTAAAATTTAAACAAACCGATGTTTTTGGGATAATAGATTTGCTGGCCTTAAAGGGGAAAAACAAGAAAAACATACAGCTCACCACTCTGTCAAACGTTTCGACTAGAAGAAAAAAAATAGCAAACTTCCTTAAAAAAAATAAGGTCCAAATGACGGTTGAAATTTGGGCGTGGTCAAAAAAGAAAAAACAATTTAAAAAAGAAAGGCTCAACGGGAAATAAATGTGTTTAGGAGGGACTTGCCCCCACACCAAATTTAGTGTGGGGGCTTGACAGGTCTTTTCAGCAACCTATAATACCTTCTAGAACCAAACCCCCGCAAAAATTTGGGCGGGTGGAAAGGTCGGAATAATTGAAAAATTTATTTTTAAAATTATGACTTACAAAGACGAAATTTTAACTCCCCTTGTCGGTCAAGAGGAAGAAGAAAAGAAAGAGGAAGAGGAAAAGGAATCCGAGGGAAAAGAACCGGAAGGAGAAACCGTTGAGTAAAAATACCGAGCACATAAATTTTATGTGCTCGGTATTTACTTTTTTGGTTAGACTACTTTAACAAACTTTCTTTTGCCAACTTGGATTACCGTCTCTTTTTTTATTTTAACAATTTTTTTCCAATCGTCCTGAACTCTACCATCTATCTTTACTCCTTTTTGGACAATTAATCTTTTAGCTTCGGATTTCGAATTAATCAATCTTGACTTCATTAATAACTCTAAAATGTTTAAACTTTCTTCTTTTATTTTTATCTCTGGAACTTTTGATGGTAATTCTTTTCTTTTAAAAACTCTATTAAATTCTTTCTCGGCTTCTCGGGCGGCTCTCTCATTATGACAAATGGAAACAATTTCCCTTGCCACTCTGGCTTTTGCGTCTCTTGGATTAGATATTTTTTTGACCTCTGACGTCGGGGTGTCGGTACAAGTTTCAAAAACAATATTAATCAGTTCGTCCGGCCAACTCATTATTTTGCCATACATTTCTTGGGGTTTTTCGTCTAAATTTACCATATTCCCTTCAGTTTTTCCCATTTTTTTACCCGTAGGGTCAGTCAGTAATTTGGTAGTTAAAACAAACTTTTCTTTATTTTTTGTTTTTTTCATTAACATCCTGCCTGCTAGCATATTAAAAGTCTGGTCGTTACCTCCGATCTCTAAATCAACATCCATTATAACGCTGTCATAAGCCTGGAATATCGGATATAAAAATTCGTGCACATGAATGTCTCTGCCTGCCTTTATCCGCTCTTGGAACATATCCCTTTCTAACAACCTAGCAACGGTAAAATGAGACGCTAACTCAAGCATGTCTTGGGGTTTCAGTTTGTTGGTCCACTTTTCATTGTGCAAAAACCTAATATTCGACTTTCCAAGATCTAAGATTTTACCAATTTGTTTTTTATAATTTTTGGCATTTTCTAAAACCTGCTCGCGGGTCAACGGCTTTCTTGCCGCCTTCTTGTCTGTCGGATCGCCAATGGTGGCCGTAAAATCACCTATTAAAACAATGATTTCGTGGCCCAAATCCTGAAACTGGCGCAATTTTCTCAAAACTACCATGTGGCCAAGATGAAGCTTGCCTGTTGGGTCAATCCCATTATAAATCCTGAGCTTTTTCCCAGACCTTAAGGCTTTTTCTAACGTCTCGCGATCGGGGTAAATATTTTCCACGCCCCTAGTCAAAACCTCTTCAATTTTTTTTGGATTAGTAACGATTTTTA
>Ga0315294_10003566_pt1 | contig 16964 bp, 14 predicted proteins | sample YL17G13_40_MG_FD_203626 | JGI IMG/M metagenome (GOLD analysis project Ga0315294, IMG submission 203626) | Sediment microbial communities from Yellowstone Lake, YNP, Wyoming, USA - YL17G13_40 | ecosystem: Environmental > Aquatic > Freshwater > Lake > Sediment | place: USA: Wyoming | collected... | reverse complement strand
CTTATATTTGCCATCCTGCTTTTTGTTGTCCATCACCATAGTCCATGAATCATGAATTCTGCGTCTCCTTCTCTATCTGCTTACTAAAACATTAGGGCTTTGCATTTTCTAAACTGGAGTCATTTCTAAATCATTTCACGGAAGATTGTTCCGTAGATAGTATCTATATCTGTTAACAATCCGAATTCTAAACCCTTCTTTGCAATATGGACTTCTTCTTCGGTTAAGGTTCTACCGATTTTTTCCAAAGCTTCATATTGTAAATTTTCCAGAGTGATTGAGAAAACCAATTTATCTTTTTCGGATGCTTCCATTTTCCAACCCCGTAAGTTAAGAGACTTGCGCTCCCATTCTTGTGAGTCAGAATCTGCCTGGTACTTTAGGCATCTGACCCATTTGATATAAATTCATACGCAATTTAGAAAGTGATCTTGATTTTGTCAATTAAAAAGCTGGACAAAATTTATGGATTTGTGCGGATCACGAGCTGGATGAAATCAGCCCCTTCTATTCATACCGGATTGCTTCGACCGGAGAAAGCTGAGCGGCTCTTCTGGCGGGGTATAACGTAGCTAAGAAGGTGAGGGCTAAAGCGGAAAGTGCGACTAAAATGAAGTCAAGTGGTCGCATTTCCACCGGCAGGGAGTTGATGAAATATATCTCCGGAGGGAGAGAGATCAAATTGAAGGTTTTTTGAATCCAACACAAAAGGTAACCAAAAATCGTTCCCAGAAAGATCCCCAAAATTCCCACCACCAGACCTTCGAACATGAAGATCTTCATGATGCTGGTGTTGGTGCAGCCCATCGATTTCAAGATACCGATGTCCTTTCTTTTCTCTATCACCACCATAATCAGGGTGCTGATGATGTTGAAAGCAGCCACTGCCACGATCAGGCTCAAGACGATGAACATGGCATATTTCTCCAGGGTCATCCAGGAGAAGAGGTTTTTGTGCATGTGCATCCAGTCCAGGGCGTAGTAGTGGGGACCCAGCATCTCCTCCAATTCCTTTGATACTTTCTCTGCCTGGTAAAGGTTGTCCAGCTTGATCTGCAGCCCCGTGATCCGGCTCCCCAGATTGAAAAGTCTCTGGGCGGTGGGAAGGGAGATGTAAGACATGGAGGCGTCATACTCATACATCCCGGTTTCGAATATCCCCGTCACTTTCAGCTTGGTGGCTTTGGGGGTGCTCCATCCGCTGGTCAAGGAACCCTCCTTCAGACTGAACAATACCGCGTTATCCCCCAGCTCCACCCCTAATCTATCCGCCAATGTTGAGCCCAAAAGGATACCCGGGAGCTCCGAGCCGGTCGTGTCCAAATCCAGACTCCCGATTTTCAGATTTCTCTTCAGATCGGTCACCTGTTCTTCTTTTTCCGGAACGATCCCCCGCACCACGATGCCGTCGCTGCCGGTTTTGGAGGCGATGGCGGCCTTGTAATAGATATAAGGAGCCACCTCCACCACATGTTTTATCCCCAGGATCTGGGGGATCAGAGATTCGTAATCATCGATCCCTTCGCTGTAAGAGGAAAAGACGCTGATATGAGCAGTGGTGCCGATGATGCGGGAGCGCACCTCCTTTTCGAATCCGTTCATCATGGAGAGGATGAAATCCAGGGCGGTCACGCCGATCAGAACGCCGCATACCGATATCAGGGTGATGACCGAGACGAACTTGGTCTTCCGTTTGGATCTAAGATAACGCTTGGCTATAAAAAATTCGAAAGACATAGATAAAATAAATTTGCAGTTTTATTTTGCATTTTGCAGTCTGTAATTTGCATTCTTCAATTATCAGTTACTTACAACTTTCTCCCACAAAATCCTCTTGATCATCTGCGGCTTGGATCGGCCTACGCTGCCTCCGGTCCAGGGACGATCGCAATTTTTGCAGATATTTATTTCCTGCGGTTTTTTCTCCACCAGCCATTTTCTCAAAGACCTGATTTTCTCGTTGTTCCAGATTTTCACAATGTCATCTGCCCCATTGATTTTCCCAAATACGTATTCCGACCCAAAATCCCGGCAGCAGGGAATTATGTCACCACTCCAAGTGATTACGAAAATCGACCAGGGATGTGTACAAAGTTTGTATTTATTTCTTTTTCCATCGTTTGAAGCGATCCTTTGGTCGATGTTGCCGGTCCATCGGTGGACTTTAAGCTGGGAGAATTTGTTTACCGGAAGATTATCGAACAGATTCTTCAAATCAGACAGCGACTTTTCCCTTTCTTTAAGAGAACTTAAAGCGATGGTAGACATATCACGAATCTCTATCTTGGGATAATCCCCTCCCAGCTCTTTTTTGGCATCAAGCAGAGATTTGAGATTTTTGTAAACCGTTTCCCAGTTACCTCCGGATCTATAAGTCTCATAGATTTTCTTATCTGGAGAGAAATCCACGGTCAAGGTGAATTTTCCGGAACGGATGAGACTATCTACCCTCTCTTGGGTGAGTAAGGAACCGTTGGAGGAAAAGCTGGGGATAAAACCATATCGATTGGACCGGGTGATGAACTTCTCCAACTCCGGATGCATCAGCGGTTCCCCGCTGCCGGTGAGATAAATTTGTGCAACCGGTTTAAGCTTCGAGACATTCTTGAGAATATCATCAAACAGATCCAGATCCATCGTCCCCTTCTTGGGACTGTGGTTGTCCGGATTACCCTGAGGGCAATATCTGCAACTGTAGTTACAGATGTTGGTGACCTCGATGGAATAAAAAAGCGGGGGGTGTTTCAAGTCGATTTTACCAAACCAGTAGGAAAAAAAAGCGCGTCGGTATCTGGATAATAATTTCAGGTTCATATTTTTTTTCGTATCAAATTCATTGTTAACAATTCCCCTCACCTTAATCCTCTCCCCAAAGGGGAGAGGATACAAATTTTGAATTTTTCTCTTTGAATTTTGAATTATTCTTCCGGTCTCATTTGGGGGAAGAAGATCACCTCTCTTATGGAGTGGGTGTTGGTGAGAATCATCACCAACCGGTCCACTCCAAATCCGAGTCCGCCGGTGGGAGGCATGCCGTATTCCAAAGCCCGGATGAAATCCTCGTCCAACACCTGGGCTTCATCATCTCCTCTTTTAGCCAACTCGGCCTGCTGCCGGAACCTCTCCCTCTGGTCCTGGGGATCGTTCAACTCCGAGAAGGCATTCCCCATCTCGCAGCCGCCGATGAAAAGCTCGAACCTTTCGGTCAAACCGGGTTTTTCCCGATGATACTTGGCCAAGGGAGACATCTCCACCGGAAAATCCGTAATGAAAGTCGGTTGGATTAAATGGGGCTGGACCTTGGTTTCGAATATGGCTTCGATTAGTTTTCCTTTAGGACGATTTAGATTCTCTTTCACGTTCAGCTCGGATGCTATCTTTCTGGTCTCCTCCTCGCTTTTGTCCGAAAAGTCCACTTGGGTATATTCCCTTATCGATTCCATTATCGGAATTCTCTTAAACGGCGGGGTTAGGTCGATCTGATTCCCTTCGAATTCAAACTTATTCGTTTTCAGCACCTGTCTGGCTGCATAATTCAACAGGTTTTCGTATAGCTCCATAATGTCATTGTAGTCCGCATACGCCTGGTACAGCTCCAGCATGGTGAACTCCGGATTATGATTCCGGTCCATCCCCTCATTGCGGAAGCTTTTGGATATCTCGTAAACTTTTTCAAATCCCCCGACGATCAATCTTTTCAGATACAACTCATCCGCAATCCGGAGATAAAGGTTTATATCCAGAGCGTTATGATGGGTGATGAACGGTCGGGCAAAAGCTCCCCCGTAAAGCGGCTGGAGAATGGGTGTCTCCACCTCCACGAAGCCTGCATCGTCTAAAAATCTCCGAAGGGATTTTATCAGCTCGGTGCGGAAGATGAAAATCTTCTTCACATCTTCGTTCACAATCAGATCAACATACCGTTGTCTGTATCTTAACTCTTTATCCTGAAGCCCGTGCCATTTCTCCGGAAGGGGTAACATGGATTTGGAGAGGAGGACGAAATCAGTCACCCGAATAGTGATCTCGCCGGTTCTGGTCTTAAACACTTTTCCGCTTACTCCCAGGAAATCCGCGATATCAAACAGATCGAAAAGCTCGAATTTCTCCTTTCCCACCTCGTCGGATTTGACATAGATCTGAATTCTACCCGAACCGTCTTGTAGATGGGCAAACAAGCTTTTGCCATGAAGGCGAAGGGAGATGATTCTCCCGGTAGTCCTGATTTCCGTTTGTTCGCTTTCTAGTTTTTCGAAATTACCTATGATCTCAGATGAGGCATGAGTCCTTTTGAAGCTATAAGGATAGGGATTGATGTTCTTCTCTTTCAGTTTCTTCAGCTTGTCGATCCTATGTTGTAAGATTTCGCTGATTTCGTCCATACGATTCTCCATTTTATATTAAATCCTGTCCGCTGTCCGCCGACCGTTGTCCGCCGCTAAAACCATTTCTTGGGATGCTGTTATGGACTTCAGTCTGCGAGAAGTTTTAAACAAAACGCAATATAAGATTGCACCTGGGGGGTGTCAAGGGAAACATGGGATCAGGTTTCCGGGAAGTTTTGCCTTGACAAGTCCCCATGATTCTGTAGCTTGTAAAAAACCTTTGACTCTCGGTCGAGATACTGATGACGAAATTGAGATTTGTCATTTTCCTTCTTCCTTTTTCCATTTTCCTTTTCTACGTCTCAATAGTTCATACTCAAAACTCAGTTAATCTCAAAGCAATAGACACCCCCAACGACAAAGGCGAAAGCATCACCTTGACCGTAGAAGGTTTGTCAGAAGACTCCACCATCGGTGAATATGAAATCTGGAGGTCGACGGAGAATGACGAGAATTTTCAGTTGGTGGCAAAGGTATCGTCAAAACAAACAAATTTCGTTGATACCGATGTGAATGACGGTATCAAATATCTCTATCTTTTAAAATACAAAAAGGGAAACGAGGTTTTAGTCTCCCCGGTGGTTGGTCCCGTTATTTCCCGCGGTCAATGGTTTCACACCCAGCGGACCAACGTGCTTGGGGGAGCTTTAGTCTTATTTTCGTTTATCCTCGGATTTGTCTGGTATGCCAAGAAGGGTAAAAATCTTTATATCCGACCTATCGCCGGTTTACAAGCCATCGACGATGCCATCGGTCGAGCTACCGAGATGGGGAAACCGATCCTTTATTCCTCCGGTTTGGGGAAGATGGACCGGGTGGCTACTATGGCGTCCATGAATATTCTCTCCAGCGTGGCGGAGAAGACCGCGGAATACAATACCCCCCTGATATTTCCCAACTACGACCCGGTGGTGATGACCACCGCTCAGGAGGTGGTAAAAGAGGCATGCTCCCGGGCAGGACATCCGGATGCTTATCATCCGGACAATATTTTTTTCGTCACCCAGAGTCAGTTTGGTTATGCCGCTGCGGTGGACGGGATCATGACCCGGCAGCTTCCCGCCACCAATCTCTTTTTGGGAACTTTCGAGGCGGAGGCATTGATCCTGGCAGAGACCGGTAACTCCATAGGAGCCCTTCAGATCGCCGGGACCGATTCCACCATCCAGCTTTCATTCTTCATAGTGGCATGCGATTACACCTTGATCGGGGAGGAGCTTTTCGTCGCTAGCGGATATTTGACCCAGGATAAACAGGTTTTGGGAAGCATAAAAGGACAGGACTGGTTAAAGGCAATCATCGTCCTGTTGATATTGATAGGGGGGATTTTGGGCATCTTAGGTTTCAACTATTTTATAACATTTTTTAATGTGGGATGATAAGATTCAAAATGCAAAGAGCAAAATTCAAAGTTGCAATCCGAGGGTTGTTGTGGTGTTTCGAGATAGAATCTATACTTTAAGTTCCGCTAATATTGAATTTTACTTTGCTTAACATGCAACGAACAATTCCCATTATCGTCTGTTTTATCTTCGGTTTTTTCATGCTGGTGCAGTTCTTTGTCCCGCATCGGGCTTCGGTTTCCGCCTACCAGACGGTTTTGGATTGGATGCAGATAATCTTCGTTTTCACCCTGTTAGTCGGGGTGTTCAGTTATATTAAAATAAATTCAAAAAAGATCACCCAGACTCAATCCGGATGGGGATACAATCTGATCGGTCTGGCGGGATTGGTGGTGATGGTCGTTTTAGGATTTTGGAAGGGGATAGGAGAGAAAACGCCATTTCTGTGGATGTTCAACACTATGCAAGCCCCGATGCAATCCACCATGTTCTCGCTATTGGCTTTCTTTGTGGCATCGGCAGCATATCGGGGCTTCCGTGCCCGGAGCTGGGAAGCGGGCTTGCTCCTTTTAGTTGCCGTCATCGTGATGTTGGGGCGTGTCCCCTTGGGTAGTTTCATCTCTCACTGGATTCCGGATTCTGCCAACTGGATTTTACGCACCCCCAGCATGGCGGCAAAAAGAGGGCTTTATATCGGGATCGGGCTGGGAACAATATCCACGTCGTTGAGGATAATCTTGGGGATTGAGAGGACATATTTGGGCAAGAAATGATGTGGAACAAATCTAGTTAATGCACCAAAAAGAAGGGTGCAGATTTTATGAGCATTTATACAAGCCTACCCAATATTTTCACCTGTCTGGCAAAAGGGAATCCGCAAAGGGAGAACTTTCTTTCAGAGACTTTTGTGTTTGTGATGCGCAAATTGCTGAATTCCCATAATGACCAAAGTCAGCAGTTCGTTAGAGAACTGTTGAAAGCAATCTGTGCCGTTGATTTTTATGAAGATGAACACATTTCGTTAACAAGAGAAGAAAAAGTTACAGGTGGAAGAATAGATATTAAAATAGAAACCCCCACAAAGCTAATCTATATAGAGAATAAGATTGAATCTAGCGTGAATCTGGATCAAATAGAAAAATACAAAAGCGTTTTGGGCAAACAAAAAACGAAAAACACCAAAATCATTCTGATTACTAAATATAGCATCGAAGATAGACTCAGGAAGGTTGTAGATAATTGGTTAATGTGGGATGACATACACAAACTTATCAGAAACTTGAGAGAAACGGGTGAAAAACACCTACCGGAGACTGATTCATTCCTTGTTGAACATTTGTTCAATTACTTGAAGGAGGATGACATGACTATTGAAAAAGTAAGTTCCGCATTCGTTGAAGGCATAACATCAATGATTAATCTGTTAGCGCAAATTCGATTCGTGCTTGATGAAGGAGGCTATAAAATCGAAGCCAGAAGCGCAGGTGAGCAATTCAACGGGTTCTACATTAAGGTTGATAGAGATTCTTCATTTCGGGAGTGGATTGGCATCTTCTATTACGACAATTACGGTAAGCCATCTGTTGATGGAATTGTGTTTGAGTTAAGTGGGCTTGAGAATCCAGAAACAGTATGTAAGCGAAGATTTCAAATTGAATCTGACGCGAAAAGGTTCAATACTGCTTCGTTGCTTTTTAATTTTGAGGATACTGAGTTTTTCATGCTTGAAAAACATGAACAGCTTAGCAAACTAAGAGAGTTCGTACAAGAAGGGGTAGAACTGATAAAGGAATATAGAGTCGACAAAAAGAAGTCTTGATATAACATAGTCTTAATTATGTCTCGACAATTGATATTTATCCTGATTGTCCTCTCGGTTGTTGTGCCTCTGGTGATTAAAATCGGATTGCCCAATGAGGTCACCTCAGAGGTAAAAAGCGTATATGAAAACGTAGATCGACTTGACTCCGGCTCGGTGGTGATGATCTCCTTCGATTTTGAAGCTTCGTCTCTCCCCGAGGTGAAACCAATGGCTGTGGCCATACTCCGCCACTGCTTCGCCAAAAAACTGAAGGTGACCGGATTGGCACTCATGGCGGAAGGAACGGTGATCGGAGAGCAGATCCTCAGACAGACGGCTGACGAATACGGTGATGAGTACGGCTCGGATTACGTCTTTCTGGGGTTCCGACCGCAAGCCCAGTCCGCCATTCTGGGAATGGGTGAGGAGATAAAGAGGGTTTTCCCCCGGGATTACCATAACACCCCCTTCGAGCAGTCTCCGATGATGAAAAATATAAAAAATTACGACGATGTCACTTTGATCATCTCGGTAGCGGATGGCGATCTGCCGGTAACCTGGGTGGATTATGCGGTTTCCCGCTATCATAAGAAATTCGCCTGTGCCACCACCGCGGTAATGGCTACCAGCTTCTATCCGTTTCTCTCCTCCGGTCAAATGGTGGGATTATTGGGTGGACTTAAAGGAGCGGCAGAATATGAGATGTTGATCAAAAAGCCGGGGATGGGACAAAAGGGGATGGATGCCCAGTCGGTGTGTCATTTAGTGATTGTTCTTTTAGTTGTTTTAGGAAATGTGACTTATTTTTTAAAAAGATCGTCCATCGTCCACCGACCATAGTCCACAGCAAAACCTTTTAAGATCGGTTTGCAGTGGACTGAGGACCATGGACTGTGGACAGGAGAGGAAAGGTGTTGAATGCCAGTAAATATTAAACCAATCTTAGAAATTGCAGAAGGACTCGGATTGAAGGAAGAAGAGCTGGAACTCTATGGGCGATACATCGCCAAGGTATCTTTTGAAGTGTTGGAGAGGTTGAAAGAGAAAAAGTTGGGGAAATATATCTTTGTGACCGCCATCACCCCAACTCCCGCGGGAGAAGGGAAAACCGTGACTGCCATCGGTCTTACCGAAGCCTTGAACCGTATCGGCAAGAAGTCCGTTTGTACGTTAAGGCAGCCCTCTATGGGACCGCTGTTTGGGATCAAAGGAGGTGCTACCGGAGGGGGAAAAGCACAGATTTTGCCCAAGGAGGAGATAAACCTGCACTTCACCGGTGATTTTCATGCCATCGGTTATGCCCATAATCTTCTGGCTGCTATTTTGGATACACATCTGCAAAAAGGGGATAAACTGAACCTGGATATATCTGATATCTTCTGGCCCCGGGTGGTAGACGTAAGTGACCGGGCTTTAAGAAATGTCATCATCGGTTTGGGAGGTAAATCCAACGGCGTACCCCGTGAATCTTTTTTTGACATCACTCCAGCCAGCGAGGTGATGTCGATTCTGTCCCTGTCCATAAACTTGAAAGACCTGAAAGATAGGCTCTCTAAGATAATCGTGGGGATGGACAGGAATAAAAAGATGATAACCGCACAAGATTTGAATTCTACTGGCGCTATGGCGGTGGTTTTGAAAAAAGCATTCAATCCCAATTTAGTCCAAACCTCCGAGAATTCACCGGTTTTCGTTCACACCGGTCCTTTTGCCAACATCTCCCACGGGAACAGTTCGGTCATAGCCGATCTGATCGCCTTGAGACTTACCGATTACCTGGTAACCGAGTGCGGCTTTGGTGCCGACTGCGGGGCGGAGAAGCTGATGGACATCAAATGCCGGGAGAGCGGTTTAAGGCCGGATGTGGCGGTTTTGGTCGCCACGGTCAGAAGCGTGATGACGCACGGGGGTGGAGCGGTCGATGGAAAAGTCTCTATCCACCGGAATCTCTCTATCCTGGAAAAGGGAAGTCTGAATTTGCAGAAGCATATAGAGAATCTTAAGATTTTCGGGCTTCCGGTGATTGTGGCGATCAATCGTTACCCCGAGGATACTGAAAAAGAAATCGCTTTTTTGAAAGAAAAATCAATCCAGGCAGGGGCTGATGATGCGGAATCAGCAGAGATGTTCAGCCAAGGTGGGGAAGGGGGAGTTAAGCTGGCGGAGAAGGTGGTGAAATTAAGCGAAAAGGGAAGCTCTTTTAAATTCCTGTACGAAGAAGGAAGAATAAAGGAGAAGATTGAGAAGATCGCAAGAGAAATTTACGGGGCAGGAGAGGTTACCTATTCCTCCCTGGCAGAAAAAAGGATCAATCTTTTCAATTCCTGGGGATTGGATAATCTGCCGATCTGTATAGCCAAAACGGCCTATTCCTTTTCGCACGATCCCAAGCTCAAAGGCAGACCGGAGAATTTCCGGTTTCCCATAAAGGATATAAGACCGGCAGTTGGAGCAGGATATTTATATGCTTTAGCCGGTGATATCATGACCATGCCCGGTTTGCCCTCTCATCCAGCGGCATTTGACTTCGATTTGGATGAGGATGGGAATGTGTCGGGGTTGAACTGAAAAAAATAATGTCCGCCGTCGATTGTCCGCAGTCCGCCGCTAAAACAAAAGATAAAGCTTTTGCGACGGTCGATGGACAATGGACAACTGACGAAGAAAACTATGACTATCAGTACTCTAATTGCCACTTTCTTAACCCTGTGCATCTTCTCCTTCTTGTACAAGGATAACCCCTTTTACAAGTTAGCCGAGCACATTTTGGTTGGCATATCGGTGGGATATGTTCTGATCATCTCTTTCAACACCACCCTTATGCCCAAGTTGATAAATCCTGTTTTCAAACAGGGGGAGTTTATTTATATTATACCCGGTATCCTGGGAATTTTTATGTTATTGAGATTCTTTCCGAGGTTCACCTGGCTTTCCCGGATATCCATTGCTCTGATCATCGGAGCGGGTGCGGGTGTTGCCATTCCCACTACCATCCAAGCCAGGCTATTCAGCCAGATGCAAGCATCCATGAATGATTTCGCTTCTATAGACGGAATCATCATATTCTTGGGCATTACCACTACCTTGGCATATTTCTTTTTCTCCAAGGAGCACAAAGGCTGGTTTGGCGCTACCGCCAAAATGGGCACCTGGTTTCTGATGATCTTCTTCGGAGCGACTTTCGGATATACGGTGATGTCCCGAATATCCCTGTTGATCGGAAGAATGCAATTCTTATTAGGTGATTTTTTGCATATTATCAAATGAGTTCACCCCCATAGTAGCGGGGGGTGTAGCGGTCGCATTCATGCGACCCATTCGGTTCGATGAATCGAACCGCTACAATATACAAAGGGATTAGGTAAAAACAAGAAGGTGTGCCATGCCAAAACTGCTAAACATGTTTTTTGTGATGGTAACGTTTCTGTTGCTAGTCGGTTCAACCCTTGCCGAGTCGGTTGACACCGCCTGGGTGAGAATCTATAATGGTCCGGGAAATAACGAGGATTACCCCGCAGCCATGGCCGTGGACGGAGCAGGTAATGTTTATGTGACCGGATACAGCGAAGGCAACGGCACATCTCATGACTATGCCACCATCAAGTATTACTCCAACGGAGATACTGCCTGGGTGAGAAGATATAACGGACCGGGGAACTTGTGGGATGAGGTTAAAGCCATGGTGGTAGATGATTCTGGCCATGTCTATGTGACCGGAGGGAGTTACGGTATTGGAACTTCTTATGATTATGTTACAATCAAGTATTTTTCCAACGGAGATATTGCCTGGGTTGAAAGATACGATGGACCGGGTAACTCAGAAGACATGGCTTTTGCCATAACGGTAGATGATTCTAACTGCGTGTATGTGACTGGAACTAGTAAGGGCATCGGAACCCAAACAGATTATTGCACCATAAAATATCATCCCAATGGAGACACGGTCTGGGTGAGAAGATATAATGGACCGGGAAACTTGTATGATAATGCTTCTGCTCTGACTGTGAACGATTCCGGCTATATCTATGTGACCGGAAATAGCGATGGCATCGAGACCCAAACAGATTATTGCACCATAAAATATTATCCGAATGGAGATACCGTCTGGGTCAGAAGATACAACGGACCAGGGAATAGCCATGATTATACCAGTGCCATAGCCATCAATGGTTCTGGAAATGTTTATGTGTGTGGATATAGTTATAGCCATGAAACAAAAAATGACTATGCCGTCGTAAAATATTATCAGAATGGGGATACAGCCTGGGTGAGGAGATACAATGGACCGGGGAATAATGACGATGCAGCACTGGCCATGGCGGTGGATATTGTTGGCAATGTCTATGTGACCGGAGTAATTTATGACAGTGGGACATTTGATGATTATGCCACGATGAAGTATAATTCCGTCGGGGACAGTCTCTGGGCGAGAATATATGTCGGACCGGGAAACTGGTGGGATATGGCTAAAGCCATAAAAGTAGATGATTCTGGCAATGTCTATGTGACTGGATATAGTTACGGTGGCAGTGGAACAGACTATGATTTTGCCACTATAAAGTATTTTCCGAACGGGGACACTGCTTGGGTGAGGCGATACAACGGGCCAGCCAATAATTCTGATCAAGCTTTTGCCATAGTGGTGGATGATTCCAGTAATGTATACGTGACCGGAACCAGTCAGGGTGATTTGACATCCATGGACTATGCCACCATAAAGTATGTCAAGAAGCCGAGTGATGTAGGAAACGATACCCAAATTTCACAAAAACCTTTTGAGTTTTCTTTATCCCAGAACTATCCCAATCCGTTCAACCCTTCCACCACAATAAAGTTCAAAATTCAGAGTTCAAGGTTCAAAGTTCCCATCCCCACCACTCTGAAAATCTACGATGTTCTTGGAGAGAAGGTTAGGACTCTGGTGGATGAACCCAAGTTGGCTGGCGATTACTCCGTCGCCTGGGATGGGAAAAATGACAACGGAGAACAATTAGCCAGCGGTGTCTATTTTTATCAATTGATAGTGGGGGGATATACCTCTGCAAAGAAGATGGTGTTATTGAAATAATACCTCGGTTCAGTGGACCAGATTGAGAGGGAGGTCAAATAGAATTCAAAGTTAAAAGAGCAAAATGAGAAATTGCAATGCAAAATTCAAAATCAGAAAGAAAAGAATCTGGTTGCCAATTTTGATTTTTGAATTGAATCTTTGAACTTTTCTTTACCTCCCCCCTCGACCGGGAAGAGTCAGAGAGAGGTTGAAAAACCATATCTATCAAAACCATGCCAGAAAGAAAGCGACGCGTAGTGATCCTAACCGAAGGTTACTTCGGTGACCTGGAGGCGAAGACCGCCACCGGTCTGATAATGTACAAGCCGGAAGAGGTGGTGGCGGTCCTCGATTCCACCAAAGCCGGTAAAACCGTTCAGCAGGTTATGGGATTCGGCGGAGAAATACCCATCGTGGCAGGGATTGTTGATTCCCTGAAATATAAACCCAACGCTCTTTTGATCGGTATCGCACCGAGGGGAGGAAAACTCCCTTCGGAATGGAGAGGGGTGATCCAGCAAGCCATGGAGAACGGAATGGACTTAATCAGCGGACTGCATGATATGTTGAACGATGATCCCGAACTCTCCGCGCTGGCTTTGCGGATGAGGGTAAAAATACACGACCTTCGCGAATCAAAGCAATACAATAAAGTTTCCACCGGTGATCCCTCTTTGATCAAAGCCAAAGTGATTCTGACGGTGGGCACCGACTGCAAAACGGGAAAGATGGTTACGGCACTCGAGCTGGCAAGACAAGCCCGGAAATTTGGATGGAACTCATTTTTTGTCGCCACCGGACAGACCGGAATGGTGATTGCGGGTGAAGGGATACCGATCGATTCCATAATCGGCGATTTCATGTCCGGAGCGATAGAGGAATTCATTATCGAAAAATCCGGATCGTATGATTTGCTATGTGTGGAGGGGCAGGGAACCATCATCCATCCGGGTTATTCCGGGGTATCCTTGGCTTTGATCCACGGCTCTTTGCCCGATGCCATGGTTTTGTGCCATTATCCGAGCAGAGAGAGGATAAAGAACTATCGGGTGAGAATTCCACCTCTTTCTGAATTGGTTAAACTGCACGAGGAGATCGCCCAGCCGGTCAAGCCCTGCCGGGTGGTGGGGATATCCTTAAACACCTCGCACTTAAGCTTAGATGACGCCAGAAGGGAGATAGAGAGGATAGAGGATGAGACGGAGCTCCCCACGGTCGATCCGATCAGATTCGGTTGTGAGGAGCTGATTAAAGCGATGGAATTCTTAAGAAGCCGATAACTAAAATAGGATGTGGATTGTTCTGGGGAGTTTCCAATTATCCTTTTAGATTACCTATTTAGGAGAGGATGTATGAGAAGTAAGGTTTCGCGGTTAACGTTTTCGGTTAGGTATCGTTCTGGCGAGTTCGATTTCGATTAGTGAAAAGAATACCAAAACCGATACCGATACCCATAACCGATGCGTAACCGACACCCAACCTGATGTGCGATGAACGGAATGGAGAAGGTATGTAGCGTTCACTACCAACATGCGATTCATACTAGTAGAATCCTCCTACCTTAATCCTTTCCGGGAACATGGCTACAGTTTTTTTTGAATTATCTCTTGACTATGCACTGCCGTAAATGTAAAATAAAGATGAAGGAGATAAAAAGAGCATTTCACAAACAGAGGAAATGGATCTGTCCCCGGTGCGGAAAGGTCAGGTTTCAGAAGACAAAAAGCTCGGGCGCGATCAGCCGGGGCACGGGTTGAGTTTTTTAACATCCGGGGTTTTGCCGGAAAGTTAAATGAGACCATTTCGGTAAAGTGAGGAGACTAAACCTTTGAAGAAGGTGATATTTTCGCTGGTTTTCGTTCTGGCGGTGCTGGTGGTTTCGAAGATGGCCAGCAACGGCTGGTTTTGGGCATCCAGTAAAATGGAGGGATTGGGTTCCGTCTGGAAGAAAAAGCTGCCTCTTCAGACAGTCCAGATAAGCGAAAAGGCAAAAGGAAGCTCGGCCTTGTCCATTAAATCGGAAGCTGCCGTAGTGCTGGATGCGAAAAAAGAGGTGATACTGTTTGAGAAAAACATGCAGGAGCAGCTCCCCATCGCCAGCCTCTCCAAGCTGATGACCGCTTTGGTTTTTTTAGAAACCAAACCGGAGCTGAACGATACCGCCACGATCAATTTGGAGGATGCAATGGGGGCAGGGTATTCCCAGTTGAAGGTCCGGGAGACTTTCACCCTTTGCGATCTACTCCATGCCAGCTTGATGAGCTCCAATAACCGTGCTACCAGAACCTTGGTCCGCTCGTGTGGCTTCAGCTTCGAAGAGTTCATAGCCCGGATGAATCTCAAGGCGAAAAATATCGGGCTGGGGAATACGATTTTCTTTGAGCCAACCGGTTTGGACACCAATAATCGCTCCACGGCTTTGGATTGCGCCCGGCTTTTGTACTTTGCCCAAAAGGATAGCCTGATCGCCTCCATCATGGGTAAAACCACGTACCAGTTCAGCTCATTAGGCAAACGCAGAAGAACCCACCAGATAAGAAATACCAACAAACTCTTGTTCACTTCCCTGCCTTCCGGAGATATGGGGAACGTCATGTGCGGGAAGACCGGTTATAACGGGGCTTCGGGATATTGCCTTTCCACTTTGGTGCAGGGGGAGGAAGGGGAGGAGATCATAGCCGTTGTCTTGGGGGCACCATCCAGCGGAACCAGGTTCAAGGAGATCAAATCCATCCTGCAATGGTCCTTGCAGGAGGATCGGATCCGAACTCCCGAACAGGCTCACGAAGGGGGTTGAAGTGGACCATTCATTGTTTCAATTTCACCTAAAGTCTCCCTATCTATGAGATAGAGAGGGGGAGAGGTTTTCTTAAAGTCCAGATCATCCGAGGTGTTTGAATGGTATGATATTTATCATTCCGGAGATGAAATGACTGTAGAAAGAAGAGACATTGAGGAGGTGGGTGAGGCGGTCGAGGCATTGGGGAACATGTTGGAGGAGGCATTGGGGGGAATCCACGAACGCTTAGCCGGACTTCAAGGCTTGATCACCCAGATAAGTTCTGAGGGGCAACGCTTCAAGGAGGAGCTTCTGGAATTAAAAGAGGAAATGATAAAAACCCGGGAGATGTTTAAAGGGCTGGAAAACATGGTTGCCCGAACAGAATTGAGACTTTTGGACATGCAGAAAAACGTATCCGACGACGAGGACTTTTCCGAGGACATTAAAAACGATCTACTGATAATCAAAAGAGATTTACAATTCGTACGAAGCGATTTAAATGAGCTTTTGCCACGAAAGGAAGATAAAGAAAAATAGAATTAGGGTTTTTCGATTGAGTCTTGTTTGTTGTTTATAGCCATAAACTTATATGTGTACGGAAAATATCTCTTCAAATTAGGAATTCCCTCCAACTTTCCTTTTGACAAAATTGTAGTTACCCATAGATTTACAGAGAATTTTTGAATGTCATTTTTTGAGGGATATTAAAAAGTGGAAATGGAATTAGCTAAGTTGAACCTGTTAGCGTATATAGCTAATCCATATGGTTAATTCAAGACAATATTTCGGGAAGAAACGGAAAAAAACAACAAAAAAGGAAAGGATCAACAATGGCCCGGTTGAAAAGTACTGATATTCAGATCAGTTCGTTCCAGAATGCCATGACTCAGTTTGACGAGGCTGCAAAGCGTTTGCGGCTTGATCCCGCCTGGTTGGAGATCATAAAACAGCCCCGGAGGACGGTGATCATTAAGCTCCCGATTCAGATGGACGATGGAAGCTTCAAGGTTTTCACCGCCTATCGGGTGCAACACTCGATAATCCGGGGTCCGGCCAAAGGGGGGATTCGCTATCATCCGGACGTCACCTTGGACGAAGTCTCAGCTTTGGCTGCCTGGATGACCTGGAAATGCGCAGTGGTCGGGATTCCGTTTGGAGGAGGCAAAGGGGGAATAACCTGTGACCCTACCAAGTTATCCAAAAGCGAGTTAGAACGGCTCACCCGACGTTATACCTCGGAGTTGATCGACTTCATCGGACCGGAAAGCGATGTTCCCGCTCCGGATGTTAACACCAATGAGCAAACCATGGCTTGGATCATGGATACTTACAGTATGCATGCCCGGCACACGGTCACCTCGGTGGTTACCGGTAAACCCCTCGATTTGGGCGGTTCCTTGGGAAGAGTGGAAGCCACGGGGAGAGGGGTTCTCTTTACCATCCGGGAGGCGGCAAAGCATCTGGGTATCCAGATGGATGGTTCTACTGTCGCGGTGCAAGGATTCGGAAATGTGGGTTCGGTAGCATCAGATCTTTTGTTTGATGACGGATGCAAGGTGATTGCAGTGAGCGACGTGAAAGGAGGAATATATAATCGCAACGG
>Ga0315294_10003564_pt1 | contig 16971 bp, 20 predicted proteins | sample YL17G13_40_MG_FD_203626 | JGI IMG/M metagenome (GOLD analysis project Ga0315294, IMG submission 203626) | Sediment microbial communities from Yellowstone Lake, YNP, Wyoming, USA - YL17G13_40 | ecosystem: Environmental > Aquatic > Freshwater > Lake > Sediment | place: USA: Wyoming | collected... | reverse complement strand
TATAGATGAATTAGTATTAGCTCGGAATCTTATTGATGAAAAAAATGCTTTTGCTAAATTAAAAAATGTTTCATTAACTCCCCAAAAAATATATAATTTTTTATTAAGAAGAGGTTTTTCAAGGGAAATTTCGAAAAATATTTACGATGAGCTGAACAATAAAAATACAGTAACAAGTAATAAGTAACCTGTAATAAGTACCTAATACTCGATACAAATTTATTCTGATTCTCGGTTTCTATTTTTTTTACGAGGTACAAACTTATTAGTGTAAACATTTTCTATCTTTTTTTTCACTTTCTTAACTCGATACTTGATACTATATTTAGTTATTTGACTTTTTATACTGGACAGGTTAAAATATTTTAAGTAATTTTATTATAATTTTTTGTAATCTCTTTTTCAGATATTACGGTTTCTAAATTTGAAAATACATATTTAGTTCTATTGAAATTACAATGTAAATTAATATACATAAATTATGTACCTTGGAAATTGAATATTAGGAGGTGAATAATATTAGAGTTTACTATATTTTTATTCTAAATATTTTTATTGGTATAATAATAGGCTATTTCATTACTAAATATATTGCTAAAAATAAAATAGCATCAGCTGAAATAAGCTCAAAGAATATTATAGAAAATGCTAAAAAAGAAGCCTATTCTCTTAAAAAAGAGGCATCACTACAAGCAAAAGAAGAAGCTTATAAAATTAAGAGAGATGCTGATATTGAAATTAAAGAAAAAAGAAGTGAAGTGCAAGGACTTGAAAATAATTTAATTAAAAAAAGCAATAGCTTGGTTCAAAAAATAGAAACACTCGAAAAAAAAGAAAGATCTCTAAATTATAAAGAACAAGAATTAGAAAATAATCTACAAAAAATTAAAAATTTATACCAAGAACAGAAAAACGAATTAATAAAGATTTCAAAAATGAGTATTGACGAAGCGAAAAATGAGCTTTTAAAAAATTTAGAAAAAGAGCTTACTTATGAAACCGGTAAGATGATAAAAGAGATTGAAGATCAAGCAAAAATAGAAGCTGATAAAAAATCAAGAAATATAATATCATTAGCAATTCAAAGGTATTCTGCTGATCATGCTATAGAGACAACAACATCTTTTGTACCTTTGCCTAATGAAGACATGAAAGGAAGAATCATTGGAAGAGAAGGTAGAAACATTAGAACTTTTGAGATGCTAACTGGAGTTGATTTAATTGTAGATGATACCCCAGATGCAGTGATTATTTCTGGATTTGATCCTATACGAAGGGAAATTGCTCGTATAGCTTTAGAAAAATTGATTGTTGATGGTCGTATACAACCAGCAAGAATTGAAGAGATAATAGAAAAATCTAAAGTAATTGTTAACAATAAAATCCAGGAAGAAGGCGAACAAGTAGTCTTTGATACAAATATTAAAAATATCACTCCAAAATTAACTAATCTGTTAGGAAAGTTAAAATATCGTACCAGTTATGGACAAAATGTTTTACAACATTCAAAAGAAGTTGCGTATCTTTCTGAAATTATGGCCGCAGAGTTAGGCGTAAACTCGCAATTAGCCAAAAGAGCTGGCTTACTTCATGATATTGGAAAAGCTGTTGATCATGAAATAGAAGGTCCTCACGCTATAATTGGTTCTGAAATAGCTAAAAAAAATGGGGAAAGCTATGAGGTAATTAATGCTATTGCTTCCCACCATTCAGATGTTGAACCTATAACTATTGAGGCTGTATTAGTCCAATCTGCTGATGCAATATCTGCTTCTCGACCTGGAGCCCGACGTGAAATGTTGGAAACTTATATAAAAAGGCTTGAAAAATTAGAAGAAATTGCTAATTCTTTTGAAGGAGTCGAAAAAGCATTTGCTATACAGGCAGGTAGAGAAATAAGGATAATTGTTAATCCAGAAGAAATAGATGATTATGTAGCAAAAAAAATGTCACGAGATATTTCAAAAAAAGTAGAAAAAAATATTGATTATCCTGGCCAAATTAAAGTGATAGTTATTAGAGAAACTCGTTCAGTCGAATATGCAAAATAAATAAAGTACACTTTATATTTAAGGAGGTAATTTTTTATAAGTTACCTCCTTAAATATTTATTATATTTTTTCACCCATAAAGTATACTAATGAAAATAAAGAGTTTAAGAGAAAATTAGTAAATTATTTTTGACATTACTAAAATATAAAGAAGGAGGTGAAAAAAATGGGAGCTAAAAAACACTTTAATATAAACGAAGCAAAGGTAATTGGCAAAAAGTTAGGGATAACCTGGGATAAGTTTGATCTAGAACAGTTTAGAATGGGAATGGATGTAGAGTTAGAACATGGTTTACGTGATCTAGCAACAAATGTTACGAATGATGACCCCTTAACCACCGGGAAAATTGCCTTAGCGCATCTTACTGAATTTCCTGATTATTATACCAGGCTCGCAAAGATGGAAAAAGAAGCAGAGGATTTCTGGAATAAAGATTAAATATATTTATTGTTTAAAAAATCAAAAAACTAACCGAGCAATGCAAGAGGTTAGAGGGATTGAGAGGGAGCACCCGAAAAGATATTTTTTCTTTTGATTTTTTTGCTCCCTTTAATCTTATATTTTTTGAGGGGATTCAAAAATCAAAATGGCTGAGAAACTAAAGAGTTACAAAACTAATTCGCTTAAAGTTTACGTCAAGACTTTTGGCTGCCAAATGAACGTTAATGATTCAGAATATATTATTGGTCAATTAGAACAATTAGGTTATTCAAGAACAAGAGATATTTTCAAATCTGATTTAATTTTATTAAATACTTGTTGTGTGAGAGAAAATGTTGAGCAAAAAATATACAGTCTTATTAGTAAGATAAAAAAAATAAAAGAAAATAATCCAAGTGTAATATTAGGCATCTGCGGGTGTATGGCTCAAAAAGAAAAGAAAAATATATTTAAAAGAGCACCTTATGTCGATTTGATATTTAGTCCTTCTCAAATAAATAATTTAAAAGAAATTATTAATATTACAAAATATGGAAATAAAAAAAATATTTTTTGTGAAAATTCAACTAAATTTATATTGAAGCATATCCCAGTTATAAGAGAAAGCAAAATATCTGCTTGGATCCAAATAATGAGAGGTTGCAATAATTATTGTTCTTATTGCGTTGTTCCTTATACCAGGGGAGCGGAGCAGAGTAGGGGAGTTTCTGAAATATTAACTGAAGCAGAGAATTTAGCTCAAGAAAATTATAAAGAAATATTTTTATTAGGGCAAAATGTAAATTCATATGGAAAAAATCTACCTGAATCTGTAACATTTTCCAAATTATTAACACTACTAAATAATACTAATGGCATAGAAAGAGTAAGATTTATGACCTCTCATCCCAAAGATTTAAATTTTGATTTAATAAAAGTGATAAAGAATGATGATAAAGTTTGCGAACACATACATTTACCTATTCAGTCAGGTTCGAATAAAATTCTCAAAATTATGAATAGGGAATATAATGTTAATCAATATAAAAGTATTATTAAAGAAATTAGAAGTAATATAAATAATATAAGTATTACTACTGATGTAATGGTAGGGTTTCCAGGAGAAACAGAGGAAGATTTTCAACAGACTTTAAATACTTTTGAAGAAATAAAATTTGATGATGCCTATACTTTTATTTATTCCAACAGAAAAAATACCATTGCTTCTCTAATGCCTAATCAGGTTCCTTTACAAGTTAAAAAAGAAAGATTACGGAGACTTATTAATTTACAAAAGGAAATCTCCACCAAAATTAATAAAAAATTAGAAGGGGAGATATTAGAAGTTTTAGTGGATAAAAAGTCAATAAAAAATATCCCCAATCAACTTTCAGGTAGAACCAGAACTAATAAAACCGTTGTCTTTATTGGTGAGCAAGAATTGGTTGGACAATTAGTTGAGGTGAAAATTCTTAAATCAGATACCTGGACCTTATATGGAGAATTAGTTAAATGACTGGCAATAAAGAAGATAATAATTTATTAATATTATTAGGTCCAACCGGGGTAGGTAAAACAGATATTTCCATTAAATTAGCTAAAAAATTACCTAATATAGAAATAATTTCTGCAGATTCCATGCAAATATATAAATATATGGATATTGGGACTGCTAAACCTAATAAAAACATATTAAAAACCATAAAACATCATATGATAGATATTATTGACCCCTCAGATAATTTTGACGTAATACAATATAGTAAATTAGCTACCAAGATAATATTAGATATCTTTAAAAGAGGTAAGATACCAATATTAGTTGGTGGCTCTGGACTTTATATTACTTCAATAATTGAACCAATCTTCTCAGGACCTAATAAAGATAGTATTTATAGAGAAATATTAGAAGAAGAATCAAAGATTTACGGTAAAGAGTATTTATATAATAAACTAGTTAAAATAGATCCGATTTCTGCTTTAAAAATTAATTCAAATGATCTAAAAAGAATAATTAGAGCTCTGGAAGTGTATCAATCTACAGGTAAAACCATCTCTTATTTACAGAAAAAAGCTTATAATAAAAATGCAAAATTCAAATATCAAATTATAGGACTAAAAAGGAATAGAGAGAAATTGTATCAAAAAATAAATTCACGTGTTGATAAAATGATTAAAGATGGACTTATAGAAGAAGTAAAAATGTTAAGAGAAAGAGGATATAATGAAAATCTAAATTCCATGCAGGGATTAGGCTATAAACAAATAAATAAATATCTTGATGGTGAATATGACCAAGAAACAGCCATTAACTTAATCAAAAGAGATACTCGTAGATATGCCAAAAGACAAATGACCTGGTTTAATCATAAAATAAAAAATATTGAATGGATAGATTTAGATGAATATGATGATAATGAAACAGTTTCGAAGATAAAAAATATAATAGATAATAAATGTAGAGGTTCAATTCACTAAATACGCCTTTTCCTTTGTCATTGCGAGCTTTCGAAGAAAGCGTGGCAATCTCATTGATTTTTAGATTACAAAATAAAAAAGGGTAAGCCGAAGAAGATGATTTTCTTTATAGCTTACCCTTTTTATTGTATTTTTATTCCTACTCAATTCTTCCACATGTAAATAGAAATTATTTAACAGAGCAGGCCCCGTATAAATACGAAAATTTAACGGGGCGAGCCCAACCCTACTTTTACTCCTGCTAATTCTTTCTGCACTTCCGAAAAGTGAAGAGAGTAATACTCTCTATTCTGCTGGTTTAAGCTGGTGAGCGTACTGTGTATTTCTTTGGTGTTTTCTAGTAACTGACGATAACCTTCCTTTTGTGCTGTTACTATTTCTTGCATAAACCTGTCGATACGAAAGATTAGAAGAATGGAAAGAGCGATAGGGAACCCTTGATTCGCAATAATGTTTGATAACATTTCAACATTCATTATTTCACTCCTTTCTCATTCCCGCCACCTTGCCTTCTTGGTAGGCCGGACATCCAAGTGCAGGAAATTCTTCTTCTCATAAAACCCGATGCCGGCAAAATCTATATTCTCACATATCTCCAGAAGGGTAATCAGATTGATATCTTTTACCTTAATATCTGCCGCCAGCCCGATACAGTGATAACTGTTGACCACTCCACCCAATTTCCGGTTATATTCAAAGCAACGGTATCCGGAGGTAATATACACCGGCCTTTCCAGGGTATTTCTTAATTCCACTAATTTGGTAAGCAGCTTGGGATGCAGCATAACCAGATTACAGCAGGGACAGGCAAATTCGGATAAGTTGAAATGTGGGGAGATAATTACATTATTAATTTTATTTAGCATCTCCATAGGAACTAACTCCTTTCACAATCTCCTCTGGACAATTCCTTTATCTTCTATTAATTTTTTCTTCAGCAGGACATCATACCTCTGCTGATTAATCTTTCCCACATTGGCCTTCATCATAGTCTTTACCGCTTTCTCCTCACTCTTCCTTAAGCTGATATTCTTATCTTTCAGTATCTCTATTAACTTCTTCCAGGCTATCTCCCATTTCTGATTACCATTTCCTATTCCCAGCTCTTCCTCTGCCCAAAGCATGGCAGCAAGAATAGCCTCTTTAATAGTACTGGCTCTGTCTTCTCCTAATTTGTTCTTTAAGAATCCATATCCTATAGAGACCAGAGCGATAAGTAAGGCATTGAGTAGATATTTACTTAAGATTGCTTCTAACATAGAACTAAACTCCTTTCACCTGTCTGCGTGCGTACCTGTCTGCGTGCGTACACGCACAGGCAGGCACGCACAGGCAGACTCGTTTGTTAATTTACCAATTCTCCAATTGACCAATTAATTTATTTATCAACTTTCTCACAGGGGGACAGGCAACTTTTTATGTTAAAAAACTACCCGTCCCCTTTACCAAGGAGTCATTAGCTAACCGCTAATGGGTAGTAGCCCATTAGCTCTACACATCCATAACATCAGTAGACTTGTAATCAAGTATCCGAGCATTAATTTTGGCTACTAAGTCATTACCATTATTATGGAAGATGTTCTTGACGATGATAGTATCCATCACTCCTTCAACAGCGGCATCCTGTGCCGCAAAGTCGGCATAGTCTCCATCATCTACGTTCTTGGGGTTATTTAAAGTTATATTAGTAGTCTTTCCGACACTATCCCTAAACTGCATATACAGTCTTTTATAACTGGTTACTTCTCCTAATTCGGTTGCCATTTTATTTTTTCACCTCCTTATCAGCTAATTGATCAATAGGTCAATTAGCGTGATATGTGATATGTAATAAGCAATCTGAAGTTAAATTACACGTTACTTATCACTCATCACCGTTTTTAGCTAAGCTAAAAACTTATTCAGTAAGTTGGGATTCTTTTCCGAATCTGATTTCATCTACAGTGTACTTCTGAAGACCTACTAAAGCGGTAGCTGCATCATAGACATCTTGATCTAAAGCAGCAGATTTAATATTGCTAAAAGACTTGCTCTGAACGATAGGTGCTCCGGTATCCGGATTGGTGCCTACTACCAATCTAAATTGTAAGGCTGAATCACGGGGGACTGTTACTACTGTGGCCATTTATTTTTCACCTCCTTTCTGGCTAATTGGCTAACAGCCAATTAGCGTAATATGTAATAAGTAATGAGTGACAGGTGTATTTTAAAAATTTAATGTCTTTTTATTTATTGGCAGATTACACATCACTAATTACTCATCACAGTTTTTAGCATAGCTAAAAACTCTCTCTATATATATAGATCCAAAAAAGAGGTGATTTTACAAAGGAAGTGAAAAAATATTTTAAAATATCTTTAATTTATTTATCCCTTTCTTTCTAATATAATTTATAGCCTGTTGTGTAAGACCATAAAAGGCAGCAATCTCTTCATCTTTATATCCTTCAAGATAATAAAGATTGATAATATTCTTTTCTCTTTTCGTTAAGTGTGAATATCCTTCTTTTAAATCTATTTCTATTAAAATATTTTCTAATCTATTCAAGGGTATTATTCTCCTTTATGAATTTTTCTCACTAAATAGCAACATTTGCTAACGATGGTTAATTATTGGATTTAAACCGGAAGGAACTTCTATTTTTTTCTGAATATGCCGGCGATAATAATGATATAATCCCCAATTGATTTTCTTTTTGATATATCCGGAAAAGGGAATATCTTTTTTTTCTTCAAAATCATAAACGGCAATGATGAAAATTATAGAAGCCTGCTGAAAAACATCGTCATATTCCATACCATATCTGTAATATTTTTTGGAATTTGATTTCAACAAAGGTTTATATTTTTTGAATAATTCTTCCATTGCTTTAAAGTCTTTTTGTTTAGCTTTACTAATCAGTTCTTTTAATTCGGACATTTCGTTCTCCTTTCTGGCAATTAACCTGCAGGCTAATTGCATAATACGTAACAAGTAATGAGTAACAAGAGATTGACCAATAAAAATGACGCCTATCCTACGGTTTAGACTGAGAGTAATTCATTGCCTTTAATTTTTGCCCTAGAAGGTGAAACCGTCTTATTAATTCTTCCCTGGAGAGAAATTTTTTATCATTATTTCCGCTTCCTCCTATGCTTGTCCTGTAAAGACTTGTTTTACCAGGGTCATTCCCATTATCTTCTCTGTCATTCTCACGCCTCTTTATGTCATTCCCACTCCCCTTTATGTCATTCCCACGAAAGTGGGAATCCATCCTTGACAGGTGAGACACCGGTCCTGCTGGTTCTTCAGCATATCTTTCCTGTTCCGGATCCTGATAATCATTCTTTAGGGCAGCACTCAGCCAACCGGCAGGGTTTTGGATGTTCCTCCTGTTAAGAAGTAGGTCTAATTTTTTTTCGATCTTTTTAGGGGAATACTCTTTAAGTAATTTCTCAATCAAGCTCTCTTTAAAATCCAAATCAATTAATTGTTCTCTAATTGCTTGCATTTTTTCTTCTGCCTGTGCGTTGCACCTGTCTGCGTGCGGATACGCACAGGTAGACGCAGACAGGTCTCCTTTCTCTTTTAATTTTTTAAAATCAACAACAACATCTTTTCCCTCTTTTGTTGTTGTTATATTGTTATGGTTAAGATTGTTATGATTAGGGTAGCGTTTTGAAACTACCCAAGGTATCGTTTCGCTACCACTATCGGTAGCGTTTTGAAACTCTGGTGGTATCGTTACGCTACCACCTATTGCATTATTTTTAGCATCTGAAAAAATAGATAAAAGTATCTTCTCAGGAGGAAGGATTTGATAGACATTATGATGATAATAACTTTTACGGGATTTATCCTTGGCGATATTTTTAATGAAATTTAGTTTAATCAAAATATTTAAATTTCTAATTATCGTAGTTTTTGCCATTCCCATCTCTTGGCTCATGGTATTTAAAGATGGCCAGGCAATATATTTTTTCTTGTGACAATAAGATAAAAGGGCAAGATAGACTAAACTGGGCATTGCCCCCATCACCTTAATCAATTTTCTGAAAAAATAATCAGGCACCATGGTAAAACTATAATTAATTGATTCACATTGGTTATTTAGTTTTTCTTTTTCCATATATTTTCTCCTTTTAGCAATTAACCTACGGGTTAATTGCGTATTAATTACATCATAAAAAAATTTTCCTGTATCCTGATTTCTGCTTGTTTTCTATTTGTTTTCTGTTTGATTTTTGCTTGGATGATGTAAATAAAAAATAAAAAACCCAAATAACAAAAAATATTTTTATTTTTGTTACTTGGGTTTAATTTAAATTTCCAATTCGAGTGATTATTTATTTTTTAAATAAAGCATCCGGAACATGTTATATATTAAAAAAATAATTATCATCTAGTTGATAAAACAAGGCATAATATTTAAGAAGCAGAAGCATGAGCATGTTGCCGATTTATTATTAACTCCTTATCCTTTAAGTTTAACATTATTCCTCTTCCGGGCACTACCACTAAAATATTTTTAATTCTTTCTATATTGGTTTTATTTTCTCCAATTGTTTTTAACATGGCTTTTCTAATATTAGAAACATGGTAGTTTACCCGCCTATAGATAGCATCCTCTTCATCTTTCCAAAGCTCATCCAAGAGTGTATCATAACTCATAACCTGACTACTATGTTGAGCTAAAAAGTAGATTAAAGAAAATTCTGTAGAGGTAACTTCTATCTTTCCCCCCTCAAAGATGATTCTGTCCGGTCGCAGCTGTGAGATTTCTAATAAAGGTTCCAATGATGCGACAGGTGAAGCAGTTGCTGATTGCCCTTCGCTAATATTCAATTTTTGTGGGTTCATATTATACCTATAATCTTTCTGATGATTATTTTCTTCTTTCATTTTTTTCTGAATTCTTTGAACTAATCTTTTCGGAAGCAATTTACCTAATTCGACCTCACTCGCATCCCTTAAGGACTTCTCATCCACATAACCCGCTTCAACCAACTTTTTAATATAGTATCGGCTTAAACCGGGTATATATAGCAGAGCTAAATTTAATCCCTCTTCCTGTACTCCTTCTATTAATCTGTTGGACAACATCTTTATTTTGCTCAAATCTTTATTTATTTTTTTCTCCCATCCCACACTTTCTGCTATCGCTGACAGACTATTCGCTAACCAGGAAAAACCTTCCCCCAATCTATAAATACAACCCCTGTAAAGATCATATTCCTGTTCAATTGTCTTAACACTCTTTTTTCCCATTATCCAATCATATAATAAATGGGTCTTCTTAAAGGTGATATATTCTTCTAAAGAGGTGATTTCTTCTTTCTCCTTTTTTATTAGAATATTATCCCGAAAAAGTTTCTTTTCTTCATCATCCTGTTCGAAGATCAGATGAAAGAGTTTATTCCAGTAATTTTTTCTATCACCGTATTGATGAATTCCTTTTTTATAATCATCTCTAATAGCTTGAGAAAAGGGGATAGGTAAAGCTTTACCATCCGGGCTTAAAGCCAGTAGAAAAAGAATCTCCAGAATACTAATATCTCCATTTTTACAATATCTCAACCAGGATTTAAAAAACAGAAAAGTTTCAACTTTAATTCTCTTGGCAGCTATTAAAATACCGCTGTCGGTGGGAGATAAAACACCATTTCTATTTATCCTAATCAATCGGTTTCCTTTTAAAATATTCAGGCAATTTTCTATTTTTTTATCAATATTTTCCTTATTAAAAGCAAACTGCCAGTAACCGGAAAGGAAATTTTTATCATCAGATTTACTCTGATTTTTTAGGGAAACAAAATCCTCTTTTTTAAAATGACCTTTTAATTCTTCATAATTAAGTTTTACATCCACCACTAATCTTAAAAGATAAGTAAGCAAATCATTATCTATATTTATTAACTGCTTATTTGCTTTATGATTGTAATTATTATCTTTTAAAAATTTAAAATAAAGGTTCTTGTAAATAGTCTGAAAGAGTAGGGAATGAGCCAAAAAAATGACCCTTCCAAACTCCTGTCTGTTCTGAAAATTAAAAGAATTACCAGCTTTTCTCATTTTTTCTATATTTAATATCCCGGCTCTTCCACCCATATTTTCAATAGCGGCAAAGGTAAGGCTGTTTCGATAATTAGGAGGGTAATTTCCTTCATCATTATATATTTTATCCAGGGCAATAATTACATTCCTAAAATTAAGATTAACACCCATTGCCATGATATTAGTAGCACAGATAACCTTTATTTCTCCCTCTTTGAGATAAGTCTCAATCAAATTTCTTTCTTCCCATGAGAGGTTCTGATTATAATAAGCAATCCCTTTTTCCAATGTCTCTTTCAATTCATCACGGGATAAAGTTTCTTCCATTTCCTTCAGTTCTTTTAATGCGCAAGAAGCGGCAGGGCTTTCTAATTGAGAAGCCAGCCATTTAGCCCATTTTTGCGTTTCGACACAGGTTGCAAAAAATATCAAAGTTGATTCTCCCGGTTTTATCAGATACCTGACTGTCTCTAACAAATAATCCTCAAAACAATTTTCACGAACTGCTTCCGGTTTAAAAAATACTTCTTTTTTGCAATTTTCTTTCTTTTTTGAAGTAATATATTCAAAGACACCATCTCTTACTATTCCTTTTCGCAGTTCCACCGGACGTTGATAGGAAATAAGGGTTCGTGCAGGAAACCATCTTAAGAGAGCTTCTTGCCCTTCAATAAAAGCAGAAAGGGCGATGATTTTAATATTTTTATTCTTTTTATCGATATGGTTTACGATACTTTCCAGCAGAAGACCCCATTTTGAGTCATTAATCAACTGCATTTCATCGATGATGACTAAAGAAACAATATCTAAAAATTGAGGACATTTCAAACAAAAGTAATTAAATTTTTCATAGGCCATCACCGCAACATCATAATCTCCGGAGATGATATTATGGTCATCCTCATTGCGGTCACGGGTAGAGATGACTATATCCATTCCACAATGACTGTAGAGGTTTTTAAAGTGTCTGTATTTTTCATCAGCCAGTGCTCTTAAAGGAGCTAAAAAGATGATTTTCTGAAGGTGAATGACTTGTACTATTGCAGCCATTTCTCCGATGAAGGTTTTTCCTGAAGAGGTTGGGGCGATAACCAAAAGATTATGATTAGCAACTATGTCATTGCGAGCATCCTCTCGTTTGTCATTGCGCGGAGCGAAGCGACGTGGCAATCCCGCACTTTCTTCTCCACAATTCAAAATTCCATAATTTCTTACCGCATCTTCCTGAAGCGGCAGTAAATAAGGAGAGTAATGTTCTTCCCAAATATTTAAAATATAAGAGGGGATACCATAATTCTTCAAATTTTTAATCTTCATTGATTTATACATTAATACATTCCTTTCTTTATATCTTTTTTAACTAAAACTAAAACAGATAATAGAATGATCTTTATTGCATATTAAAGATGAAGAGTGAGAATATGACTATAAAATCACCTCCCCGGTTAAGATAATGTTAAGTTAAATGAGCAGGTAATTGGGTAAATGTAACAAGCTGTAGGCAAAACACTTCTTGATTATACATATAATAAGTTTATATTTCAAAAAAATATAACTTTTCAAAATATGTTTCTCAAAAAAGAAGGATTTTATAAAACTTATGTCGTATATAAAATATATAGTACGTGAAATATTTTATATAACTAAATATTTTGTATTCTATAAATTGATAAAATTAAATATCATAACCTGTATGAAGGTAATAGGAGAGACCTTTTCTTTTATAAAGAAAGAAATAGAGCCGAAGAGGCAAGATACTAAAAGTATCTAAACTTTCAGGCAAAAGGACTGTTACAGGACAGAACTCTGGAGAGCTTTATACAAAAAGCACCGAAGGGGCAACTCCTAATCTTTAGGAAAACCCTTACAGAGTTTACTTATAAAGAATAATTCCTAATTATTTGGGAAGAATCTTTCAGGTAAAAGGACAGAGTAAAGAATTAATATAATTATTTTATTACTCTGTCCTTTTTTATTTATAATTGTCGAAAAATCGCTTCATAAATATAAATCTTTATTGGTAATAAACAATAAAGTAATAAAAAAATAATTATTTTGTGAACTTGTGAAGCCTGACCCTGAAGGTAAAAAATGAATATTTATGCTGCAATAAATGGAATAAAATATAATATTAAAATTGCAAGTGACCTAAAAGAGATTAACTTTGATAATTTTGATATAAACACGATACCCTCATATTGTTTAATAAAAAGCAAAGAAATGAGTTTTGCAATTTCTAAATGGGTTTCACCAAAAAGAACTCGCTCGTATCCTTATGAAAGAGTCTATAATACTCTTTCGGTAGCGAAAAAAGTAACCGTAATTCCGAACAGAGAGAAAAAAACAATTCAACCTAAAGAAACATTAACAACAGCAACAAAAGCCACGGTTACTATAAAAAACTACCTTGGTGGCTTATACTATTTTACAACCGATGAAGTGATAATTCAAAATAATACTTTACTATTAATCGAAAGCAAACATTCAAAAAATTCTCAACTACCGAGTTTGGGTGATATAAAAGACGGTTTATTGAAAATGATACTTTATTGCAATTTTGAAAATGTAAGCATCGGTAATAATAAATATAAAACAAAACCGGTATTAAAACTTACATCTACAAAATTAAAAGGACGTTTATCGTCAAATGATGGAATTGATGAAAGCACAATATTTTTTAATAAAAACAGTCTTAATATAAAACAAAAAGAATTAATTAAAATGCTTTTCGCAGAAGGCAGAGAAAATAATTTTATAATTTTAATAGAAGAAGTGTAAATAAATGATTAAAAGTCCGTTAAGATATCCAGGTGGTAAAAGTAGAGCGGTAAAACTAATTTCAAGTTTGGTTCCACAATTTGATGAATTTAGGGAACCTTTTGTGGGTGGTGGTTCTGTTTTTGTTTATTTAAAACAACAATATCCGAAAAAGAAATTTTGGATAAATGATATTTACGATAATTTATTTTATTTTTGGAGAGAATGCAAAGATAATCCAGATAAATTAATATTTCAAATTTGGGAATGGAAGAACAAATATCAGGATGGTAAAGAACTTTATCGCTATTTAATTAATAATATTGATGGATTTAATAATATAAAAAAGGCGGCAGCTTTTTTTATATTTAACAGAATAACATTTTCTGGTACAACTGAAAGCGGTGGTTTTTCAAGCGCGGCATTTAAAAATAGATTTACAGAATCAAGTATTGAAAGAACAAAACAATTATCCACAATTTTAACCAATACTCTAATTACAAATTATGATTATCAAAAAGTTGTAGAAAAAACTGGTAAAAATGTCTTTATTTTTCTTGATCCACCATATTATTCAACCACAAAATCTTCCCTTTACGGAAAAAATGGAAATTTACATAAAGGATTTGATCACCAACGATTTGCATCTATAATGAAAGATACTAAACATAAATGGTTAATTACCTATGATGATAGTCCATATATAAAAAATGTATTTTCATTTGCAAATATAATGAGTTGGGATTTAACTTATGGGATGCGTAATGTGAGTAAAAACTCAAATCAAAACGGGAAAGAAATATTTATTTCAAATTATTTACAAAAATTACCAATCAAGAATCAATTAAATTTTTTTAATGACAGGGAAAAATAAGGATCTATAATTAAAAAGTAATTTACAATGGAACAATCTTTATTATTATTCAGTTTATTTCATTGAATTGAAAAATACAGGTTCAGATTACAATATTTAATTTAACTTTTTGCTTGAATTGAAATTTCGGGTATTTATTAGTTGCAAAAAGAAGGATTTTTATAACTAATGTCGTATATAAAATATATAATGCGTGAATACTTCACATACTGGTTGGCTACCAACTCTGGGTTCTCGGCTCGTATAAATCCACCGGATCTACACAAGCCGTATCTTCAAGTGATATTGGGACATATTATAAAAATGGCACTTCCAAGACATCGTGACAGAACTTGATAAAGAATCAAAATTTGGACTATTTCAAAAGGAGAATAAATCAGATGGAAACCAAAGTTCTGGTAGCTTATGCTTCTTCATATGGCTCTACGCAGGAGATAGCCGAGGTTATCTCGGAGACGCTTCGCAGCCAAGGGCTGGCAGTGGATCTTCAACCGATACGGAATGTGCGGATACTTGAAGGATATAGTGCGGTTGTGCTGGGTGCCCCGCTCTATATGTTTCACTGGCATAAGGATGCGCGCCATTTTTTGTCGCAGCACCGGAAAATTCTGGCAGACCATTTACCGCTAGCAATTTTCGCCGGTGGCCCCTTTGGCAAAGGAGATGAGAATGATTGGCATGAAGTGCGGGCAAAATTCGATTTGGAACTGGCGAAGTTTCCCTGGCTTACTCCGATCTCTGTTCAGATGGTTGGCGGAAAGTTCGACCCGACGAAGCTGCGCTTCCCCTATAATCTCATTCCCGTCCTCAAGAAGATGCCGGCAAGTGACCTGCGGGATTGGGTGGCGATTCGCGCGTGGGCAAGCAGCCTGACCGCGCAATTTCTGGCAGATTTACCACAATAAAGAGGAGTTGGTATGAAAAACCCGACCAAAGTAACGGTTTCAACACTCGGTGCTCTTATGGGACTGGCCGGTATCGAACAAGGTATCGGTGAAACACTTCAGGCAACATAGCTCCCGACGGAATAATGATCCTGTCCTGGCCTAAATCGGCATTTTTCCGCATCGTGGGAAGGAACCGGCTATGACTATCGTTCCCAACCTCCTCGTAACCAGAACCTTTGCTATCCTCTTTTTCCTAATCTTCCTCGTGTGGGTAACCATGTTTGTTCAGAGGAAGAACGGTGGCCTGGTTCTGATTCTACTGTCAATCGTCATGCCCCTGGTGGGTGGAGGTATCTTTCCCCCAATAATTGGAATTATAATCGGGACATTGCTCCCTTCGATCGCAATGTCGTATATGCTGGAAACGTTATCTAACATGCTGTGTAATAACAAATTGGGACACTGTAACTTCTCGTTACTTATAGCGTATTATGTAATGGTGGTTTTAAAGGTAATTTGGGAGGTATAAGCAATGAAAAAGAAATATTATTTTATAATTTTATTTTTGATATTAACTATGTTTTTATCAGGGTGTGGAGGGGTTATTATACCCTCAATAAATTTAACTGGTAATTGGACAATGACTAATATTACTACATACACAACTTATCCATTCTTTGATATTGGAGAAGTTACAACTGCAAAATGTAATATTGTTGACAACTCTGGATCACTCACTATTGATAATTTTTGGATTGTTGGTCAGGAATATATTGATTGGAACGTAGGGTATGGAACATTTAGCAATTCTACTCTTACTGCAAACATTAGTGGAAGTTTCATATACCCCACCGGCAATATTGATGAGTCAACAGTATCTTATGCGATTTATTATGTGATTTATTTTGAGGGCAATATTGATGCCAGCGGTATCTCTGGAAGCGGAACTTGGATTCAAACTCTTAACGACTTAGGTTATATTTACTCCGCTTCAGGAACTACTATTTTTATTAAAGGTTAAAGAGGGGTATATAGGCAATGAAAAGAAAAGTTTTGTTATCGGTCCTTGTCATACTTTTAATTTTAGCTTTAACCGGTTGCGAACCTCATTTTCTTGATGGAATGGAAGATGCAGATTGTGCAGAACAAACAGCTTGGGATTACTGGCGGGCTATTACCAATCGTCAATACGAACTGGCTAAATTTTATTGTGTCCCTGGTGGAATCTGGTATAATAAGGTCGATGAATGGGAAGAATATATTAATATTAATTCTGAAGGCGAAGCTTCGGTAATAGTTTCTTTTTATAAATTTTATAGTCCTCCCGTAGTGGTTTGTGGTATTGCTTATGTATATCCGTCAATTTTTGTTGACATCGTGCCTTATCCTGGTAGTAGTTCAATATATGGTGAACATTTTGATTATGTGATGTTATTAGTTAAAGAAACTTCTCCACCTGGAGACTGGAA
>Ga0315294_10003563_pt1 | contig 16974 bp, 21 predicted proteins | sample YL17G13_40_MG_FD_203626 | JGI IMG/M metagenome (GOLD analysis project Ga0315294, IMG submission 203626) | Sediment microbial communities from Yellowstone Lake, YNP, Wyoming, USA - YL17G13_40 | ecosystem: Environmental > Aquatic > Freshwater > Lake > Sediment | place: USA: Wyoming | collected... | reverse complement strand
CCGAGATTAATTAAAATTTTGTTGTGAGATTTCCCTTCTTTTTACGTCTATTATTAGTAGAAAGGAGGGATTTTTTATGCCTAGATCAAGAAGAATAGCTCCGGCTGATGTCGCATTACATATTAGATGCAGAGGGAATAATAAGCAGCTTGTATTCCATAGGGACGAAGACAAGTTACATTATTACAAATTGCTTGTTGATTACAAAGAAGTTAACAAAATATCGATCTTTCATTATTGCTTAATGAGTAATCATGTCCACCTCATTCTTTGGCTTACTGAGCATAGTAATCTGTCGAAGTTCATGAAACAAATTAGCCTGTCGTACTTCTATTATTACAGCAAACTTTACGGATATACAGGCCATTTCTGGCAGGATAGATTCAGGAGCAGCGTCATAGATACGGATTCTTATCTATTGCAATGCGGCAAATATATCGAGCTTAATCCCGTCAGGGCGGGAATAGTAGATTCCCCCGGGAAGTACAACTTTAGTAGTTATAATTATTACGCAGAAGGAAAATATGACCCTATAGTTACACCTAGTCCGCTTTATATAGGGTTAGATTGCAGTGAGGTAGCCAGAAGAAAAAAATATATCAACTTTTTTGTTGACAGCAGGGTCATAAATAAAAAAATCCTGGGTTCAAGGTTATTTATTGGCAATGATGATTTTGTACGGGAATTGCAAGAAAGCTACAATATTGATAGCGTAAAGAAAAAAAGAGGAAGACCAAGAAAAAGCGGAAAATAGAACCGTCCCCTATTTTACTATTTGGAGGCGCGGATTTTTATGATCTGTAATTCCGCCTTTATTGCCTCTTGATTGGCCAATATCTGGTCCAGTTTTTGCTGCATCGCCGATGAGTTGCCTTGAGCATCAAGTTTTGAAATAATATCGTCCAGCCGGTTGTTGATGTTTACAAAGAATGTTGCCGGAACCATCAGCTTATCATTAGGGTCTTGGGAATGGGCCTTGATGGTAAATAAAGCCAGCGTGCCTACCAATACCGTTAAACCTACCGCAAAAATGAGCTGTTTTTTCATATGACCTCCTGATAATATTATGTGGTGATTTTGGGCATAGATTTATATCTCATGCCAGGTTAGTATTGATACCCCTGCAAGGAAACCGTCAGGCGGGGTTCCTACGTATTTAGCGTCGTATTCTATGGCGATGTCTCCGTCAAGGAAGATATCATAGGCCATCAGGACACCTTCGGAGATAAGGCCGTTGATATCTATGGTGGCGTGTTTTGTATATAATAAGCCGTCGAAACTTCTAGCCGAATGGTCCGCGGCGATGATGCTGCCGTCTTCGGTAGCCATATTGGGAAAATTCTCATTGGCGCTGGGCACAACATGGGCTTTGAAGGCCACATCTTCACTGCCCACCATTTCAATATCTCCTTCGGCAATAAAAGTGGTATGCTGGTAGTTGCCGCCTTTCACCCAGATATTGCCGATTGTATACCAGACTTGATCATTATTGTGGTTGCCATCGAAGGATTTATCTCCCAATACAAAAACCCCAGCGGCATAATCGGTGTCACGGGTGCTCACCAGAGAAGGGGCGGTAGGGTTGGAGATATCCACAATGCACAGTCCAGGCGTTCCAAAGGAAATATAAGCGTAATCACCCGAGATGTGTATTCCTTTAGCTTCGTTGCCATCAGCAGGATTGTAAGAACCGACAATAGCCGGCACATATTGCGAGTTAGGCAATTCCGAGATCTCTACGATCTGAAGGCCCGCTGTCCCGCATGCCACATAGACATAACGGCCCTTGACATAGAGATCGTAGGCGCAGCTGCCGACAGGCAAATCAACTGTGGCCCTTAAAGTAGGGCTGGCCGGGCTGGAGGCGTTTATAATCTGTAACAATCCCCTTGTTCCGTTAGTGCCGTCGGCGACAAAGGCATGTCTGCCGCGCACATATACCCCCCGGCTGTCACCGGTGGTATTGTAAGTACCGGTAAGGATGGGACTAGCAGGGTCAGAAATATCAATGATTTGTAAGCCTGAGGCGCCGTCCGCGACATAAGCGTAGCTGCCGCGTACATAGACATCATAGGCGGTCCCAGAGGTATTATACGTTCCCTCAATCGAGGCGCTGCCGGGGCTGGATATATCCACTACCCGTAAGCCTGAGGCGCCGTCCGCCACATAAGCATAGTTTGCCGCGAACGCTTCCCCAACATCGGTAAATACGCCGTAGGCGCAGGTAGTGGCAAGCGTTGCGTAAACCGTCGGAGCAGTCGCAGTGGTAACATCAAGGATTTTTAAGCCGTTAGTTCCAGCCGCAAGGCAGGTAAAGTAATGATCATTATGAGAAATTTCCTTATAAAAATATCCGTGCACGCCATAGGCGTAGGTAAAGTTTGGGGAACTTCCCTTTAGGGTAGGAGAGGAGGGGATATTATTGATGATTTTCAATCCCGCGGTCCCGCTGCTTGAATAGTCTGCCACGTAAATATAAGGCGCATCAATATAATGGTATATTAATTGTGCTTTTGCTTTATAATAAGCCAGGTTTATTGAGGGCATGGATGCAGGAGTCAGCTCCCGCCACCCAGTAAGTATAACACTATGAGGATCCACGAGCGGCGGCGGCTTGCCATTGGGGCTATCTGCCCAATCCTGGTTTAGCTCGCTATAAGTCGTATCTCCATCCCCATCGTATTCAGCCGCAGTGATTTTGCCTTCAATGTAAGAGCCGGTATGCATCTCCGACCAGTCAAAGAGATTTACCGCGTCTATGGCTCTATCCCAGGGTGTAGTCATTACAGTCGCCTGCACCTGGCGCATTGCCCGGTAGTTAGTGGTAGAGGGTATATATCCGGTGCCGGTGATAGTGACCTGGCCGGCGGTTCCGGTGGCCGAGCTTACAGTATATTGCCCAGGGCTTAAGGTGTAGGTTTCCCCGGTAGTGCGCCAGTTGTTGTCATCGGCCAGTTTTCTCATGCCATGCTGTAGTCCGGCTTCTGCCAGGTAAAAAGCGCGCTCCCCGTCTGCCTGCCGTAAGGTCGCCTCAAAATCTCCGGATTGCAGAATGACCAGCGACCAGCCCATCACAGCAAAAAGGAGCATGACAAATATTACGATGATCAAGCTTATGCCTTTTTTATTTGTGAGCATATTGCACCACCTTAGATTAAAAATTACGCAAATAGGCGTCTGACCTCAATGTCAGGCTTTCGCCTCCATATGCGATCTGCATCTGCACCGTGATGCGGCAGGTGCCTGATCTGTCCGTAGAAGTTAGAGGAACGCTCGTTAATTGCGTATTGGTCACGCTATAATAGCCGAAAGTCAGGGATGATACATTGCCGGCGACAATTTCAGCGCCGCGCTTCAGATTAGTCCCATCCATTGTGTAGCTTACGCTGTCACTATCTATATCGGTAAAAGCCAAGCTGCTGGTATTAGCAGTGGAGATGATATTGGCCTTGCGGATGTCACGCACCATGCGCATCAGCGCCATCCTGCCCTGATTCGCTATCTCGCTGCGAAAAGTGACAAAATTCCAAAGGTCGACCGTCTCTTTGACAAAGAGCGACATTGATGTGACTAAAACACCCACCACCACGATCAGCATCGCCAATTCGATGAGGGTTGTGGCCTTTTTGCTTCTTAATTTATAGGGCAGGCCGGATTTCTTCATCGTTAATGTGCTCCTGCAATTGTCACCAGCACGACATTGCCGATTAAGCTGCCGTGCGATACCGTGATCGAGATCCGTTTATAATTACTGCTTCCGCTGCCTAATGTTTGCCAGGTCCCCCCGGGGGTGATAGTGGAATCCATGTATACCACGCTGGCAGAGCGGCTATACCCGGTTGCGGGAGCGTCAGAATACCCGGTAAAATCATCTACGTCATCCCAGTTGCTTTTGCCTGAACTTGTTTCGTTAGCAGTGCCATTGATGCCTGTAGTAGAGGTATCCGGACCTAAGGTGTTGCTCCAGGGGGTAAACATATTTTCGTCAAACCGCTTGCTTTTTATCTCTTCCATTAATTCTTCGGCATAAAAAGTTGCTACAGAGAGGGTTTCGGAGCGGCTGGTCTTGTAGGTCACGTCAGCAAAAAGCCGCAAAAGCACCGGTATAGCCAGTCCCAAGACTACGATCACCGCAACCGCTTCCATTAATGTTAAGCCTTTTTTATTCATTCTACCCTCACTCTGCCGGTATCAGGGGTAATATATATGGTCTTACTGTTTCCATGATAATCCAGTTGTACTGAACCCTGCTCGCTTAAAGCAGCGCCAGTTGCGTCTTGCGGGATCCCTTCCCAATTGAACTGCAGTGTCCCCGAGGCAAGATTGGTTGTGGCGATATTAACCCCTCCGAATTGGGGGTCGGAGGATAGATTTATCTGCATATTGGTGCGCGTAAAGGGGTCGGTAGCGTAGCTATTATCGGCAGCGCGCTGGACAACATATGAATCGTTGCCTGCGTTAAAGATAATTTTATAATTCTCATGCCTGGCCAGCGCCAGTTGCTGCGTATACCTTATATCAGAAACCACCTTTTTTACCGTCCCTTCCAGCTTCATGGCGTAGAAAGTGTCAACGCGCGGTATCGCCAGCACCGCCAGGATGGAGATCATAACGATCACCATTACTAATTCAATGATAGTTACGCCCTCTTTTGCGTATGGCCTATGGCCTATGGTATATGGCATATTTCTCATAATTAAAGTATAGAATAAATACTTCCTCTAATCAAGGACTCCCTTCTCTTTTAGCCCTTATTCTAACGAGGCGTCCGGCGCCAGGTAACTATATACCCTGAATTTAATTGAGATCCTTTGCTGCGGCAGCAGCTTATCATCGCGGGATACCTGCACGGCGTCAATCGTGACAATTCTCTTGAGAGCGCTTACCTTTCTTAAGAAGCCGATTAGCGGGTAGAATTCTCCCTCTGCACTCATCTGTACGCTAATGGAGTAAGCACCTTCGTCTTGCGTTCCGCTGAAAGCGGGTATGCCGCGCGTATAATAGCGTTCGGGGGCAGACGGCGTAAACTTGATATTTTTCATATTTGACTGATTCGCCAGGAGGGTCAGGGACCTTATCGCGGTAAACGGCTCCCGTTCATTCAAGGTAACCTTTTCCAGGAGCATCTTCGCCTTTTCCTCAAGGCTCATATCAGCCTTTCCGCCTTGCGCGGAGGGGGACTGCCTCATGGTTTTATCCAACTCTTCCTCAGCTTCTCTGATCTCAGTCTGCACCTTCTGGACCAGGCTATTCTGTTCGAGCCACAAGTAAAAGAAAAGGCCCAATACCGAGACTAAAGCCAGATAGACCATTATCAGCGTATATTTATTTCTCATAGCTTAACTTAAGTTCCGTTTCCAGCCTGAATTCGCGCATCTTGCGGGCCGTAAGAGCGAAATCCCCTTCTTCTACCTGCGGCGATATGGTCTCCAACTGTGAGAAGACCACTGTTGCGTTTTTAAAATAAGGGGATTTATTCATTTCATTCTTTATTTTATCTAATATATCAAGCCCCTCTTCATAGGTGCTCAGGATATTCCCTATTAATTTAAGATACAGATTCACAGGCGAAGCAGCGGTAAATGATTTTTTCAGTATCTCGCCTGCTCCTATTGTGGGCGTCTCGGAGATATCCAGCGATGTCAGGATGACTTCCGGGGGGAGCAATTTAGTCAATTCAATAAGATAAAGCTCGAATTTAATATTTTGATCTTTAAGATTATCCGCAAGCACGGATATATTGTGCAGCCTTTGCGCCTGTTTCTTCAGGGATTCTCCCTTTTTTGCCAGAGGAGCGAGGCTCTGGATCTTTGCCTTCTTTTCCTCCAGCATTAACTTTAGGGAGCGCGCCGTAAAAAGAGAATTCAGATAGGCCGTTAAGCACACTACCGAGAGGAATACGATCAGGACCATCGAGTAGAGCCGTATTCTGACCAATTGTTCGTGCTGCAGCAGCTCGGGCGGCAGGAAGTTGATCAGTTCATGTTTTTTGGTATCTGTTCCCAGGGCTAAGCCGAATGCGCAGGCGTAAAGGGGGCCTTCTTTCAGCAGTTTATCCGCACCTTCTTTATCTACCGGAAGATGTATATTGCGCGCGATATTTAATGTCTCGCATTTGCCGCCTATTTGTCTGGCAAGGGCAGGGACGAGATTCTTGATCAGGCTGCCGCCTCCGCTGAAAAAAATGCGCTCCACTTTTTCTCCGCCGGTCTGTTCCTTATAGTAAATAAATGAGCGCCTCAATTCGTTGATGATCCTTTCCAGGTAAGGCTGGAGCAGCAGGCGCAGCTCCAGCATATTGATACCCTCGTCGGCGCCCGCGCCTTCCGGCCTCTCGTATTTCTGCCGCATTATCTCTTCGGCGATGGAGACCCGATCTTTAATATCAAAGGCGATCTCCGGCACACCGTGTTCTCTTAAGATCTTTTCTGCCTCTTCCATAGATACGCCCAGGCCGCTTGCGATACCGGATACGATTTCTTTGCAGGCATTAGATACGCTGCGGAAAAAGCGAATTTGGCCTTTATAAGCTATGGCGATGTCTATGGAGGCGGCTCCAATATCCACAAAGGTTACGTCTTCTTCTCCAATAAAACTTTCTTTGTAAAAGGACTTTAAGAGCGCTATCGGAGTGATGGTGATCAGGTGAGGTACTACGCCTATTTTTCTGAATAACGCCACGCGTTCTTTGATGACGTTGCTGTTTGCCCGCGCCACAAATACTTCTGACTTCGGGATTTTGCTTTTTCCTCTTTCTTCCAAGGGCAGATAGTCAAAAATATCTTCGCTTGCGGTAGGGGGTATCATTTTACGGCGCGCCTCGCTTAAACAGGCTACCCTTAACTCCTTCTTATTCATTTTCGGCACGCTGAAGTACATAGCATTGATATAAGAAGAAGGGATGCACAATCCTACCCTAGCGCTTCTTAAAAACCCGAGCCCTATTGTCTCTTCCAGTGATTTTATGAATTGTTCTTCCTCTATTTTGTCTGCGGTGGTGGAAAGGGAAGGGACGTAAGGCGTGGGGAAGGAAAAGACTTGTATTATTGAAGGCACCGGCTCTAAAACAAGGCGCACGATCTTGGTATATTGACTTCCGATATCAATTCCAACGAAATCTTTGGGCATATATTTTTAGCCTACTGTTTCCACTAGCTTGAATATGGGCAGTAATACGGCCAGCGCTATTGTCGCTACCATCGCGCCCATAAGGATTATTATCATCGGCTCAAAGAAAGTAAAGAATCTTTTTATTGTGGCCGGGACTTCCTTGTCATAATACTCATTGACCTTATCCAGAGTAAAGGTAAGTGCGCCGGATTGCTCGCCAAGGCTTATCATTCTTATTACAAGGGGAGGGAACTCTTCGCTGACCTCAAGGGCACTTGCAAGTTTTTCTCCGTAGTTTACCGCCTTTTTAGCCATTTGAATAGACTGTGATAAGCGGGCATTGGCGGTGACATCCGCCCCTAAGCTTAGGGCGGACAATAGATCCATTCCGCTGCGCAGGGCCAGGGATAGGGTGTGGCAGAAGCGGGAAATGGCTATTTTGCGCACCACATCCCCAAAGATAGGCAGCCGCAACTTAAAGCTGTCTATATTATAGCGGCCCCTTTCATTGAATGAATAGGTCTTGTAGAGCGTAACGAATCCGAATATTCCTATGATGCCTAAATACCAGTATGAGCGTACGCCTTTGCTGGTATTTATTAAGACTTGAGTTATCACGGGAAGGCTGACTCCCACATCGCTAAAAAGGGGCTCAAATATAGGTATGACCCTTACCATGAGCACCATTACTACCAGGATCATAACTGTAAATATTATAATAGGATAGGTTGCTGCTTCTTTTATCTTTCCCTGCAGTTCCATCTGCCATTCCATGAACTTCGAGAGGTCATTCAAAACGTCTCCTAATTTGCCGGTGCTTTCTCCGACTCCCAGGATAGAGGTGTAAAGTTTAGGGAAGGATCTCGGGAAGGCTTCTGCGGCCTCCTTTAGACTGCTGCCACCTTCCACGCGGCGCCTGAGTTCTTCAACGCTTTTTTGCAGGGAGGGGGAAGTCGTATCGCGCGCTAAATCCCGCATCCCGGTGACAAGCGGAACGCCGGCATTTAGCAGGGTTGCCAGATGAATAGTGAACTCCAGTAATTCGCGCTGCTTGAAGTTCCGGACTTGGGCTTTACTGGAATACTCTTTAGTGCGGGAGCGGATCCCGGTAAGGATATAGCCCAGATGGTCAAGTTTATTGCCCAACTCTATTTCATCTTGGGCCACCATAACCCCGCGCACTTGTTTCCCGAATTCATCCCTTGCGGTATAGTTGTATTTGGGCATGTTTATTAGTAACTAGTAAACTAGTAACTCGTAATAAAGGAAAAGTTCCTAAAATCATTTTATTATTAAGCAGTTAAATTACCAGTTACTAGTTACGAGCTTACTAGTGCTTCGTCAAAGTAATTCTTATTAGTTATCTTTACGCAGTTGAATCGGCACTGTACCGAGTCAAACTCTTAAAAATTTATTTGACGAGGTACTAGTTACGATTATATTTGTCTCCACGACCACCCGATCTGCGAATAACTATAAACAGGAGGGGGGCCGGGGTTGGTTGTGGTCCTTAATAGCTCAACCTGTATTATTTGATGTGAACTGGCCATCCAGCCGTCACAACTGATAGTCACCCTGCGATTAGCGGGGTCAGAATCATCTCTACTTACGATATCTACCCAGAATTTACCCGCGCCAAAGGTAGCCTTTTCAGACTCATCGGCGATGTTGTTGTTATCGGTATCATAACCTGCCCAGTCCCAATTGGTGCGTAATTGTGACTTGGCTATTTCAATGCCGCTTTGAGCGATATAAAAAGAGTTTGCCAGGCCGTATTGTAAAGAGGGTATCTGTACCTGTGATTCCCAGATATTTAAGAGGGCAGCGGCAAGGGCACCCAGGATAAAGATGAGGAAAAAGACAAAAATCAAAGCCTGGGCTTTAGGATTCCGGTAGTTTTTCATCGTTAATTTCTTGGCCTTACCGCGGTTCTGGCATAGTAGCTGCGAGTTCCTTTACCGCAGGTTAATTGGAGTGTTATCGCCCCACCGCTTTCACTAAAAATGTCGGCATTAGCAGGATTATTGATAACGAAATTAGCCAGCTCTTGGCGCACCGCATACGCCTGTCCTAATCCGTTGCCGATGCCTCGGTAAAGATAGGAGGAGTCTCCGAGATCCACGGTATCCGAGGTGCTATTGCCGCGCCAGTACCATATGGTTGTATCGGCGGAACTATCCCCGTCAGTGTCTAAATCAAACTTAATGCGGTCTCCCACACCCGGCGTTATGACATGGCCGCCTGACCGCCTTAGTTCCCCGGCCATAAACTCTAATGCCCAGCGGGTATTATCGATGCATAATAAGTCATCCCTCTGGCGCAGCCAGGACCGTTGGATATTGAACAGTATGCCTGTTGTTGTCGTCATAATGAGGCCAAATACCACCAGGCCCACCAGTACTTCCACCAGGGTAAAACCTTTGTCGCTTCTCGCCTCTTGCCTGTCGTGTGTCATTTTGCTAGTAGTTTGCTTTCACTGTTTCCATCATACGCGAACGTTCTCCCATTTCGCCTTGCCACCACACCGTAATGGCGATGTGGGCAAGCCCCGCGTCTGCCAGATAGGGGGAGGTGACATCCACCTGCCTCTCAAATCCGCTAAAACCGGTTACGGCACTTCGCGCTTCATCGTAGGAATCCGGGTTAGAGAAGAGACTGGTGGTTGTGGTAAATAATTCCTCAAGTTTTTCTGTTATAAGAAAATTCGCCGTGGTTGCCAGGCGTATTTTGCGGGAGAAACGATGGCCCTGGCTGAATATGGTCAACATACCGCCTATAATGACTCCCAAAAGTCCGATGCTGATCGCAATCTCGATTAAGCTGAAAGCCTTGCGGTTTCTCATTGTATCTTAGCGTATCCGGTTTCGGTATAAAGACGTATACTTTTTTGTTTGGTATTGTTTCTTAGGGTGATAAGGCTTGCGCCCGCAGGATTAAGCGCTGCTGTTGCAAAAGGAGCCTGAAACGTAATGGTAGCAGGTGCTGCCGTAATATCGGATTTTAATCTCTGGGTAGTTTTTATGGTATTTCCGCCGGAATCGGTTACGGTATAACTTTTATCGGAGGTATTGATGCTGAAGATATAATCGGTGTGTTTACTCGCCGTCATCTCTCTGGTCCAGTAGATATCTGCCAGTAATTTACGCGCGTCACCGTCTAGCTGGCGGCTGAATATCAGCGAGATTGAGAGGATGGCGATGCCTGAGAGGGTGCTCATGATCGCTACTACAATGATGATTTCTACGACAGTGAACCCCCCGGGAAATCCAAGTTTCATAAAAATAGGCAGGGCTTTTGAAAGGCCCTGCCTATTTTTTGTAAGGTGAGACATATGTGCTTGCGTCCTTAGTCTCTCGCCACTAAGATGTTGACCGTAGAAACACCGCTTGCGGTGGTATATATAACTGTTCCGGATGTGGCTCCCGCAGTACCGTCAAGGTCAAGATCGATCTTGTTGGCAGAGGTGGGAGAAACATTGCTTAAAGTGACATATCTGGCAGCGTCAGCCGTGCCGTCTCCTGTCCAGTCAATAGCGCTGTCGTTATTCCAGGTATACGCTCCGCCCCAGGGATTTCTTGCCGGGAATTTCTCTAAGTAGGGGCCGTCCCATCCGCTAACTCCGGCCGGTGCTGCCATGAAGGGATTCGGGCTGGTGGTGCCGGTCACGCCGTCAGCAGGCCATTGGCCCGTATCGGCATAATAAGACATTGAACCGGTTTTAATGGATTTGTAGTCGCTTTCGGCCGCCGCAATTTTGCCTTTTTCAATAGCTTTAAACGCGTTGGGAGCAATAATTGCCGCTAGGATACCGATGACTGCTATGACTACGATTAATTCAATAAGCGTAAAGCCTCTTTTGCGCATCTTTCTACCTCCTTTCAAGTACGATATTTTATCTATTGCCAAATACTTATTGAAAAAAGTATTGTTATTTTCTCCACCTCCTTTCAACACCTTGACATTATCGTTATTATGTTAATCCAATAGGTTAAATATGTCAAGGGAAAATTGACTTTCTATAATAAGTATACGCTATCCGCCGTGGTTTTGCAAACCCGCCGGCGCAGAATTTGTTTTTAGAACCTGCTTTTCACCCTGCCGTAGCGCGCGTCGTTCCCTTTTTCTATATAGTAGCCTTTCCCGAAGGGGTCGGCAGGTATCTTGTCAATGAAGTCGGTCCGGGTCAATTCTTCCAGGTCATCCGGCCAATACCCGTACTTATTGCGGAAAAGCACGGCTTTTTCCTCTAAGAACACGATATTGCGCAGCCACTCGATCTTGATTCCAAGGTTACGCAGTAATTTAGGGTCGTTGTTGGAGTTGCATATTCCCTCAAGATACACAAGAGCAATATCAGGGCTCCCGGCTTCATAATAGGAGCGGGCAGCCAGGCTTTTTAAGTAGTTGGGGGCCTGCGGTATCTTTGAGGCGATGCGGTAATATTCAGCGGCCTTGAGATGGTCTCCGCACTGCAGGTAATTAAAACCGATCCAAAAGGCAAGATGCCAATCCCGGGGTTGCCTGGCAAATCCTTCTTTCAGGAATTGAGTCCCCTCAATAAGCTCTTCTTTGCCTTTTGGGGCCACGATACCCCCTATAATATAGGCATAGGTCAATCTGGGGTTAAGCTGTGCGGCAAGCCGCAGATTTCCTAAGACGTAAGGCAAAGAGCGCGCCTTTTCATCCGTGCTGGAGAGTATCCCGCGGATAAGGAATATATCAGCTGCCAGGTTCTTGAGATTTCCGGGGAGCATATTTAAAAAAGCGTAAGGGACAAGGTAGAAAGATTTTTCCTTATTAGGAGGGCAGGCCTTATTCAAATATGCGCTCAAGACTAGCAGCAAGATGAGTAATGCCGCGCTTAAATAGGCTAAGTGCGGCGCGATTTTTTTCCTCATTTATCTCCTGGAAAATGCTAATGTGCTTACCGCCCAGAGAAAAAGGCAGTAGATAAGCGAATAGGCGAATATCGCGGCAAAAAAAGCGGTATGCACAGGTTCGCCGTACATCAGCAGGTATTTAATATCCATCTTATCCAGATTGGGCAATAGATAATAAAGGAATTGGAAAAATCCCTTCAAGGCGGCGCTCTGTGAGAGGGCAATGATTTTTACTGCTTGAGAGGCCATTTGTGAGGAGGCGTAGATAAAAATGGTGCTCAAGAGGGCCAGGGGCGCAGAGTCCAGCAGGGTGCAGAATAAAAGGTTTACTCCGATAAATATTGCGGTTTTTAAGAAAATGGTGTATAAGCCCGCCCACATCTGCCAGATGAGCGCGTAATTGGAAAGGAGCGTAAAAGAGAATAACAGGCCTGCGATAAGAAGATAGAAAAGGCAAAGCAGCACATACGCCAGAAACTTGGATGCGGTGTAAACGTATTCGGGAAAGTAGGAGAGGTAAATTTCCAGCATGCGCTCGCCCTTCTCGCCGTAAAAACCGAAGGTAAGGCTGAATATCAGCAGGAGGAACGCGCTTATCTCTATGGCCGAGAGTCCGGCATTAAAGAGGACCCGCGGGCCTTCCCCGATAGAGAGGATGCTCAGGAAAAACGACGCTCCCAGAAGAAAGAGAAAAAGGAATAATACGCCGACGAATATTCCTTCCCTGGTTGCCTTAATGAAATTGAGCAGGCTGATCGCAAGTAATCTTTTCATTTAGCCGTTTGTTTCCTTTAAGAACGCTTCTTCAAAATCATCGCTTTTGTGTCTGTCCATAAACTCATCGATTCTTCCGGTAAAACGCAAAGTGCCTTTATGGATTATACCGATGCGGTGGCAGTATTTTTCAATATGGAATAAAAGGTGCGATGAAAAGAGGATAGTTTTGCCTTTGCCGTTTAACTCCCGGATTATTTCAAATGCCTGCCTTTGGCCTAAAAGGTCCAAGCCTAAAATCGGCTCATCAAGCAGGACTACCTCGGGGTCTTTAAGCAATATTAATGCCAGCCCCAGGCGCTGGACCATGCCGCGGGAATACTCTTTGATTCTTTTATCCTTATCTTTGAGAAGGCCGGCTCGCTCCAGGCAATCCTTGACAGCTAAAGGAGCGCGCAGCGTGCCTTTTAAAAAATTCAGCAGTTCCCATCCGGATAAGTTGAACGGAGGCTGGAAATCTTCCGCAAGATATCCGAAATAGCGGTGTATGTCATGGCAGGTAATGGGCTCGCCTTTAAATTTTATTTCGCCTTTGGATGGGCTAAGGAGGCCTAATATACAGCGCAGGAGTGTGGTTTTGCCCGCACCGTTAAGGCCGAGCAGCCCTACGATCTCTCCCTCGGGAATAGCAAGAGATATATCGTGCAGGACTTCGGATTTGGCGAACTCTTTGTGTAGGTTGTTGATCAGGAGGATATTTTCCACATTCTTTTGAGTTAAGTTTTAATCTCCTTTGTCTCCGATAATATGGCCTTCTTCGTCAAAGGCGTGACGGCGGGATTGCCACTCCTGAAATTCTCTTTCAAAATTGCGTTTTTCAATGAGTCTTTTATGCACAATAGAGAAAGCGATAACGCCTGCGCATGCGGCAAATATCACCGCCGCTATGATGTTGAGCCATTTATTTTCCCGCCACTCATTAGAGGACATTTGATATTAGGATTTAGAGCCTTTTAAGAAGAAGTTGAGATTCTCCGTTTACCTGCCCGTCCACATCAAAGTCGTCATCTACAAGTATCCGTTCACTGCGGGGCGGGATAGGGTTTTGGTCTGAATAATCGCGTTGTATGCCGATATAGCATCCTGCCGGTATATTGACTCCATATCTGGTCGCTCCCAACGGCCAGTAATTATAGTCGTATTTTCCCGACCAGGGGGTGAATACCGGCCATTTCTCCAGATAAGGCCCTTGCCAGCGCTCCTGGGCTGCGGCTTGCCAGTTTGCCGGGACGGTTGTAGTGTCAATGCAATTTGGCGCACCACCGCTATCGCCGTTATAAGGCAAAGCGCGCATAAAACCCGGGTCATCGCCGCGGCAGACGTCAGGAGGAAGGAATCCTATGTCCGTATAATACGCCTCGGTGGCGGCACGAAGGACCCTGGCGTCTTCTTTTGCCCGCGAGACCTTGGCTTTTTCAATCGCCCGGAAGGCGTTGGGGGCGATAATAGCGGCCAGTATTCCGATAACAGCGATGACGACTATAAGTTCAATAAGAGTAAAGCCAGTTAGTAATTCCGGTATCTCTTTTTTAGTAAGGTGATTTTTAAGGGGGTGAGCTTTCGTTACAAATTTCCGGCCGCGATCATACGCTCGCGGTATTTGTAACAAGGTGGATATTTTTCCCAATTATTCTCCTTGGTAAGACATGACCATGATGGAGTCGCCGTAGAAGCCGTTGTTCATGACCTGAACGTTGCCGAGGGTAAAACCATCCCCGCCGTCAAGCTGGTCATCTATTCTTCTTCGAGAACTAAGAGGGACTTTTTGATTTTGGTTATAAGGCCCGGGAGATGCCGCTAAATCTAACCAAACAATATGCTCATAAGGTATTCCATCTCCGCTGGCATCCCAGTTGTTGTAATCCCACATATAAGGCATGCCCCACGGCGTCATGGTCCATTTCTCTAAGTATGGCCCGTCCCAGGTGGCGATCATGCGTTGGGCGGCAGCTTGCTGTTGAGCGGTGCCGCTGTGGACTATGGGAGGCTGCACAAAGCCTTCTCCGTAGGCAGCAGGAGAGAGGGGATCGCCCGGCATGGTGCCCCACTGGCTTCCCGGCCAAAGCCCGGTGTCAGCACGAAAGGCCATTGCTGATTTTGTGATAGCCTTGGTATCCTGTATGACCCTGGCTACTTTAGCTTTTTCAATCGCTTTGAAGGCATTGGGCGTGACAATTGCAGCCAGTATTCCGATGACCGCGATGACGACTACGATTTCGATAAGAGTAAAGGCCTTTTTCATTTAATTTATTCTCCCTGTATCAAGATAAATCCTAGATTACCATTAGTGTCGTCTCCCTGCCATACTTGGACCCTTCCAGTATGCAGATTTGCGTCATCCAGATGTTCATCTATCTTTCTTCTTGATGCCAAAGGGATCCTGTTGCCCGAGTTATTTCTGGCATTGTCTATCCATAATACGTGTTCTCTGCCGATCCCGTCCCCGTTTTGGTCAGCATCATTATAGTCCCACCAATACCATCCGCCCCAGGGATTCTTGCCCCATTTTTCAAGATACGGCCCGTTCCAAAGAGGGGACATATCCGGGTCATCACCCGCCGTGATAAATCCTTCTCCCGCATCCGCTCCCTGGAGCAGGTCGCCCGTTTCATCGGCCCAGTTGCTTCCCGGCCATTGTCCGGTATCCGCATACATTCCGTAGGCAGCGGTTTTGATGGCTTTAGAGTCCGCTTCCACGCGGGCAAGCTTGCTTTTTTCAATCGCCCGGAAGGCATTAGGAGACACGATCGCCGCCAGTATGCCGATGACGGCTATTACGACTATGAGCTCTATTAGGGTAAAAGCCTTTTTCATGGCCGTTTCTCCATACCCCCCCTATAATAAATATACCTTATAAAATGCAACTTGGCAATTTACCCTTGAGCTTCCATGGTAACGCGCATCACCTCTTCCAGGGTAGTCAGGCCTGCGATAAGCTTATCGATCGCCGCGTCTCTTAAGGTGCGCATTCCTTCCTTGATGGCCATTTCTCTTATTTCGTCGGCAGACGCTTTTTTCAGGGCCGCTCTTTGGATTGCGGGGCTCACCTTTAGGAGCTCGTATATTCCCGTTCGGCCTTTAAAGCCGCTCATATTACAGATCTTGCAGCCTCTACCGCGGGCAAATTTTGTCCCTTCCGGGATCACCGATTTTAAGTCCAGGGTTTCTAATATCTCATTGGAGGGTAGGTATTCTTCTTTACATTTTTCACAGACCTTACGCAACAGCCTCTGGGCCACCACGCCTAAAAGAGAAGAAGAGATTAAAAAGGGCTGCACTCCCATATCCGCAAGGCGCGTAAAGGCAGTGGGGGCATCGTTGGTATGAAGGGTGGAGAAGACCAGATGGCCTGTCAAGGCGGCCTGGACTGCGATTTCCGCGGTTTCCAGGTCGCGGATCTCTCCTACCATTATGACGTTGGGGTCCTGGCGCAGGAAGGAGCGTAGGACATTTGCGAAGTTAAGCCCGGCCTTCGGGTTGACCGGCACCTGGCGCATGCGCGAGAATTGATACTCTACGGGATCTTCTACCGTCATAATATTGACGTCTTCCCGGTTGAGGCGCTGCAGGGCAGAGTAGAGGGTGGTGGTTTTTCCGCTTCCCGTAGGGCCGGTGACCAGCACAATGCCGTAGGGCTGGTCTAAAATATTCTCAAATTTCTTTAAATCCTGGGAAGGAAAACCAAGATGCTCCAGGCCTAGAGTGAGGTTACTTTTATCCAGGATCCTTAAAACGACGTTCTCTCCGTGTACCGTAGGGCAGGTCGAGACGCGAAAGTCTATATCCTTATTTCCGATTTTCATCAGGATGCGCCCGTCCTGGGGCAGGCGTTTCTCAGCGATATCCAGGTTCGCCATGATCTTGACGCGCGAAGTAATCGCCGGCTGCAGGTCTTTAGGAAGGGGGCTGCGGCGGTAAAGCAGGCCGTCAATGCGATAGCGCACGCCCATGAATTTTTCTTCCGGCTCAATATGAATATCGGAGGCCCTTTCCTGTATGGCGCGCAGGATCAGGAGATTGACGATCTTGATGATAGGCGCTTCTTCGCCCAGCTTTTCTCCTTCGCTCAGTTTTGTTTTATCAATGGAGGAGATTATTTCCTGCAGCGTTCCGGATGCTCCGTAATACTGGTCCTGGGCGCTGCGGATATCTATTTCGTTGGCCAAAACAGGCTCGATGGAATAGCCGGTCTTACGGTGCAATTCATCTA